>Ga0265313_10000842_pt1 | contig 30892 bp, 22 predicted proteins | sample 4123metaG_FD_203122 | JGI IMG/M metagenome (GOLD analysis project Ga0265313, IMG submission 203122) | Rhizosphere microbial communities from Carex aquatilis grown in University of Washington, Seatle, WA, United States - 4-1-23 metaG | ecosystem: Host-associated > Plants > Roots > Rhizosphere >... | reverse complement strand
ACAACGTTCAGAGATTTCTTATCGATGTAAACATTCGGCACCCCACCGGTGGGGTGCGTTCCGGGTTTTTCAAAAGTCACTCCCCAGAATGTGCCGAGATCAACACAGATTGCCTCGTAATCGTTGGTCAGAACATACGACATGTCCGGCATGTGTTTTGCCACGTAGTCGCGTGCAACATCTATCGCCTCGATCTTTGACTGATCGGATTGCGCTCTCAAGTCGGAGCAACCTAGTAACCCAAAGATCAGCACTAAAATGCATCCAAAGCGACGGAGAACAAATGGCGGCAATCTAACAAGTGGGGTCGGAGTGGATATGAGCTGCCTCAATCTAAACTCCGCCAGGGAACAGCCCGCGCGGACCGAACAAGACACATGCTTGGCAACCCAACCACCGCTACAGCGCCACCCATCCGTTGACGGTGAACCGGCTGTCTTCGAATGCTCGCGAAGCACACGTCACCGGCAGCACCTCGTGCATGGCGTGGCTCGGGAAAAACAACAGCGCATTGTCCTTGGGCTCGATCAGCCAATAGCTTTCGCCTGCCACGTAGAAGCCATCCTTGATGGCGACCTCGTAGAGGCGCAGCTCGCCGCCCTGGAACGACTTCGGCCTCGATTGGAAATAATAGACGTAGCTGAGCGTCCTGTGCTTCGTGCGGGGCGAGCCGGCGTCGTTGTGCACGCGATAGAAATCGCCGTCGTTGTGGGCCGTCACCTGGCACTCGACCGTCGAGGGCTCCACGCGGACCGGCCTCTTGGCCAATCCCAGTTGCGCGGCCGCGGCCGGCAGGGCGGCAGCGATCCTGGGCCGCATCAAGTCGGCGATGGCGGCTTCGTTGACCAGAACCAGCGACGCCCGATAATGCGGCTCGTTGTCGTCCACTTTCGAAGCGGCAAAGCGCTCTCGGGCGGCCAGTGTCCGGCGCAGGACTTCGTCATGGTCGGCCGGGGGAAGGAAATTCTCGATCAGCACGTAGGGCTCAACGGCGGCAGGCGCGGCGCGCTTATAGACGATCGCGGCCTTTGGCGGCGCATCGGCGCCGGGCGGCGTTTCGAGGGTGCCTATGGGCTCCCCTCCGGCGCCCGGCATGATCACGGCGACAATGGCCCCGGCACGGAAGCGAAGCCGCTCTCCGCCCGCCGTGGAAAGCTCGAGCGCCCGATCCGGCGGGGTGGCAAATACCTCGCCCGAAATCAGGGACTGGATGACGGGGTCCGTGTCTTCCGGATCCAGTTCCAGGGCATATCCCCCCTGCAGGATGACGGTAACGGGATTCAACGGCGTCCTCCTGGTTTCCCGGGCTAAGGGCTGACTAGTCGAAAGCGTCTCCAGCCATATTGCAGAAGAGGCGGTTGCATGACCAGTCGCGGCCGGATTTGGTTGAATGTTGGCGCGGGCCTCTCGAAGCGGGCCTCGCCTGATGACCCGCGTCTGGAACCTCTTGAGCTGCCTTCGGTCGGCATGATGATGCTAAGATCGACATCGGTGCCGCAAATTGGCTGTGACAGGCTTCGATTCGCGCCTTGACCCCAGCCATCGAATCCCTGGAGGTATACCTCAGCCTCGCCGGCGCATGATCGGAATCCAGCCCAGGACGACATGACGACACCCCAGAGCGACGTCCATTTCCTCGAGATCGACGATGGCGGCGTGCTGTTCCATGAGCGGCGGCAGCGCTTCTATGGACTGAACGCCACCGCGGCCCTCTGTTGGGTCGTGCTTGCGGAGGGGCTTCCGGAATCGGCCGCCTTGGCCGAGCTTGCCGCGGCGGGAGCGCCGGAAGGCGATGCCCTCGAATGGTGGCGCAGCTCGATCGAAATCTTCCGAACCGAAGGGTTTCTCGAGGCGGCCGGCGACGGCCTCGCCGATCCGCCACCGCCCAATGACGCTGGCTCCATGGCTGGGCAGCAGCTCGAACGCATTCCGCCTTGTGCGGTCTACTGCAGCTGGCGCCTGTTCGACGTCGTCATTCGCGTCGGCTTCACTGCAGCGGCGCTCCTGCCTCGGGTCGCCGGCATGCTGGCCCGCGTCGCTCGGCCGGCCGAAGGAACTGCGGATATCGAGATCACGGTCATCGAGGTGGGCGGACGCATCCTGGTCGCGCGCGATGGCCTGGTCGTCGGCGTGGCGCCCGATGCCGCCGGTGTGGCGGCCCTGCTCGAGCCGGCCATGCTGCGCAGGGCCATCGACGTCACGCCACACCTGCTGGCCCTCCATGCCGGCGTCGCGGCGCGGCCTGGCTGCGGGCTGGTCCTGCCGGGCCCGTCGGGCAGCGGCAAGACCACGCTGATTGCCGCTCTCTGCGCGAGCGGATGGACCTATGGCACGGACGAAACCACATTGCTGGCGTCTGACGGCAAGGAGCTGCGCATGGCGCCGCTGTCGTCCTGCGTGAAGGAGGGCAGTTGGCCTCTCCTGGCGCACCACTATCCGCGGCTTCTCGACGAGCCCATCCAGGAACGCGGCGGACGACGCGTGCGCTATCTACCGCCGCCCGGACCGGTCATCGAGCGCTGCCAGGCAACCCATGTCGTCTTTCCTCGCCGCACCGAGTCCGGGACTGGGCTTCGCCCGCTCGCCAGGATCGAGGGCATAGAGCGGCTGCTGGCCGAATGCGTGTCGATACCGCGACGCCTCGGCGTGCCAGAGGCCGACCGGCTCGTGAATTGGACGCGCGGCCTTTCGTTTCACGAACTTGCCTTCGCCGACTTGCCCGGCGCGCTCGCCGTCCTGCAGACCTTGGGCGACGGCGGCTCTAGCGTAGCCGAATCGAACTAAGCCACGGCACTCCGCTTATCCCGCAGCTCAGCCTCCAGCGTCTCGACCTTCTGGGACAGCGCCCTGATCGCGGCGAGGCATACCCCGATGGCGTCAGTGGTGTTGATGGTAACGCCGTCACCCACGCCAAACGCCGCCCGGAAGTCCTCGGCATAGGGGCCGATGTGCATCTGCTGCTCCAGACCGGTTTCAGGCTTATAGCGCCATGCATCGACCGGAAGCGCCGCGACGCCGGCAAGCACGGACGAAGCATCGATCGCGCGTTCCGCTGTCTTCAACTGCCGGCTGGATGGCGGCGGTGACGATGACGGTGGCGCCGCCCTCGACGGCTTGGTTTGAGCGGCCAGCAGAAGCGTTACCGCCGGGGCCGTGACAGCGGCAAACCGCCCCAGTCGCCTGAGCACCGGACGGCGAGCCTGCACCGACGCGTCTTGGGGTGTCGCGGCCTTGGCCGAGCCGTCTTCGATCTTGTCGCTCATCTGGCCCCTCCCGATCTGCAATGCTTTACACAAGTTAACCCAGCAGCTCCCCAAGGCCAAGAGACGGGCGCAATCGTCGCTGCCTAGTTCCTGCTATCCGCTTAACGGCCTGTGGCGGCCGCTTACCGGTGGGATCGTTGCCCAAGTCAACCCTGCCGTATAGGATGGGCCCGCCAATTGGCATGAGGTCCCAAGGATTCGAGATAAGGGACCGGATAGAAAGCGGCGCCATAGGCCGCGTTTCTGCTGGCTGCACAAGCCCGGCCAAGGAACTCGGCGCCGTCGTCTTCGCTGGGACCTGTTCAGCGTGATGCAGATGGGGGGAGTCACCATGAGCGACACCGACAAGAAATCACCGCAGCCGAAGCCGGAAGACCTCACGACCATGGACAAGGCCAAGTCGCGCCGGGCCACGCTGAAGAAGCTCGGTCGCTTCGCCACCGTGACGGCGCCCACGGTAACCCTGCTCCTGGCGGCCCAGACCAAGCCGAGCAGGGCCTTGCCGCCGTCAAGTAGCCCCTGCAGCATTAGCTCAAGCCGAGCCTTCAAAACGGCAAAGTCCGAGATAGACGCCGCCGGCATCCTGGCCGGCGTCGCTGCCCTGCCGGTGGATGCATGGCGTTACAAGCCGGAGACCGGCCTGGAGCAACAGACCCACATAGGCCCCTATGCCGAGGACTTCCGCAGCGTATTCGGCGTGGGCGATGGCGTGACCATCAGCACCATCGATGCCGTCGGGGTTTGCCTCGCGGCGATCAAGGCGCTGTCGGAAAAGGTCGGCAGCCTGGAGGCGGAGCTGCAGCGGGCGAGGCAGAAGACAGCCTGAACCTCCGGCGCGTCCTCCTTTCGGTTTCTGCGTGGCCTTGAGCGTGCCTTCATGACCGTTGGCGGTGTCCTCGAATCGTTTCGTCTCGAGGGACGATCTGCGGTGGTCACGGGCGCCGCGCGCGGCATTGGACGAGCGGTAGCTTGTGGTCTTGCCGAGGCCGGCGCGCGGCTGGCAATCACGGACATCGATCTTCCCGCCGCCGAGGAAACCGCGGCGGCGATCCGGAGCAAAGGAGGCGAGGCGATCGCCGTCGCGCTCCATGTCGCCGACGAAGCCTCGGTGGAGCGGGGCTTCAGGAGGATTGCCGAGGCTCATGGCGGCATCGATGTGCTGGTCAACAACGCCGGCATCGCCTTGGGTAGGCCAAGCGTCGAGCTTTCCGTGGCCGATTGGGAAAAAGTGGTCGCCGTCAACATGACTGGCGCGTTTCTCTGCGCCAGGACCGCGGCGCGGCTGATGATCGCCGGCCGCGGTGGCAGCATCGTCAACATGGCCTCTGTCGCGGGACTGGCCGGAAGCAGGTCGTTCGCCGACATCTCCTATCACGCGACCAAGGGGGCGATCGTGAACATGACCCGCGCCCTCGCCCTCGAATGGGCCAGGGCCGGCATTCGGGTCAATGCCGTAGCACCCACCTGGGTGCGCACCGATTTCATCAAGGGCTTGCTGGCCCGGCCGGAGCTGGTCGCCAGGTTAAGCGCGATCACGCCGCTTGGCCGTCTGGCCGAGCCGTCGGACGTGGTGGGCGCGGTCCTGTTCCTGGCGAGCCCGGCCTCGGCCATGGTGACCGGCCATACCCTGCCCGTCGACGGCGGCTTTCTCGCGCAATAGGGCGGTCGTCCCAGCACGCCTTTGGCCGGCGGCCGAAGGCCTCCGGGGCCGCTCCGCGGAGCGCTCCCCAATGATCCCCGCCAAAACTCAACGGCCCGGGCTTGCCCATTTCTGCCCGACGCACCAGAATCAAGCCGAGGAAGCTGGGCTCCTGGTGGATGCCCATTGCGCCATGAGGGCATGCTAGAACGCTGATCTATGAGTGCGAATACCGCAACCCCGCCGCCCCTCGAGTCCATAAGGGACTTGCCGGCGAAGTCCCAGGCCTTGATATCGGCCGGCTATGAGCCGGGTGCCGGACCCGAGGCGATCGGGAACGCCGCCGAGCAGTTGGCGAGTTGGGGCTTGATCGAGGAGGCCTCGGCTCTTCTCACACGAACGGGGGTGGCGGATCTGCAAGTCAGCCCTATCTTTCGCGCCCGTCGCGTCATCGGCTTCCTGAAGAACAGCAAGCTCGTCGGGGAACTCAGCGCTCTTGTCTCGTCGGGTGTCACGCCCAATCAAATCCTGCAGGGTCGGCACGACAGCCTCGTTTACGAGCGCCGTGGCGCGACCAAACTGCTCATCGTGCTGCCAGGCGCGGGTGACAACTTCTTCATATCCCTGAACGTGCTTTGGGCCTATCTGCGCAGATTGCCTTTGTCCACGGTGTTCCTGCGCGATTCCGAGGACTTGCTGTTTCTCAATGGCGTGAAAAGCCTGGGGGGATCATACGACGCCACAATCGGCCGGCTGCGCCGGCTCAGGGAGGAACTGGGCCAGCCGGAACTTTATGTCATGGGATCGTCGGCGGGCGGCTTCGGGGGGCTCGTATACGCCTTGAACCTGGGAGCCCGCGCGTTCCTGGGACTTAGTATCCACACCGACTTGTCGCCGGAGTCTCCGCTGCTGCGGATGAAGTACTATATCCGTCGGGAATTGTTTGAACGGGTCCCGAGGTTCATGATCGACACCTATCCCCTGGTCGCTGCGCAAAAAGGCGCCATGCGCATCAAGTTGTTCCACGCCGAGGCGCAGAACGTCGATCGACTGCAAGCCATGCATCTGGCGGGGCTTCCGAACGTCGATGTCGAGGCAGTGCCCGGCAAGATTCACGATGTTGCATCTCTCCTGCTTGCGCAGGGACGGTTCATGCCAGTGCTGCAGCGATTTCTCGAACTGCCGGAGGGGCCGAACGACCGCGGTCCCGCGGATTGATGGACGGCTTCGCGAGCCTCGGCAGCTTTCTGCGGACCCACGCTGAACAACAACCCTCCGCAAGCGCTTTCGTGTTTGTCGGACGAGGGAGCGCGGAGCCGGTGACTCTGACTTGGGGAGAACTCTATTCCCGTGCCTGCTTTGTCGCGCGCAAACTCACCGGCCAAGGCACGGAGCGCGGGCGTCTGCTCCTTCTGTGCGAGGCGGAGGTGTTTGTCTGCGCTCTCGCGGGGTGCCTGCTCTCGGGTGCCGTTGCCGTACCCGCCCCATTGCCGTTCAATCCCCGCACCGCGCCGCGCATACGAGCGATCTGCGACAATGTCCGCCCCGACGCCATCTTGGCCTCGTCGCATCTGGCCGGGCAGTCGTGGCTGCGCAATCTCGCCGGCGCTGCTGGAGCTGAAATCATCGTGCTGGACGACGGCGAAGGCTGGCGGGATGGCGCGTCCGATGCTTCCTTTGATGGACATGGCGTCGGATCAGACGACCTAGCCCTGATCCAGTATTCTTCGGGTACGACGGGCGACCCAAAAGGGGTCTGCCTTAGCCACGGAAACCTGTTCGCCAACTGCCGCACCGCCGTCGACGCGTTCGAACTCAGTCCCAGATCGATCGGCGTGTCGTGGCTTCCCCTCCATCACGACATGGGACTCGTCGGGCATGTTCTCTCCCCTTTCATGGCCGGCTGCACGTCGGTTCTTCTCGATTCGTTGTTATTTCTTCAGAAACCGATACGCTGGCTGCAGGCCATAAGCAAATATCGTGCAACGGCAACATGCGCGCCAAATTTCGCTTATGAGATGTGCTGCCGTGCCATGGCTGCTGCGGGAGGCGATCCGGACATGAGCCTCGCCACGCTCGAAATGGCGCTCTGCGGCGGGGAGCCCGTCTCTGCGGCAACGATGGAACGCTTCTGCCAAGTCTTTTCTCGGTTTGGGTTTCGCAGGGAGGCTTTGTCGCCGAGCTACGGCCTGGCGGAAGCGACGGTGCTCGTTTCCACGAGCTATGGAACTGGCGGACCTCAAAGCCTGCAAGTCGATGGAAAGCGTGTGGTATCTTGCGGCAAGCCGAGAGGGTGTACCGTTTCCATTCGCGACCCGGAGGGCGTGGCATTGCCGGAAGGCATTGCCGGGGAGATCTGCGTCGCGGGCCCATCGGTCGGACGGGTCGGATTGGATTCAATGCGCGGCGCCACGCCGACCTATCTCGGGACGGGGGACCTCGGCTTCATGATGGGCGGCGACCTCTATGTCAGCGGACGGATCAAGGATCTCGTCATAGTCAATGGTCAGAACGTCCACCCGGAGGACGCGGAGCAGGCTGTCCTTCCATTGAGCGATTGCATCGTGCCGGGGGGCGTTGCCGCCATTGGCGTCAGCGAGGCGGGTACGGAAAAGCTGTGCGTCGCCGTCGAATTGTCGCGGTCGCCCGACCAAACATCGGATCTCAGGGGACGCATCAATGTCGCGGTTGCGGCAGCGACCGGCATCGTACCGGCCCTGGTCGTGTTTCTGGCCGCAGGCAAGCTGCCCCGGACGACCAGCGGCAAGGTGCGCCGGCGTGAGGTCGCGGCCGTGATCGATGCCATCGACGCTGCGGCTTCGAGCAAGGTGCCGCTGACATGACCAAGGCGGCAATCGAGCAAGATCCCGATCTTCTCCTGGAGCCGCTTCCCCTCTCGCACGCATCCATTTTCGACGCGATCCGGAGCGAAGGTCATGTTCAATGGGCGCCGCACCTCCGAGCTTGGCTGGCGACGGGGCACGCAGAGGCCGCGAAGTTGATCAGACATCCGACGGCGAGGGAGGTTTCAAACAGAGAGCTCTGGCGGAAGCTCGACGGCATCGCAGGCGTAGACAGCGAAATGGTCCTGAAGACGCTGCGGTACTTTCCGTTCTGGTTGAGCGGAACCGACCATAAACGCATGCACGAGGCGACGAACGACATTGCCAAGAGGCTATTCGCCGAGATCGAGAGTCTCGCCAGCCGGGTCGCGCAAAGCCGTGTGGAAGAAGCAGCGCGACGGGGAGGATTGGACCTCGCTCGGGATTTCGCGAATACGCTATATACAGAGTCCCTCTTTCAAGTGCTCGATATTGAACCGGACAAGCGTGAGGTCCTGCGCAATGCTCGCGAATTGTCGGCAATTTTCGAATTTCCGAGGACCATTGAAAAATATCGCCAGCTCCCCCGCATTTTGGCCGCCAATCACGCGATACTGGCGCCCCATGTGCAACGGTGCCTTCAATCGGAGGCGCCGACCCTCATTCGCCTTTTGGCGGCGATTACGCCGGTGGCCGACGACGACAGCCAGGCCGATGCGATAGCGAGGACGCTTGCTATCCTAACCGCGGCCGGAAGCGACACGACTGCCGGTGCCATTGCGTACGGTGTCTATGAACTGTTGTCGGAGAGTGGCTGCAACATCGATCAGAAAGATTGGCCCGAGGTCTCCGATGACGTGATCCGGCAGGTGAGTCCCGTCGTGGCCGTGAGGCGCAGCTTCACCGACGATATCGAAATCGGCGGCGTACATATTCGACGCGGCGAGCATGTCGTGTTTGCGCTCGTGGCGGCCAATCATGATATGGCACTCTGCGGTCCAGATCCCCATAAGATCAGGAAACGCGCGTGTGGTATCGGTCTGTCTTTCGGAACTAGCGCCCATGTTTGCGTTGGGCTCAGAATTGGGCGCAGCCTTGTGCATTCTGCGTTGTCGGCTCTCGCCGACGCACCGCGACTTAAACTTTGCGGACAACCCCTTGCGCGCAACTCTGCTTCGGTGCGGGCCTGCGAAACGATGCCGATGGAGTTTGTCTGAACCATGACGGCGAGCTTGAGCAATTTCATCATCGGCCGGTTGTCGGAATACACCGGGGTTCCGGTGGTCGAGATCGATACAACACGGCCCTTCGAGGCAATTGGGCTGCAATCGCCCGATGCCGTCGTGCTCGCCGCCGAACTTGGGGAGGTGCTGGGCAAGGATATTGAAATCGATCTCTTTCTCAGATGCTCGACAGTGGGTCAGGTGCTGGAGGAGATAGCCCACATGTCAAACAATGAGAGCGGACAGGCTGACGCGAGCTAACCAAGCCCACGGACGACATGGCCACGGTCACTCCGCCATCAGATAGTCGTAGGCGGACAGCACATGCACCCTGACGATGTGGAGGAATTCCTCCAGGTCCACATGCTCGTCGGCCGAGCCCATGCCGTAGGGAAATGGCCCATACACATAGGCCGGGATGTCGCGATAGCGCCAGAGTCGGGCGTCGGTGCCGCCAAGGCTGACGATGGGCGCCGGCTTGAAGCCGCGTAGCGTCTGGACGTTTTTCTGGATGATGCCGACCATGGCGCCGTCGGGCGAGCAATAGGAAGGCGGATTGAAGTTCAACTCGGTCACCGACGCCTGCGGGTAACCGGCGAGGATCCTGTGGACCTTCGCCATGACCTGCTCGCGGGTGACGCCCAAGGGCAGGCGGATGTCGGCTTCGAAGCGGCAGGCGAAGGGAACCATGTTGACCTTCAGGCCACCTTCGATGACGCCGATGTTGAGCGTCACCTTGGACACGATGTCGGCCGCTCCCTTGCCCATGGCCTTGTCGACCGCTTCCCGGGCAGCCTCGAGAGAACGGGCGATATTGTCCGAGACGGTGGCCTCGACCTCGGTGGCGGCCTCGAGATCGGCGATCAGGCGTTGGGCCAGCTTGGTGGCGCTCTCGCTGGCATGGGTGTAGGCGCCGTGGGCGCCCCGGGTCCGGATCTTGAACTCGAGCCAGAGCGGCCCCTTCTCCCCAAATCGCACCGTGTAAGGGCTGCCCGGCTCGCCGTTCAGCACGCAATCGCCCAGTACTTCCGGGTGATGCTCCACCAGGTAGCGCGCGCCCCAAGGGCCGAAGGTTTCCTCGTCCGACACGGCGGTGAGGGTGAGCCGGCCCTTTAATCGTTCCCGGACGCGATGCAGGAAGGCATAGGTGAAGATGGAGGCCGTCGTGCCGGCCTTCATATCGCAGGCGCCGCGTCCGTATATCTTTCCATCGATGAGTTCGCCGCCCCAGGGATCCTTGGTCCAGCCGGTTCCGTCGCCCACGGGGAACACGTCGATATGGCCGTTGAGCACGAGATGCTTGCCGCGCCCAGCGCCATCGAAGGCGGCAACCAGGTTCGGCATGGTCGCCTGAGGCGCGATGACACGAAAGTCCAGCCGTTCGGCACGCAAAAAGTCGCCGATATACCGCGCGGCCTCGGTCGTGTCACCCGGGGGATTTGGGCTCTTGCAGCGGATGAAGGCCCGGAAGAAGGCGACGATGCGCTCGCGCTCCTCCTCGATCCATCGGGCAAGAAGTTCTCGATCCTCGCTCATGAATGTTCCTGTCCCAGGCTCAAGAATTGCAGAGAAAGCGAGCTGCCCAGCCCGTGGTCATCGCCCGGCCCTCCGAAGTTCGGGAACCGGTCCCGGATAGTATGGCAACCGGTCGACTCGCGGGCGCCAGCTGCCGTCGGCGACGACTTTTCGGACATGGGCGGCGATGTCCTCCATCTTCGCGAACCACACATCGCCCTTGGCCTGCATATAGCGGATGAGATGGGACAAGGCGGCGCAGCGGGCCAGGCGCCCCATCAGCATCGGGTGCCAGACCGAGATCCAGAGCCCGCCATACTCCCACGCGGCATCGAATTCCTCGCGGAAGACCTCGATGCCATGGGAGGGTGCCTTGATGGACATCATGTAGTTGAAGTCGCGCGACACCATGAAGTGCGCCCAGTCGTCCATGGCGTAGTGGGATGGCAGCTCCACCACGCTTCCCTTGCCATTGTCGAGCAGATACGGAATGTCGTCGCCCATGAGAGAGGCGTCATAGGCCATGCCGCGCTCCACCAGATAGTCGAGTGTATGGGAGGAAAATCGGTATGCCGGCGCACGGTAGCCCCGCGGTGGGCGGCCCGTCGTCTTCACGAATGTCTCTATGCTGCGCTCGAACCAATAGCGCTCGTCATCCGGCGGAAGTTCGTTCGGGTGCTCGTGCAGGTAGCCATGATGGCCGAGTTCATGGCCGCCTTTCAGGATCTCCTCCACTGCCGCGGGATAGCGTTCGATGCACCAGGCCGGCATGAAGAAGGTCTGCTTCAGTCCCAGGTCGCGGTACATGTCCACCAGTCGCGGCACCGCGACATCGATGTCGTAGCGCAGCATGGACATGGGCATCATCTTATTGTTGGCGGCGTCGGGATAGGCCAGATGGAGGATGCTGTCCGCGTCTATGTCAAACGTAAAGGCGACAGCGCAGCGACAGCCGTCTGGCCAGGGTATGGGGTTTCGGATCAAGCCCAGATCCTCCTTTGGGTGGGGTGTAGTCGATACCGCCAAGCCAAGCGAGGTCCGAGCGCCGGCGAACGGCTGTGACGGCAAGTCTGCAAGCGTAGACCACGGTGGAGCTTCTCGCACGGCGCCGGGCGGCACAAGCTGCCATTCTTGACAGTTGCCGTGCCACGCTCGACCATTGGGTAGATCCTGACAAGCCGGATGAGGTCGTCATGCGAGCGCTCATCGAAGGTCCCTTCGTCTGGACAGGACCGCAGCTTGGCGAAGCCGCCGATTGGCGGTTCGAACTGGGCCCCCGGCATCTGGCCGAGATCGATGCCGCGCTGGCCCGGGTGAAATCCCGCGGCATTGCGTGGCGGGAGATGCGGCGTGAGGATTTTCCTCTCGGCGAGACGGCGCGTCTCCTGGGCGGGGTGTCGGCGATGCTCGAAGAGGGCCGCGGCCTTGCCAAGCTGAGCGGGCTGCCGGTAGGAGCTTACGACGAGGAGGATCTCCGCCGAATCTGGTTTGGCCTCGGGTTGCATCTTGGCACCCCGGTTTCCCAGAGCCATGACGGGCTGCTGATGAAGCTGATTCAGGACGAGGGCGCCAGCGTCGGCCAGGTCTACGGCGAGATGCGCAACGAGGACGGCACGAGTTTTCTCTCCTCCTACGCCCGGGCGCTTTCCAATGGCGCCTTACGGTTTCACACCGACCGGACCGACGTCGTCGGCTTGTTCTGCATCGGCCAGGCGCGCGAAGGGGGCTTGAGCAAAGTCGCCAGTACCGTTGCAATCCACAACGAGATTCTCCGCCGCCGGCCCGACCTTTTGGAGCTGCTCTATCGCCCCTATCCGCGCACCAAGTTGGGCGAGGAGAAAGGCGGCGAGGATGTGGTCTATATGTTGCCGGTGTTCGGCCTGCGCGACGGCCGTTTCACCAGCCACTACTCGCGCACGTACATCGAAGCCTCCCAGAAGCTGCCGGCAGCGCCGCGGCTCAGCGTCGAGCAGGCCGAGGCCCTCGACCTGATCGCCGAGATCGCCGAAGCTATCTGCTATCGCATGCGTCTTGCACCCGGCGACATGCAGTTTCTCAACAACCACGTCATCTATCATGCCCGCGACGCGTTCACGGACGATCGCCAGATCGACCAGGCGCGCCGGCTGTTGCGCCTCTGGCTGGCAACGCCCAACAGCCGTGCATTGCCGGAAGATCACGCGGTCATCTGGGGCAACGTGGCGGCAGGCGCGTTGCGCGGGGGCATCGCCGTTTCGAGCTAGGGCCGGCGGCGCCGGAGTTCCTCGCTGCGATCGACCCTCGACCGCGTGGCTTAGGGTGGTATGGTCGCCAGGCGTCCAATCATGGAGGAAGTCATGGCCGATCCGATCGTCTTCCCGGGCAACGTGGAATGGTCGGGCGAGAACCCCGGCATTTCACTGATGGACAAGCCGGGCGGCCGTTTCGTCGCCTTGGCAAGCTTCTTCCGCGTCGTGCTGTCGCCGCATGGGCGGGGCCATGCCCTCGTGCTCCTGCAGTCGCCTCACGATGCCGCACCGCCATCGGAGCGCGCGAATTACTGCTTCTACGACAATGAAAATCTGGCGCGCTATTTGGTCAGCAACTTTGTCTCGTTCTTCGGCGCCTACCGCGGCCTCCCGGGCCTGGGCAGCTTGGTTTATCGACCCCTGGACAGCGCCGAGGCCTCGGGCGATCCCGCCAGCACCTATAGCGAGACCGTGAAATCCGGCGATCTTACGGTGCGTCTCACCTGGAGTGGCCTCGGCAAGCCGTTCTGCTTTGCCTTGCCCCCAGACAGGTCTGCCACCGGAAAGCACCACATGCCGAGCCTGTTCGTTGGCTGCCAGGACGCGACGGTGAACGTGAATGGCCGCACTCTGCCGGGCAAGCCGGGTCCGCGCGAGATCGCCGGACACAGCATTACAACGGCGATGCTGGCCTTCTCGGAAACCTGGATTCGCGCCTAGCGATGTCATTCGCTAGCCCATGATCGCACTGACGCCTATGGCGCAGCCCGCGAATCAGGAAAATGCCCGGATAGAGGCTGGGCAAGCGACAGGTCCCTAGATCATGGACTTTTCGCTGACGGCAGAACAGGCGGCCATTCGCGAAGCGATCCTGGGCATCTGTCGCCGCTTCGACGACAGCTATTGGCTTGCCAAGGACAAGCACGGGGGCTTTCCGGAGGATTTCTATCAGGCCATTGCCCAGGATGGGTGGCTCGGCATCTGCATCCCGGAAGACTATGGCGGGTCGGGCCTCGGAATCAGTGATGCCGCCATCATGATGCAGGCGATCGGCGAGTCAGGCGCCGGCATGTCCGGCTGCTCCGCCGTTCACATGAATATTTTCGGTCTCAATCCGGTGGTGGTCTTCGGCAGCGAGGAACAGAAGCGCCGCATGCTGCCGCCAATCGCCGGCGGCAAGGTGAAGGCCTGCTTTGCCGTGACTGAACCCGATGCCGGACTCAACACGACGCAATTGAAGACTCGGGCCGAACGCCGTGGCGATCGCTACCTGGTCAACGGACAGAAGGTGTGGATTTCCACGGCGCAAGTCGCCGACAAACTGCTCCTACTCGCGCGCACCACGCCGATCGATCAGGTCAAGCGTAAGTCCGATGGCTTGAGCCTTTTCTATACGGACCTCGATCGCAAGCGCATTGCGGTGCGCGAGATCGAGAAAATGGGACGCCACGCCGTGGATTCGAATGAACTGTTCATCGAGAACCTGGAGGTGCCCGTCGAGGACCGGATCGGCGAGGAGGGGAAGGGGTTCGAGTATATCCTCCATGGCATGAATCCCGAGCGCGTGCTGATTGCGGCCGAAGCCGTCGGTCTGGGGCTGGCGGCGGTCACGCGCGCAGCGGAATACGCCAAGACGCGCATCGTCTTCGACCGTCCGATCGGTCAGAACCAGGGCATCCAGCACCCGTTGGCGAAGTGCTGGATGGAACTGGAAGCGGCGCGGCTCATGACCATGAATGCAGCCTGGCAATATGACCAGGGACTGCAGGCCGGGGCGGCCGCCAATGCGGCGAAATACCTGGCCGCCGAGGCGGCCCTTGAAGCCTGCCAAACCGCGATCATCACCCATGGCGGCTTCGGATATGCCCGCGAATACCAGGTGGAGCGCTATCTGCGCGAATCGTTCATCCCATGGATTGCGCCCGTGAGCCCGCACATGATCCTGTCCTACATAGCCGAACGCGTGCTCGGTCTGCCGAAATCCTACTGATCGCAGTCCCTTGGAAGGCGGGCGATCGACGGCGTGCGCGGGATGGCCTTGCAGGCGATGTGGCGGGGACGTATGTCTGCGGCCACGAATTGGCATGGTGCCGGGGTGCGAGACGCGCCTCGAAAGTGGCAACGCGGGGGGTGATTGCAATGCTTCAGGAAATTCCGGCCCGGGGAGGTATCGCCGCGCGGGTCGCGCAAGGCCAGCGGATCCGGATGGTCAATACCCATGGCCGGCAGGTGGTCGACACCTGGGCATTCAATGCCGGGGACCTGGCCGAGTTCATGTCCATGGAGCACTCGCGCGTGTCGCTGAAAAACATCATGCCGCGGGTCGGCGAACCCATGCGAACCAACAAGCGCAGGCCGATCCTGACATTTCTCGAAGACAGCTCGCCCGGAATTCACGACACCCTGATGGCCGCCTGCGATCGCTACCGATACGAATTGCTGGGCCACGAGGGGTACCACGAGAACTGCACCGAGAATCTGCACCGGGCCATGGCCGAGCTCGGCTTGACGCCCCCGGACGTGCCTTGTCCGCTCAACATGTGGATGAACATTCCCGTCCGCTCCGGCGGCAATCTCGGCTGGGAACCGACAGTGGCGAAGCCCGGGGACCACGTCCTGCTACGCGCTGACATGGATGTCATCGCGGTCTTCTCGGCTTGTCCCATGGACATCTTGCCAATCAACAGCGGCAAGCCCACGAACGCGCATTTTGAGATTCTCTGAGGAGGCTCCACGGTCGATCTTCTCGTCCGGGGAGGTCCCGCGAACTCCTTTGACCGGCGATCACAGCGGTCTTGGCGAAGCCGCCAGGGCGGTACAACAGCTTGAGTGAACGAGACATGAAATTCCTTGCCCCGATCGCCCCTTCGTTTACCGCCAGCGAAGCGCAAGTGCTGGCCGATGGACATTTTGGATTGACCGGGGAGATCGAGCCGCTTTACAGCGAACGCGACCAGAATTTCCGGCTACGAACCAGTTCCGGCGACTGGACTCTGAAGATCGCCAGCGTCGAGGAGACGCCGGAGGCGATCGACTGCCAGATTCTGGCTCTGCGGCATATCGAGCGGATGGATCCAGGCCTGCCGGTGCCGCGGCTGCATCCCACGCGCGAAGGCGCTTCCAGAGTGACGGTCAGCCATGGCGCCGACAGCCACATCGTCTACATGTTGTCGTATCTGCCGGGCGTCATCGCCGAAAATGTGCCACTGACCGAAACGCTGCTACGCCATCACGGGGCAACGGTCGCCCGCCTTGGCCGCGCCATGCGCGGCTTCTTTCATTCCGCGGCTGGCGGGCGCGACTTGCTATGGGATCTGCGCATGGCGCCGCGTTTCCTGCCCCATGTCGGGAAACTGCCGGATCCCGCAAGGCGCGAGATGGTGGGCGCTTTTGTCGAACGCTTCGCCGCCGCCACCTTGCCCCGTCTTGAGGGCATGCGCGCCCAAATCATCCACGGCGACGTCAATCCCCACAATCTGCTGATCGATCCCGCCGAGCCGGACCGCATCACCGGGATCATTGATTTCGGGGACATGATCCACGCGCCTCTGATTTTCGATCTGGCTTCGGCGGTGAGCGACTTCCTGCTCGACGAGAAAAATATCGTCGATGTGATCGAGGCGATTGCCGACGGCTATCATTCCGTAACGCCGCTCGAGCCGGCGGAAGCCGACGTCCTCTACGACCTCGTCGTCATGCGCCTGTTGCTGGCGGCCCTGATCGCGGCTTGGCGCATGGCCGAAATGCCCGATACGCCCAATTATCTGAACGCCAACTTCGACGGCAAGTTTCTGGTCCTGGACGAGATCCAGAGGGTCGGGCGCGAGGCATTGACGCGGCGAATTCGCCGCGTCTGCGGCCTGCCGGCGACGGATGGCCCGACAGCTGGGGCGCTGGCGCGGCCGTCTGTGCAGGAGCTGTTGGCGCGGCGGCATCGGCTGATGGGCCGCGACCTGCCGATCTTCTACGACCCGCCCCTGCATCTGGTGCGGGGGCGAGACGTCTGGCTTTTCGATGCCGACGGCCGGCGTTATCTGGACGTCTATAATAACGTCTCCCATGTCGGTCACTGCCACCCGCGGGTCGTCGAGGCGATTGTCCGGCAGGCACGCCTCCTGAACACCAACACGCGTTATCTCGGCACCCAGGTGATCGAATACTGCGAACGCCTTGTAGCCCTGTTTCCGGGGCGTCGGATGGTCTGTGCCTTCGTCAATTCCGGCAGCGAGGCAAATGACATCGCCTGGCGCATGGCCAAGGCCTGTACGGGCAACGGCGGCGGACTCACCATGGAGTACGCCTATCACGGCATCACCGAGGCCATCGATGCTTTCTCGCCGTCGGGCAGCCTGACGGGCGCCCTGGCGCCGCATATTCGGACGCTGCCGGCACCCGACGACTATCGGGGGCCGTTCAAGCGGGGTGAATCGGACCTGGCCGGCCGATATGCCGCCGGCGCCGATATCGCGATCGCCTCGCTCAGGGAAGCCGGGATGGCGCCGGCGGCCTTCATGGTTGATTCGACCTTTCTCACCAATGGCGTGCTGGAGGCGCCGCCCGGCTATCTGGCCGCGGTCTTCGCCAAGGTGCGCGCGGCCGGCGGACTGTGCATCGCCGACGAGGTGCAAGCCGGCTTCGGGCGCATGGGAAAGACCATATGGGGGCACCAGCACTACGACGTGGTGCCCGACATCGTCACCCTCGGCAAGCCGGTCGGCAACGGCCATCCTCTGGGCGTCGTGATCACGACTCCGGAGATCATGGCGGCCTTTCTGCGCGAGACGTCATTCTTCTCCACCTTCGGGGGCAACAATGTCTCCGCGGCGGCCGGTCTCGCCGTGCTCGACGTGATCGAGGAAGAGCGCCTGATCGACAATGCAACCGAGGTCGGTGCCTATCTCAAGCAGGGACTGAAGGCGCTGATGGTGAAGCACGACCTGATCGGCGATGTGCGCGGGATCGGCCTGGTGGTCGGGATCGAATTGGTCAGCGACCGGCGCGAGCTGACCCCAGCGAAGGCCGAAACCAAACGGCTGCTCGATCTCACTCGCGACGAGGGCGTCCTCATCGGCAAGGAGGGCTTCCACGGCAATATCCTGAAACTGCGCCCGCCGATCGTCTTCCGCCGCGAGCATGCGGATATGACGATTGCCGCCCTCGACAGTGCCTTCCGCCGGCTGTGAGAAGGCAGCGGGGCAGAGAGAGTGGGAGGCCTAACGCCTCCTACTTGCCGTCGTCCAGCTTCGTTTCAGCGCGGTCGGGCGCCCCGAGCAGGCTTTGTCTGGGCCTTGGCGCGGCCCTTCGGCTTCACCCGCCCCTTGACCACGGACTGCTTGGGTTTCGCCGTCCTGCCTGTCTTTTTGCGCGGAGCCTTCTGCGTCAGAGCCTTCTTGCCGGCGCCAGCCGTCTTTCGGGCGGATGCTCGCTTCGGCCGTCTTTTGGGCGCAGTTGCGATCTTCTTGTTCTTGGCGACAGCACTTTTTGACCGGGTTTTGGGTGCGGCGGCAGTCTTCTTCACCTCCGCGGGCTTCGCTTCTGCCCGACGCGCGGGCTTACGTGCCGCGCGCCGTGGGCCCCGCTCCTCCGCCGCAGTTTTGATTTTTGCCTTGGCCTGCGACTCCCGCTTGGCTTTGCCGCTCGGTGCCGGTTCATTCGAGAAGTACGCGATCATGGGCTCGAAGTAGCTCTGCTGCCAGCCGCCCTGCTCATAGCCCAGATGCCCCTCCGGCACGTTGCTGTGAGAGAGCGTCAGCAGGGTGCCGTCATCCCGCTCCTCGAAGGTCAACGTGATGATCGAGTCCTCGTGATCCTCGGGAAACTTCGTCGTGCGCCAGGCCTGCACGATGCGCTCTCCAGGGGTGAGCTCGAGATTGCGCCCGGTGATATATCCATCCCAAGCCATGATCTCGGCGCCGAGCTCGGCCGACGCCTTCGCTTGCCCACCCGTCATCCTGGAATGGGCGACACTATCCAACCAGGCGTCATAGATGTCGCGCGCGGAGGCCGGAATGACGGCGGTGAGCGTATAGTCGTATGCCATGTCGTAGGCCTCCCACGGCTGCTGTACGCTGGGCCCCTCTGGCGCCGCGGTTGCGGCTACCAATACTGGGCAGCGAGTTGGTGCTCACATTATCCCTTCGGCCGATATGAGTCAGCCGCCCGCTCGTGCCTGCCCGATACAGCGCAGCCGGAACTCTTACCGCCAATCGTCGATGACGTACACGCCCGGCCGGCAGTAGCCGGCGTCGTTGTTGCGGTGCATCGCGACACCTTGGACTACCGTGTGAAAGCCGCGGGCCACAAGCTGACGATAGGCTTGGTGGCGCGCCATGTTGGCGCCGGCGAGAAGGGTCGTCATGCCGCTGGCGACCGCCAGCGCCTCGCACGCGTCCAGCAGGTGGAGATAATCCGCTTCGGCAGAGGGGCTGTCGCCGACCGCCGCGAATTTAATGAAGCAGATTCCGGCACCGGCTTCGCTCCGCGGCCCCCAGTGGCAGATGGCAAAGCCGGCAAGGCGGTTGCCGTCATCGATCAGCACCGTGTCCCCCAGGCCTTGCGCCGTCACCGTGCGAATTTCATCTCCCAGGTCGAGCCCGGAATAGAGCCTGCCCGTCAGCGCGCGGATAGCATCCAGCGCTTCCGCGCGTTCGCTGTCGCTGAGAGCGCCAAAGCGCCGCCAGGGCAGATCGGTTTCGGCCCTGCTCGCCGGCGCCGCCATGATGGCGGTGAGAAAGCGGGCGTAGAAACCGAACTTCTGATAGAGCGCCACATGCTTCGCGCTTTGCGCAAAGGTGAAAAGGCCTGCGTGCCTGGTTCCCCAATGTTCGAATTGTTCCATGGCTGCGCCGATAAGATGCTTTGCGATACCTCGCTGCCAGAGGTCGGGGCGCACGCTGAGCGGACCGAAGAAGCCGACGCTGCCCCAATTCGTGGCGAAATTTGAGCCGACCAGCCGTCCGTCGGACGTTGCGCCTAGCGCGGCGACATGGGGTGCCCGCCAGCGGCCATAAACGTAGTCCCGATCCGCCCAGAACGTCGCGGGATCAGGCACGCCGATGAAGGTCCCGAAGGCCAGGCGCAGTATGCTTCCCGCCTCCGGCAGATCGCGTTCGGCGAGCGGACCGATAATCGGCTCCGCGGCGGCGCGGGTGCCGGCGTTCGCAGCGCCCTCAGCCATCCTGCTCCCCGATCAATGCCTCTTCCCACGCCCGGCGCATTGCCTGGGTCGTCGAGAAGCAATCCTAGCACTGCGCTTGCGCAAGCGGAATTTAGCGCCAGTGCAGTCTTAACGCGGAATTAAGCCCCCCGTGCTCTGCTGGCGTGGGGAGCGCCAGCGCTGCGTGGGGAGGTCGAGATGAAATCGTCCTTTCAACCCTTGCCCGTGGAAACCGTTGCCCCCGCATTGGCCCGGCTGCCGGTGTTTCGAACCGGCGATATAAGCGCACTCGGCGCGGCGCGCACCGATCTGGCCCGAGCCATCGCCTCCGGACAGGATGCCACACAGCTGGCAAGCGACCTTTCCGCGCCGGCAGCCTGGCTCGGCGTCGATTTGCAGAAGGCCGCGGGGACGCCGCCGCCGGCGGCCCGCAAGGCCATGGAAACGGTTGTCACGCCGCCGGTCTGGGCAGTGGAGGCGGCGAAGGCGGCCGTCCAGGCCAAGTCGGCGTTGCGCGTCGCCGTGCTGGATCGCGATCCCACGGGAATGCCGAGCTTGAGCCTTCCAGTCTGGGCGCAGGGGCAAAAGGCAGTCGCCACCTATGGCCCGCTGCTGATCGAGAACGCCGGGGCTCAGCTCACATTCCAGAAGTGGCTGAACATCTACATCATCCCGGTGCAGATGGTCAGTTTCGTCCAGGGTTCGGCCACCCTGTTCGTCGCACCCATTGCCGCAACGGGAAGTTCGAAGACCGTTGCCCTCGCCGGAGGATCGGTCTGGGTCGATGTGAACGCCTTGGCGTCCGGCGCGCCCGCGAGCTCCTATGCGGGTATTGCTGTCCAAGGCGGAACGATCACCAGCAGCCAGGCTCTCGCCCTTGGCGGTTCCACGGTGACGATTCCGACCGGCGCGACGGTGACCCTCAAGGTGACGCCGGCCGCGCCGGTGGCGGCGGGCAATCCGGCCCTCGCGGTATCGCCGCCCGCGACCATCACGTTCACCTTTCCCGGCGCCGGCGCCGCGACGGCGACGGTTGCGTCTTTCACGGCGCAAGTCTGCGGAGAGACCTTCCACGCGACTCCCAACGCAGAGCCGCTCGTCTACAACGACGCGGTGAAGGCGCTGGCGATCCCGTGCAACACCGATCAGACGAAATTCAAGCCGGTAGCCCAAGCGGGAGCCCTTGCGACCCTGAGCGGGACTGCCGCCCTGCTCGCGACGGGCTGGGCGCTGCAGGTAACTCAGGCCGCCCCAAATCTGCTGGGGAACGCGGCGGGATCAGGGATCTTCTATCTGGGATTCGCCGCCGGCCTGTCGATCCAGTGGACGGGAAGCAGCAGGCCCGAGCCGGAAGCCGGCGGCGTCATTCTCGCGTCTTCCGCGGCCCTGCTTTTGTGGAGCGTTGCTGGCCTGCCCCCGTTCGTGCCCTCGCAGCTGAAATTCGATCTCTGGGATGGCCAGATCGCGCCGTCGACGCTGACCGCGACGCGGCTGACCGGCGGCAGCCTGGTGTATGAGATTTTCGGCGCCCGCGAAGTGATCGAACTGGGAGCGATATTGGGTGCCGATCTGGATCGTCCGCTGCTCGCCGACGGCAGCCGGGCGCTGGTCGAGATTCCAGCTCTCCTCGCCATCACCAGCGTGCTGGGGAAGCTTCGGCTGTTCGCCTTCGCGGCGTTTCCGGCGAGCGAAGTTCCGGCGGTGCTGGCGGCGCACCCGAACGGGTTTCCCATGGCGCTCGACAACGCCCTGCTCAAGGTGAGCGTGCCGCTGCTGCTCGTGGTGGAAGCCAAGATCACGGCGCCGGCGGTCGCCGGCCCTTATGTCTCGACCTCTGGCGCGCTGCTGGTCGGATTCCTCTCCGAGGTCGAGTTCCCCTTCCTGCCCGACCCGTACACCGGCGAGAACCTGACTCGAGGACGAGACAGCTACGGCCAGCTGGGCGGCCTGCTCGGCGAAGTGGCGTGGCCGAAGCCCGATCAGATCGCCATGCGGATGATCGACCTCAGCCACCCCCATCCGGCAGTGCCTCCGGCCTCGGAAGCCAGCTCGGACCTCGCGCCGGGGGTGGAAGGGCTGGCGGCGCTCAGCGGCGAATTCCGCCTTGGCCTGACCGGGGCGACGACGGCTCCGGCCAGTCCGCCAGCGTTTCCGTTTCAACTGTCGGCGCAGGCCGCGCGGCCCGCCGCGATGGTGGCCGCGGCGCCTGCTCCGCAGCCGTTGCCGGCACCTCCTTTGGCGGCCGGGCTCAGGATGCTCGATGTGTCCACCCGCGCCAGCCTGCTGGGCGTGGAAGTCGTCGGCTATAGCCCTGAGACCGCCCGGGAATTGCTGACCATCGACGGGCTCTCGGTCCGGACCTGGGCCGTGCTGGCGCCGGTGATCACCCTGCCGGCGATTTCATGGGAGCCGATGTACAACCAGTCGAAACCGGTGGCGGCATCGCCGACGGACAAACTGTTGAACCCGCCGAACGATGGGCCGCTATGCGGCGTCGGCGTGGATTCCGTGACGCTGATTCCGGTCTCGCCAATTCAGAGCTTGGGCGCGATTCTCGCGGCGACGCAGAAGGACAACGCGCCCTACGGCGCGCTGTTGACGCTGCCTTTCGGGCTGGTGGCCGGGATCGCGCAAACCGTGGGACTCAAGAACGCGCCGGCACCCGAGCTGACCCAGCCCAGCTTCGACGTTGCAGGCGTCAGCGGGAATGTGACCCTCACGGGCGCTTATCAGCTCACCATGCGCCCGCCCCAGACCGATCCGAATGCCCCCATCTTCACCGGCAAGACCTATACCCGGACGCAGGACGACGATCCGCCCTTGCCTGGCCTTTCCTACGGCGAAGAGGTCATGGGGCTGGATGTAGCAACCATTTTCCGGACCCGATTCAACGATCCGGGCAACGGCGTGCCCGTGAAGCGCTACGACCTGACCGGCTATGGCGCCAGCCTGTTCACCGACTGGACCGATCTCAATCCGCCGGACCCCACCGACATCATCCAGGTGGATTTCAACGCCACCGTGGGCCGCACGTCGCATGAGGTCATCCAGGCCCAGAGCGTCGTCTATCCGTGGGGAATCAAGGTCGTCCGCACGATCACGATCGACCGCTTGAACAGCGGTTCCGTCGAGCGGACGGATTCGGGATGGATCGCGGCCAGCGACGGGCATTTCGCGGTGAACTCGCCCAAGAACGACTTCGTCGCCAAGGATGTCCATGCGGGCCTGATCGACAGCCTGCTGCAAGTGAAGAACATCACGGAGTTCGGCGTGCCGCTGCAAACGCCGGGGACGTTCGATTGGTATCCGCCGAATCCGCCCCCCGGGTCGGGCATCACGATGGAGCCGCAGACCCTGCCGATCACATTGCAGCCGGTGACCTTCGACGCCGATATCGCAATCAATCCGCAGCACGGCGTTATCCAGGGCGGATCCAAGGTGAAGGGGCTGGATCTCAAGGACCATACGGCCGTGCCCAGCACCGGCATCGTCGGCTATATCGGCCTCACGGCGCTCTATCATCTCTCGCTCGACGATCTGCTGAATTTCCTCGCCGGTCTTCCGCAAGGCACGGCCGGCGGGCCGCTCAACGCGACCTTGAACCTGGGCAAGAGCGACAACGTGTTCCGCTGCGTGGGCTTTTCGGCGGCGCCAGCGCAGGACAGCACGCTTGGCAAGAACGCGCTTGTTATTGCAGCCACGGGCATCCCGAAACTGCCTCAGGGGAGCGCATGGTCGGTTGCCCTGCAGAAGAGCGGCGATCCCGCACCCCAGGCGCTGGCTCCCACCCAGGCGATCCCGGTCGTCCAGCCGAATGACGGAAGCGGCAATCCCGGACCGGAGGCGCATTTCGCCGATCCCACTGACATCTTTCGCCTGGCGAAGACCCCGCCGGCACCACCGCAGTTCCTCTACGGCTTCATTCAGGACGTCACTACCCAGAAGTCCTTCCTGGCCCAACCCTATGTCACCAGCGGCGACCAGCATTTGGCGCTCCGGCAGACGCCGAGACTGGCCGATCCGGGCATCCTGCTGGGCGCTGTGTCGAGCTTTCCGGCAATCGCTTCGGCGCTGCCGCTGGGCGGCCTGGACAAACTGGCTTCCAGCCTCGGTTCGATGAACCTGGCCATCGACAAGTGGTTCGATACGCTGCCACCCCCGAAACCCTTCTGGCAGTCGCCTCCGGCCGAGACCAAGGTCACGCATCTGATCAACACCTCGGTCGCGACGGTGGACCTCGTCTACCGGTGGCGGCTGCCGGAAGGCAGCGACAAGCCGCCGGTCCCACCAGCGCCACCCTGGCCACCTTCGCTGGGCGATCCGAACGCGATGATCCATGTGACCCTAGGCCAGCCCACGGGGCCCAGCTGGTCGATCGACATTTACCAGATCGCCATGGTGCTGACGCTGCCGGGGATTTCCAGCACGCCCGCGCTGTGGATCGAAGGCGCCTTCCACGCGGATTCCCAATCAGCGCCCAGTTTCCCGAACCTCCAAGTGTTCTATGACGGTCCGCTCCAGCCGATCACCCAGTTCTTCAGCACGCTGCAGACCTTGGGGCAGGCGCTGGGCTTGAGCGATCCCGGTTCGGGCGGGGGGCTGAACGTCCATTTCGCCGATGGGAAACTGACCATCCAGGAGACGTTCAATCTTGGAACCCTGCCGCTCGGACCCGGCGAGATCCAGAACATCTCCCTCGATATGGGCGGCAGCATCGATATTCCGTCCCTGGGCGTGGACTATCTGATCGGGATCGGCTCGCCAGACGCGCCTGTCCACTGGATCGTCGATCCGATGTCGGGCACGGGCTGTCTGCAGGCGGGCGTCCAGGACGGGTCGCTGGCGGTCCTTGTGCAGCTCGGAATCGGGCTCGGCCTGGCGATCGATCTGGCGATCGCGTCGGGAAGCGCCTCGATCGTGATCGCGTTCCAGGTCCAGATCACCGGCTCGGATTTCGAGCTGATGGTCCTGCTTACCGGACAGGCCCAGATCGACGTCCTGGGCGGCCTGGCGAGCTGCTCCATATCGATTTCCGTCGGGCTGGGCCTGGAGTTCGGCCTGCCGCCATCGAATCCGGAGCCGGTGACGGCGATCGGCACTGCTTCCGTGGCGGTTCACCTGAGCATCTGCTGGGTCGTCTCGATCGACTGGTCGGGGAGTTGGTCCTTCTCCCATCAGTTCTCGATACCGGCGTAGCGGGAGCCGGAGCCAAACATGCAGACTGACCTTAGAAACCTGAGCCTGATGATGTTCCCCCAGGAGTGGTCGGGCAGCGAGATCCTGGCCAACATCCTGCTCGTGCCTTCGGGCGATCCGACCATGCCCGTGGGCACGGAACTGCCGTTCGCCCAGGCCCAGCCGGTGCTGCGCGCGGTATTCCTGCCGGGGTTCGCCACCCCAAGCTGGGCACCGCCGCCGGCTTCCATCATCACGTCGCAGCTTTATCACCTGATCCCGCCCGGCCCCGAGGCGTCGGGATTGATTCAGCCCCCTTACAAGCAAGAGATCTTCGCCGGTCTTTCGGAACAGTTCACGCCGACCGTGCCCGCGCGCGCCGCCTCTGCCGGCGGCATCAAGAAGGACCTCCCCCTCAGCTATCAGGCGGCGGCTGGGTTTGGAAAGGCGGATGGCGCGCTGTTTACCACGGACGATGGATACGGCTGCGACATACGGGGCACGCAACCGAATAAAGTCGCCGTGACGCCGCGGAAGGTGGCGTGGGGAGAGATATTCTCCTACGCCTTGCGCCAGCCGCTGATCGCCGAGGCGATCGGATTGAGCTACCTCGGCGTGCGCATTCCACTCGACGCGAGCACGGTTGCCGACGGCGGGTGGCTGTGGCTCGAAATCGAAACTTCGAACTCGGCCAACTGGTACGCGCAGCTCGTGAACGCATCCGTGGCGAAGCCGTACTATCAGCAGCCGGTGCGCTCCTACGCGGCGCGAATTTCGGCGCTGACCGGCGCCCAGAGCCTGTTCGCCGCGGTCCTGTTTCCGGTCTACCCGACCGTTCCCACGGCCACCTCCGTGGTGGTCGATCCGGCGCAGTACGAGGCCGACCTCTACGCCACGGGATTCACCCAGATCGTGCACGCCTATCAGCCGGTCTCGGCGGATGCGATCGTCGGCAACGACAACACGCTGGTCCCCGGCACGGATGCGGGATTCCAGATCGGCTGGGACGACGAGCAGGTGACGGCCTGGCTGAACCGGCAAGTGCAGGCCGCCCAGGCCATGTTTGCCCAGAACCCGGCGGACGAGTTTCCTCTCGGCGTGCAGGGCTATCGGGTGGATGCGCGAGAAGTGTCCGATGGAACGGCCGATCCCGCCTCGCCCACGCCGGCATGGAATTCGCTGGTGACGGTCAGCGCAACGGTGGCCGCGGGCGATTCGTTCACCGCGACCGGGACCGAGGAGCTGGCGATCGAGCCGACGCCTGTCGGCAACGGGGCGTCCCCGACCAACTTCTGGCTGCCCCGATACTTCGCCCACTGGCGGGGCAGATCGCTCATCGTTGCGGACAAATACGGCTATGCGTTCGGCACCGGCGGTCCGCCGGCAGCCTATCCGCAGAATCCCGGCGCGCCGCAATTCAGCGGGTCCTTGTCCGAGATTCTCAGCATCGGCCTGCGCTATGGGCAATGGTACCAGTTCCGCGCCCGGCTTTCCGATTTGACGGGCGGAGGCCCGGCCATCGGAGACAGCGATCCCGGTGCCGGTGTGGCGACGATTCAATTCCTGCGGCATGTCCCGCCGAAAGCCGTGGGCGTGACGCTGGACGTGCCGTCCGCGCCGGCCACTATCCTGGTGAGCCGTCCACGCCTCAACTATCCGGAGATGGTGTTCTCCGGCGCGGCCGACGACACGGATCTGGACAACGTCCTCGCCGAGGTGCAGGCCGTTTCGGGCACGCCTCCGATTCCCGCTTCGTCTTATCCGTCGGTGTCGATGCCGGACCCGGATGTGGTGACCCTGGAGATCATCGTCGAGGCCCAGGCACCGAAGCACGACACGGGCAATCCGGCATCGATGCGCGACATGGCGGCACCACCCGAGGCGGGTGATCTCGACGGCACTTTCCGCGTCGTCTATCGGCAGCAGATCCCGTTCTCCGGTGCGTCGGTTTCGTTGACCATGAATCCCCAGGCGATCGCGGATATCGTCCCCTGGACGCCGCCGACGCCGCCCGGCACGACGATTGTCGTGCCGACCGGGCGCAATTTGCGCGTCCGGCTGCGGGGTCTGGGCAGCGGCGATCCCGCCTACTGGGGCAGCACGCTGGCAAGCACGGGACTGTCGACGGATCTGCAGCTTCGCTACGAGGCGGCCGCCGAAACCGGCGTGATCGGGGATGCCACGGACGCGGCGAAACTCCCGATGCAGCTGCAAGCCTTCTATTTGCGTGAGGATCCGGCGGGGGCGCAGCAGGCCGTGGTGGCGAGTGGCATCGGTTCCGCATTGCAGAGCATTGGTCCCGGTCTTGCTCCGGGGCTTCAGAACGCGCTCGCCCTGGCGTTCCAGTCGGACCTGCCGACGCCCATCGAAAACCTCGCGCAGGCGCTCGATCTTCCGGTGAACGGCTTGACGCTCACGGCACCGCCGGGCCAGCGCGTGCTGTTCGGCGCCCAGAGCACGCTACGGGTTTCGATCACCCAGGACGGTTCCTCGATCACGTTTTCATCCGGCAAGGATCTGGTCGGCCATTGGATCGTGGTCATCCGGCTGACGATCCAGCGCGACTGGACATGGACCGGACTGGCGCAGAACGGAGCAGGACAGACCGGATTCCTGTTCAGCGGCGCCGCCAGCATGACCGACCCAGCGTCGGCGCCGGTGGAGATCGGACGCGTGAATCTGCCGGGAGTCGTATCGGCGATATCGACCGAGGCGCCCGCAAATCGCGATTCGGCCGAGCTGATCTTCTTCGCCACCGTGGACTCAACGGTCGGACCGGACCAGTTCCCTGCAGTGACCAACACGACGTGGAGCCTGTCCGCGACGTTCACCGGAGCGCCCACGACGCCGGTCGATCTCTGGAGCAGCGGGAGCGCCCTGCAGCTGCCGATCACCTTGCCGCCCAGGCAGACGCCCAAACTGGTCTCGGCGGGATTGGCCGAAAGCCCCTATGTGGCGAGTGCGAATTATGCCTCCACCCAGCAGCGGCAGCGCGCCTTGTGGCTGGAGTTCGACCAGACGCCCGCCGATCCCAACGATGAATACTTCTACCGCGTCTTGGGCTATGGGCCCGATCCGTTGCTGGTGAGTTATCCCAGCGACTTGCCGGCGGCGACGGAGCCGAACCTGCCCATCGACCCCGAATGGATACGCATGATCGCGGCCAAGGATACGAACGACGACGCGGGCGTGGGCGCGATGACGGAGCTCGACGGCGCTACGGCGCCGCTCCAGGCCTCGGGGCGGCCGATCCACTACAGCCTGCCTTTGCCTGGCACGATCTCGCAAACCGACTCGGAGCTGTTCGGGTTCTGGACGATCGAGCTCAGGGTGGGGCACACGCTTTGGTCCACGGCCCAGGCCCGGTATGGGCGAGCGTTGCGTGTTTCGGGCGTCCAGTTTCCGCCGCCGCCCTTGGCCGTCAATGTGGACCGGCAGCCGGTGCCGCCGTTGCCGGCACCCGCCGCGCCGTCCATCGTGGCGATGGCCGATCTGGCGCAGACGGTCTACAACGGCGCCTCCCTGACTTTGAGAGATCATCCGCAGACCGAGATCTGGTTCCTGCTCTACGCGCAGGTCCGGCGCGTGGACGGCCAAGCGTGGCGGAATATCCTGCTGGCGCGGGCGCTCGGCCAGCAAATCAGAGAACCGGCCGGCGGGCTCGCCGGATCTGCCGGGCAACAGAGCCTGATCCCGGTCTACGGCGTATTCGCCGAGACGACAGTGGAGGCTTTGCTGAAGAAATTGCAACTTCGCACGAACACGCCGGTGAGCGTGCTGGCCGTGGAATTGTTCAACCACGAGGCCAACGTAGTTCAGCAGTTCGCGGGGCAAGTGGCTGCCATGCCCGCCGCGGTCGCTGGCGAGGGCGATCCGCTGGGCGCGGATCTGGGTGCCAGGCGCGTGCTGCGCGTGTCGCCGCTGACGGCTGTGCCGGCAGTGTGCTGAGCGGCCTGCGTCACGCTATCCGGCCCCTCGGGGCCCGCGATCGGACCTGTGCATAGGCCGGCCGGGTCGACTCTCATAGAGACCGAAAGCTGGACGGATTGCACCCGGCAAGACTGAAGTGCTAACCTTTCGGTCATTCGACAGGGGTGCTCCGTATCGCCGGGGCTGAGATGGCAGCGTGAAGCGGCCGAACCCTCAAGCTGATCTGGGTAATGCCAGCGGAGCGAGGCGATCCATGTTTTCCGGGGCGCAAGTCTCTTTGTATCCGATGACTGACGATTTCGTCGCGGTCATTCTCGATGCCATCCGCGCGCTTGAACCTTACCGCTCGGCGTTCCGGATCGAGACCGACGACATCTCGACCTTGCTCGTCGGTCCGCCCGACCTGCTCTTTCCGGCGATGCGAGATCTGTTCACGGCGGCTGCCTGTCGTGGCGTCCATTGCGTGCTCGCGGCAACCGTATCGCGCGGCTGTCCCGGGGAGCCCGACGATCCGATCTGCACGCCGGTCGCCCGGATGGGCTCGAGCGAACCGCTCGCTTCCAGAATCGAGACGGCTCTCGCGGCCGTGGGGGCGGTGGCGCTGACCGGCCAGCCCGTTGCCGCACAGTTCTCTCTCTATCCCCTCGGCGACAGCCATATGGAGGAGATCTACGGCTGCATCGATTTCCTCAAGCGCTCGGGCGTCTTCGACCGCTCGAAGCATTTCTGCACCAAGCTCAGAGGCGATGCGGGCCCGGTCTTCGCCACCCTCAGCGAGGCGTTCCTTCGCTTCGGCAACCCCGAGGGCCATGTCACCCTCGACCTCAAGGTTTCGGCCAACAGCCCGACTGCCGCGCGAACTGGAGAGAAGCCATGACCCGACCAGGGAGGAATCCATGACCGAGACGCGAAGCTGGAATTTGCGGGAAACCCTCGTCGTCGCGGTCCTCGGCGCCGTTTTCGCCGTGCTCTACATCGGCTGGGTGCAGGTCTGGCTGATCGCCCAGGCGGCCTTCGGCGCCGTCACCATGGACGTGGTGATGGGCTTCTGGTTCATCGTCTCGATCGTCGCCGCAGCCATCATCCGCAAGCCCGGCGTCGCGATAGCGTCCGAAATGCTGGCGGCCGGTGTGGAGATCCTGCTCGGGAGCCCGGCGGGACTGATAGTCTTGCTCTCTGGCGCAGTGCAGGGGGCCGGTGCCGAGCTGGTGTTCGCGGCGACGCGATGGCGGAACTACTCGCTGCCCGTGTTGATGGCGGCCGGGGTCGGGTCGGCGATCTTCTCGTTCGTCTATACCTGGATTAGATTCGACTATGGCGCGCTTCAGCCGGGTCTGCTCGCCGCCATGTTCGTTCTGCGTTGTCTCAGCGGCGCATTCCTCGGCGGCCTGCTCGGTCACTATGTCGTGGAAGCGCTGCACAAGACCGGCGCCCTTGCCGGCCTGGCCATTGACCGTGAGAAGCGCGCCGCCACGACCTGAGCCGACGCCCGCCGCAGAGTGGCAGCAGGTCGAGGTCCGGTATCCATTCAGCGCGCGGGCCGCGGTTGGCCCGGTCGATCTTGCGATCCATCCGGGGGAGCGGGTCCTCCTGCTCGGCGCGTCTGGATCAGGCAAGTCCACGCTTCTCCTGACCCTGACCGGCCTCATTCCCCGAAGCATCCCCGCCCTCGTGACCGGCCGGGTCACTATATTCGGCGCCGAGGCAAGCTCGCGGGCGCCCTGGGGCTGGGCCCGCCGGGTGGCGCATTACTTTCAGGACGCGGACCAGACCCTCTGCGGCATGCGCGTCGAGGACGAGATCGCCTTCCCATTGGAGAACCGCGCAATGCCCGCATCCGGCATAACGGCAGCAGTCGCCTCGGCGATGCGGGAGGTCGGGTTGCCGGACGCCTGGCGCGGGCGCCGCAGCTCGACACTCTCCGGCGGCGAGCGCCAACTC
>Ga0265313_10000840_pt1 | contig 30918 bp, 30 predicted proteins | sample 4123metaG_FD_203122 | JGI IMG/M metagenome (GOLD analysis project Ga0265313, IMG submission 203122) | Rhizosphere microbial communities from Carex aquatilis grown in University of Washington, Seatle, WA, United States - 4-1-23 metaG | ecosystem: Host-associated > Plants > Roots > Rhizosphere >... | reverse complement strand
TCCACCGGAGCTTTCGCCTTTGCGCCTCACCGTGCTACGGCCACCTCCCCCTTGGAATGCGCTTCGCGCATAAGGGGGAGGCGGGTCCCGGTTTGCCCTTATCCGCCTGTAGAAACAGTTATTTCAGGCTGGCGAATCGGGGCTGAATGGCTAAAGTCCGCCCCGCATACGGAGAAGAAGAAGATGGGGTTTGATGGCCTGATGAAGGGCAAGCGCGGGCTCGTCATGGGCGTCGCCAACCAGCACTCCATCGCCTGGGGCATCGCCCAGGCCCTGCACCAGGCGGGCGCGGAACTGGCCTTCACCTATCAGGGCGACCTGTTCAAGAAGCGCGTCACGCCGCTGGTCGAGCCCATGAAGCCCGCCGCGCTGATCGATTGCGACGTCACCAGCCAGGGCTCGCTCGACGCCGCCTTCGCCGAGATCGCCAAGGTCTGGGACTCGCTGGATTTCGTCGTCCATGCCATCGCCTTCTCCGACAAGGAGCAGCTCAAGGGCCGCTACGTCGACACCACGGCGGACAATTTCCGCATGACGATGGAGATCTCCTGCTATTCCTTCACCGCGGTGGCGCAGCGGGCCGAAAAGCTGATGCCCAACGGCGGCTCGATGGTGACGCTGTCCTATTACGGCGCCGAACGGGTGATCCCGCACTACAATGTGATGGGCGTGGCCAAGGCGGCGCTGGAAGCGTCGGTGCGCTACATGGCCGAAGACCTGGGCAAGAAGAAAATCCGCGTCAATTCCATCTCGGCCGGGCCGATCAAGACCCTGGCCTTCGCCGGCATCGCCGACGGCCGCTATATCCTGAAATGGAACGAGCTGAATTCACCCCTGCGCCGCACCGTGAGCCAGGAAGAGGTCGGCCATTCGGCGCTGTTCCTGCTGTCGGATCTCGGCGCCGCCGTCACCGGCGAAAACCTGCATGTCGACGCCGGCTATCATGTCGTGGGCATGAAGGCCGAGGACGCGCCCGACATGACCGTCACCAAGACGGAATGACGCTTCGCCTTCCTGAAGGCGTGACCCTTTACTTCGCGCGCCATGGCGAGACCGAGGCCAACGTCGCGCATCGCTTTTCCGGCATGGCGGACACGCCGCTGACCGTGCGCGGGCGCGGGCAGGCGCGCCAGGTCGGGCTGGCGCTGCGGCGCGACGTGCCGGGCTTCGCCGCGCTGGACCATGTCTCAAGCCCGCTGGCCCGCGCCCGCGCCACCATGGAGATCGTGCGCGGGGTGCTGGGACTTGCGCCGCAGGACTATCGCCTGGAGCCGCGCATCCGGGAGATCGACCTGGGCCTGTGGGACCAGTTGACGGAGGCCGAGGCGCGGGCGCTGGACCCGGCCTATTTCGACCGCCGCGCCGCCGACAAATGGAACGTCCCGGCTCCCGGCGGCGAAAATTACCGGGCTGTCGCCGCCCGGCTGACCGACTGGGTCACGGGCCTGGCCGCCGATACCTTCGCGGTCAGCCATGGCGCCGCCACCCGCATCCTGCGCGGACTTTTTGGCGGCCTGGATGCCGCCGCCATGAGCGGACTGGACGAGCCGCAGGGCGTGGTCTTCCGTGTCCGGGGCGGCGAGGTGACGCGGCTGGAGCCGTGAGTTCGCGCCGCGGGCTGCTATGCTGGGCCACCATTCCATTTCGATCCCGGGGCGATCATGGCTTCCTTTCCCGACGATATCTTCACCGAACCCAGCGATGTCGATGACGACGCGCTGGCCAATCTGGGACCCTTGCGCCGCCTGGCCGGAATCTGGGAAGGCACGAAGGGCGTGGACCTCAACCCCAAGGCGGACGGCCCCGAACGCCGCGAATTCACCGAGCGGATCGAACTGCAGCCGATCGATCCCCAGGCCAATGGGCCGCAACTGTTCTATGGCCTGCGCTACCACACCCGCATCCTGGCGACGGACGAGGACACCACCTTCCATGACCAGGTCGGCTATTGGCTGTGGGAGCCGGCCACCGGACTGATCCTGCAGTCCCTCGCCATTCCGCGCGGCCAGATCGCCATGGCGGCCGGCCATGCCACGGCCGATGCGACGCAACTGGTGCTCACCGCCCGGCGCGGCGAGACCGAATACGGCATCTGCTCCACCGCCTTCCTGGAATATGCCTTCCGCACCGATTCCTACCGCATCGAAGTCACCTTCAATCCGGACGGAAGCTGGAGCTATGTCCTGGACACGATGCTGATGGTGCGCGGCCAGTCCGAGCCTTTCGCGCACCGCGACGTCAACACGCTGGTGAAGGTGGCCGAACCCCTGCCCAACCCGGTGCTGCTTCCCAAAAAGCACCAATTGGGCTAAGCCCCTCCAGCAATGTCACATAATAGCTTCGGCCACCTGTTTCGCGTCACCACCTTCGGCGAAAGCCACGGGCCGGCGATCGGCTGCGTGGTCGATGGCTGCCCGCCGGGGATCGCCCTGAGCGAGGCCGACATCCAGCCCTGGCTGGACAAGCGGCGCCCTGGCCAGAGCAAGTTCGTCACCCAGAGGAAAGAGCCGGACACGGTGCGCATCCTCTCCGGCGTCTTTCAGGACGAGCGGATGAAGAAGCAGCTCACCACCGGCGCGCCCATCGCCCTGCTGATCGAGAATGTCGACCAGCGCTCCAAGGATTATGGCGACATCCGCGACAAGTTCCGCCCCGGCCATGCCGACTACACCTATTTCGCCAAGTATGGGTTGCGCGACTATCGCGGCGGCGGGCGCTCGTCGGCGCGCGAGACGGCATCCCGCGTCGCGGCAGGCGCGGTGGCGCGGCTGGTGCTGGAGCAGCTTTTCGGCAAGGTCAGTGTGCGCGGCGCCCTGGTGGCGATGGGCGACAGGCAGATCGAGCGCAAGCGCTGGGACTGGAAGCAGGTGGGCAGGAATCCCTTCTTCTGTCCTGACGCCAGGGCGGCAGCGGCGTGGGAGAAATATCTCGAGGCCCTGCGCAAGAAAGGTTCTTCCATCGGGGCGGTGATCGAGCTGGTGGCCGACGGCATTCCGGCGGGCCTGGGCGCGCCGATCTATGGCAAGCTGGACGGCGAACTGGCCGCGGCGCTGATGAGCATCAACGCGGTCAAGGGCGTGGAAATCGGCGACGGCTTCGCCGCCGCGCTGCTGTCGGGCGAGGAGAATGCCGACGAGATGCGGCGCGGCAAGAACGGCAAGCCGAAGTTCCTGTCGAACCATGCCGGCGGCATCCTGGGCGGCATCTCCACGGGCCAGCCCATCGTGGCGCGCTTCGCGGTCAAGCCGACTTCGTCCATTCTCAGCCCGCGCAAGACGATTAACGTGACGGGCGAGGAAACCGAGATCGTCACCAAGGGGCGTCACGACCCCTGTGTCGGCATCCGCGCCGTGCCGGTGGGCGAGGCGATGGTGGCCTGTGTGTTGGCCGACGCGGCGCTAAGGCATCGCGGGCAGGTCGGCTAACTACTTCCACGCCAGCCCGGCCAGCGCCGGGTCCATGGCGAATTGCGGCTCGGACGGCAAGCTGGGCTTTTCGCCCTTCTTCTCGCCATCCTCGTTCATCGACTCCTCGCGCTGGGCGACGCAGTCCTTCACCTTGTCGGCCAGGGCGGGGAAGGAGCCCACCTTGTCGATCTGCGCCAGCATGCAGGTGTCGAAGAAGGTGTACTGGTTCTCCTCGCCGCAGCCGAAGCTGGTGCGGTCCCAGCGCGCGGCGGTGAAGACGATGCGGCGGGGGCCCTGCAGCATCGGCACGAAGACGCCGGAATAGCAGGCCGAAAGGATCGCCACGGTGGGGCGGTCGCCGCAATATTTGTTGATCAGGTCGGCGAGCGGGGCGGGGCCGACGACGCGCTGGCCGATGACGATGCCGTCCTGGCTGCCATGACTGGTGAAATAGAGCAGGCAGCCGCCGCGCGCGCGGCCGGCGACGTCCGCCAGCCCTTCGGTGATGGGGCCTTCCGCCGAAGGCTGGACATTGTCATAGGGAAAGTCGTGCGCGTCGGCGGAGAATTGCCTTATGTTGGCGGGATCGAAGCCCATGGCGACGAACTTCTTGCCCAGGTCGCGGCGGGCATTGTCGAACACCATCGAGGGGGCGCCGGAATGGGCGTGCCAGTCGCCCGCCACGATGACGGCGGCCCAGTTGGCGAACAGGTCCTTCGGATTGGGCGGGGCGGCGGGCCGCAGCAGCAGCGACGCGCCGAACCAGCCCACGCCCAGCAGCGCGAGAAAACCGGCGACGGCCAAAACTGCCTGCTTCCAGTTCAACTCCAGCCCCGACATCCTCATGCTTCGACTGGCTCAGCATGAGGCAGTTTATAAAAGAAATCCTCACCCTGAGCCTGTCGAAGGGGGAGGATGGTTAGCGTGTGAAGCCAGCCACCAGTTCAATATGCGACGAGAACAGGAACTGGTCCACCGGGGTCACCGGGCCGATGGCAAAGCCGGCCCCGGTCAGAATCGCCGCATCGCGGGCGAAGGTCGCCGCGTCGCAGGAGACATAAGCCAGGCGGCGGACTTTGGACGCCGCCAGCGCCCGGCATTGCGATTCGGCCCCGGCGCGGGGCGGGTCCAGCACCACGGCATCGAAGGCGTTCAGTTCCAGCGGGCCGAGCGGGTTCCTGAACAGGTCGCGGGCTTCGGTGGTGACGGGCTTGAGCCCTTTGGCCCCGCGCGCGGCGGCGGCCAGGGCGTCGAGCATCGGCTTGTCGCTTTCCACGGCATGGACGCGTGCCTGCGCGGCCAGCGGCAGGGTGAAGGTGCCAAGGCCGCAGAACAGGTCGGCAATGGTTTTGGCTTTCGCCGTCATCGCCAGCACCTTGTCCTGCAGCGCCGCCTCCCCGGCCCTTGTCGGCTGCAGGAAGGCCTGCGGCGGCGGCTTCACCACGGCGAAACCGAGGGTGATCTGCGGCGCCGCGTCTTCCAGCACGGTCTCCTTGTTGAGGACCAGGCGGGCGACGGAAAGGCCCTTCAGCGCCTGCGCGAACTGCGCCACCAGATCGGGCGCGCGCTTGCGCTCCCAGCGCAGGGCGCAGTCAAAGCCGTTGTCGCATTCGGTGACATGCAGTTCGGCATGTTCGCCTTCATGGAAGATGGGCAGAAGGCGCGGGCGCAGCTCCTGCACAAGGCCGAACAGGCCAGGCGTCAGCACCAGGCATTCGCGCATGTCCACGATGGCGTGGCTGCGCGCGGCGTGGAAGCCGATCTCCATCCCGGCAGATGTGCGGGCGAGCTTGAAGACGGCGCGGCGGCGTGACTGCGGCGGGGTTTCGATGACGGGCGCGACTTCGGCCGTCACACCGGCCCTGGCCAGCGCCTGAACCACGATCTCGCGCTTGGCGGCGATATACTGCTCATACGGCACATCCTGGCTGACGCACCCGCCGCAGACGGGGAAATGACGGCAGAGGTCCGTCAGGCCAGCTTGCCCGCGAGGTGCACCACTTCGCTGCCGCGCCCGAGAGCCGACAGCACCGTATGGACGATGCCATCCGCATTCAGCCCGGCGAAGGCATACATCTTCTCCGGCGTGTCGTGATCCTGGAAGACGTCCGGCAGGGTCATGGGACGGACCTTCAACCCACGATCCAAAAGGCCGTCATGCGCCAGGAAATGCATGACATGGGCGCCAAAGCCGCCCGCCGCGCCTTCCTCGATGGTGATGAGGACTTCGTGTTCCCTGGCCAGGCGGCGGATCAGGTCGGTGTCCAGCGGCTTGCAGAAGCGCGCGTCGGCGATGGTCGGCGACAGGCCATAGCCGTTCAGCCGCTCGCCCGCCAGCAGCACTTCGACCATGCGGGCGCCGAAATTCAGGATGGCGATGCCGCCGCCTTCCCTGACGATGCGGCCCTTGCCGATTTCCAGCGGCACGCCAACGTCAGGCCGGGCGATGCCGGTGCCTTCGCCGCGCGGATAGCGGATGGCCGAAGGGCGGTCGTCGATCTGGGCGGCGGTGGCGACCATGTGCACCAGCTCGGCCTCGTCCGACGGCGCCATGATGACGAAACCGGGCAGCGGCGTGAGATAGGCGAGATCGAACGACCCGGCATGGGTGGCGCCGTCGGCGCCGACCAGGCCGGCGCGGTCCATGGCGAAGCGCACGGGCAGGCGCTGGATGGCGACGTCATGCACCACCTGGTCATAGCCGCGCTGCAGGAAGGTGGAATAGATGGCGCAGAAGGGCTTCATGCCTTCGGTCGCCATGCCGGCGGCGAAGGTCACGCCATGCTGCTCGGCGATGCCGACATCGAAGGTGCGTTCCGGGAACGCCTTCTCGAACAGGTCGACGCCGGTGCCCGACGGCATGGCGGCGGTGATGGCGACGATGGCCGGGTCCTTGCGGGCCTCGGCGATCAGGCTCTCGCCGAACACCTTCTGGTAGGTCGGGGCCTTGGGCGTGGATTTCTTCTGTTCGCCGGTCAGGACGGTGAACTTGTTGACGGCATGCCACTTGTCGGCGGCGGTCTCGGCCGGGCCATAGCCATGGCCCTTGCGGGTGACGACATGGATCAGCACCGGCCCGGTGATGGTGTCGCGCACATTCTCCAGCACCGGCACCAGGTGATCGAGATTGTGGCCGTCGATCGGGCCGACATAATAGAAGCCCATCTCCTCGAACAGGGTGCCGCCCATCGCCATGCCGCGGGCATATTCCTCGCTGCGCTGTGCCATCTTGAACAGCCCGCGCGGCAGGATCCTCTTGGCCAGGCGCTTGGAGAAGTTGCGCAGGCCGGTATAGGAGCGCGACGAGACCAGCTTGGCGAGATAGGCGCTCATCGCGCCCACCGGCGGGGCGATGGACATGTCGTTGTCGTTGAGGATGACGATCAGCCGGTTCTTGTCGGCGCCGGCATTGTTCATCGCCTCATAGGCCATGCCCGCGCTCATCGAGCCGTCGCCGATCACGGCGATGACGTTGTTCCTGCCGCCCTTGAGGTCGCGCGCCGCCGCCATGCCCAGGCCCGCCGAGATCGAGGTCGAGGAATGGGCCGCGCCGAAGGGGTCGTACTCGCTCTCGCTGCGCTTGGTGAAGCCGGAAAGCCCGCCGCCGGTGCGCAGGGTGCGCATGCGGCTGCGCCGCCCGGTGATGATCTTGTGCGGATAGGCCTGGTGGCCGACGTCCCAGATGACGCGGTCCGCCGGGGTGTTGAAGACGTAATGCAGGGCGGTGGTGAGCTCGACCACGCCCAGGCTGGAGCCGAAATGGCCGCCGGTCATGCTCACCGTGTCGATCAGGTCGGTGCGCAATTCGTCGGCGAACTGGCGCAGCTGCGACTTGTCGAGCTTGCGCAGGTCGGCCGGCAGATCGACTTGGTCCAGCAGCGGGGTCTTGGTGTTGGGAATGGTCATGGCTATGCCTGGTTGTTCGTGTGCATTATGCGGCGTCCGCCGGAACGACGCTTTCGGGACCGGAGGCGCCCAATACGATCTTCTCCAGCCGGCCTTCCGCCGCTTTCAGCTTGGCCTCGCAATGCGCCTTCAGCGCCTGGCCGCGCTCATACAGGGCGATGGAATCCTCGAGTTCCACCTCGCCCTGCTCCAGGCGGGCGACAATGGTCTCCAGTTCGCGCAGCGCCGCCTCGAAGCTGAGGCCAGTGACGTCGGCGGGGGCAGGTTTGGCGGCGATGGGACGGCTCCTGATCCCAGTGAGACTCTATGAGGATACTGGCCCCGCACCCTTCAGGCGCAAAGCTTTACCGCCAGCCCATCGCACAGTTTCGGGTGCGCTGCATCATCAAAGTGACACCTGGTCGCCTTGGGTCTGAAATTTTACAGTCCGGGCCGGTGGTTAAGGCCCGGCGTAAGCAGTTCCACCCTGCCGCGCGGGGCCTCGGCGGCGGCGCGGACCGCCTCCTGCACCCCCGGCAGCCCCAGCAGGGCGCGAACCTGCCCCAGGGTCGCCCCGAAGCTCGCCAGGCTGGCGTCGGCCCCGCCCAGGAGGGCGCGCAGGCCGCCCAGGATATGGGTATTGCGGGGATAGACCTTGAAGCTGGTGTTGCCGGGACTGACCCCGGCCAGCCGGGCGGCCAGGTCCGCCGCCGTCCAGAAGCCGCCGATCTCGTCCACCAGGCCCCTGGTCTTGGCGTCGGCCCCGGTCCAGACCCGGCCCCGGGCGACGTCCTGCACCTGGGCCAGGGGAAGCTTGCGCCCCGCCGCCACCTTCTGGGTGAAGTCGCCATAGATGGCGTCGGCTTCGCGGTTCAGCGCCGCCCACTGCTCCGGCGTGTAGGGGCGCAAGGCGGAATCCATCAGCGTGTTCCTGCCGGCCGAGACTTCCTCGGCGCTGACGCCGGCCAGGCCCAGGCTCTTGTCCACCGAGACCTTGCCGGTGAGCACGCCGATCGAACCGGTGAGCGTGGCGGGCTGGGCGACGATCTTGTCGGCGCTGAGGGAGATGTAATAGCCGCCCGACGCCGCCACGGAGCCCATGCTCACCACCACTTTCTTGCCCGCGGCCTGCGCCTTCTTCACCGCATGGAGAATCTGGTCGGAGGCCGAGACCGAGCCGCCGGGGGAATCGACCCGCAGCACGATGGCCTTGATCGCCGTGTCCCTGGTGGCCTGGTTGATGGCGGCGGAAAGATCGTCGCTGGCGATGCCGTCATTGCCGCCGAACAGGGAATCGCCGGCGGTGCCGTCGCTTATCTCGCCTTCGGCCTCGACAATGGCGATGGGGGCGTTGATCGCGGCGTCGCGGCTGCGGATGTAATCCTTCATCTTGAGCGTGCGGGCGCCGGGACCGGCCTTGGCCAGCGCTTCGGCGCCAAGCTCGTCGTCATAGCCGATATGGTCGATGAGATGCGCGGCCAGCGCCTCCTCCGACATTTGCGGGCTGGCGTCGAGCGCGGCGCGCACCGCCTCGGGCGTCAGATGCCGGGCGGCGGCGATGGCGGCGACGCCGGAGTCATAGGTGGATTGCGCGACAGCCGTCAGCTGCTCGCGGTCGGGCGCGGTCATGCCCTTCTCCATGTACATGTCGGCGGCGCTTTTATATTCGGCGCGCTTGGCGATCTGCGGCTGGGCCTGGACCTTGTCGAACAGCCCGCGCAGGAAGATTTCGCCCAGCCCGGTGCCGGCGGGCGCGAAATGCGCCTTGGGCGGCATCCAGATGGCGTCGGCGGCGGCGGCGGTGACATAGTCGCCCAGCCCGCCGCTGTTGAAGCCGGCGGCATGCACCAGCACAAACTTGCCGGCGCGGCGCAGGGCGCCGAGGGCGGGGGCGATCTCCTCCGCCTGGGCCAGCGACACCGCGCCGTCGCCCAGCCGCACCGTCACGCCCTTGACCCGGCCGTCGCGGCGGGCGGCGTCCAGCGCCAGCACCAGGTCCATCACCGTCACCGGCTGGGGCACCAGCAGCCCCGGCTCGCCATTGCTGGAATCGGCGATGGCCTCGCGCAGGTCCAGCGCCAGCACCGCATTGGCGGGCACCCCGTCGCCATGCGCCAGCGAGATCACCAGCACCACCGCCACCACCAGCACCACCGCCACCACAAGGCGGGCAAGGCCGTTGAGCACGGAAAGGAAAATCGAGCGGAACCAGGTTAAAACCGAGATCATGAAGACAGATTCCCCTCGTGCGGACTGAAGCTTGCGGTCTGGAACTTGCGCTTGTCCGGCCACTATATACGCAAAAGCCCGGCGGCGCAGGGCCGCCGGGCTTTCCGGTTTACGTCCGTTCCATGACCGGGCTAGCGGCCGCTTTCGCGCAGGGCGTCCTTGATGCCGCCCGCCGCGTTCTGCACCTTGCCGGCCAGCTTGTCGGTGGAGCCTTCCGCCGTGAGCTTGGCGTCGCCGGTGATCTTGCCGGCGGCCTGCTTGAGGGCGCCCTTGGCCTGCTTGGCCGAGCCTTCGATACGGTCCTTGTCCATGAAAATCTCCTTGGGGGTGGGGACTGGATAACGGGCGGGCGCGGCCCCGGTTCCGGGGCTTAAATCCCGGCCCCATCTGCCCTATATTACGGACAAGGAGACCGACCATGCATCGCCGCCATCTGCTCCAGGGCCTGCTGGCCACCAGCGCCGCCACAACGCTGGGGCTGCCCGCCTTGTCGCCCGCCTGGGGCTATGAAGTGAACAAGAGCGACGCGGAGTGGAAGAAAATCCTCTCCCCCGAAGCCTACCAAGTGCTGCGCCAGGCCGGCACCGAATATCCCGGCACCAGTCCGCTGCTGAACGAGCACCGCAAGGGCATCTTTTCCTGCGCCGGCTGCAATCTCGACAATTATTCCTCCGCCACCAAGTTCGAAAGCGGCACCGGCTGGCCCAGCTTCTGGGAGCCGCTGAAGAACGCCGTCATCACCAAGGCGGACAACACCCTGGGCATGGAGCGCACCGAGGTGCTGTGCCGCCGCTGCGGCGGCCATCTCGGCCATGTCTTCGACGACGGGCCGAAGCCGACGGGCCTGCGCTACTGCATGAACGGCGTGGCGCTGAAGTTCCGGACCATCTGAGCCTCACGGTCCATCGCGCGGCTGGGACTCCAGCCAGCGCCAATGCGCCTCCCATACCTGCTCGATATGCTTGTTGACCGCCAGGCCCGCCAGCGCCGCCGCCAGCGTCACGGCGATGAAGGCGGCATAGACGATCAGGCGAAGCCGCCGTCGGCCCTGTTTGCGGCCGCCGACGCGGCGAATGAAGACCGGGTTCCTGTTTCTGCGCATCGCAATTCCCCCCAGATGCGCCCCTGCTAGAGACTGTGGGAGATGCCGGCGAAGAAGCCGCGCCGGGCGCCGAATTGCGGCGCGCCGACCCCGACTCCGGTGCCGTCGCGGATTTCATATTTTTCGTCGCCGGCATTGATCACGTCGAAGCGGACCGTGAAGCCCTTCGCGAATCCGTCGGTGAAGCGGTGCGAGGCGCCCAGATTGACGGTGAAATAGCCCGGAACCGAATCGCCGTTCGGGGTGGCCCCGTCCTTTCTCAGGCCGGAGCCATAGAGAAAGTCCGCGGAAAAATTGGTGCCGGACCAGTTGTAGGTCGCGCCGCCCGACAGGGTGACGATCTGCTGATGATCCAGCGGAATATAATGCGTGGCGATATAGGCCAGGTCGCCCGGATCGAACTGGAACTCGCTCGAGACGATCCGCCGGCCCGCGGCGCGTTCATAGGCGGCGTTCAGATAGGCCGCGAAATCGCCGCTGTTGTAGGACAAGGTGAACTCGCCGCCATATTGCCGGCCGGACTGGTAGTTGAACGGCGTCAGGATGATCGGGGCGCCGAACTGGCCTTCGTCCAGCAGGTTCGAGTCCGACTTGAAATAGCTGTCCAGTCCGACCGAGATTTCGTCGGTCAGCTTGTGCGTCACGCCGGCGTCGTAATAATCGGCCCGCTCCGCCTTGGGCGTGGTGTCGGTGTGGTCCGCCGCCGACGTCGTGTTGTCGAACAGGGCGACATCCTCACTGGCCACAAGCTCATAGGGCGGCGGCGAGAAATAGCGCGAATAGCCGACATGAAAGACCGTGGTGTCGTCGTCGCCCGGCTTCCAGACAAAGCTGGCGCGCGGGCTGACCTGGTTCTCCTTGCCGAACGCGCTGTATTCGTCATAGCGCACGCCGTAGTTGAAGGTCAGGCCGGCCGCGAGCGTCCATTCGTCCTGGATATAGACCCCGACATTCCAGGCATGCTTGGTGCTGTTGTCCGCGATGGACAAGGGCGTGTCCGACGTCTGGCAGGTCTGCGCCGGATCGGCGCAGAGCGGGTTGGGATTGGGGTTGCCCGCCCCGCCGGGCGCCGTCGGCAGAACCAGCGAGGCCGTCGCGCTGACCAGGTCGTCGGCCTGGAACAGCGCGCCAAAGCGAATGATGTGCGCGCTGCCCCAATGATAGGCGCCCTCCGCCTGCACGCCATAGGCTTCGTCGCGCTTGTAGGCGGTCTGCGCCAGGCCGTCATAAAGAACATCGCCGACATTGCCGCCGGGCGTGAAATAGAGGCTGGAGTAACGGCCGAAAAACGAGACCTGGGTGTCGAGGTTCCCGTCAGAACGCAGATAGCTGAGAATGGCGTATTGCGTGATCTCGCGCTGGCGCTCATCCAGGCCGGCGGACGGAAAAGCCGTCAGGCCATTGGCCTTCAAGACAAAATCGCCGCTGCCGGGGTCCTGCGGTCCCAGGCCGACAATGCCGTCAAGACCGGCGGGCTGCAGGCCCGTCTGGTTGGGAATCTGGAACATGTCATTGGAGACGCCGACGATCGCGGTGACGCCGGAATTCTGGTCGAGGATGTCCTGCACGAACAGGAAGCCATGATACTGCTTGGTGCGGTCGTGCTGGGGGTCGATGCTGCCGTCGGGCGATTCAATGCCCAGGGTGTTGGTGGTGTAGTCGCCGGAGATGAAATAGTTGAAGGACCCGGCCGAGCCGCCATAGTCGAAGGACGGCGTCAGCGTGCCGTGGCTGCCGCCATAGACACCCACCTCTCCGCCGGGTGCGAACAGGCCGGTCTTGGTCTGCATGTCGACAATGCCGCCGGTCTGGTTGCCATATTCGGCCGGCAGGGCGCCGTCGATGATCCGGACATTTTCCGCCAGGCGCGGGTTCAGCGTCTGACCGAACACCGAAATGCCTTCGGGCAGGATGATGCCGTTCAGCCGGTATTGCAGGCCGTTATGCTCGCCGCGGATGTGCAGCTGGCCGAAGGAATCCTGGGCGACGCCGGGCGCCTGCAGGATGACCGAGTTCAGTTGCAGATTGTCGCCGCCGGGCTGGTTGGCGATCTCCTGCGCGGTCAGCGTGTAGGTGGAGGCCCCTGTCTGGGTCTGGATGCCGTTGCGGGCATCGGAGAGTTTCTGGGCCGTTGCGGTAATTGTTTCCACGTCCTGGGCGAAGGCGGAAGACGTCGAAAGAAGCGCGGCCATGGCGGCGCCGGCAAGCAGTGCGTTGCGATACATCACCTGAATTCCTCTTTGGTTCACCGGCCGCGGGCTCGCGCGCGGGTGAAGGGTCACGGATGGCGTCGCGCCGCGGCCTTACAGCCGCGCGTTTGCGCCAGACTCAAAGATTTGGAATTTCAGGCGTGAGGAGGTCCGCGGCTGCGCCAGACATAGGCCGGCGATTGCTGCGGTGGAGACGCCTGTTCGATGACCGGCGCGACGTGATGCGAAACGCCGGGGGTGAACAGCAACAGGCCGGAGGGACCCAGCACCAGACCCACCAGGGCGGCGGCCTGGCAAAGCGGACAGGCAAGATCGTCCTGGGCGGTCTTGCCCCTGTCCGGCGCGGGCCCGCCGCTGCGGTCAGCCGCGACAACGGCGTGGTGCGACAGCACCAGCGGATGGATATGGGTCTGGGCGACGAAATTCTGCAGCGCAAAGGACAGCAGGCAGGCCAGCACCAGCAGGGTGCGCCGTGAAATGCCTACGGGATGCCGGGAACGGACCGCCGCGCGCATGAAGCTTCCTCTCGCGGGGCATTATAGACAAAAAGCCCGGACAGCAAAGCCCGGGCTTTCTCACATGCGATGCTGAAGCCGGCGGCGGCCTCAGTTCGGCTTCGCCGCCGGTATCTGGTCCGGCGGGGTCGCCTTGGCCTTGTTGGAGGCCACCATCTCGTCATGGGCGGCGGAAAAGCCGTCAAAGGAGAAGGGCAGGCCCACCGCCTTGTCGGCGCCGTCGGGCACCACGCGAATCTCGGCCTTGGAACCCAGCCGGGCGAAACTGTCCACCATGTCCTTGGGCAGCGCGACCTCGACATAGCAGGCGCTGGTGTCGCAGCGGCGATAGGGCAAGGGCGGCGAGGCATAGCTGCCGCCCGCCACCACCACGCCCTTTTCGATCGAAATGCCCAGCGGCACCGTCAGCTGCAGGATGTAGCGGCCGCCGGAAGGCATGAAGGCGAGCGAGAAGGAGACCACGCGCTGGCCGCTGTCGCGGTTGACCTGCTCCTCGAACAGATCGCAGGGGGCGACGCTCTTCACCGGGAAGCAGCGCACGGCGAAGTCGCCGATCCGCTTGCTCTCGGGCGCGGCCGGCTGGGCGGCGGCGGCGCCGGCCAGAAGGCCGAGAACCAGGGCGGCGGAAAGAAAAGTCTTCATCGTCATTGCTCCGGGACCGGTCTAGCGGGCGTCGGTGGCGGCGTCGGGCGACGACGCCTTGGCCTTGTTCTCCGCGACCATGTCGTTCAGGGCCTCGCCAAAGCCCTCGAAGGAGAAGGTGAAGGAGTAGGGCTTGCCGGAATCGACCCCGTTAAAGGCGACGACCTTGACCTTGGCGTCGCGGCTCATCTTGCTGAACAGGTCGAGCAGCGACTTGTCGATGGCGGCCTCGACATAGCAGCCCGCCGGGTCGCAGCGGCGATAGGGCAGCACCGGGGTGGCGAGCTTGTCGTCGGTGATGACGACGCCCTTCTCGATGTCGATGCCCAGCGGCACCGCGACCTGGATGATGTAGCGGTTGGCGGACGGCATGTAGCCGATGGAGAAGCCGATCACCCGCTGGTTGGTGTCCTTGTTGGCGCGCTCTTCATACAGGTCGCAGGGCGCCACGCTCTTGGCCGTGGAGCAGCGGACAAAGAATTCGCCGAAGCGCCGGGGGCCGGCCGTGGCCGCCGCCGCGGCGGCGGCGGGCTTGGCGGCGGGCTTGGCCGGCGCGGCGAAGGCGCTGACCGGCGCCAGCGCCAGCAGCGCCAGAAGAACGGCGCGCCGCATCAGAACAGCCTCCAGAAGAAGTTGCCGCGCTTGCGGTTGCCGCTGAGATAGGCGCTGCGCGCGGCGCTGAAGCCCTTGCGCGAAACATCGAGGTCCTGGCGGTTGGCGCCCTGCAGCGCGCTCATCGACATCAGCGTCACCTTGTCGGAGCCGCCGATGGAATCCACGGTCTTGTCGTCGATCGGTGTCACCGAGATGCAGCCCGTCGCGGTGCAGGTGCGGTACTTGTAGAGCTTGGGATCGGTGTTGCCGAGCTTGAGCGCCAGGCCCTGTTCCAGATTGACGTTGGGCGGCAGCATGAAGGCAATCACCTGGCCCAGCTTGGCGTCGCGGGTGACCGACATCTGGGCCGCGACCTGCTTGGTCTTGGCGTCGGTGATGTTGAGCACCATCTGGCAGGAGCTGTCCTTGACGCTGGCGGGCGGGCAGACCACGCGCCAATCGTCATAGGGCGTGGAAAATTCCTCGGCGGTATTGTAGGTGGCGACGCCGCGCACCATCCAGCCCAGCAGCAGGCCCAGCACGAGCGCGCCACCGCCTATGACCAGGCGTTCCGTATTTGTGTTCATCGTTTTCCGTTTTCCGTTGCGCTGGCCCGCCCTTTGGGCGCCGGCCGGTCTCTCAAGCGGGGCACGAGGTAGCAGAAAGACCCGGCAAAGGAAACGGGTTTTCTTGAAGCAAAACCGGGGCTTGGTGAATCCCGGGCCTAACGGAATTGTCAGGATTTCAGGGGGTTACTTCAGAAGCACCGGTTTTTCCGACCAATATTGCGGCCAGACCCGCTTCAGCGCCGCCACCTTGGGCAGGTCGTTGAAGACGATGTAGGGATAGTCCGGATTATGGACCAGGAAGTCCTGGTGATAGCCCTCGGCCGGGAAGAAGCCCTTGAAGGGCTCGATCCTTGTGGCGATGGGGCGGGCAAAGACATGGGCCGCATCGAGCTGGGCGATATAGGCCCTGGCCGTCGCCGCCTGGCCCGGCGATTGCGGGAAAATGGCGGTGCGGTAGCTGGGGCCGTCGTCCGGGCCCTGATGGTTGACCTCGGTGGGGTCATGGGCGACCGAGAAGAAGATCTGCAGCAGCTTGCCGTAGGAAATCACTTTCGGGTTGAAGGTGACCTGGATGGATTCGGCATGGCCGGTGGTCTCGGTGCCGACCAGCTCATAGATCGCAGTCTTGGCTTCGCCGCCGGAATAGCCGGCCACCACCCTGGTGACGCCCTTCACATGCTCGAAGACGCCCTGCTGGCCCCAGAAGCAGCCGCCCGCCAGCACCGCGACCTCGGACGGCGCGGCATTGGCCGGGTCGCTGGCCGGAGCGGGAATCGGCTTGTCGAGGTCCGAGGCGCGGCTGAACGTGACCAGGGCCGCGGTCAGGGGGGCGGTCAGCACGGCGATAGCCAAGGCGGTACGGAACTTCATCGCAATTCCTCCAATACACCCCTTATTCGCGCGCGGGCGGCCGCCGGTTACACGCTGGCCGCGATGGCCGCATAGATCATGTCGAGTTCCGCCGGTGTGATGCAATAGGGCGGCAGGACATAGATGGTGTTGCCCAGCGGGCGCAGCAAGACATTGCGGGCCAGGAAATGCGCCGCCAGGCGCGGACCGGCATCGGCCAGATAGCCGGGATCGCTGACTTTCACCTCCAGCGCCGTCACCGTGCCGCAACGGCGGGCATTCTCGAAGCGCGGATCGGCGCGCAAGGGGGCGAGGCGTTCTTCCTGCAGCGCACCCAGCGCGGTGATGCGGTCCCGCAACGGCTCGTCGCGCCAGACGGCAAGATTGGCGGCGGCAGCGGCGCAGGCGATGGGATTGGCGGTGTAGGAGCTGGAATGAAAGAAGGTCTTGCGCCGGTCGGTGGAATAATGCGCTTCGAAGATCGCCGGCGTGGCCAGCGTCGCCGCCAGCGGCAATGATCCGCCGGTGAGGCCCTTGGCCAGGCAGAGCAGATCGGGCGCGATGCCCGCCTGCTCGCAGGCGAACAGGGTGCCGGTGCGGCCGAAGCCGGTCAGGCATTCATCGGCGATGAACAGCGTGCCGTGCTTTTCGCAGATTGCTTTCATCGCCCGCAGCACATCAGGGCCATACATCTTCATGCCGCCGGCGCCCAGCAGCAGCGGCTCGACGATCAGGGCGGCGGCGTTCGGGGCTTCGCGCTCCAGCGCCGCCAGGGTGGCCCCAGGATCGGACGGAAATGGCAGCCGCGCCACCTCGAACAGCAGCGTCTCGTAAGCCGCATTGAAGACGCCGCGCGCACCCGCCGCCATCGTCCCGATGGTGTCGCCATGATAGGCATGCTCAAGCGCAATGATCTTCGCGCGCGGCTTGCCGCTGTTATGCCAGAAGCCCAGCGCCATTTTCAGCGCCACTTCCACCGCCGTCGAGCCGCTGTCGGAATAGAAGACATGGGCCAAGCCGCGCGGCGCGATTTCCAGCAGCCCGGCGGCAAGGTCCTCGGCAGGCTTGTGCGTGAAACCGGCGAAGATCACCTGGTCGAGCTTTTCCGTCTGCGCCCGGATCGCCGCCATGATGCGGGGATGGTTGTGGCCATGGGTCGTCACCCACCAGGAGGAAATGCCGTCCAGGATGCGGCGGCCATCTTCCGTCACCAGCCAGGCGCCCTCGCCGCGCGCAATCAGCGGCGGCTCCGGCGCCAGGGCATGCTGGGTGAAGGGATGCCAGATGCCGCTCATTGAAAGTCTTCCAGGCGGAAATGGGCGGCAAAGGCGGCGGCCAGGCTCTCGCGCGTCAGCGGGCTCAGACGCGGCAGCCGGCCCAGCCACCTGGCGCCCGACGTCTCGATGATGATGCTTTCGCTTTCCCTGTTCTCATTTCCGATGAAGGCGATGCCGGTGAGCGGGATGGCGCGGGCGCGGATCGCCTCCACCGACAACAGGGTATGGTTGATGGTGCCGAGGCGGGTAGCGGCACACAGGATCAATGGCAGACCCCAGCGGGCGAAGACATCTATATTAAGTGTGGTCCGGGTCAGCGGCACCATCAGCCCCCCGGCGCCTTCGATCACCACCGGACCGGGCGGCGGGCTGAGCGCATCGGTAGCAATGGTGACGCCTTCGGCGGCGGCGGCCTGGTGCGGCGAGGCCGCCAGCTTGAAACGATAGGCTTCCGGCAGGGTTTCGACCCCCGCAAGCCGCGCCACGGTCCGGCTGTCGGTTTCGGGTTCCGTGCCCGTCTGCACCGGCTTCCAGTAGCGCGCGCCCAGCGCCCCGGCCAGGGCGGCGGCAAACACCGTCTTGCCGATATCGGTGTCGGTGCCGCTCACGACGAAACGGGTCATGCCTTTTCCAGTTCGGCGGCCAGGGCGGCGAAGACATCGTCCAGCGCCGCTTCATCGGCATGCACGGTGATGGTCAGCCTCAGGCGCGCCGTGCCTTCGGGCACCGTCGGCGGGCGGATGGCGCGCACGTCATGGCCGCGCGCTTGCATCACCCCTGCCATTGCGGTGGCGCGCGCATCGGCGCCCAGGATGATGGGCTGAATCTGCGAACCGCTGGCCTTCAGGCCCTGAATACCCGCCAGCAATTTTCCCGTGTGCGCCACCAGCGCCGCCAATCTTGCGCGCTCGGCATCGGCCTGCGCGACGATCGGCAACACGGCGCGCATCACCGCCGCCATCAGCGGCGACGGCGCGGTGGAATAGATGAAGCCGGCGGCGCGGTTGATCAAAAAGTCGCGATAGAGCGTGGGCAGGCAGACCAGCGCGCCGGCCCCGCCCAGCGCCTTGCCGCAGGTGTGCAGGATGATGACGTTGGCGCGCCCTTCCAGGGCCGCTGCCAGGCCCCTGCCCTGCTGCCCATAGACGCCGGTGGCATGGGCTTCGTCCAGCAGCAGCATGGCGTCTTCGCGCTCCGCCAGCGCCGCCAGGTCGGCGAGCGGCGCGCGGTCGCCGTCCATGGAATAGAGCGTCTCGGCCGCGATCCAGGGGCGGCCTTTTCCGCCGCCGGCGCGCCAGCGCCGGATCGCGTCCTCGATGGCGGTCACGTCATTGTGCGGCGTCTGGACCACCGCGACCCGCGCCGGGTCGAGGCCCGCGCGCACCGAGGCATGGATCAGCGCGTCATGGACGATCAAATCCTCACGGCGCGGCAGCGTTTCCAGCAGCGCGGCGTTGGCGGCGAAGCCGGTGGAGAAATAGAGCGCGCGCGTATCCGCGCCGCCGCCGAAGAACGCGGCGGCTTCCGCTTCCAGCGCCTCGTGTTCGGGATGGTTGCCGCGCAGCAGGCGCGAGCCGCCCGCGCCCACCGGCACGCCCCGCGCCAGCGCGGCGGCGGCGGCTTGGCGCAGCGCATCGCTTTCGGCCAGGCCGAGATAGTCGTTGGAGGTGAAATTGCGCCCGGTGCGGGGCCCCAGCGCCCGCAAGCGCCCCTTGCGGGCCAGCGCCGCCAGGGCGGCTTCATGCGGTGTGCTCATGCCGGATCGATTCCACAGGGCCTCCAAAAGGGCAAGCCGCGCTTGTCCACCGGCCTCGCCACCGCCATTATCGCGGCAAAACAGGGAGCGCCCCAGGGAAACATCATGAAAAAAGCTCTTTTGCTGGTCCTTGCTCTGCTGCTGCCGGCGGCGGGGGCCCATGCCGCGGAACGCTGGACGCCGGAAAAGGCCAGGGCCTGGTGGGCGGGGCAGAAATGGCCGGTGGGCGGCAACTATATTCCCTCGACCGCCATCAACCAGCTGGAGATGTGGCAGGCGGACAGTTTCGACGCCCCGCGCATCGAGCAGGAATTCACCTGGGCGCAAGCCATGGGCATGACCACCATGCGGGTCTTCCTGCATGACATGCTGTGGCAGCAGGATGCGGCGGGCTTCAAGCGCCGCATCGGCCAGTTCCTCGCCATCGCCGCCCGGCACGGCATCAAGCCGGTCTTTGTGCTGTTCGATTCCTGCTGGGACCCGCATCCGAAACTGGGGGTGCAGCATCCGCCGATCCCCGGCGTGCACAATTCCGGCTGGGTGCAGGGACCGGGCGCCGATGCGCTGAACGATCCCAGGCAATATCCGCGGCTGGAAGCCTATGTGAAGGACATTGTCGGCAGCTTCGCCCAGGACAACCGCATCCTGGCCTGGGACGTCTGGAACGAGCCGGACAATTTCGCCGGCCAGTATCCCGACGACACGCGCGCCAAGATCGCCCATGTCACCGAATTGCTGCCCAAAGTGTTCGACTGGGCGCGCGGGACAAATCCCTCGCAGCCGCTGACCAGCGGCGTCTGGCATGACGCCAACTGGAACGACCTGGATCATCTCAACGCCATCGAGAAGACCCAGCTGACCCAGTCCGACATCATCAGCTTCCATGACTACAACTGGCCGGAGCGTTTCGTGGCGCGGGTGAAGGAGTTGCAGGGCTATGGAAGGCCGCTGCTCTGCACCGAATACATGGCGCGGGGCAATGGTTCGACCATCGACACGGTGCTGCCGCTGGGCAAGCAGCTGGATGTCGGCATGATCAATTGGGGCTTTGTCGACGGCAAGACCCAGACGCGATATCCCTGGGACAGCTGGCAGAAGCCCTATGTCCAGTCGCAGCCCACCATCTGGTTCCATGAAATCCTGCGCAATGACGGCACGCCCTATCGCGAACACGAGGTGGCGATCATCAAGGCGCTGAGCGCCGCGCCGCGCGGGGCCGCGCCGATGCCGCCGCCCTGATGAGCGATCCTTCGGCCCTTTTCGCCGCCGCCCAGGCGCATTTGCGGGCCGGCCGCCTGGCCGAAGCCAGGGAGCGCGCGGAACGGCTGCTGGCCGCCGAGCCGCAGCATGGCGGCGCGCTGCATCTGCTGGGACTGATCGCCTTTCAGCAGGGCGCGCGCGCGCAAGCGGCGCAGCGCTTTTCGCAGAGCGCGGCGCTGGCGCTGGCGCGCGGCGATGGCGACACCGCGCTGCAAGGCGCGGTGGAAGCGCTGGCGGCGGAAGAAACGCCGCGGACGCGCCGCCTGTTCGCCGACATCGCCGGCACGCTGCGTTTTTCGCAGGACGATCCGGTGGTGCGGCCGCTGCTGACCCGCGCCATCGGCGAAGGCTGGGGGCCGCTGGCGCCGCTGGCCGCCGCGGCGGCGGGGATGGTGAAGGCCGGCGGGCGCCTGGAAGACGACGGCTTGCTGCGCGCCGCGCTGGCCGCCGCGCCGGTTGCCGACAGCGCGCTGGAAGAAGTGCTGACGCACAAGCGGCGCGAAATGCTGGCGGGCGCAACCGTTCCGGAGGATTTCGCCGCCGCCCTGGCGCGGCAATGCTTCCTCAATGGCTATGTCTTCGCCCAGAGCGGCGAGGAAACGGCCAAACTGGCGGCGCTGCGGGCGCGCGTCGAAAAGGGCGATCCGGCGGGGCTGCCGACCCTGGCCTGCTATGGGCCGCTGGGTGAGGTGGCGGGTGCGGAAAGATTCACCGGCGGCGGCGCGCTGGCGGCGGTCTTGCGGCAGCAGCGCGACGAGCCGGCGGAGGAAAAACGCCTGGCCGCCGCCCTGCCCGCGCTGACGCCCATCGCCACCGGCGCGGACGATGCCGAGCCCTGGCCGCGCTGGAGCGGATCGCCCGCGGCGGAAACGCCGGTGACCCTGCGTGACTATCTCGCAAACCGCTTTCCCGCCGCCGAGCTGGATGGCCTGCCCGAACACCCCGCGCTGCTGTCGGCGGGCTGCGGCACCGGCGAATACGCCCTGCATCTGGCGCGCATGCTGGCGCTGGACAGCGTCACCGCCGTCGATCTGTCCCGCCCCGCTCTCGCCTATGCCGCTCGCAAGGCGCAGGAGGCGGGCCTCGATATCCGTTTCGGCCAGGGCGACATCCTGCAGGCCGCCTCGCTTGGCCGGACGTTCGGCCTGATCGAATGCGGCGGCGTGCTGCACCAGTTGCCCGATCCCCTGGCGGGCTGGTCGGCGCTGCTGGCGTGCCTGGCGCCGAACGGCGTCATGCGCATCGCCGTGCACAGCCAAGCGGCGCGGGCGGCGCTGAAAGGGATTCAGGACAGGCTCAAGCGCTTCGACGCCAAGCCGGAAGGCATCCGCGCCGCCCGAAGCTGGCTCAGGACACAGCAGGATGGCGCGGTGAAGCCGATCCTGGCGGCGCCGGAGTTCTTCAGCATGGGCGGCTGCCGCCACCTGCTGTTCCCCGGCCCGGAACATCCCCTCACCCTGGCGCAGATCGGCGCCTTCCTGCGCCAGAACAGCCTGGCTCTGATAGGCCTCGATGTCCCGGCCGCCCTCATGGCGGCCTATCGCGCCCGCTTCCCCGGCGATGCGGCGGCGACCGATCTCGACAATTGGGCCGCGTTCGAGCATGAGAACCCGCAAAGCTTCGCCGCCATGATCCAGTTCTGGGTCGGCAAGCGCGGCTGAGAAAGGGAACCGGATGGGGTCCGAATGGGACCGCCTGTATGCGCAAGCGCGCCGCCTGCACCAGCAGGAACGGCTGGATGACGCGCTGGCGCTCTATACCCAGGTGATCGCCGGCAATCCCGGCCATGGCGGCGCCATGCACATGCTGGGGCTGATCGCCTACCAGATCGGCCGCACCGACACGGCGGTGGATCTTCTCAGCCAGGCGGCGGTGCTCGACCCGCTGGTGGGCGCGGTGCATTCCAATCTCGGCCTGGCGCTGATGGCGCGCGGCCGCATGGCGGCGGCGGAAATCAGCCTGCGCCGCGCCCTGCTGCTGTCGCCCCAGGCCGAAACCCATGCCAGCCTGGGCCAGTTGCTGCTGCAGCAGGGCAAGCTGGAAGAGGCGGTGACGAATTTCCGCACCGCGCTGAGCCGCGATGCCAGCCTGGCCGACGCCCAGGCCGGGCTGGGCGAAAGCCTGTGGAAGCTGGGGCGCGCCCGCGAGGCCGAGGCCGCCTATGAAAAGGCGGCGCAGCTTTCACCCCTGAGCGAGAGCGGCCCCAATCTGGCGCTGCTGGCCTTTGTCCGCGGCGACGCCCCCACCGCGCTGGCGCGCATCCGCCAGGCGCTGGTGGCCAGCGAGTCGGCGCGGGCGCGCGCCGTCTTCACCACCATCGTGGCGCAACTGCTCTGGGACCGCGACGATCCGCCGATGCGGGCGCTGCTGGCGCACGCCCTCGCGGACGGCTGGGCCCATCCCAACCTGCTGCTGCCCCCCGCCGCCGATCTGGTGAAGCTGCGCTCGCGCGAAGGCGCGCGCCTGGAAGAAGACACGCTGCTGCCGTTGATGCTGGTGAGCGCGCCGATCCCCGACGCCGAGCTGGAAGGGGTGCTGACCGGACTGCGCCGGCAATTGCTGGAATGGCCGGACAATCGCGACCTGCATTTCACCGCCGCCCTGGCGCAGCAATGCTTCCTCACCGGCTATGCCTTCGCCGAAAGCGATGACGAGCGCGCCCGCACCGAAACCCTGGCCGCGCAGATCAGCCAGGCGGCGGCGGCGGACGATCCGGTGCCGGCGATCGCGCTGCTGACGGTGGCCTGCTACCGCCCGCTTTCTTCGCTCAAGGGCGCCGACAGGCTGCTGCGCCGCGGCTGGCCGGAGCCGCTGGAGCCGGTGCTGCGGCAGCAGCTGGAAGAACCGGCGGAGGAAAAACGCCTGGCCGCCGGATTGCCGGCGCTGACGCCGGTCGAGGATGAAACCAGCCGCAAGATCGCGGCCGCGGCCGGGGACAATCTTCATCCCCGCTGGGTGGCGCTGGAAAAGGCCGAAACTCCCATCACCCTGGCGGCCTGGCTGGGCCGGCGCTTTCCGGTTTTCGACGCCGCGCGCCTGCCGCTGCTGCCGGCCATGCTGTTCGCCGGCTGCGGCACCGGCCGCCTGGCGCTGGAACTGGCCCGGCGTCATCCCGCCTCCGGCTGCCTGGCCGTCGATGTCTCCCGCGCCGCGCTGGGCTATGCCGCGCGCAAGACGCGCGAAGCCGGACTCGAGATCGAATTCGCCCAGGCCGACATCCTGCGCCTGCCCGAAACCAGGAAGCGCTTCGCCATGATCGAATGCGGCGCGCTGCACCAGATGGCCGATCCCCTGGCGGGCTGGGCGGCGCTGGTCGCCTGCCTGGAACCGGGCGGGGTGATGCGGCTGGCGCTGCCGAGCCGGGCGGGACGGGCGCCGCTGGCGGCGGCGCGGGCCTGGGCGACAGAGCGCGGCTTCACGCGCGAGGATGTCCGCGCCGCCCGGCAGGCGCTGCTGGCGGAAAAGCCGGAAGCGGCGCGGCCGTTCCTGGCGGCGCCGGATTTCTTCGATCTGTCGGCCTGCCGCGAACTGCTCTTTCCCATCGCCGAGCAGGTCCTCGGCCTCGACGCCATCGCCGCGTTCCTGGCGCAGAACGGCCTCACCTTTCTGGGCTTCGAGACCGGCGAGGATGTGCTGGGCGCCTATCGCGCCGGTTTCCCCGCCGATCCCGCCGCCGCCAACCTGGCCAACTGGACGGCTTTCGAGGCCGCGCGGCCCTTCACCGCCATGTACCAGTTCTGGGTGCAGAAGGGCTGAGCCGTCCCGGAACGGGACGCCGGCCCGGGTGGGAATGTCTTTGCGGGGCGGATTTTCACCATCGGAACCCGGCATCCGCCTTGCAACAGGGGGAACATGATGTTCCAGCGCGAACCAGTACAAGTGCCGCCGCAGGCGGAAAGACGCCCGCAGGGCCGCCGCCGCGCCCTTCTGGGCGGGGTCGTGGTGCACAGCCAGGGCCGCTTCATCTTTCCCTGCACCATCCGCAACATCTCGGCGGAAGGCGCGCGCATCACCTTCAAGCTCGGCGAAGTGATGCCGGCCGATTTCTTCCTGATCGACACCTGGGCGTCGCGCGGCCATCGCGCCCGCATCGCCTGGATCGGACCCTGCGAGGCCGGCGTCTCCTTCCACGAAGCCTTCGACATGAACGCCATCACCGATCCGGCGCTGGGCTATCTCAAGCGCTACTGGGATCAGCGCGGCGTCTAGAACGTATCGGGGTAAACGATCCGCTTTTCCTCCTCGCGGCATGGAAACGCGGCGGCAAACGCATCCAGCGCACCTTTCGCGGCCAGATCGTCCGCCTGGGACGGATGATCGTCCATCCATCGCAAAACGGCATTAGCCAGCACCGATGACGGTTCAATCAGCAAGTTAAATTCCGAAGTGACGAACGGGGCGTCAGGGCGATAGCAGAAGAAGCGTTGCCCATGCAGCCGCATCTCCAAACCCGCTTCCAGCAACACGCCGGCAATATAGAAACGGCAGGAACCGGAAGCATCTTCGCGGCATGCCTGCCGCAGTCGGGCATTGGTCCAGGTGCCGGGCGCGTCCAAGCACGGTGGATTCTTCACAATCCTCGGCACGGTCAATGGCGTGGCGTCGGCACTGCTGGCATACCTGTTGAAAAGAGATGATAGATCTTCTTCCGCCAGCGGCGTGGAACGGCAGGCGACAGACGGTGAGCCCGGCGAAAGCGGCACCGCCACGAAACGTTCCATGACGCCGCGAAAGAAGGCGCTGCAAGAACCGTCGGTTCTGATCTTGTCCATGCTGCAAACGGCTCGCAGGCTGCCGACTGTCAGAGCGTCAGCCGGGTGAGCAACCGGCGCGAGAAAAGCCACAACACAGACAAGGATAGCAGGGCGCATGCCGCCTCCCGCGCCGGTCTAGTTGGAAAGCCCAACCGCCAGCGCCGCATCCAGATTCCTACCAGCATTCAGCGATTCATAATAGCGGAGCGGATGCGCCGGGGGCTTATAGCCTTTCGGATAGGGCAGCTTCGCAAAACTCTGGAAATAGGCCAGGCAGGCGTCGCGCCACCACTCGGCCTCGGCCTGCTGGATGGCGAGATAGCGGGCGGTGAGATTGAAGCGCCCGGCGTCCACCCTGCCCTTCAGCCCGGCCCATTGCGCGCGCATCTTCTTCACCTGATCGACGCCATCGCTGTAGCGCACCACCAGTTCGTCCCACAGCGTCCGCCCGGTGGAGAGTTTTTCGCGCCAGCCGACATGATGGAACCAGAGCAGGGTGTCGAGATTGCTCTTGTCGGAGAATTTCGCCGCCGCCTCGGGCGCATACTGCTCCAGCGCGTTGCTGCCGCCGGCGGTGCGGTCGAAGCCCAGCCCGGCCGCGTCGGCATGATGGTAATAAGGCGCCTTCCAGTCTGGGCGGTTGCCGATATCGTCCCAGGGCGCGGGGCCGTAATGGCTGCCATGGCCCATGATGAGGTTGAGGCCCAGCGGCGTCATGTAATTCACCACCGCCTGGCGCGAGGCCATCATCATCGCCACCGCGGTCCGCACCACCTTGGGATCGTTGCCAAAGGTCTGGCGCGTCCATTCCTCGGCCACGGCGCGCGACGAGATTTCCGGATTCCACGCCATGCGGCCGAAGACATACCAGTTGGCCTGGTTGAAGATGGAGCCGGACCAGTCAGCGTCCGTGCCGGTGTTGGCGACGCCGGCCATGCCGGTGAGCCTGTTGCCGAACAATTCGCCGTCGATCACCTTGGCCACGGTCGAGCCGGGGCCCCTGGCATGGGTGTCGGACTTCAGCGTCTCTTCATACAGCGGCCCCAGATAGGCCAGATGGGTGGCGAAGCCGAGATATTCCTTGGTCACCTGCACTTCCAGCATGGCGTTGGTCCTGGGGAGCGCCCCGAAAAGCGGGCTGAACGGCTCGCGCGGCTGGAAGTCCAGCGGCCCGTTCTTGATCTGCACCAGCACGTTCGAATCGAACTTGCCGTCGATCGGCACGAACTCCTTGTAGGCTTGGCTTGCGCGGTCCTGCGTGTTGTCGGGCGAATAGACAAAGGCGCGCCAGATCACCACGCCGCCGTGGGGCGCCAGCGCCCGCGCCATCACATTGGCGCCATCGGCCTGGGTGCGGCCATAATCCTGCGGCCCGGGCTGGCCTTCCGAATTGGCCTTGACCAGAAAGCCGCCGAAATCGGGAATGGCGCGATAGAGGGTGTCGGCTTCCTGTTTCCACCAGGCGGCGACGCCCGCATCGAGCGGATCGGCGGTCTTCAGGCCGCCAAGCTGGATCGGCGCGCTGGACAGCATCGCAAGATAGACCTTGATGCCGTAAGGCCGGAAGGCGTTCGCCAGCGCCGCCACCTTGGCGAGATACTCGGGATTGTAGATGCGCAGATCGGCGTTGACGTTGTTCAGCACCGCGCCGTTGATGCCGATGGAAGCATTGGCGCGGGCATAGTCGGTATAGACCTGGTCCAGTTGCGGCAGCCGCTGCCAGTTCCACAGCGACAGGCCGGCATAGCCCCGCTCGGAGGTGCGGTCGAGATTGTCCCAGTGATCGAGCAGCCGCAATTTGGTTTTCGGCGCGTCGGTGATATTGAGATTGGCCAGCGATTGCCGCGTCTGCAGCAGGCGCAGATAGGCGAAGACACCATAAAGGACGCCGATATCGCGGTTGGCGGCGATCATGGTCGCCTTGTGGCCCTCGATGGTGACGCTGCGGATGACATAACCTTCCTCGCCCGCGGCGGATAGGTCGAAATGCCATTGCCGGATCAGAAACGATGTCTTCGGCGTGCCAATCAGCACCACGCCATTCTCGTCAGGAAAGGCAGGCGGGGTGACGCCGACGGGCAGCGGTCCGTACTCGCGATCGCCCGGCCACACCGCGACGGCGTGTTGCGACCGTCCCAGCAGGCCGGAAAGTCCATGCACTAGTTCGTCCCGTGCCGTGTTGAGAGTCGGCGATTCCCAATCCGTCACCACCACCGTGTTGGCGGCGCGATACGGCGCCAGCCAGCGCGCTTCCACCCTGGTATAGCGCAGCCAGAGATCATGGCCGTCCTCGGCCAGCGCCGGCGCGGCCAGTCCCGGCAGGCAGATCAGCATAAGTGCGATGCGGCGAAGAATGGACATGGCCTTCCCGGGCTGTTCCTGTCTTTGCCGCAGCCTATCGCCTTCTTGACAGGGTTGGAACGGCCCCGGATGGTAGCGGTCCCATAACGATAAAATGGAAACGGTTACCGGGAATGGCGTCCGCGATTTACCCCAGCCTGAAAGACAAGCATGTCGTCATCACCGGCGGCGCGTCGGGCATCGGCGAAGGTCTGGTCACCGCCTTCGCCAAACAGGGCGCGCGGGTCAGCTTCTGCGACCTGCTGGAAAGCGAAGCCAGGGCGCTTGCCGAGCGGCTGGCGGGCGGGGCGCACAAGCCCCATTTCACCCGCGTCGATCTCACCGATCTTGCGGCGCTGGAAAAATGGCTTGCCGCCATCGGGCCGGTGGATGTGCTGGTCAACAATGCCGGCAATGACGACCGCCACACGCTGGAGGACCTCACCCCCGCCTATTGGGACGACCGCATGGCGGTCAATCTGCGCCACATGCTGTTCGCGGTGAAGGCGGTGGTTCCGGGCATGAAAGCCAGGGGCGGCGGCGCCATCGTCAATTTCGGCTCGATCTCCTGGCATCTCGGCCTCAAGGGCCTGATGATCTACGAGACCGCCAAGGCCGCCATCGAGGGCATGACCAAGGCGCTGGCGCGCGAGCTGGGCGAGGATAATATCCGCGTCACCTGCGTCGTGCCGGGCAATATCCGCACTCCGCGCCAGCTCAAATGGTACACGCCCGAAGGCGAGAAGCAGATCGTCGACGCCCAGGCGCTGAAAGGCCGGCTGGCGCCGGAAGACGTGGCGGCGCTGGTGCTGTTCCTGGCCTCCGACGACGCGCGGCTCTGCACCGGCCATGAATACTGGATCGATGCGGGCTGGGGCTGAGATGATCACCCCGACCTGCATCTGGCCGCTGGCCGCAAGGCTGGGCGAAGGACCGCTCTGGTGGCAGGACGCGGTCTGGTTCACCGACATCAAGCAGAAGCGCATCCACCGTTTCGATCCCGCCACCGGCGCCGGCAATGCCTGGGATGCGCCCGCCGAGCCGGGCTTCCTGGCGCCGGTCACCGACGGCACCTTCATCGCAGGCTTGAAGACCGGGCTGCACCGCTTCGTGCCCGAGAGCGGCAGCTTCAGCCGCATCACCGGCGTGGAGCCGGACCAGCCCGGCAACCGCCTCAATGACGGCGCGGTGGATGCGTTCGGGCGGCTGTGGTTCGGCTCGATGGACGATGAAGAGGTCGAACAGCGCGGCGCGCTCTACTGTTTCGCGCGCGGCGAGCTCAGGCGCATGGACCCGGACTATCTCATCACCAACGGCCCCACCTTCAGCCCCGACGGGACGCGCCTCTATCACACCGACACGTTGAAGAAGGAGATCTACGTCTTCGACCTGGCCGAAGACGGCGCGATCTCGAACCGGCGGCTGTTCACGACCCTCGAGGATGGGGCGGGCTGGCCCGACGGGCCAGTCTGCGATGCCGAAGGCTGCGTCTGGAGCGGGCTGTTCGGCGGCTGGGGCGTGCGCCGCTATGCGCCCGATGGCAAGCTGCTGCAAACGGTTGAGATGCCGGTGGCGAATGTCACGAAAGTGGCGTTCGGCGGCGCCGATCTTTGCGACGTCTATGTCACAACGGCCTGGAAAGGCCTGGATGATGCGGCGCGGAAAGCGCAGCCGCTGGCGGGCGGACTGTTCCATTTCCGCAGCCTGGTGCCGGGACTGAAGCAGAACGCCTACAAACCATAATTCAACTCTCACCATGGCCGCCCTTGAGGCGGCCATCCAACTTTCTTGCACATGGCAAGTTGGATGGGCGGGTCAAGCCCGCCCATGGTGAGGAGAGATAGAAGCTCCGGCTTGCGCCCTGATAGCGCTACCACTAGGCTCGCCAGCGCGCTCGAACCGGCGGCATGAAAAGCCGGATGGGCGCGGGGAAACCGCCAGAGAATATAATAAACAGGGGGATCGTGCATGGCTGAGACCAAAGCCAATCCAAGTCTTGTCATGGGCCTTGCCGTCATCGCCTCGCTGGGCGGATTGCTGTTCGGCTATGACACGGCGGTGATCTCCGGCGCGGTATCGGCCATCGATCACAATTTCATCATTCCGCGCGGATTGCCGGAGGCGGCGCGGGACTCGCTGTCCGGCTGGGCGGTGTCCTCCGCCCTGCTGGGCTGCGTCATCGGCGCCCTTGTCGGCGGGCCGATCTCCAACGCGCTGGGCCGCAAGGGCGGGTTGATCGTGGCGGCGCTGATGTTCCTGGCCGGCTCGCTGGGTTCGGCGGTGCCGGAATTCGGCTTCGGCCCCATCGGCGGCATGGGCCCGGCGGCGCTGACGCCCTTCATCGTCTATCGCATCATCGGCGGCATCGGCGTCGGCCTCGCCTCGATGCTGGCGCCGCTCTACATCGCCGAGATTTCGCCGCCCGCCGACCGCGGCCGCATGGTGACGTTGCAGCAGATCGCCATCGTGGTCGGCATCACCCTGGTCTATTTCGTCAACTGGGCCATCGCCAGCCAGGGCGACGAGGGCTGGGGCCTGTCGGTGGGCTGGCGCTGGATGCTGGCGTCGGAAGCCATTCCCGCCCTGCTGTTTCTTTTCCTGCTGCTGTTCGTGCCCGACAGCCCGCGCTGGTATGTGATGAAGGGCCGCCGCGACCAGGCGCTGGCGGTGCTGCGCCGCATCTGCGACGAGGTCACCGCCGTCACCACCCTGGCCGAAATCGACGCCACCCTGGTGCAGCGGACAAGGCCGCTGATGTCCTTCGGCGCCAAGGTGCTGGTGGTCGGCATCATGCTGTCGGTGTTCCAGCAATTCATCGGCATCAACGCGGTGCTCTATTACGGGCCGCAGATGTTCCAGAATGCCGGCTTCAGCGCCAATGTCGCGCTGCTGCAGACGGTGGTGGTGGGCATCGCCCTGCTGGTCTTCACGCTTGTCGCGCTGGTGACGGTGGACCGCTGGGGGCGCAAGCCGCTGCTCATTCTCGGCGGCGCGATCCAGGCGGTCTCGATGTTCGCGCTGGGGGTGCAGTTCTCCATCCATGCCACCAATGCCGGCCCGCTGATCGCCGCCGTCGCCTATATCGCCGGCTTCTCGCTGTCCTGGGGGCCGGTGACCTGGGTGATGCTGGCGGAAATCTTCCCCAACTCGATCAAGGGCAAGGCCATGGCCATCGCGGTGGCGGCGCAGTGGATCGCCAATTTGTTCATTTCCTGGTCGTTCAAGATCCTGGACGGCTCCTCCGCCCTCAACGCCATCGCCAACCATGCCATCGCCTATTGGATCTATGGCGCGATGAGCATCCTGGCGGCGCTGTTCGTCTGGCGCTTCGTGCCGGAAACCAAGCAGCACAGCCTGGAGGCGATCGAAGGCTTCTGGACGAAAAGCTGACGCTTGCATCGGCCGCTTCCCCGGTGTGAATATGTCCGACAAAAGGACATTGGGGAGATGAAACATGCGGACTTTGGCCAAACTGACGCTGGCCCTGCTGGCGGCGGGCGCGGGACTGGGGATGAGCATGGCTGAGGCA
>Ga0265313_10000839_pt1 | contig 30966 bp, 26 predicted proteins | sample 4123metaG_FD_203122 | JGI IMG/M metagenome (GOLD analysis project Ga0265313, IMG submission 203122) | Rhizosphere microbial communities from Carex aquatilis grown in University of Washington, Seatle, WA, United States - 4-1-23 metaG | ecosystem: Host-associated > Plants > Roots > Rhizosphere >... | reverse complement strand
CGCACTCATATGCCGCCCGCGAAGTCACTGAACGGATCATCGAGGCAGGCTCGGCTCGCCCCCCCCCTGACCGGCACCGCCGAACCGGCTCTTCTCCCCAGTCTGGAATTACAGCCGACCTTGCAGGCTATTGAAAAAGGACATCTCCTGCCGCTGAAGATGCTTCGAGACGGCCACCTATCGGCGGCCTCCTCAGCATGAAATCCTTGCTTTCAATGCAGTAGCCTCATCCTGAGGAAGCCGCGAAGCGGCTGTCTCGAAGGATGGAGCTGGCCAAAATCGCGTTTCCAACAGCCGACCTAGGCGCCCCCTATTCCGCCGCCAACAGCCGGGCCATGTCGTCGAGGGCGGCATAGACCTCCAGCGAAGCGGTCTCCATCGCCTCGGCGGCGGCCACTGCGCCGGCGAGGTTACCGGCGTGGAACAGGGCAAGGGCCTCCTTACCATGGGCATGGACCCGCTGATGGGGTTCGTTGATACGGCCATAAGCCGCGCTGGACTTCACCTCAGGGTTGCTGATGGCGTCGTACCATTTGCCGAAACGGCAGCCGTGATGGTCGGGCAATTCTGCCGCCTGGGCCCGCCCTACTCCCACCAGGGTATCGATCACCCGCTTCTTGAAGGACGCGTGATCCGAGCGAGCCAGCTGGATCAGCGCCCGGTCGTCAGGGTCCTTGCCGAATTCCTGAAGGCGGGGCAATACCACCTTGCTTACCTGATCGACGGACGAGGCCAGTCCCTGGATCATGCGCAAGGCATCCTCGGACATCCCCGCCGTGGCGTTTATGCTGGCATCCACCTCGGTGGTGGCGGCCATCTGCTCCTGAATGATGCCGGCGACCGTCTTCATCATCTCGGTCACGTCGTCCACCGAGGCGGTGATCGAGGTCATTGAGTCGCCAGCCTCCCGAACCGCCAGCGCCGCCGCTTCCACCGTGTCGCCGCTCTCCTTCATGACGGCGAGGATATCGCCCATGCCGCCCTGAAGGGCGCCGATCCGCCGGCTGATTTCCTCAGTGGCCTTGGCTGTCTGATTGGACAGGGTCTTGACCGCGCTGGCAACCACGGCGAAGCCCTTGCCCGCCTCGCCGGCCCGCGCGGCCTCGATGGTAGCGTTCAGCGCCAGCAGATTGGTCTGGCTGGCGATATCGTCGATGGTTTTGACGATGTCGGTAATCTGCGCTATGGAAGCCCCCAAGGCGCTGATCTTGGCCGAAAGGTTGCAGAACGAGGTGCTGGACCGGCCCATGCTGGCGATGGCCAGCTCGGCGGCCTGACCGCTCGAAGCCACCCTTTCGCGCACCTGGACGGCATCCTCGGCCACGCTGTTGGTGGTGCGGCCGATCTCCTCGATGGAGACCAGCAGTTCGTCCGTGGCGGTAGCGATGGCCTGGGTACGGTTCCCCAGCTCCCTCATATCGGCTTCGGTCTGGGAGATGCCCAACAACGGGCCGGTCTGGGCCACCCAGATGTCGGCCATGTTGCGCAGGACGTCGAAACGACCGTCGCGCAGATGCATGGCCAGGGGGGCGAGACCGCGGCCGATGGTGGATTCGTCGGCCAGGACGGCGGCGAACTCGCCCCGGACAAGGGCTGCGACCGCGCGGTCGAGAGCATCGGACGAGACTCCCGACGACATAGCCTGCTCGGTTTCGGGGCTTTCATTGAACCACTTGAGAATGGCGTCCATCTCGACCTCCGACTGGGTGGCTGGGACATTCAAGACCGGCATGCCTCGGCACCGGTATAAGCCCTCGCCACAGCGAACCCGAGTTAACGAATGATTAAACATATCGCATCAGCAGCAGCTGCCTCTGACTGCTTGCATCCGCTTTCGATTTGTGTATATTGCCCGTCCTTCAACCCTTGCCGTCTCTCCTTCAGGGGAGCCGGCTATGCCCGTTCGTCCATTGGGGATGATATGGGAAGAGAAAAGCCGTAAGGGGTTTTCATATGTCGTTGTACGAATGCGTGTTCATCGCGCGTCAGGATATTTCCGCCCCGCAGGTGGAAGCCCTGACAGACGAGCTCTCCAACATCATCGCCCAGGGTGGCGGTTCCGTCTCCAAGAAGGAGTATTGGGGCCTGCGCAACATCGCCTATCGGGTCAAGAAGAACCGTAAGGGCCACTACGTCCTGATCAACATCGATGCGCCCTCCGCCGCCGTCAAGGAGATGGAGCGCCAGATGTCGATCAATGAGGACGTGCTGCGCACCCTGACTATCCGCGTCGAGGAGCTTGAAGAAGGCCCGTCGGCGATGATGCAGTCCAAGAACAGCCGTGACGAGCGTCCGCGCCGTGGCGATGGCGAGGATCGTCCCCGCCGTGACCGCGACGACCGTCCGCGCCGTCATGAGGGAGGCGAGTGATGAGCGAGACCATTTCCACCGAACGTCCGCGTCCCGCCGCCGCCGCGGGTGCGCGTCGTCCGTTCTTCCGCCGCCGCAAGACCTGCCCCTTCTCGGGCGAGGGCGCGCCGAAGATCGACTACAAGGACATCAAACTGCTGAGCCGCTTCATCTCCGAGCGCGGCAAGATCGTGCCGTCGCGCATCACCGCGGTGTCGGCCAAGAAGCAGCGTGAGCTGGCCCAGGCCATCAAGCGCGCCCGCTTCCTCGGCTTGCTGCCTTACGTGGTGAAGTGAGTTTGGTGCCGGCCGGGTCGCTGTGACCAGGTCGATCGGCGTTCCGCTGGCGGCAGGGCTGCTTTCTTCGCTGCTCTTTCTGTCGCTGGCCGAGGGCTTCGCCGCCGGAATAGTTTTCTCCTACATTGCCCCGCTGCCCCTGATGGCGGTGGGATTGTGGCGGGGAACCTGGGCCGGACTCGTGGCGGGGCTGGCTGCCATGGCCGCGGTGGCCGGAGTGGCGGGGGTGGTTTCCTCCCTGCCCTTCGGCATCGCGGTGGTGCTGCCCAGTCTGGTGGTGGTCCGTCAGGCGCTGCTGTGGCGTACGAACGCCGATGGCGGTGTCGAATGGTACCCCCCCGGTCTGGTGCTGGGATGGCTGACGGCAATCGCCGCCGCACTGATCCTGATCGGTGCGGCGATGGTTTCCGGGACCGCCTCCGGCGGGGAGATGGGGGGAGTTCAGGCCTGGGTCACCGATACCATCGGCAAGACCCTGGGCATCCTGGCTCCCACGCTCACGGACGAGCAGCGGCACGCCGCACTCGTCTGGTGGGTTCCGCTCTTCCCCGCCATGGTTGCGGGTTCGTGGGTGGTGATGGCTACGGCCAATGCCGCGGCAGCGCAAGGGCTGCTGACGCGGTTCGGCCGAAACCGGCGCCCCACGCCAGTCTATCGGGAGCTTGCGCTTCCGGCCTGGCTCGGAGCGGCCCTCGCGGTCGCTTCGGTGATGGGAGGGCTGACCGGGGGTGACCTCGGCTATCTCGCCCGCAGCGTGGCGGTGGTGACGCTGATGCCGTTCGTCCTTCTGGGACTGGCGGTGGTGCATGGATGGGCCGCCGGCCGGCCCGGCGCGAGGATGCTCCTCGCGGTGGTGTATGGAGTTCTGTTCCTGGCCTCCACATGGGCGTTGATCCCCATGGCCGGCCTGGGACTGGCAAGGTTCGTGACGCGATTCCGCCCCAGGCCCGATGGCCGCGGCGGAAAGGAGGAATAAGATGGAAGTCATCCTGCTCGAGAGAATCGAGAAGCTGGGCCAGATGGGCGACGTGGTCAACGTCAAGCCCGGTTTCGCCCGCAATTTCCTGTTGCCCCAGAAGAAGGCGTTGCGCGCCTCCAGGGACAATCTGGCCTATTTCGAAAAGCAGCGCGGCCAGCTCGAGGCGGTCAACCTCAAGCGCCGTGACGAGGCTCAGGCCGTGGCCGATAAGATGGCCGGCCTGTCTGTCCTGATGGTTCGTCAGGCGGGCGAGAGCGGCCAGCTCTACGGTTCGGTGTCGGGCAAGGATGTCGGCGACGCCATCAAGGCGTCGGGCTTCACCGTTGAACGCCGTCAGGTCAACCTGGATCAGCCGATCAAGACCCTGGGCAGCTACGCCGTCCGTGTGTCGCTGCACCCGGAAGTGTCGCTGATCGTCACGGTCAACGTCGCCCGTTCGCAGGAAGAGGCCGAGCGCGCCGCCGCCGCTGCCGCCGCCGCAATTGCGGCCGAGGCTGAGGTTGAGGCTGAGGTTGAGGCCGAGGAAGCCCCAGCCGAGGAGGCTGCCGCCGAAGACGCCGTCGAGGACGAGACCGCCGAATAGGCATCGCTTCTCACGAAGCGGCGGCCGGGCTTTGCGCCCGGCCGCCGCTTTCGTTTGCCTGAACGCAGCCTTTGCACGGCCCATCCGATTTGGTGGAATTGCCACCCCCGCAGTTTCACCCCATATGATGGGTCTGGGCGAGGGGAGAATGGCATGCTGTTCGCTCGACTGTTGAAACGACTGATCCGGTTCGGTGACCTGATCATCATTGATCCCCAGGGGCGAGAGCACCAGTTTGGTGGCCCGGCCCTTCCCGGCATCGCCCCCGTCACCATCCGCCTGCATCACCCGACCCTGCCCTGGCGCCTGGCCTTGCAGCCGGGGCTGGCGGCCGGGGAAGCCTATGTGGACGGCACCCTCACCGTCGAACGCGGCACCCTGGCCGATTTCCTGGGTCTGGCCTGCCTCAACATTCAGTCGGCGGAGACCCGCAATCAGCGGCCCCATCCGCTGTGGCGGCTGTTGCGCCTGTTTCAGCAATACAATCCGGTGGAACGCTCGCAGCGCAACGTCGCCCACCATTACGACCTGTCCGGCACTCTCTATTCCCTCTTTCTCGACGAGGACCTGCAATATTCCTGCGGCTATTTTCCCCGGCCGGGAATGAGTCTGGAGGAGGGACAGGAGGCCAAGAAGCGCCATATCGCAGCCAAGCTTCTGCTTAAGCCGGGGCAGAAGGTTCTCGACATCGGCTGTGGTTGGGGCGGTCTGGCCCTGACCCTGGCCCGCATCGCCGATGTGGAGGTGACCGGCATCACCCTGTCGCGGCATCAACTGGAGGTGGCCCGCCGCCGGGCGGCCGAGGCCGGGTTGGCGGACCGGGTGCATTTCGAGCCTCTGGACTATCGCCACGTCAGCGGCCGGTTCGACCGGATCGTTTCGGTGGGAATGTTCGAGCATGTGGGCATCGGCCATTATGGCGAGTTCTTCGACCGTCTCCGCCACCATCTGCTGACCCCGGATGGGGTGGCTCTGCTGCACTCCATCGGCCGCTCCGACGGCCCCGGCGGCACCAATGCCTGGCTGCGCAAATACATCTTCCCCGGCGGCTACTCCCCAGCCCTGTCGGAGGTCTTCCCGGCGATCGAGGATGCCGGGCTGATCGTGACCGACCTGGAGATTCTGCGGCTGCATTACGCCACCACCCTGGTGGAGTGGCGCAAGCGCTTCATGGCCAATCGCGCAAAGATCGCCGCCCTCTATGACGAACGCTTCTGCCGCATGTGGGAGTTCTACCTGACCGGCTGCGAGATGGCGTTCCGTCATCAGGGCCATATTGTCTTCCAGCTGCAGCTGGCCGCCCATGCCGACACCGTACCGTTGAGCCGCGACTACATGGTGGATGCCGAGCGAGGGCCGCCGGAGCAAGAGGCTGGCCGACGGGCGGCGGAATAGGGGGGCCTGTCCCCGATATCCCCGTTATCCACAGACCGAATGCATCGGACGCCGGGCAGGCTGATCTGCTAACATCATCCCTGACATGACCTCCCTGCCCCACCAGCCGCTACCGGTCCCCACCGAGGGACTCGGCGTTCGCGTCCCGCCTCATAATTACGAGGCGGAACAGGCCCTGCTGGGCGCCATCCTGCTCAGCAACCGGGCCTATGAGCGGGTCTCGGAATTCCTCCGCCCCGAGCACTTCGCCGATCCGGTGCACGGCCGCATCTTCGCCACCTGCGGCAAGCTGATCGAGCGCGGCCAGATGGCCAATCCGGTGACGTTGAAGACCTTCTTCGAGGGCGATGGTGGTCTGGCCGAGATCGGCGGTACCAACTACCTCGCCCAGTTGGCCAATGCGGTGGTGTCGGTGGTCAATGCCGAGGATTACGGCAAGCTGGTTTTCGACCTGCACCTACGGCGCGAGCTGATCGGAATGGGCGAGGATCTGGTCAACGACGCCTTCGCCCCCGATCTCGACCGCAGCGCCATGGACCAGATCGGCACCGCCGAGGCCAAGCTTTACGATCTGGCCACCACCGGCCAGACCGAAGGTGGATTCGAGGATTTCCGGTCGATTCTCAAGGGGGCCATCGAGGCCGCCGAGGCTGCGCACAAGCGCCAGGGCAAGCTGTCGGGCGTGCCCACCGGCCTGATCGACATGGATGCCAAGCTGGGCGGCCTGCACGAATCCGACCTGCTGATCCTGGCCGGCCGTCCCTCCATGGGCAAGACCTCGCTGGCCACCAACATCGCCTTCAACGCCGCCTACGCCTACCGCGAGGAGGTGGACGCCCTGGGCCGGAAGAAGGGCGTCGATGGCGCCATTACCGCCTTCTTCTCCCTGGAAATGTCGTCTGAGCAGCTGGCTACCCGTATCCTGGCCGAACAGGCCGAGATTGCCAGCCACAAAATTCGTCAGGGCGAGATGTCCAACGACGAATTTGAACGCTTGGTGATCGCCGCCCAGAACCTCCACCGCCTGCCGCTGTTCATCGACGACACCCCGGCGCTGTCCATCTCGGCGGTGCGGACCCGCGCGCGCCGGCTCAAACGCCAGCACGGGCTGGGGCTGATCGTCATCGACTATCTGCAATTGCTGCGCGGCTCGTCGCCCAATTCGGAGAACCGGGTCCAGGAGGTCTCGGAGATCACCCGCGGCCTCAAGGCCCTGGCCAAGGAATTGTCGGTGCCGGTCATCGCCCTGTCCCAGCTGTCGCGTGCCGTCGAACAGCGCGAGGACAAGCGGCCGCAGCTCTCCGACCTGCGTGAATCCGGCTCCATCGAACAGGACGCCGACGTGGTGATGTTCGTGTTCCGCGAACAGTACTACCTGGAACGCGCCGAACCCGGCCAACGCCCCGAGGAAGCCCAGGAAAAGTTCAACGAGCGCCACGCCAAATGGCAGGAGCGCTGTGAGCAGGTGTGGAACACCGCCGAGGTTATCATCGCCAAGCAGCGTCACGGTCCGGTGGGCACCGTGCGGCTGTCCTTCCAGGGCGAGTACACGAAATTCGGCAACCTCGCCGCCTCGGACCATTACGAGGAACCGCCGGGGTATTAAACGATCTTTGTGAGCGCCTTGAACCGTATCAGGATGCAGAATCCGCATACCAGCGCGTGAAGAAGGTGTCGTCGCCTTCCTCCCGCAGGCCCGTTGTGGGCGCTCCGGTCTCGTCGATCAGCCCCATCTGGCACAGCCAGCGCACCACCTTGCGGAAATGTCCGACATTGTGGAGGCTGCTGCCGCCCTCCAGCCAGTTCTGTTCGAGGAAGGCCAGAACCGAGGGCTGGCCCAACTCGGCTTCCCACAGGATCCCCAGCAGCGAGCACAGCCCTTCCTCCACGTCGCGTTCGGGCAGGAACAGCGACTGAACCGCGTCGGCCTCGGCCTTTCGCCCGCTTTCCGGACCGGCGCCCAGGCCGAAATCCAGCACCGTCCGGCGGTCTGGCGCCGCCAACTGGTAATGGGCCACCTCGTGAATGAGGACGCTGGGCTCCAGGCGGATCGCCACCGCCCTGCCGTCCCAGGTGAAGTGCTCCTGCGGCGAAAGATCAAGGATGTCGAAGCCAAACCGGCGACACAGTTCCACCGCCTGGGCATGGTGCACCGGATCCTCGGACAGAGTCATCAGGTCGGCGTCGGGCACCAGGGCGGTGACCCGGCGGAACACCGCCAGCGCCAGGGGATCGGGCGCCAGAGCGCGTTCGAACTCGGCCTTGAGGCCTTGGAGGGTTTGGTGGTCCATGGGCGTCAGAATCATGGCGCCGAGTTGTAGCGCAAGCGCCGGCCGAAGAAAAGCCTCAGCCGGCCTGACGCACGCTGTCCCGTACCACCCGCACCAGCACCTGCTGGAGACTGGCAACCGAAGCGGACACCTCACCGGCCATGGCACGGACCATGCCGGCATGGGCGCCGGTATTGGAGGCTTCCTGCGAGACTTCGCCGATATTGGAGGAGACTTCCTGGGCCGCCGCCGTGGTCTGGATAATGTTGGTGGCAATCTCCTGGGTGGCATCGCCCTGCTGATGGACCGCTTCGGCAATGGCCTCACTGATATGCTCGATCTCGGTGATGGCGCCGATCACGTCCCTGACCGCCGTGACGGTGAGGTCGGTCACCGCGCGGATTTCTGTGATCTGGCGATTGATCTCCTCGGTGGACTTCGCTGTCTGGTTGGCCAAATGCTTGACCTCGTTGGCGACCACGGCGAAGCCCTTGCCCGCGTCCCCCGCTCTGGCAGCCTCGATGGTGGCGTTGAGCGCCAGCAGATTGGTCTGACTGGCGATATCGGCGATCAGCCCTGCGACGTCGCCGATCCGCGCCACCGCCTCGGTCAGTTCCCCCATGGTCGCCTGGGCCCGACCGGCGGTGTCCACGGCATGGCGGGTCACCTCGGCGGAATGGCTGACCTGATCCCGGATCTGCCCAATGGACGCGGTCAGTTCCTCGGCGGCGGCGGCCACGGTCTGAGCGTTGGACAAAGATTGTTCGGCAGCCGCGGCGACGCTTTGCGCCTTGCTGTCCACCCGCTGAGCCGAAACCTCCATGTCGTCGGCGCGTCCGGCCACCGCATTGGTGCGCTCGGTGACCTTGCCCACCGCGGTCTCCGCCTCGCGCTCCACCGTTGCTGCCATGGCCTCCAGGGCTTGGTGCTTGGCCTGCTCGGCGGTAGCGGCCATGCGAGTCTGCTCGGCGCGCAGACGCTCGGCCTCGACGATATTTTCCTTGAAGACCTTAAGGGCGCGGGCCATGGAGCCCACCTCATCCCGAGCCTCGGTGCCGTCCACCTCCACCTCGAGATGGCCTTCGGCGATGGCACGCATGGCCTGGATCTGGTGAGCCAGCGGGCCGGTGATGCTGCGCACCACCAGCAGGGTCAGGGAAATGAACACCGCCATGAGAACGGCGGTAACGCCCCAGAACCGCCGGGTCGCGGCGTCGGCGGCATCGCGGGTGGATTGGGCCTCGGCGGCGGCGGCGGTCTCGATCAGCTTCTGCGCCGCGACGACCTTATCGGCCATTTCGGTGAACTGCTTATCCACATGGCCCATCAGGGGAATGGCGATCAGGCGGTCCGACTGAGCCATATCGTTCATCTGGGCCACCGCCTTGGCATAGGTGGCAAGGCGGGCTTGGATATCGGTCATGGCGGTATCGACCGCCGAATCGGCCTTGAGCTTGTCCATCAGGCCACCAGCCTTGGCCAGATTGGCGGCTATGGCCTTGCGCATGGCGTCGAGCTTGGCTTCCGAAGTGCCGGAATCCACCAGGGCGAGATGGCGGGATACATCGGAATGCGTCTGGTAGATGGTGGCAATCAGATCGTCCACCTGACCACGCCGCTCGGCGGCCTGCATGTGAATGGAATCGATGGCGGACAAGGCCGTGCGGGCCTGCATGTCCGCCATCACCAGCAGAATTCCGGTCAGCGCCAGGACAATGAACGGCGCCACCGTGATGCGGGCGGCGAGCGAAGTGCGGCGAAGCAGCGCGATGGGACGCTCGAACATACCCGCCCCCGCTTACTTGTAGATGCCGGAATAGACGATCAGATCCTTGCCGGGCACCTTCTTCACATAGGTGATCTTGGGCTGGATGGTGTTGGTTGCCGGGTTCTTCCAGCGATATTCGGTCCAACCCTCGCCCTTGAGGCCGGTGTTCAGGATGTCCTTGCCCAGTTCCTTGCCGTCCTCGTCGATGAAGTTCAGCACGCTCTTACCCTTGTTCTCGGGCTTGGGCGGGAACACCACCCAGTTGCCCTGGGTATCGATGACGTTGATATAGACCTCGCCGTACTTGAACTCACCCTCGGTCGTGAAGGCCTTGGCGGCCTCGTCGATCCCCTTGGCGGCAACGAATTCGGCGGCCTTGACGGTCAGAGCCTTAACCTCGTCCTGGGTCGGCTTCTTGACCTGGGCCTGAGCAATACCGGCCATGGCGATGACGGACAGGACAGCGACGGCGATCAGCTTGAAAACTTTCATATTTCAAATTCCCCCAGACAATGGCGGTGAACGCCCCGATAGAATGCGGACGGAGTCGCTCTCCCTCTAATCACTACGGAGTTTCCGATAGTTTATATTGCGCCGCAATGTGATTGTTGTACCGAATTGTCATCTGTCTAAATCCGGTCCGGATTGCCACCCTTGACCTCGGGAAGGCCGCCGCGCTAAACGAAGGCCATCCGCCGGCCAGGGATAGTGTCGGTCTCATCGTCAAGGACCAGAATATGGACAGGATCCGCATCATCGGCGGCACCCCGCTGAAGGGCACCATCACCGTCGGCGGCGCCAAGAACGCTGCCCTGGCCCTGATGCCGGCCTGCCTGCTCACCGACGAGACCCTGTCGCTGTCCAACCTGCCCCATCTGGTGGATATCACCACAATGGCCAATCTGCTGGCCCAGCACGGCGTCACCATGTTCCTCAACGGCGATTCGGCCAATGGCGGACACACCGGCCGGGTGCTGGAGCTGACCGCCGCCGAAATCCTCAGCACTACCGCTCCTTATGATCTGGTGCGCAAGATGCGGGCCAGCGTTCTGGTGCTGGGCCCGCTGCTGGCACGTTGCGGTCAGGCGCGGGTATCGCTGCCCGGCGGCTGCGCCATCGGCACCCGCCCGGTGGACCTCCACCTGAAGGCGCTGGAGCAGATGGGTGCCGTGATCGAATTGGAGGAGGGCTATATCGTCGCCCGGGTGGAAGGCCGTCTCAAGGGCGCCCACATCATCTTCCCGCAGGTCACCGTCGGCGGCACCGAAAACATCCTGATGGCCGCCTGTCTGGCCGAGGGCGAGACGGTGATCGCCAATGCGGCGCGCGAGCCGGAGGTCGCCGACCTCGCCCATTGCCTGGTGGCCATGGGGGCCAGGATCGAAGGCATCGGCACCGGCACGCTTCGCATCCAGGGCGTCGATCGCCTGCACGGCGCCCAGTATTCGGTGGTGCCCGACCGCATCGAGACCGGCTCCTATGCCGTGGCCGCCGCCATCACCCGGGGCGATATCGAACTGGTGGGCGCCCGCTTCGACCTGATGGAATCGGTCAACAAGGTGCTGAAGGAATGCGGCGTGCTGGTGGAAGAGACCCCGCGCGGCATGCGGGTCTCGGCAGAGGGACGCGAGCTTCGCGGCGTGGATATCATGACCGAGCCCTACCCCGGCTTTCCCACCGACATGCAGGCCCAGCTGATGGCGCTGATGAGCACCGCCTCGGGCGCCTCCATGATCACCGAGACCATCTTCGAGAACCGCTTCATGCATGTGCCCGAGATGACCCGCATGGGCGCCCGGATCAATGTCCACGGCTCCTCGGCCATCGTGCGCGGCGCGCCGAAGCTGTCGGGAGCCCAGGTGATGGCCACCGATCTGCGCGCCTCGGTCTCGCTGATTCTGGCAGCCCTGGCCGCCGAGGGCGAAACCATCGTCAACCGCGTCTATCACCTGGATCGCGGCTATGAGCGGGTGGAAGAGAAGCTGGCCGCCTGTGGCGCCCGCATCGAACGCCTGAAGGACGGCGCAGCCGAGTAGGGTCTCCGTCCCTCAGATGTGGGCCGCCAGCAGCCCCCACAGCTTGGCAAGCCAGCCCAGCTCCCAGGCCAGACCGATGCCGAACACCACTGCCACGGCGGTGATATACAGGCCCCAGGGCGGACTCCTCTCGGCATAGGGATCCTTCAGCGAGCGCACCGCCCCGTCCGGCAGCCTGGCCAGATGGGTCAGCGCGGTGCCGAAGGGGATGTTGATGCGGGCATGGGTGTTCACCGCCCAGCCATTGGCATCGAGGATCGGTCCCAGATTACGCTGGTGCAGCTTGAGCGAGGCAATGATCACCGACGGCCCGGAAATGGCCAGCAGAATGCCGACCAGCGCCAGCGGAATCTGCCACCACGGCAGACTGAGAAAGCCGGTGACCATGGAGGCCACCGCCGTACCGATAGCACCCACCGCCAGACCCAAGGCGGCGAAAATGCCGGCGAAGCGCCCGGCATCGAAGGGCTGGGGCGCAGCCGCCGGAGCCGTCGGGGCGGATGCCGGAGTAGGCTTGGGCGCCGGTACCGGCGTACCGCCGGCGGGCTTGGACAGTGGCGGCGGCTCCGGCGCAAGGGGTGAAGCAGCTGTCCGAGCGGCGGCAAATTTCTCCACTTGCTGCGCCACCAGCTTGCCCGCCTTCTTGTAGGGTGACCAGAAGGACTGACGGATGGAGATGGAGTGTTCGATGATCTTCACCACCGTGGCGTCCCAGTCGGCGCCCTGGCGGTCATAGAACACACCGTTGCGCCCCACCAGCATCTGGTCGGAGTCACCGGCGGTGACGGCGGCGGCGATATACATCTTGTCGCCGTCCCCCCGGCGCTGGCATTCGCAATAGACCAGATAAATGCGGCTGAGGGTGGCAATCGTGGCATGCTTGTCCGGATCGACAACCTTGACGCACAGATCGCAAGACCGGCCGTCGATATACAGGGTTCCCGCCTGGAACACCGCCTTGCGCTTGCGGGTGTAGAAGTCGCGGAAGGCGACGAAATTGTTCAGAAGAGTCATCAGGTCGCGGCAGCAGCGCAGCAGCTTGTCCACCGACGCGATGGCCTTGGCCTCGGCCTCCAGCGCCAGATCCTTGGCGATGAGATCCAGGATGGCGGGCTTGGCATCCGCAGCCAGAATGGCGGCGATCCGCTCGGCGCCGAGATCGCCCACCGGGCCTTGCGGCCGGCGGCTCCGCCAGTCCATCCAGGGCAGCAACCGAGCCTTGAGCCCGGCCCAGTCGGCAACGCCCAGGCTGTCCCGGCGGCCCAGCAGCGGCACCACCACGGCAGCGTTGAAACCGGCCATGGCCTCGGCCCAGGCGGGGTTGAGCCCCGTCGCCAGCGGCAGGTCGCCTCCCGCCGTCACCAATGCCAGCGGAAAACCGGCCAAGCCCTCATCGGCCGGCGACAGCAGCCTTGGGGCCAGGGCGGCCCAATCCTCCTCCGACCGGTTGAGCGGCCCGGCAGCGCGACCATCGAAAGCCGCCAGGGCTGCGCGGGTGAACCAGTCGTCGATCTTGGCAACGACCGCCGCCATGGCTTCGGCGGCGGCACGGCCATCGATTCCCAGCGCCGCCAGGGCGGCGTCGGACTCGGCCGCGGCGGCCCAGGCAGCGAAGGTTCCGGCGGAGGCGAAGAAGGCTTCCACCTTGTCGGTGGACACGCCCGGCAGGCCGGACCGGTCGGTCTCGCCACCCAGGCAAGCGATGATGTCCTCGACCACCCGGCGCAAGGCGGGATCGACGACGATCTCGGCCGGAACGATTCCGTCACCATTGAAGTCATTGGCGGCGAAGACCTCCTCCACCCCGGCGACATCGGCCAGGGTGATGACTTCCACCCCGGCCTTGCCGCATTTGGACAGGATGCGTCGGGCGGCGGCCAGCACCGCGCGGCCCTCGTCCTTGCCCTCGTCGATGGCGTCCAGCGGCAGGCGATCCTGCCGCTCCATCAGGATTTCCGGATTTTTCAGCAGATTGCCCAGCCACTCGACCACGGCGATAACGTCGCCGGCCCGGATACGCCCGTCATTGTCGGCGTCGAGGAGATCGAGGGTCCGCGTATCCATTTCGAGTCCACGAGTGGGGCACGACAGCGCAGCCCATAGCTTCTGGTCGAGATGGGCCAGCCGGGTGACGGCATGGCCGGTATCGAGCCGAACCTGATCGAAACCGCCGGCCCGGAAGAAGTTCCAGTGGCTGTCGACCGCCTGGGTCCCCGCGTCCTCGCTCATGCCGCCCCTCCCCTGGTCGCGAAACATCCTTCCACGATCATGCCCGAAGCGGTGAAAGAGGCAAGCGGCACGCTGCCTCGCCTACCCCCGGCTTGACAGCCGGGGGTAGGCCTCTGATGCTGTCCCGATCGCCACTGCCGGGACTTGCCCATGCGCCGCCTGTTCGCCGCCCTTGCTCTCCTGCTCTGCCCCCTCTCGGCCGCGGCGGCCAAGGACGAATTGGTGATCGGCATCACCCAATTCCCGGTCACCTTCAATCCCGCCATCGAATCCATGCTGGCCAAGACCTATGTCCTGGCCTTCGCCCAGCGCCCCATCACCGCCTATGACGCCTCGTGGCAGCTGACCTGCCTGATGTGCGAGACGCTGCCCACCATTGAGAACGGTCTGGCCAAAGTGGAAAGCCTGCCCGGCGGCGGCAAGGGCATCGCGGTGACCTACCGGCTGCGGGCCAACGCCCGCTGGGGCGACGGCACCCCGGTCAGCAGCGACGATATCGCCTTCAGCTGGGAGGTCGGCCGCCATCCCCAGTCCGGCGTGGCCAGCGCCGAGCTGTTCCACCGCATCTCCCGGGTGGAGGTCAAGGACGCCCGCACCGTCACCCTGCACATCGACCGGCTGACCTTCGACTACAATGCCATCAACGATCTGCGCCTACTGCCGGCCCACATCGAGCGGGCGCGCTTCCAGGCGGCCCCGGCCGAGTACCGCAACCGCACCGCCTACGATCGGGACACCACCAATCCCGCCCTCTATAACGGCCCCTATCGCATTACCCAGGTGGTCCAGGGCAGCCATGTGGTCCTGGAACCCAATGCCTATTGGGGCGGCGCCAAGCCGTTCTTCAAGCGCATCGTCATCAAGACCATCGAGAACACCGCCGCCATGGAGGCCAATCTGCTGTCGGGCGGCATCGACATGATCGCCGGCGAGCTGGGGTTGCCGCTGGAGCAAACCCTGGCGCTGGAAAAGCGCCTCGGCACCCGCTTCAGCGTCATCACCCGGCCAAGCCTCGCCTTCGAGCATCTCGATCTCAATCTCGGCTCGGTCCAGCTTGCCGACCGGCGGGTCCGGCAAGCGCTGCTGCTGGGCCTCAACCGCGAGATCATGACCAAGCAACTGTTCGAGGGCCGCGAGCCGGTGGCGGATTCCCTGGTGCCGCCGCTGGACTGGGTGTTCGAGCCCAGCGTTCCCCGTTACGCCCATGACCCGGCCAAGGCCGCCGCCCTGCTGGATGAAGCAGGCTGGAAGCCCGGTCCCGGGGGCATCCGCGTCAACGACAAGGGGGACAGGCTGGCCCTGGAACTGGTCACCACGGCCGGCAACCGCTCGCGGGAGCTGGTGGCCCAGGTGCTGCAATCCCAGTGGCGCAAGCTGGGGATCGAGCTGAAGATACGCACCGAGCCGCCCCGCGTGCTGTTCGGCGAGACGGTGACCCGGCGAAAATTTGCCCATATGGCTATGTTCGCGTGGTATTCCGCCCCGGAGAACGTGCCCCGTTCGACGCTGCATTCCACACAGATTCCGGCGGCAGCCAACAACTGGTCGGGGCAGAACTACACCGGTTATGCCAACCCGGCCATGGACAAGCTGATCGACGACATCGAGACCGAACTGGACAAGTCCAAGCGCAAGGCGCTGTGGGCCACGCTGCAACGGCTCTATGCCACCGATCTGCCGGCGCTGCCGCTCTATTTCAAGGCAGACGGCTTTGTGCTGCCGCCCGGCCTCAAGGGGGTACAACCCACCGGCCACCAGGACCCCTCGCCCTATTGGGTGGAGAACTGGCAGTGGGAATGACCGGCCCCATCCTGTCGCGCCTGCTCCAGTCCCTGGCGGTTCTGCTGGCCATGTCGTTCGTCGTTTACGGCCTGATGGGGATGATGCCGGGCGATCCCATCGACCTGATGATCGCCGGAGATCCCCATCTCACCGCCGCCGATGCGGTACGGCTCAAGGCGCTGTACGGTCTCGACCGGCCTTGGACCGAGCGCTGGCTGCGCTGGCTTCTCCAGGTGCTTCAGGGCGAGCTGGGCTATTCCCGCCTCTATGCCCGACCGGTCATGGCGGCCATGGGCCCCGCCATGCTCAATACCGCCATCCTGATGGGCAGCAGCCTGCTGCTGGCGCTGATTCTGGCTCTGCCCCTGGGTTTGCTGGCCGCCATGCGCCGGGATTCCATGTTAGACCGACTGGTCAACCTACTTTCCTTCGCCTCGGTCTCGGTGCCGGTGTTCTGGCTGGGGCTGATGCTGATCCTGGTCTTCGCGGTACGGCTGGAATGGCTGCCGGCCAGCGGCATGGAGGAGGTGGGAGGCGGCGGCCGGCTGGCCCATCTGATCCTGCCGGTCTCCGCCCTGGCCCTGGCCGGCCTGGGGCAGTACGCCCGCCACATGCGCGCCGCCATGATCAACGAGGCCGGTGCCGACTATATCCGCACCGCGCGAGCCAAGGGCTGCTCGCCGGCCCGGGTGATGCTGCGCCACCAGTTGCGCAATGCCCTGCTGCCGGTCACCACCATCGTGGCGCTGGAGGTGGGCGGCCTGTTCTCCGGAGCATTGATCACCGAGACGGTATTCGCCTGGCCGGGCATGGGCCGGCTGATCTACGACGCGGTGATGGGCAACGACTTCAATCTGGCGCTGTCCGGGCTGATGCTGGCCACCGTCATGACACTGATTGGATCGATCCTGGCCGATCTGGCCTATCGCAGCCTCGATCCAAGGGCACGGGCGGCATGAAGGCAGGGCTGATCCTTCTGGTGTTGCTGATCCTGGCCACGGCACTGGGGCCGCTGCTGCTGCCCGACGGCGAGGCGCTGGACCTCGCCGCCCGCTTCGAGCTTCCATCCATCGCCCATCTCCTCGGCACCGACGAACTGGGGCGCGACGTCGCCGCCCGGCTCATGGCGGGAGGACGGATTTCCCTGGCCCTGGCTGCGGCGACGGCAGTGTTGGCCGCCCTGATCGGCACCCTGGTCGGCCTGATGGCCGGCTATCTGGGAGGGCGGGCCGATGCGGCGCTGATGCGCCTCACCGACGGGGTGATGTCGCTGCCGCTGCTGCCGCTGCTGATCGTGCTGGCCGCCGCCGATCCGGTCAAACTGGGCCTGCCCGAGGCGGTGCAGGGCTCGGAATTCTTCGCGGTGTTGCGGCTGGTCCTGATCATCGCCTGCATCGGCTGGACAACGGTGGCGAGGCTGGTCCGCGCAGCCACCCTTTCGGTGCGCTCGCGCGATTACGTCCGGGCAGCAGTGGCGGTGGGAGCCGGCACGCCCCGGATCATGCTGCGCCACATCCTGCCCAACGTCGCTTCGCCCATGGTGGTGGCCACCACGCTTTCAGTGGGCAACATCATCCTGATCGAAAGCGCGCTGTCCTTCCTCGGCCTCGGCATCCGCCCGCCGCTGGCCTCCTGGGGCAATATGCTGACCGGCGCCATGGAAGTGGTGTGGAGCGCCCCCACCCTGGCGGTCTGGCCGGGCGCCCTGATCCTGCTGGCGGTCCTGTCCTTCAACCTGATCGGCGACGGATTGCAGCGAAGGTTGGACCGGCGTTAGTGACTGAGAAGCACCGGCACCGTCATATGCTCCAGCAGATGGCGGGTGACACCGCCCAGCACCATCTCGCGCAGGCGGGACCGGCCATAGCCACCCATGACGATGAGGTCGGAATCCTCGTCGGCGGCCCGGGACAGCAGCATCTGACCAACCTCCAGGTCGTCGGTCTTGATGTGCTCGCACACCGCGTTGACCCCATGGCGGGACAGGTGAAGACAAATATCGGCGCCCGGAATGTCGCCGTGACCGGCCATGCCGTGACCGGGATTGATGGCGATGACGTTGACCACCTCGGCCTGGCTCAGGATCGGCATGGCGTCGTGGATGGCCCGCGTCGCCTCGCGGCTGGCATTCCAGGCCACCATCACCCGCCGCCCCACTTGGGTGAAACGGCCGGCATAGGGGATCACCAGAACCGGACGCCCTACCGCCACCACCAGACTGTCGGGCAGCGGCAGACCTCCCTCGCCATCGGGCTCGGTCTGGCCGATCACCGCCAGATCGGCGTAGCGGGCGTGCAGCGCCACGGTATCGATCAGATCGCCTTCCACGTCGCGCCACTCGATGGGCCGGTCCGGGCTCACCCGGGCGCCGACGATCGCCTTGGCGCGGGCGGCGGCATCGGCGTCGGCACGGGCCAGGATGGCATCGACCTCGCCACCGAACTGCGCCGTCACCACCGCCGGCGCGAAGGATTGATGGCGGACGTTGAGCGCGATCAGCCGGGCATGGTGACGAAGCGCCAGGGCGGCAGCCAGATCGAGACGCAGGCCGGCACGGGACGAATCGTCCACATGGACCAGGATGTCCTTGAAGGCCATGACGTTCCCCCTTCGCAATCGCATCAGGTAATCATGGTAATACCGATTGAGGCGCTCGGCTAGAAGGCGGTGGTATCGCAGGATTGCCGGTGCAGCTTGAGCACCTTGCACATCTTGCGCGCCTCGTCGGCGCTCTTGAGAGGACCGGCGATCACTCGCCAGCGGGTGCCCTTCTCGCCGAGATCGACCGAGCGAAAGGCCACGCCCATGCCGCCCAATTCCTCGGGGAACTTGCCTTGAATCTTGGCCCAGGTCTGCTGCGCAGCCTCCTCGCTGGCGGCGGTGCCGAGCATCAGGGCGTTACCGCCGCCCTTGGTGGTCGTCTTGGCGTTCTTGCCGTTGCCATTGGCCGGGGGCAAGCCCTGCCGCAGGCCGGTGGCGGTGCCGCTGACCGGAATCTTGGCAAGTTGAGTATCGAGAACCCGCTCCACCGTGTCGCGTTCCCGCCGGGCCTCCTCGGCCGAGACCAGTCCGCTGGCATGCAGGCGCTCGACCCGGCCGACGGCGGTGGCGGCCTCCATCACGTCGCGGGGCGGCAGCACCGGCAGATCGACCTTGCGCGGCTCGGCCGGCAGCAGGGCGTCGAGGATGGCGGCCCGCTCGCCGGCATGTTCGGCGGGGCTGATGGCGCGGTTTTCCAGCGCCGCCGACAGCGCCTTGATCCGGTCCACCACCTGCTGTTCGTTCGGTGCCGGCCGCTCCAGCCCCTGGGCCGGCGGGACCGGGGCGGAATAGGGAGTGAGCGCGCCGAGATTGGTGCTGCGCCGCTTGGCATATTCGTCGGGCGTCACCAGACCCTCGTCCAGCAGGCGCTTGAGGGTCTTGAAACGGCTGGCCACATTGGCCTCGGCCTGGGTGCCGCCGGTCCGCATGCCGTTGGCGTTGCTGTTGGCATTGCCGCCGCCGGTGGGGTCGTCGAGGGGGGCCGCAGATACCATGCCCCGGGGCGGAGCCAGGGGCGAGGCGGGCTCCAGATTCAGCGGCGACGCATCGGGCATCCGGCCGGACTGCGCGGCGGTGCGCGGCGAGAAGCGGCCGGTCAGCTTGTCCACGGCAACGAGATTGGCCTGAGCCACGTCCACGAGGCTGCGGACCTGCGGCATACCCTGGCTCACCGTGGTAATGGTCATCTGGGGATGATTGGCCAGCAGCACCTCGTAATACTGCCGCGCCAGCTCGTAGCGGCCGGTGGCCTGATAGACCACCCCGGCGACATAGAGGGCGATAGGATCCTTGGGATTGTTGCGTAACGCCGCCAGGGCATAGCGCTCGGCATTGGACAGCTCGCCATAGGTGAGCGAATTCATCGCCCAACCGGAATAGTCGAGGAACGAGGTGGCTTCCGCGGCGCTTTCGCCGAAGCCCTTGGGGTCGAGAAGCGCCCCGCATCCTCCGAGAAGGCCAGAAATCACGATGGCCAGGGCGATCCGGCCGGCTCGTCTCAAGGTCATCGTCCTCTTCCCCTACGCAAGAGCGGTCCTGCCAATCCCGGACATATGCGGAAAGGCGGCGGACGGGCTTTCCCAGCCATGCCAACCGATAGTGGCACGGCACCAAGGTACAGTTAACCGCATGATGCGTCGAAGAATCTTCACACTTTGCTAATGCGGTGGCGATTGGCGAAACCGGCAGGGCCTGTTATAAACAGAAGACGCCCAAAGGGGAGCCCCATGGACGGCCAAGAGATCGAACTCAAACTGGCAATGGCGCCCGAACATATGGCGGCGCTCCGGCTGCGGCCGTTTCTGGACGGTGCCGAGCCGAAGCTGAAGCGGCTGGCCTCGATCTATTTCGACACCCCGGATTTCGCTCTCTCCGCTGCCGGAATCTCCCTACGGGTCCGCCGGATCGACAACGGTCATATCCAGACGGTCAAGGCGCCGAGCACCGGCGCCGGGGGATTGTTCTCCCGCCGCGAATGGGAATCCCCGGTCATCGGCGCCATCCTCAATCCAGACCTGCTGCGCGCCACCGGCCTCGCCATATTCGACGACGAACTGATCGCTCATCTGACACCGGCATTCTCCACCGACATCCGCCGGACCGTCTATCATCTGACCGGCACCGACGGGGGCCTCCAAGGCGAATGGGAGGTGGAAGCGGCGCTCGACCTCGGCGCCGTGGTGGCAGGCGATCACAGCGAGCCTGTCTGCGAGGTTGAATTTGAACTGGTCAAGGGATCGTCGGCCCATCTGTTCGTGCTGGCCGGTCAGGTTCTGGAATCGGTACCGGCCCGGCCATTGGTGAGCAGTAAGGCCGAGCGCGGCTATCGGCTGGCCAGCGGCCATGCCGACGAGCCGACCAAGGCCAAGGCACCGCCCTTGACCCCGACCATGACGGTTGCCGATGCATTCCAGACCATCGCCCGCTCCTGCCTCGACCATCTGCTGACCAATGAACGCTGCCTGCTGGCCACCGGCAATGGCGAGGCGGTCCACCAGATGCGGGTGGCGCTTCGCCGCCTGCGTTCTGCACTCAAGGTGTTCCGTCCGGTCCTCGACACCCCCCGTCTGGCGGAAATCAAGGCCGACCTGCGCTGGCTGCTGGAGCATCTGGGACCGGCCCGCGACGCCGACGTCTTCCTGGCCGAGATCATCGATCCGGTGGTGGCGCGCCATCCCAACGATAGTGCGCTGGCCGCCCTGCGCGGCCACTGGCAGGCCGACCGGGACGCCAAGCTGCGGGCCGCCTGTGACGCGGTGGCCAGCCGCCGCTTCGCCGAACTGGTGCTGGGCCTCGGCCAGTGGGTCGAGGTGGGTGATTGGCTGGGCAGCCCCGACCACCCCCGCCGGCGTCGTCTCGACGCACCCATCGCCCCCTTTGCCCTGGCACGGCTGGACAAGGCGGTAGGCAAGCTGATCCGCGTCTCGGGCGACAATCTCGGCCGCCTGGCCCCCGAGGAACTGCACGCGGTGCGCATCCAGGGTAAGCAGGTGCGCTATACCGGGGAATTCTTCGCTACCCTGGTGCCACGCAAGACCATGAAGGTGTTCCTGGCCGAACTGTCGGAACTTCAGGATTTCCTGGGACAGATCAACGATATTTCCGTCGCGGTGCCCAAGTTGAGCGGCCGCCACGCCGAAGGCGGCAAATCCCGCGCAGCCGGTCTGGTGGCGGGCTGGCACCAGTCCCGCCGCGCCCAGTTGCTGGCCAGTGCCGAAAAATCCTGGAAGCGCTGGCGCAACAGCCCCCTGCCCTGGCCACAGAACTAAACCGTGATGCCCAAAATGTGCATCACGGCCTAGCCTTTATCATTTTCCCTCGCCGGGCGGCCGCATCCGCAGCCTTGGCCGCGCCCTCAATGGGCGCAAGAGCAGCGCGCCTCATATTTAAGGCTCGATGCTCTAAAACCGCCGCCCCAGCAGGGCGGTGGCCTCGGCTTCGGGAACCGGCCGGCTGAACAGATAGCCTTGGGCAATGTCGCAACCGATGGCGGCGAGATGGGCCAGTTGCTCGGCGGTTTCCACCCCCTCGGCGATAACCTTGAGCCCCAGGCCGGAGGCCATGGCCACGATGGTCTCCACCAACACCTTACGCTCGCGCCGCTCCAGCATGCCGATCAGGAAGGAACGGTCGATCTTCAGGGTGTCGAAGGGAAAGCGCTCGAGATAGCTGAGCGAGGAATAGCCGGTCCCGAAATCGTCGATGGAGAGCTTGACCCCCAACCCGCTCAGGGTCTCGAGCAGCAGACTGACCTCACCGCGCTCGGCCAGCAGCAGCCCCTCGGTGATCTCCAGCTCCAGGTTGCCGGGTGGCAGGCCGGTTTCCGCCAGCACCGCCCGCAGGTCGTCCATGAAGTTGGGCTCCTGGAATTGCCGGGGCGAGACATTGACGCAGATCACCAGATGAGGATGCCCGGCATCAATCCAGGCCCGGGCAACGCGGCAGGCGGTATACAGCACCATGCGGCCGATGGGCACGATGAGGCCGCTGGTCTCGGCCTGAGCGATGAAGCGATCGGGAGGGACATTGCCCAGCTCGGGATTATTCCAGCGCAGCAGCGCCTCCATGCCGAGGACGGTGCCGGTGGCCACTTCCACCAGCGGCTGGTAGTGCAGGAAGAGCTGGTCGGTGCCGACGGCGCGGCGCAACTCGCCCTCGATCCGAAGTCTGGCCTCGGCCTGCTCATTCATGCGCTGGGTAAAGAAGCACCAGCGGTTCCGCCCTCCCTGCTTGGCCTGATACATGGCGGTATCGGCATTGCGCAGCAGGGTCTGGGCGGTACGACCATCCTCCGGATAAAGCGCGAGGCCGATGCTGGCGGTGGCGATCAGATCGCGCCGGCTGATGGTGAAGGGGTGGGAGAACGCCTCGACGATGGCCCCCGCCACCGCTTGCGCCGCCGCCGCCGTCTCGATGCCGCCCATGATCACCAGGAACTCGTCGCCACCGAAGCGCGCCACCACCCCCAGGGGAGCGGCGGCACGGCGCAAACGCTCCGAGGCCAGCACCAGCAGTTCGTCACCATATTCGTGGCCGAGTGAATCATTGATGGACTTGAACTCGTCCAGATCGACGAACAGCAGCGCCACCTTGCGCTCCTCGTCGCGCGCAGCCTCGATCTCGTGGGTCAATCGCTCCAGCGCCTGGACGCGATTGGGCAGGTCGGTCAGACCGTCAAACAATGCCTGATGCTGGAGCTTGCGCTCCTGCTCCTTGCGCAGGGTGATGTCCTCGATAAGAATCAGGTAATGGCTGACCCCATCGGCCGAGGTCACCACCGGCGAGGCAAATATCTGCTGCCAATGGGGATGACCATCGGGATGGGTCACCTGCACCTCGCCGCGCCAGTCGGACCCGGTGCCCAGATTGGTCCAGACCTCGCCCAGGGTGAGGCGGGCTTTGCCGGGATAGAGTGCCAGGAAGGATTGCCCCACCACCGCCTCGGCGCTGGTGCCGGTGATGGCGCCGTGAGCGGGATTGACGTATTCCACCACACCTTCGGCACCAAGGACCGCCACCGCCACCGGGCTTTGCGCGACCGCCTGGGACAGCAGTTCCAGCGAGGCCTCGGCCTGCTTGCGCTGGGTGAGGTCGCGGATGGAGGTCACCCGCACCGATTTGTCGCCCATGGCGCTGTGCTTGGAATAGATCTCCATGGGGAAGATCGAACCATCCTTGCGCACGCCGCGGACCTCGTAAGGCTCCTCGTAGTATTGCCGCACCTTATCCTTGGCCAGGGCGACGTCGCGGGGATCGATCACCTCCCAGGCCCACATCCCGATGATTTCCTCGCGGGGATAACGGAACAGGGTCTCGAAAGCCTTGTTGAAGTCGATGATCTTGCCCTGGTGGTGGATGCAAATGGCCTCGGTGGCCACGTCGGACAGCCGGCGAAAACGGTCCTCGCTGTCCCCCAGGGTCTTGCGGGTGGTCCAAAGGTCGGTGATGTCGCGGGCGATCCCCTGGATTCCCGCCACGCCCCCAACGTCGTCGAACACGAGGCAAGAGTTGATTTCGGCCCAGATGGTGCTGCCGTCCTTGCGCCGCAGCTCGACTTCCGTCGCGAAGGGCTGGCCGCCGGCGGCAACGATCCGCTCGACCACCCCGGAGCGGGCTTCCGGGCTGGCGTAGATGGTAGCGGCGGACCGCCCGATCATTTCGTCCCGCTCAAAGCCGAGCAGATGACGGACATTGCTGGAAATCCACGAGAAATCGCCGCCGGCATCGATGCGGAAAAAGACATCGGGCAGACGCTCCAACAGCACCGGCAGCAAATCGTCCGGCGGCGCCACCAATTCCGTCGTTTTATCCCCGGCCATCAGCGTCTCATTCATCCAGCGTCTCGGCGTCCAGCTTCCTGGCGTCCAGCTCGGCACGGGCTTTGTCCCGGGCCTTGCGTTCGGCCTCCTTCCCGGCCTTTGTGCGGCCGAAGGCGATCCGGTTGTTATCAGCCTCGACTTCGGCCGCCGCCTTGGCCTTGGCCTTGCGAAAGCGATTGAGATTGACGATGTCAGCCATGACCTATCCGGACAGTCTCCCAAGCCTCATGCAACTTACATCAATTCAGCGCGCGGTGGCAGAACCGGTTGCGGCAAGAGATTATCGCCCGCCAAAAGAATCAGGCTTGCACCCCCGGAACCGGGCTGCTATATCACCGGCCCTCGCGCGGGTGTAGCTCAGTTGGTCAGAGCGCCGGCCTGTCACGCCGGAGGTCGCGGGTTCGAGCCCCGTCACTCGCGCCATTTCCATTTTCCAGGGTTTTGGCCCGCCCCGCTCGTCAGAGTGCATCCTCGCGTCCCCTTTGGGGCGCGCGTTGTCACGTCTGGCGCCGTCGGCTTGCGGCATTATTTTAATGCCCACGCTTTGATCATGCTGGAATTCGTGCCTATGGACCGAGCCGATTCGGATCGTCGCGACCGGTCATGGCAGCGAATGCCGTTATCCTGCGCAGGATTCGCGGAGCGCTTGCCGATGAATTGGGCAGCATATTTTTGCCCAATTCGTAACCACACGCCAAGCCATTGATTTTCCTCATAAGGCCAAGATTCGCCCGGCTGGCATGGCGATTGTATCCGCGTGGGCACGCCGGGCGTTTGGCGCATTCTTATGCAGAGGAAAACGATGGAGACGACGAAGACAGGCGTGGACGTATTGTTTATTCTTCTGGGCGCGGTGATGGTGCTGGCCATGCATGCCGGCTTCGCCTTCCTGGAAGTAGGTACCGTCCGCAAGAAGAACCAGGTCAATGCCCTGGTGAAGATCATTTCCGATTTCGCGATCTCGACCATTACCTATTTCTTCGTCGGTTACGCCGTGGCCTACGGCACCAGCTTCCTGGTGGGCGCGGACGTGCTGGTGGGCAAGAACGGCACCGCTTTCGCCGCCCAGGGCTATGATCTGGTCAAGTTCTTCTTCCTCGCCACCTTCGCCGCCGCCATCCCGGCCATCGTCTCGGGCGGCATTGCCGAGCGCGCCAAGTTCAACACCCAGCTGATGGCCACCGCCGTGCTGGTCGGTCTGGTCTACCCCACCTTCGAGGGCATGGTCTGGGGCACCCGCTTCGGCGCCCAAGAGATGATGAAGGACACGTTCGGCTTCGCCTTCCACGACTTCGCCGGCTCGGTGGTGGTCCATGCGGTGGGTGGCTGGATCGGCCTGGGTGCCGTGCTGATGCTCGGCGCCCGGCTCGGCCGCTATCGCAAGGACGGCAAGCTGGTGGCGGTCCCCCCTTCCAACATCCCCTTCCTGGCTCTCGGCGCGTGGATTCTGTGCGTCGGCTGGTTTGGCTTCAACGTCATGAGCGCCCAGACCATGGCCGAGATTTCCGGTCTGGTGGCGCTGAACTCCCTGATGGCCATGGTGGGCGGCATCGTCTCCAGTCTGGTGGTGGGACGCAACGACCCCGGCTTCGTCCATAACGGCGCCCTGGCCGGTCTGGTCGCAGTCTGCGCCGGTTCGGATGTCATGCATCCCATCGGCGCCTTGGTCACCGGCGGTCTGGCCGGTGCCATGTTCGTCGGCCTGTTCAATCTGTGCCAGAACAAGTGGCGCATCGACGATGTGCTCGGCGTCTGGGCGCTGCACGGCATGTGCGGCCTGATGGGCGGCATCGCCTGCGGCATCTTCGGCCAGCCGGCCCTGGGCGGCCTGGGTGGTGTCGGCGTCCTGTCGCAGGTGGTCGGCACCCTGGCCGGCGCCGCCTTCGGCTTCGCCGGTGGTCTGGTGGTCTATGGCGGCCTCAAGCGCGTCTTCGGCATCCGCCTTACCGACGAGGAGGAGTTCGCCGGTGCCGATCTCGCCATCCACCAGATCGGCGCCTATCCCGAGGATGCCATGACCGTGCATGACGACGGTCTGGCCCAGGCGGTCCACGCCTCCAACGCCCCCCGGCGGGCGGTGGGCTGAACCAAAGCGGAGGGGGCGATCACTCGCCCCCTCCGTGCCGGATCACTCCTTGGGCTTGGCGGCGTATTGCCCGAGGAAACGCGCGGCCTCGGGCAGGGTGGCGGCCCAGACCGGCCATTCATGGTCGCCGCCAACCACCCGGAATGCAGTGATCTTAGGCTGGATGTCCCGGAATTTCTGATAGAGCACCGCCGCGTGATAGGCGATGTCGAAGCGATCCTGGTCACCGGAATTGATGTAGAGCGGGACGCGGACCGGCTGGGCCTTATAGCCGTCGAACCAGCTCGGCCAATTCAGCCGCTGCCAGCTGGCGGCATCGAACTTGCCGTCGATGGTGAAGGGATGGTTCTTGCGGGCGCTGGAGGTCTCGGGCGGCAGCGGGGCATAGATCGCCGGGCTGAGCGCTGCCCCGGCGGCAAACATGTCCGGGTTTTTCAAAATGAGGTTGATAGTGGCGAAGCCGCCGGCAGAATTGCCGGCAATCAGCCGTCCACCCTTATCGCCGAACACGCGATAGGTCTTCTCCACATAGGGAATGACCTCCTTGAGCAGGGCGGTTTCGCCTTTCTCCTTGTTGCCGTCCGACCACCAGCCCTGGAAATGCCCCGGCATAACAACGACCATTGGGGGAATTTCGCCAGCGGCGATCAGCGTGTTCAGGGTCGTCAGGGCATTGCCCTTCTCCACCCACTCCCGCTCGTCTCCGTTAGCGCCGTGCAATAGGTAAAGAGCGGAGTAGCGCGCCTTGCCGGCCTCGTAGCCATCAGGCAGATAGACCGTCAGCTTGTAATCCCGGCCAAGCGCGGCCGAAGGAAAACTGGCCGCGACCAATTGCCCCGCCTGGGCGGCAAACGGCATCACCATCACCGCCAACGCGATGATCAAGCGTCTCAAGTGCATCATCCTCAACCTCCCGGCCTCGTAAGTTCCGTTGGAGGCTAACGCGGCCGTCTGGTGGCGGACAAGGCTGACCTTCGCGAGAACGGTAGCAGCCATAAGGATGGGGCGTAGGCCGAGGGCTGTCCGGTCAGCACTGCGCGACGGAGGAGTGACACCGCCCACTCAGGCGTGGTGCAGCACCTTTTGGCGCATCATCCGCTCGAACTCGTCGGCGGGCACCGGGCGCGAATAGTAGAAGCCCTGCACCGTATCGCAGCCGTGATCGGTGAGGAAGCGGACATGGGCGGCGATCTCGGCGCCCTCGGCCACCACTTCGAGATTGAGACCGCGCGACAGACCGATGATGGCCCGCGCGATCTCGGCTGTCTTGGGATTGGTGTCCACGTCGGCGATGAAGGCGCGGTCGATCTTCAGCGTGGTGATGGGAAAACGCCCGAGATAACTGAGCGAGGAATAGCCGGTTCCGAAATCGTCGATGGACAGACCGATGCCAAGATCGCGCAGTGCCTTCATCTTGCGCACGGCGGTATCCACGTCATGCATCAGCATGGTCTCGGTGATTTCCAGCTCCAGCCAGACGGCGTCAAGGCCGGTGCGCCCCAGCACGTCGATGACGTTGTCGAGCAGCGCGCGGGAACGGAATTGCCGGGCCGAGACATTGACCGACACTTTGATGGGGTCGAGACCGGCATCCTGCCAAGCCTTGTTCTGCTGGCACGACTTCCACAACACCCAATTGCCGATGGGTTCAATCTGACCGGTCTCCTCGGCCACCGGGATGAAGTCGCCGGGTGAGATCAGGCCCCTTTCCGGGTCAAGCCAGCGGATCAGCGCCTCGGCACCGACGATCACGTCGCTGTCGGCCGATACCTTGGGCTGGTAGTAGACCACGAACTCGTCGTTGGCCAGGGCCCGGCGCATGCGGGTTTCCAGTTCAAGCCGCGAGCGGGCCTTGCGGTTCATATCCTTGGAGAAGAACTGGTACTGGTTGCGCCCCGAGGTCTTGGCGAAATGCAAAGCGTTCTCGGCATGCTTGGTCAGTTGCTGCGCCGATTCCGCATCCACCGGCAGCACGCTGATGCCGATGGACAGTGTCACCACCACCTCCTGGCCTTCCAGGGTGAAGGGCTCCTTGACCGTGCGCAGCACCTTCTCGGCGACGATAACGCTGTCATCCACGTCGGCGATGGCCATGACCAAGGCGAATTTGTCACCGTCAAGACGGACGGCGGTATCGGTCTCGCGCACGCACATCTTGAGGCGGCGCGCGACCTCGATCAGCAGGCGGTCGCCGGCGGCGTGGCCCAGGGCATCGTTGACAAGATTGAAGCGGTCGAGCCCCATCATCAGCAGCGCCACCGAGCCGCCGGTGCGATTGGCCTGCAACACCGCCTGACCGATACGGTCGACGAACAGATCGCGATTGGGCAGGCCGGTGAGAGGGTCATAGCCGAAATGGGCGTCGGAGGTCAGCGCCGCCGAGGGAACAGCGGCGGAGCGGACCAGGATCAGGAACAGTTCGGGGAAATCGGACTCGCCGTTGATCGCGGTCAGCACCGCCTCGATCGCCCGCTCGCGTCCGTCTCCCCCCGCGACCAGCCCCTCCCAGCGACCGACAGCACCCGGCGCCATCACCGCCCGGGCGATGTGTTCGGCCTGGACCAGCGCCGGAATTCCCGCCAGCCCGATGATGGCCTCCAACGCCTTGCCCAACCGCAGGACCTTGGCTTCCCCATCGGCGATGATCACGCCGTCGCGGATGTTGTCGAGCAGACCGTCAAGGAGGAATTGCAGATTCGTCATGCCCGACATTTTCACCATCGCCATGAGAAGCGCAATCAACTTCTGGCCCGGCCGGCCTCTCCGTGCCAAGCTTGCGCCATGATGATGCCACACCCCATCCTTTATGGAGGCCTCGCTCTCGACCGGGCCCATCCCGTTCGCCGCGAAGCCGATCTCGCCGAGCTGTGCCGCCATGCCGGCGCCCGTTTCGCGCTGTATTGGCGCGGCCTGCAATTGATCGGCGGCACCCCGCCCTCGGCAGTGCTGGCCGGACCGGACCGCGCTCTGCCGCTCATCGCCGAGCCGGGCCGCGATGTGGTTCTGCTGGGTATGGACGCGGCGGGGCCGATCCTGGCCGCCGACATCTCGGCGCTGGAAGCCGGCGAGGACGGCCCCGACCTGGGCGGAAGATGGGTCCTGCTGCGCTCGGTCGGCGGACAATTGCCCGACCAGGACGCGGCGCTGCTGGCCTATGCCCGTGGCCTGCTGGTCTGGCGGAGCCGCACCCGCTTCTGCAGCGTCTGCGGCGCGGCGCTGTCCTTCGAGGATTGCGGCCATTCCGCCCGCTGCATGGCGGAGGCCTGCGGCACCCAGGCTTTCCCCCGCACCGATCCGGCGATCATCGTATTGGTCAGCGATGGCGGCGACCGCATCCTGCTGGGCCGCCAGCCGGTCTGGGCGCCAGGGATGTATTCCTGTCTGGCCGGCTTCGCCGAACCGGGTGAAAGCCTGGAGGAGACCGTGGCGCGCGAAGTGGCGGAGGAAGTGGGCATCCGCATCCGCGAAGCCCGCTATGTCGCCAGCCAACCCTGGCCGTTCCCCTCCTCGCTGATGGTGGGGTTCGAGGCCATCGCCGACGCCGTTCCGCCGACCCCCGATGCCCATGAGATCGAGGACGCCCGCTGGTTCAGCCGTGACGACCTCACCCGCTTCGGCGAGCGCGAGGCCCCCGGCCCCGACGGGCTGTTCCTGCCCAGCCGGGACTCCATCTCCCGCTTTCTGATCGAGCGCTGGCGGCGAGGGTAGACGGTCAGGTCAGTCCGATCAGTGCCGCCAATTTGGCGCGCACACTCGAGTGGCAGCAGCGGGAGTGTCCTGACCAATATGGGCGCGAATGTCGGTGAGGCTGCGCAGCGCCGCTCGGGTGAAGGTTACGGGCATTCCGGCGGGGACTGCTCCCGCTCCGTGCCCCACGACAGCATCCAGCGGCGAACATCCTCATAGATGAGAGTGCGTCCGGCCTCGGCATCGACAAGGCCCTCCTTCACGGCGGCAATGAATGCCTCCGTGTCGTCATCGGGCAGAAGGCGGGCGGCGGTGTCGCTCATGGGAAGAGTATAGGGGGGCGAGACGAAGGATTTCCAGTGTGCCGGACGGTGGGCAGACGACCTGCCTCCCCATCAAGACGCCGACGGGACGATTAGCGGACAACCATCGGAAAAGAGGGAACGCCCGAACCTCTTCTTCTCCTCGCGCGAGGCATCGCGCAGCCCCGGATACCGGACATCTAAATCATGAAGGATTTGGTCCTCCCGAGTTTCCGTGGGTAGTTCTCCGTTCACGCGAAATAGTGTGCTGGTGGCTTTCATCCAGAGCAGGAATGCGTCTGCTTCTGCAATGATGTTATCGCCACATACCTGGAAACAGTCATACGAAGCGATTAGCAGCATGCCATCGTTCTCCTCATCAGAAAAATCTTGCGCCCCACTTTTAGGGTGCTTGAAGAAGTTCCTGTGGTTGTTGAGGACATTCCATAGCTGCGTTTCTGTATGCCCCGGATGTGCCTGTTTGATCAGGTCAAACATCCGCTGTCGGCCCGCTTTCTTGAGGGATTTTTCATAAATCTCACGTGCGGCACAGACCAGCGTATGAACACAAACTGGGTCGCCGTCGTTAAAGAACAGTCTCACCGCTAATGCCAATTGCCGGTGCCCCGCATCCAGGTTGGTGAGATTGATGTTGTTCATCCGGCCACGATACCTGGGAGTTCTTCGGGGCACCACTATTTGGAGTGGACGTATTGGCTAACCCCGATACCTGCCGGCACATTCCCGTGACCTGCCCTGGGAATCTTCCTCCAGTCTGAAGTAGAGTCCGGCCCAGACAAGGACGGACGATATGAAGCGCAGCAGGTTCACCGAGGAACAGATC
>Ga0265313_10000838_pt1 | contig 30978 bp, 33 predicted proteins | sample 4123metaG_FD_203122 | JGI IMG/M metagenome (GOLD analysis project Ga0265313, IMG submission 203122) | Rhizosphere microbial communities from Carex aquatilis grown in University of Washington, Seatle, WA, United States - 4-1-23 metaG | ecosystem: Host-associated > Plants > Roots > Rhizosphere >... | reverse complement strand
CATGGCCGGACTTGATCCGGCCATCCACGCCTTGTCTTGACCGAGACGAGCGCCCGGAGCGGCGGGAACTACTTCTTGCCGGGCTTCGCCATCGCGGCCATGGCGGCTTTGGCGGCGGCGGCCATTGCCTCGGGCGTCATGTCCTTCTTCTTGGTCGCGATCGCCCAGCGGTGGCCGAAGGGATCGGTGACCTGCCCGTACCGGTCGCCCCAGAACATGTCGGCGATCGGCATGGCGACCGTGGCCCCGGCGGCGACCGCCTGGGCGAAGACCTTGTCGGAATCCGGCACGTAGAGATGCACGGTGACGGGCGTGCCGCCCAGGGCCTTCGGGTCCCGGCCGCCGTATTCGGGAAAGGCGTCGGCCAGCATGATCACGGAATCGCCGATGCGGATCATGGCGTGCATGAGGCGCTTGCCGTCCTGGGCCGGCATCCGCCCCAGTTCGACGGCGCCGAAGGCTTTCTTGTAGAAGTCGATGGCCGCGGCCGCGCCGTCGATGGCGAGATGCGGGGTCACGGAATGGAAGCCATCGGGGATGGGTTTAACCATTGCTGCCTCCGGATGATTCGCCGGGCTCGTTGCCCGGCTCGCTGCCTGGTTCACCTTGGCCTTCGCCATGCTTCTCCATGCGGAAGGAAGCAGCACCCCGGATCGGGCCGTTGCCGCCCAGCTGCACGAGCACGGCGCAGGCGTCGTATTCGTCCGACTCCGGTGTCAGGTTGAGCGCGATCTCGGTCGGCTTCCCGTCCCACATGCCGATCTTGTGCCATTCGCGCACGATGTTGTACTCGACCAGGGTCCGGCCGGCGTTCTCGCCGCGCTGCACCTCCGTCTTGTGGGCGTGGTCGAAGAGCGCCAGCCAGACGGTGGCCGGCTCGCTGCCCGGATCGCCGGCCGGGATCTCGACCTTGTACTTGCCCTGGTCGTCGCGCAGCACCGCCAGCTTCAACTTCGGCAGAGCCGCCGCCGCCGCGATCGCCGCCGTCACCGCCGCCTGGTCGGAGCCGACCGCGTCATGGGCGCCGTCGATGACCATCTCGGGCGTATAGACCATGTTGAGGCCGAGCGCGCGGCTGTAACGCTGCTGCCGGTCGGTCGCGTCCGCCGAGCCGAAGGGATCCTTCCAGCCGATGTAGTCCCAGTAGTCGACGTGGAAGGCGAGCGGCAGGATGTCGTGGCGCTGGGCCAGATCGCCCAGCAGGGCTTCCGCCGGCGGGCAGGAGTTACAGCCTTGGGAAGTGAACAGCTCCACCACCACCGGCTGGTCGCTGACCGTGGCCGGCACCGGCTGGTCCCCCGCCATGGCCGCCATGGCGAACAGGGCGGGCGCCACTACGGCCAATGTCGCGAATGGGCGGGTCATGCCAGGAGAACTAGCGCAAGGCCAGACCGGGACCGAATCACGTTCCGGTGATTCCTGAAGGCGCGATCAGGCCGCCACCTGGTCCCGTAGATTGCGCAGCACGTAGGGCAGGATTCCGCCGTGACGGAAATATTCGACCTCGTCCAGGGTGTCGATCCGGCAGATGGCCGAGAATTCCTCCCGGCGGCCATCGGGCCGATGAACCGTCACCGTTACCGCCATGCCCGGCTTGAAGCCGGCGGCAAGCCCGGAAAGGTCCAGGGTTTCATCGCCGGTGAGAGCGAGGCTCTTGCGGTTCATCCCGTCCTGGAACTGAAGCGGCAGCACGCCCATGCCGACGAGGTTGGAGCGGTGGATGCGCTCGAAGCTTTCGGCCAGCACCGCCTTCACGCCCAGCAGCAGCGTGCCCTTGGCCGCCCAGTCGCGCGAGGAGCCGGTGCCGTATTCCTTGCCGGCCACGACGACGAGGGGCACGCCCGCGGCCTTGTAGGCCATGGCCGCGTCGTAGATGGACATCACCGCGCCGCCGGGAAGATGCCGGGTGATGCCGCCTTCGGTCCCCGGCACCATCTCGTTCTTCAGGCGGATGTTGGCGAAGGTGCCGCGCATCATCACCTCGTGATTGCCGCGCCGGGCGCCGTAGGAGTTGAAATCGGCGGGCGCCACGCCATGGGCGATCAGGTACTGGCCGGCCGGCCCGTCCTTCTTGATCGAACCGGCGGGCGAGATGTGATCGGTGGTGATGCTGTCGCCCAGCAGGGCGAGGAGCCGCGCGCCCGCGACATCGCCGATGGCGCCCGGCTCCGCCGGCATCCCGGCGAAATAGGGCGGATTCTGGACATAGGTGGAATTCGAATCCCAGCCATAGGTGACGCCGCCGCCGGATTCCACCTTGCGCCACAGCTTGTCACCGGCGAAGACGTCGGCATAGCGCTTGCGGAAGCTCGCCGGCTTGACGAAGCGCCTGACGGCCGCGGCGATCTCCTGGCTGCTGGGCCAGAGCTCGGACAGGAACACGGGCTTGCCCTTCTTGTCCGTGCCCAGCGGATCCTTCAATAGATCGACCTTCATCGAACCGGCCAGCGCATAGGCCAGCACCAGCATGGGCGAGGCGAGATAATTGGCCCTGGTCAGGGGATTGACCCGGCCTTCGAAATTGCGGTTGCCGGAAAGCACCGAGCAGACTGTCAGGTCGCCCTTGCCGATGGCGGCCGAAATGGCATCGGGCAAGGGTCCGGAATTGCCGATGCAGGTGGTGCAGCCATAGCCCACCAGGTTGAAGCCCAGCTTGTCGAGGGGAGCCTGCAGGCCCGCGTTCTTCAGATAGTCGGTCACCACCTGGGAGCCAGGCGCGAGCGAAGTCTTGACCCAGGGCTTCACCTTGAGCCCGCGCTTCAGCGCATTGCGGGCGATGAGCCCGGCCCCCAGCATGACCGAGGGGTTGGAGGTGTTGGTGCAGCTGGTGATGGCGGCGATGACCACGTCGCCGTCGCCGAGATCGAAGCCCTTGCCCTCCACCGGTACCCGCGCCGCGTTGTCCGGCCGGCCGAAGGCTTCGCCAAGAGCCTGTCCGAACGACGAAGCCGCGGCCGAAAGCGCCACCCGGTCCTGGGGCCGCTTCGGGCCGGCGAGGCTCGGTTCGACGCCGGCGACGTCGAGTTCGAGGGTCTCGGTGAAAACCGGATCGGCCGTGCGCGGACCGCGCCACAGGCCCTGGGCCTTGGCATAGGCCTCCACCAGCTTGACCTGGCCGGGGCTGCGCCCGGTGCCCTTCAGATAGCGGATGGTCTCCGCGTCGATGGGGAAGAAACCGCAGGTGGCGCCGTATTCCGGCGCCATGTTGGCGATGGTGGCGCGGTCGGCCAGCGGCAGCTCGTCCAGGCCAGGCCCGAAGAACTCGACGAATTTGCCGACCACGCCCTTCTTGCGCAGCATCTGGGTCACGGTCAGCACGAGGTCCGTCGCCGTGGCGCCTTCCTTGAGCTTCCCGCTCAGCTTCACCCCCACCACCTCGGGAATCAGCATCGAGATGGGCTGGCCCAGCATCGCCGCCTCGGCCTCGATGCCGCCCACGCCCCAGCCGAGCACCGAGAGTCCGTTCACCATGGTGGTGTGGCTGTCGGTGCCGACCAGCGTGTCGGGATAGGCGAGCGTCGCCCCGTCCTGTTTCGAGGTCCAGACCACGCCGGAGAGATATTCCAGATTGACCTGGTGGCAGATGCCGGTGCCCGGCGGCACGACGCGGAAATTCGCGAAGGCCTTCTGGCCCCAGCTGAGGAAGGCGTAGCGCTCGCCGTTGCGCTCGTATTCCCTGGCCACGTTCTCGCCGAAGGCGGCGCGCGAGCCGAAGCTGTCCACCATCACCGAATGATCGATCACCAGGTCGACCGCCGAGAGGGGATTGATCTTGTCCGCGCTGGCGCCCATCGCCTGCATGGCGTCGCGCATGGCGGCGAGATCGACCACCGCCGGCACGCCGGTGAAGTCCTGCATCAGCACGCGGGCCGGCCGGAAGGCGATCTCCCGCTCGCCCCGGCGCTTCTTGGCCCAGCGGGCGAGCGCCTTGATGTCGGCCTGGCGGACCGACCGTCCGTCTTCGTTGCGCAGGAGATTCTCGAGCAGCACCTTGAGGGAGAACGGCAGGCGCGAAATCTCGCCGAGCCCCTTCTTCTCCGCCGCTTTCAAGCTGTAGTAGGCGAAGCGCTTGCTGCCCACGCTGAGGCTCCGGCGCGTCTTCAGACTGTCCATGGCGGCGGTCACGGGCGGCTCCATTTCTAGCGGGTTCATTCGCGGGCTTGGGGGGCGAGCCCATGATAATACCCCGCGAGCGAAAAACCACAATTTCGCCATCATTGCGGCCCATTGCCGCCATAGCCCGCGGCCAGTCTTCGCCCGTCAGAGAATCCTCCCTGTCCTGACTTGAGGCCCCGGCCGACCTCTAGCGAACCCCCAAAGTGGTCGGGGATTGGAAGACGGCACCTCGCGACCCCCAGCGGCTCGTCTTCCGACCTCCTGCGCCGCGTCCCGCTCACATCCCGGCGGGACGCGGCGCAAATATTTTCCCCTCGTCACCCCCGCAAAAGCACGACCCGCAACACTCTTCGTCACCCCCGCGCAAGCGGGGGGTCCAGACTACAAAAGGTCGCCTTGCCGCCCTGGATTCCCGCTTGCGCGGGAATGACGAAGGAGGGCGCGAGGATTCGATGAGAGCGCAGGCTCGCTTTGTGATGCTCGGACATCCGGGTTACCTTCCCTCGCGATGGGAGGGGATTCCGATATCGATCGGCCCGCCGCGTTCGCCGGCCGGGCGCTCGCCTGCCGGCGTGGCGCGCGGCTGGTGTTCGATGGCCTCGACTTCGCCGTGGAGCCGGGCGATGTCCTTCTGCTGCGCGGACCCAACGGCAGCGGCAAATCGAGCCTCCTGCGCCTCATGGCGGGCCTGCTTCAACCCGTCGCAGGCGCGTTTTCCTGGGCCGGAGCCCCGATCGCGGCCGAGCCCGAGCGCCATCGCCGGCGCCTCGCCTTCCTCGGCCATCTCGACGCGGTGAAGCCCGGTCTGACCGTGGCCGAGAATTTGCGCTTCTGGTGCGGCGCCGGCGCGGTCGAGAAGGGGCTCGAAGCCTTCGGCATCGCTGGCCTCGCCCGGCTTCCCGCTCGCCTGCTTTCCGCCGGCCAGCGCCGGCGTCTGGCCCTCGCCCGGATCGCCGGCGCCGACGCGCCGCTCTGGCTATTGGACGAGCCGGGCAACACTCTCGACGCCGAGGCCCAGACGCTCTTCGCCGCGGCGCTGGCCCGTCATCGTTCCGCCGGCGGGCTCGCCGTCATCGCGCTCCACGGCGAAGCCGCACCGCCCGGCGCCGTCGCGCTCGATCTCGGCCGTTTCGCGGCGGCGCTGTGACCGGCCTTCGATTCCTTTCGCTCCTGCGCCGGGACCTGCTGCTGACCCTGCGCCAGGGCGGCGATGCGCTCATCACGCTCGCCTTCTATCTCCTGGCGGTGATGATCTTCCCTTTGGGCGTCGGGCCCGAGCCGCAACTTCTCGCCCGCATCGCGCCCGGCCTCCTCTGGGTCATGGCTCTCTTCGCCGCCCTCCTCTCCCTCGACCGCCTGTTCCAGCAGGAGCTGGAAGATGGCGGGCTGGAGCAGCTGGCGCTCGCCCCGCTTCCCCTCGAGGTCAGCTTCCTCGCCAAGGCGCTCGCCCATTGGCTTGCGAACGGCCTGCCGCTGCTCGTCATGGCGCCGTTCCTGGGCCTGCTCCTGGGCCTGCCCGGACCAGCGATTCCCGTGCTGGCGGTTTCGCTTGGCCTCGGCGGGCCGGCCTTGACCCTGGTCGGCGGCGTCGGCGCCGCGCTCACCCTGGGCGCCAGGCGCGGCGCCGTGCTGCTGCCGCTCCTGGTGCTGCCCCTCTACGTGCCGGTGCTGATCTTCGGGGTCGGCGCCGTCGATGGCGCGGCGAACGGACTTCCCGTCAGCTCCGACCTGATGCTGCTCGGCGCCTATCTGCTGGCGGCCATCCCGCTGGCGCCCTGGGCCGGAGCGGCGGCCCTACGGCTCGCCCTGACCTGATATTCTAGCCCGAACATTTCTGGCGGAGGGGAGATCGATCCATGAGACAGCTGAACAGGCTTGCGATCGTCCTGCTGCTGCTCGCCGGCTGCGCGGCGCCGGACCGCAGCGCGCAAATGACCAATATCCAGGGCGGGGTGGACCAGGCCTTCGGCGGCGACGTGGGCGCGCTCATCTACCACGGCTACGAGGCGGCGAAGGACGCCGAGGCGGCGGATGCCGCCCGGGCCAACCTCGCCGGCACGCCCGGCTGGATGGTGAGCGACGTCAACGCCCAGCAGGCGAGCGACCTCGCCGACCAGGCGGCCGAGCACCGGCGCCAGGCCGAGGGCGCCCTCAACCGGATCCTCGATCCTCTGCGCGACCGGATCGCCAGGCTCGAAGCGGCCCAGCAGGCCGAGGCGACGCCCGAGGTGACGGCGGTGCTGCATTTCGCCGCCGCCAGCGCCGCCGTGCCGGCGGGCGAGACCGCCAAGCTCAAGGCCGTGGCCCACTATCTGGCCCTGCATCCCGGCGCCCGGGTGACCATCACCGGCTTCGCCGATGCCGGGGGCAACGCCCATGCCAACATGGCCCTCTCCCGCGCCAGGGCCAACGCGGCCTATGACGCCCTGCTTGCCCACGGCTTGCCCGATGGCGTCATCGTCGCCGTGATCGGCGCCGGCACCCCGGCGGCAGGCGCCACACCCCCCGCCCGGCGCGTCGTCATCGAAGTTCGCAACGCCGGGTAGACGCCCTCACCCTTCCCGTCGCTAACGCGCCGGGCCCCTTCCCTCTCCCGCTTTGCGGGAGAGGGTGCCGAGCGCTAGCGAGGCGGGTGAGGGCTCTTTGCCACCCCACCGCCCTTAACACTAAGTAATCCCCCCGACTTTGCCCGGGCCCGGGCGATGCTCTATATATCCGCGCCGTCATGCATAGGTTCGCCAATCCCGGCCGGTTCTTGCGGCTGACCGCGAAGCTGCTGCCCTGGACGGTGGCGGCGAGCATCCTGTTGCTGGCCGTGGGCCTCGTCTGGGGCCTCGTCTTCGCGCCGCCCGACTATCAGCAGGGCGAGAGCGTGCGCATCATCTACGTCCATGTCCCCGCCGCCTGGATGGCGCTGTTCGTCTACACGATCGTCGCTGCGGCCAGTGCGAGTGCCCTCATCTGGCGCCATCCGCTGGGCGACCTGGTCGCGCGCGCCGCCTCGCCGCTCGGCTGCGGCTTCACCTTCATCGCGCTGGTCAGCGGCTCGCTGTGGGGCAAGCCCATGTGGGGCGCCTGGTGGGTATGGGACGCCAGGCTCACCTCCATGTTGATCCTTTTCTTTCTGTATTTGGGCCATATGGCGCTGCTCGGCGCCTTCGACGATGCCGAGCGCGGCAACAAGGCGGCGGCGATCCTCGCCATCGTCGGATTCATCAACGTGCCGATCATCAAGTTCTCCGTCGACTGGTGGAACACCCTGCATCAGGGCGAGAGCATATTCCGCCTCGGCGGCCCGACCATCGATCCCTCGATCCTGATCCCGCTCATGATCATGGCCCTCGGCTTCACGTTCTTCTTCGTGAGCCTGCTCATCCTGCGGGTGCGCTCGGAGTTCCTGGCCGCCAAGCTGCGCGGCGCCGCTGCGGCGCTCGGTCGCTGAGGCCGGGCCCGACCGCCGGAGTAGACAGGCCGCCATGGACAAGTTTCGCTCCTTCCTGGCCATGGGCGGCTATGCCGTCTATGTCTGGCCGGCCTTCCTCGTCGCTGCCCTCGTCATGGCGGGCCAGGTGGCGACCACGCTCCGGGCCTTGCGCCGGCGCGAAGCGGCGCTGGCCGAACTCGAGGCGCGCGGGCCGCGACGGGCCCCAAAGTGACCCGCAAGCGCCGGCGGATGCTGTTCGTCCTCATCGGCCTTGCCATGCTGGGCAGCGCCACCGCCCTGGTGCTCAATGCATTGCAAGGCAGCATCGCCTTCTTCTTCGGTCCGACCGAGGTGATGGCGAACCATCAATTGCCCAGCCATTTTCGCCTGGGCGGGCTGGTGGAGAAGGGCAGCGTGGTCAAGGATGCCGACGGTCTCACCGTGCATTTCCGCGTCACCGACCTGAAGAACGCGCTTGCCGTGACCTATCGCGGCGTGCTGCCGGACCTGTTCCGCGAGGGCCAGGGCGTGGTGGTCGAAGGCGGGCTCGAGCCCGACGGCAGCTTTCTCGCCACCACCGTGCTCGCCAAGCATGACGAGAAATACATGCCGCCCGAGGTCGCCGCGGCCCTGAAAAAAGCCGGCGAGTGGCGGCCGGCGGCAGGAGCCGGCCAATGATCCCCGAGCTCGGCCATTTCGCCCTGGCACTCGCCCTCGTCGTCGCATTCATCCAGATGACCCTGCCCATGTGGGGGGCGGCGCGCAACGACGGCCGGCTCATGGCGCTGGCGAAGCCCGCGGCCATGGCCCAGCTGCTCTGCATCCTGGTCGCCTTCGGCGCCTTGATGCAGGCCTTCATCGTCTCGGACTTCTCGGTCGCCGTGGTGGCCCGCAACTCCAATTCGGCCCAGCCCCTCATCTACCGGATCGCCGGCCTCTGGGGGAATCACGAGGGCTCGCTCCTGCTCTGGGTTGCCATCCTCGCCATCTATGGCGCCGCCGTGGCCGCCTTCGGCGACAATCTGCCGCCGCGGCTCCAGGCCCGGGCGCTTGCCGTCCAGGCGGCCATCGCGCTCGGCTTCCTCGCCTTCATGCTGTTCGCCTCCAATCCCTTCGCCCGCCTCGATCCCGCGCCCCCCGACGGCGCCGAGCTGAACCCGATCCTCCAGGACCCCGGCCTCGCCTTCCATCCGCCCATGCTCTATCTCGGCTATGTCGGGCTCTCCATGGCCTTCTCCTTCGCCATCGCCGCCCTGATCGAGGGCCGGGTCGACGCCGCCTGGGCCCGCTGGGTCAGGCCCTGGACGCTTGCCGCCTGGCTCTGCCTCACGGCGGGAATCTGCTTCGGCAGCCGCTGGGCGTACTACACGCTGGGCTGGGGCGGCTGGTGGTTCTGGGATCCGGTGGAGAATGCTTCCCTCATGCCCTGGCTGGCGGCGACCGCCCTCCTCCACTCGGCCATCGTGGTGGAGAAGCGCGATGCCCTCAAAGGCTGGACCATCCTGCTCGCCATCCTCGCCTTCGGCTTCAGCCTGATCGGCACGTTCCTGGTCCGCTCGGGCGTCATCACCTCGGTCCACGCCTTTGCCAGCGATCCTTTGCGCGGCCTCTTCATCCTGGTGCTGATGGCGATCTACATCGGCGGCGCCCTCGCCCTCTTCGCGTGGCGGGCGCCATTCCTGAAGCCGGGCGGGCTGTTCGCGCCCTTGAGCCGCGAAGGCGCGCTGCTGATCAACAACCTGTTCCTCGCCACCGCCGCGGCGACGGTGCTGCTGGGAACGCTCTATCCCCTGATCCTCGACGTGCTCGGCCTCGGCACCGTCTCCGTCGGTCCGCCCTACTACAACGCCACCTTCATGCCCATCATGCTGCCGCTGGCGGCACTGACCGCCATCGGCCCCCTGCTCAGCTGGAAGCGCGCCGATGTCGCCGGCGCGATGTCGCGCCTGAAGTTCGCGGCCCTCGTCGCGGCGGCGGCCGCACTTCTCGCCTGGTGGCTGGAGGGCGGCAGGCCGCTGCCCCTCATCGGCATCGCCGTCGCGGGCTGGCTCTTCGCCGGCACGCTGGGTGAGTTCGCCGGGCGGACGCGCGTATTCGAAGCCGGCGCGATCGGCCGCATGCGGCGCATGCCGCGCTCGGCCTGGGGCATGACCTTGGCCCATGGCGGGCTTGCCATCGCCATCCTCGGCATGACCGGAAGTGCCGCCTGGAAGCAGGAGGACATCCGCGACCTGAAGCCGGGCGAGAGCGGCACCATCGCCGGCTACGTCTATCGCCTGGAAAGCGTCGGCGCGGCGGAAGGCCCGAACTATCACGTGACGCGGGCCCGGATCACGCTGATGAGGGATGGCGACACGGTCACGGTCCTCGAGCCCGAGAAGCGCTTCTATCCCGAGGCCGAGACGACGACGACCGAAGCCGCGATCCACACGACGGGGTTCGCCGATGTCTATGGTGTCATCGGCGAGCCCGACGGCAAGGGCGGCTGGGCCGTGCGCTTCTACTATGAACCCTTGGTGGCGTTCATCTGGATCGGCGCCCTGATCATGGCGCTGGGCGGCGTCGTCTCCTTGAGCGACCGGCGCTATCGCATCGGCGCGCCCTTGCGCGCGCGGGCCGCGAGAATTGTCCCGGCCGGCAAGGGGGCGGCGGAATGAGCCGGTCCAAGCGCCTTCTCTTCGTCCTGCCGCTGGCAGCCTTCGCCACCCTGGCGGCCTGGTTCTGGATGGGCCTCGCGCCCAACCGCGATCCCAGCCTGGTGCCCTCGGTCATGATCGGCAGGCCCGTGCCGGCCTTCGACCTGGCGCCGCTTGTGGCCGGCAAGCCGGGCCTGAAGAGCGACGAACTCAAGGGCCGGGTGACCTTGATCAATTTCTTCGCCTCCTGGTGCGTGCCCTGCCGCGCCGAGGTGCCGCTCCTCATGGACCTGGCCAGGGACAAGCGTCTCGAGCTCGACGGCATCGCCTACAAGAACAAGCCCGGCGACACCGAGGCCTTCCTCGCCGAGCTCGGCAACCCCTTCACCCGGGTCGTCGTCGACGATACCGGCCGAACGGCCATCGACTTCGGCGTCTATGGCGTGCCGGAGAGCTACCTTGTGGACAAGGATGGTGTGATCCGCTTCCGCGAGGCGGGGCCGCTGACCCCCGACGTGATCGAGACCCAGCTGAAGCCCTTGCTTGCCAAGCTTTCCCAATGATCCGCGCCTCGGCTTTCGCCCTTGCCCTGCTGCTGGCGGCGGCCGGCGCCGCGGTGGCGGTCGAGCCTTCCGAGATGCTGAAGGACCCGGTGCTGGAGGCGCGCGCGCGGGCCATCAGCAAGGAGCTGCGCTGCCTCGTCTGCCAGAACCAGTCGATCGACGATTCCAACGCTGATCTCGCCCATGACCTGCGCCTCATCGTCCGCGAGAGGTTGACCGCCGGGGACAGCGACGATCAGGTGAAGGCCTATCTGGTCGCCCGCTATGGCGATTTCATCCTGCTGGACCCGCCCTTCGAGGCAAAGACTCTGCTGCTGTGGAGCGGGCCGGCGCTGGTTCTGCTGCTGGGTGCGGGCGCCGTCGTTCTCGCCTATCGCCGGCGGCGCATCGACGTGGCGCCGCCCGCCGGCTTGAGCGAGGACGAGAAGAAGCGCCTTGCCCGTCTCATGGACGGGGACGCCTGATGCTCTGGCTGCTGATCGCGCTTCTCTCGGCCGTGGTCCTCGGCCTCTTCGCCTGGACCCTGCGCCGATCCGGCGCTATTCCGGGGCCTGAGAGCGACCTCGCCGTCTATCGCGACCAGCTGGCGGAACTCGACCGCGATGTCGTTCGCGGACTGATGCCTGAAACCGAGGCCGCTTCGGCCCGCCTGGAGATCCAGCGCCGGCTCCTGGCCGCGGCGGAGCGCGATGGCAAGCCCGCGGCGAGCGCGCGATCCATGCCCCGGGCAACGATGCTGATACTGGCGCTGGTGCCCGTGGCGGCGCTTGTCATCTACCTCGACCTCGGCCAGCCGCTTCTGCCCGGCGCTCCCTTCGCCGGCCGGACGGCGCCGGCCGGTGTCGATCCGCAAATGGTGGCGCTCGTCGATCGCCTCGCCCAGCGCATGAAGGCCGCGCCCGAGGACATTCAGGGCTGGCTGCTCCTCGCCCGGAGCGAAGGCGACCTCGGCCGCTATGCGCAAAGCGCGGCCGCCTATGGCGAGGCCATCCGGCGCATGGCGGCCGCCGGCAGCGCGCCGCCCGCCAATCTCCAATCGCGCTACGGCGAGGCGCTGACGGCGGCGTCCGGCGGCCAGGTCACGCCCGCGGCGGAAGCGGCCTTCGCCACGGCGCTCGCCGCCGACGCCCGGGACCCGCGGGCGCGATTCTACCTGGCGCTTGCTGAGGCCCAGGCCGGCCATGTGGACGAGGCGCTCCGCCAATGGGTGGCGCTCGAAGCCGCAAGCCCGGCGAATGCCCCCTGGATGGCCATGCTGACGGCCCAGATCGAAGCGGCGGCGAAGCAGCTCGGCCGCGATCCCGCGACCTTGCCGGGGCGCAAGATCGGCGGCATCACCTCGCCCTGAGCCTGCCATATTTCCATCTGCCTCGCGGCGCGTCCTGTGCGGTCGCGTGGCTTCTGCTACCCTCTCCAGGCCACGGAGGCGGGCGATGATGGACCTTGCAAGGATCGGCGTCATAGTTGGATTGGTTCTAGCGTTTGCCGGGGTCGCAGTTGCCCAGACCGAGCCGAAAGGTAGCGAGATCAACCTTTGCTTACCGCCCTATCGAACGATTCTTGCTGAGGGCGGATTCAGCGGCATCGGCAATTGTAGCGGCGGAACCCTCAGAGCTAACGAGGCAGGAGAGATCACATTTGCTGAGGAATCGTACGAGATCATCGATTGCCGGTACACCACCGCATCTGGGCCGGGAGGGTCGGCTCACGGGGGTCAGCGAATATTGATTTTCGAAGGCAGGAAGAAATACGTCGGACAGTACGCGCTCGGTACGCCACCATTCCATCGCGTCTGGGTTCAGGGAAACAGCGTCTACATCGATGTGTCGGCGAGCGAAGGAAACAAGATCAAGTTTGACGAGCGCGGGCCGCCGCAAAATGCATACCTGGCTCAAGCACCCGCCAGTTTGTTCAAATAGCCAAACTGGCGCTACCAGCCTTTAGGGATGGTCCCGCAAAACCTGGCGCTCCGCCAATGGGTGGCACTCGAAGCCGCGAGCCCCGCGAACGCCCCCTGGATGGCGATGCTGACAGCCCAGATCGAAGCCGCGGCGAAGCAGCTCGGCCGCGATCCCGCGACTTTGGCTGGGCGCAAGATCGGCGGCATCACCTCGCCATAAGGACAGCCGTCGGCCACAGGTAAAACTGCCACATTTCAGTCTGCCCTCGCGGCATATCCTATGCAATCATGCGTTGCGATACCATCGCGGGCAGAGGCGGTTTCGCCTCACTACGGCACATGAATAGAGCAAGACTCTCATTGGCGCTGGCCATCATCGTTGCAGTCGCAATCATCGCCGAGGGCACATTCCTTGAATCGCGGCTGGCTCTCGATTCGCATTTCATACGGATTTACTGGAAGCAGATTTACCAAGCACCCTCTGATCGTTAAAACTCAGATCGCCGCAGGGCCAGGACCGTCAAATCTTGCATTCGTCGAGCATATTTGCCTCGGTCCCTTACCGCTTGGTATGACCCGGCCGCGAAGCCCTTGGCAAATTCGGTTGGCGGCGGCACTATTCGAGGCATCATGAACCTGCCCCAAAAGATCGAGCCCCAGCTCTCGCTTCCCGCCGACTGGTATCACCGCGCCGACATCTATGAGCGCGAGCGGCGCCAGGTCTTCGCCCGCGATTGGCAGTTCGTCGGCCCCGCCGCCCAGCTCCCGAATCCCGGCGACTATGTCGCGGCCGAGATCACCGGCTGGCGCGTGTTCGTGATCCGGGACCGCGACGGGGCGCTGCGCGGCTTCCACAATCTCTGCCGGCATCGGGCCGGCCATTTCTTCGACGACGGCCAGGGCCATTGCGATGTCCTGCGCTGCCGGTATCACGGCTGGGTCTACGACACCGCCGGGCGGCTCAAGGCCACGCCCGCCTTCGGCGAGGCATCCTGGTTCGACAAGGCCGACTATCCCCTGCTTCCGGTCCTGGTGGGGGAATGGCGCGGTCTCGTCTTCGTCAATCTCGACCTCGAGGCCAAGCCGCTCGCCGAATGCCTCGGCGACCTGCCGGAGCTGACCGCCCCCTATCCCATGGAGAGCTTCACCTGGCTGAAGCAGGTGGAGTTCGAGATCGCCTGCAACTGGAAGACCTACACGGACAATTTCGTCGAGGGCTATCACATCCCCTCGATCCACAGCTGGCTCAACTCCAAGATCGACTTCGCCAAGTTCGAGGCCTACCGGCGGGAGAACGTGGTGGTGATGAAGGCGCCCCAGCGCGAAGGCTCGATCTACGGCGGCCTCTGGCTCTGGGCCTATCCCAACATGACTCTCTCGGTCTATCCCGACGGCATGAACACCTCGCGCATCCTGCCGGTGGATCGCCAGCGCAGCCGGCTCGTCTATCACTTCTATTTCCGCGACACCGATCCCGCCGGCGAGGCCGCCAGGGCCGCGGCCATCGAGCGGAACTGCAGCATCGTGCGCGAGGATTTCGGCATCTGCGAAATCGCCCAGCGCAATCTCGAGGCCGGCGCCTTCGAGCGCGGCCCCTTGAGTCCCCGCCAGGAGGACGGCGTCGCCTATTTCCACGAGCGGCTGCGCCGGTCTCTCGGAGAGAACCGGGTCTAGGCCCGCAGCGTTCCATGGGCCGCTTCGCCGGTCTGGCAATTCTCGCGGCCTCAGTCCTGCTTCACGCAGGCACCGCTGAGGCGCTCAGCAAATGCGACAAGTACCTGAACCGCCCCGTCATCTTCCCGGGCTGGTATCAGCCGGTGCCTCTCGGCATGGCCTACAACCGGGACAACTCGGCCGAGTTCTTGCTCAAGACCGACTGCGAGGGCGAGCCTGTCAGCATCGACGTGCTGGCACCCGCCGGCGGGATGCCCATCTGCCTCTCGACCGGCAAGGTCCTGGTCCAGGGCGTGCTCATCGCGTCCGGCGCCGGCGGCTTCGGCGATTTCGCGATCCGCGACCCTGTTCTGGTGCAGTGCCGGTAGGCCCGGCGCTCGGTCAGATCTTCGTCATCGGCACCGGCGGCGGATTGCGCGCGCCGAAGACACTCCACTGATGCCAATAGGGGTAGATCGGCGGCACGGCGCTCGCGGCATCCAGGCGGGCGATCTGTTCCGCCGACAGCGCGAACTCGGCCGCACCCAGATTGTCGCGAAGCTGAGCCTCGTTGCGCGCGCCGATGATCAAAGTCGAAACGCTGGGGCGGCTCATCACCCAGTTGAGCGCCACCTGGGAAGCGCTGCGGCCGAGCTCGCCGGCGATCGCCTCCAGCACATCGACGATCCCGTAGAGCTGCTCGGGCGGGACGTCCGGTCCCATGCCGCCCAGGGCCGCTAGCCGGCTCCCCGCCGGCGCCGGCCGGTTGCGGGCGACCTTGCCGGTCAGCCTGCCGCCCGCGAGCGGACTCCAGACCACCGTGCCGACCTTCTGGTCGAGGGCGAGCGGCATCAGCTCCCACTCGAACTCGCGGCTGATGAGCGAGTAATAGGCCTGGTGGGCGACAAAGCGCGGCCAGCCATAGCGATCGGCGACGGCCAGCGACTTCATGAGATGCCAGCCCGAGTAGTTCGAGCAGCCGACATAGCGAACCTTGCCGGCCCGGACCAGGTCATCCAGCACCCGCAAGGTTTCCTCGGCCGGCGTCATGGCATCGAAGCCATGCAGCTGCCAGAGGTCGATCACGTCAGTGCCGAGCCGGCGCAGGCTCGCCTCGCAGGCGGCGATCAGATGCTGGCGCGAAGAGCCCTGGTCGTTGGGCCCGTCGCCCATGGGGAAGGTGGCTTTGGTCGAGATCAGGACTTTGTCCCGGCGCCCGGCGATGGCCTTGCCCAGGATATCCTCGGCGAGGCCGTTCGAATAGACGTCGGCGGTGTCGAACAGGTTGGCGCCGGCCTCGATCGCGATGTCCACCAGGCGCGTCGCCTCCTCGACCTGGGTGCTACCCCAGGCCCGGAAGAAATCATTGCCGCCGCCGAAGGTCGCCGTGCCGAGGCTGAGCACGGGCACCTTGAAGCCCGAGCCGCCGAGAAGCCGATATTCCATGTCACGATTCCTCGTTCTGCCGGCGGCGCCCCGCCATTTCCGGGCGAGCAGTATGATGAGGGAAACGGACAGTGCAAGACGTGATCATAGTTAGACGTATGGCTGATGCGGCCTCGAGTTTTTCTCCCTCCCCCCTTGCGGGATCGAGCCGCGAAGCGGATCGATGGCTGGGGAGGGGGGTGTCCAGAACTGCATGTTTGTACCTTTGCCCCACCCCCTCCGCTCGCTTGGCTCGCCGGTCGATCCGCCTTGCGGTTCGACCCCGTCAAGGGGAGGCAAGCAAGTCACGCTTCAGCACGAGTGTTCGGCAAGCCCGTCAGCGTTTTGCCGATCAAGAGGCGAGGGGTTCTTTAAGATACGTTGTTAGTCCGTCACTCGCAGTTCCGCCCGGCGCTTCTGCAGGAATTGCCGGACGACCGGATCGGCCTCGAGGCCGATGGCGCGGTCATAGGCGTCTTCCGCCGCTTCGGTCTTCCGGGCGAGGGCCAGGAGTCCGGCGCGCGCTGCCCAATAGGGCTGATATTCGACGAGCCGCCGGTCATCGGCCAAACTGTCGAGCGCCGCGAGGCCGACGGCCGGGCCTTGCAGTTCGGCCAGCACCACCGCCCGGTTGATCGCCACCACGGGCGATTCGGTTTCGGCCAGCAGCGCATCGTAGAGCTCCAGGATCGCGGCCCAGTCGGTGCGGCCGGACTGCCGTCTTGCGGCATGGGCCGATTGCACCGCGGCCTCCAGCTGAAAGCGCCCGATCCGCCCCATCCTGCTCGCGGCCATGAGCAGGCTTTCCGCCTCCCCCTCCAGCCTGGCGTCCCAGCGGGCTGGATCCTGCCGGTCGAGCGGCACGAAGCCGCCTGACTCATCCCGCCGCGCGGCCCGGCGCGCCTCGGCATGAAGCATGAGGGCGAGAAGGCCGAGGGCCTCCGGTTCGTCGGGCAGTAGCGAGGCCACCAGGCGCCCCAGCCAGATCGCCTCCTCCGCCAGGTCGCGCCGGCGCAGCACGGCCCCCGCCGGATCGGCCCAGCCTTCGGCGAAGGCGGCGTAGATGGCCTCGAGCACGGGGCCGAGGCGCTCGCGCAGCTCCTCGGGTTCGGGCACACGAAAGGGAATGCCGGCCTCCTGGATCTTGCGCTTGGCCCGGACCAGCCGCTGCCCCATGGTCGCGGGCGCCACGAGGAAGGCCGATGCGATCGTGCCGGCATCGAAGCCGAGCACGGCCTGCAGCATCAGGGGCGCATGCACCTCCGTGGGCAGTGCGGGATGGGCGCAAGCGAACATGAGGCGCAGGCGATCGTCGGGGATGTCCATGGTGTCTCCGGCTGCGGCGAATTCCTCGGCCAGCTGCAGCAGGGATTGGGTCGCCTCGGTCCTGGTCCGGCGCCGGCGCGCGTCATCGATCAGCCGGCGCCGCGCGATGGCCAGGAGCCAGGCCTCGGGCGAACGGGGCACGCCCTGCTCCGGCCAGGACTGAAGCGCGGTCGCGAAGGCGTCGGAGAGCGCGTCCTCGGCCCCCGCCAGATCGCCCGTGCGCCCAGCGATGAAGGCGAGGAGCTTGCCGTAGCTCTGGCGCGCGGCCAGCTCGATCGCCCGGCGTGCATCCTCGCCTGCCTCGGCCCCCATCTCGGCCATCGACGCCTCACATTGGCCCGATCACATCGACCTGACGTCACATGGGCCTGATGGGCCGCACCTCCAGGGTACCGTGCTGCGCGCCCGGGCAGCGCGCGGCCCAGGACAACGCCGCGTCCAGGTCCGGGACATCGACGATGTAGTAGCCGCCGAGCTGTTCCTTGCTCTCGGCATAGGGCCCGTTCAGCACCTTGCTCTTGCCGTTCGCGACCCTGACCGTGGTCGCGGTCGAGGACGGCTGCAGGGGATCGCCCGCCACGAAGGCGCCGCTCTCGCGCATCGCCTTGGTGTAGGCCATGTAGGCGCCCATCACCTCGGATATCTGCTTCTCGGTCGCCCCCTGCATGGCGGCTTCGTCGCGATAGATCAACAGCATGTATTTCATCGGTCTCTCCTGGGTTCGAATCCGGCCGGCCATATCTGCCGCCCGTATCGATGTCGCTTCGCAGGACGCGATTTCGACAGCGCGCGGGCCGGCGGCAAGATTTTTTCTAGAGGAAGCCTAGCATGGGCCAGCCCCTCTCCCGCACCGCGGGAGAGGGGCTAGGGCTCGAGGGCGAACCCGAAATGCTTGCCGAAGGCCTGGCGGCCCTTGGGCGTGACCGCCAGCGCGCGGGTGCCGACGAGCCGCCGGACCCAACCTTCGGAAAGGCTAAGGCTGCAGATCGCCGCACCCACCCGCCCGGCGACATGGACGCGACGCTCGCTCCAATCCAGGCAGGGCCGGCAGAGAGGCCGCGTCGGGCGCCGGGTCCCGGCCTTAGGCCCCGCGATCGCGATGCCGAGATTGGCGAGGAAGCGCTCGCCCTGACGGGTGAGCTGGCCGCCGTCATCCTCGAACTCGATGGCGTGACGGTCGACCAGGGACTCGGCGATGGCGACGCCGAGCCGCCCGGCCAGATGGTCGTAGCAGCTGCGTGCCAGGCGCATCGCCGCATCCCGCGGCCCGACCACGATCGCGCGCGCGGGCCGCGGCAGTTCGACGGCGGCGACCTGCATGATGCCCTCCAGCATTCGGGCGACGGCGGGCGTTGCCAGGCGGTGATAGCGGTGGCGGCCTTGCTTTTGGACCGCGAGCAGGCCAGCCGAGGTCAGGCGCGCCAGGTGGCTGCTGGCGGTCTGGGGCGTGATGCGGGAAAGATGCGCGAGCTCGGCCGCGGTGAGCGCGCGTCCGTCCATCAGCGCGCCCAGCATCGCCGCGCGGGCGGGCTCGCCCACCAGCGCGCCGATTTCGGCGATTTGATTGGTGGTGGTCATGGCATTCCCACTGTCTGTGGTCCAAGACTAGCCCGAGTTCCGCCGAGGATGCTTCGAGCGCCATCGTAGCATTGTCGACGCAGGAGTCCGATGCTCCACACGATGGATGGTGATTGCCGCAAGGTCTCCGAGCCGATGGAACGGAGCGCATCGAAGAAGTTCTTCGGCTGGCGGGTCGTGGCCGGCGCCTTCGTCCTCGCCATCTTCGGCTGGGGCATCGGCTTCTATGGTCCGCCGGTGTTTCTCCACAGCGTGGTGGCGAGGACCGGCTGGTCGATCGGCCTGGTTTCGGGCGCCGTCACATTCCATTTCCTCGCCGGCGCCGTCCTGGTGGCGAACCTGCCCCGGCTCTATCGCCAGTTCGGCCTGCCGCTCACCACGAGCCTGGGCGCTACGGCGCTTGCTTTGGGCATTCTCGGCTGGGCGGAGGCGGCCGCGCCCTGGCAGCTTTTCCTGGCCGCATTCGTCAGCGGCATCGGCTGGGCGACCATGGGTGCCGCTGCCGTGAATGCCGTCGTCGCCACCTGGTTCGTCCGGACCCGCCCCGCGGCCTTGATGATGGCCTACAACGGCGCCAGCGTCGGCGGCATCGTCTTCTCCCCGCTCTGGGTCGCTCTCATCGCCCGGCTCGGCTTTGCCGAGGCGGCCGTGCTGATCGGCCTCGTCATGCTGGCCGTGATCTGGCTGTTCTCCGCCCTGCTCTTTGCGCCAACGCCCGAAGGCCTCGGGCAGAAGCCCGACGGCGATGGGCTCGGCAAGGCGACCGCGAGCCCGGCGCCGAGGCCTCTCGAGCCACTACCCGGCAAGGCCCTCTGGCGAGACCGCCGGTTCCTCACCCTTGCCGCTGGAATGGCGCTCGGCCTCTTCGCCCAGATCGGCTTGATCGCTCACCTGTTCTCCCTCTTGGTTCCCGTCCTCGGCGCGGAAGCTGCGGGTCTCGCCATGGGCATGGCCACCGCCTTCGCCATCGCCGGACGGAGCCTCGTCGGCTGGCTGATGCCGGTCGATGCCGACCGAAGGCTCGTCGCCGCGGCCAGCTACGCGGTCCAGATCCTTGGCTCCCTCGTGCTGATCATGGCCGCTGGAACCAGCATCCCGCTGCTCCTGCTGGGCGTGGCGCTGTTCGGTGCCGGCATCGGCAATGCCACCTCGCTCCCGCCCCTCATCGCCCAAACCGAGTTCGCCAGGGAGGACGTCCAGCGGGTCGTGTCCCAGATCGTGGCCTTGTCCCAGGCGAGCTACGCCTTCGCCCCCGCGGTATTCGGCGCCATCCGCGTGCTCGCGCCGGAGGCGAATGGCGCGCCGGAACCAGCACTGGGATTCTTCGTCGCCGCGGCCTTGATCCAGGCGGCGGCGCTCGCCTGCTTCCTCGCCGGGCGATCGAAGTCAGGCAACGCCAACCGCAGCTAACCCTGGAGTCAGGCCTTCCCTGCCTCTAACTTTCTTGCACGAGCGGCGGCAACCCAGTCGGGATCGAGCGTAAAGAGTTCCTGCGCCCGGCCGACGCCCCTGAGCGCGAAGCGGCCGACGGAGGCAAGCGGTGGCCCCGCCTGGCCGAGCGCCTCGGCGAAGCCGGCAGAAACCAGCAGCGGCTGGTCGGCCGAGCGGCACATGGCGGCGATGCGGCTGACTTCGTTCACGGCCGGGCCGACAACGGTGAAGTCCAGGCGGTCCTTGCTGCCGATATTGCCGAAGAAGACTTCGCCGACATGCAAGCCGAGATACATGTGCGTTGTCGGCAAGCCGGCGCCCTCCCGGCGCCGGTTGAGCTCATGGATGCCGCGCTTGGCCGTTAGCGCCGCCTGGATCGCGGCGCTGCAGGCTTCGACGCGGGCGCCGGCGCGGAAAATCGCCAGCACGCCATCGCCGATCAGCTTCAGCACGTCGCCGCCCTCGCCCTGGACGGCCGAGACGACCGCTTCGGCGTAGTCGTTCAGCAGGGGGATGATCTGATCGGGCGCGGCGGTATCGGTGATTTTGGTATAGCCGCGCAGGTCGCTGAACCAGAGCACGGCGTCGATCTTCTCGGCCACGCCCCGGGCAATGCGCCCGCCCAGCACCATCTCGGCAGCACCGCGGCCGAGATAGGTCTCGGCCAGTGCCCGGGCGGTGCGTCCCAGCGCCGCGCATTTCATTGCGATGGCGAGATATGGGAAAAGCCGGCCGATGGCGGCGACGTGCGCGTCACCGAATCCCTCGGGGTGGTCCGTGGCCCAGCCGGAATAGATGCAGTCCATGTCGCCGATGACGCCTTCGGCGGCGAACCGAGCGAGGAGGGCCACATAATCGGTCATTCCGTCGCGCCGGGCGGTGGCGAGGAGCTCGAACTCCCCGTCCCCTTCGGGCGTCAGGCGCCGGCGCAGCATGGGCTCGCCGGACTGCAGCAGATGATAGTAGGGACTCCACCGATAGGCCTCGGCTGCGGGACCACCCTCAGTGGTGCGGCCGTATTCGGTGCGAACGACCTTTTCCTCCTTGTCCCGCCCCCAGCGGATGGCATGGCCCTCGTACTGCGGGTGGAGCGTATCGACGACCACGACGCCCTCGGCAATGGGCAGGCCCGCGGCCGCCGCGCGGGCGCAGAATTCGCCCATCATCTCGGTCTCGGGCTGACCCGCGAGTCCGGTTTCGGTGATCCAGGCGGAGAGTTCCGCCAGTTTCAAATGGTCCATGGCTCAGCATATAGGCCGCCGCGCCGCCGATGAAAGTGCATGCGTGCGGCCGCGCAAGATTCCGCTTTTCCCCTTGCACCTGCGGGACAAAGCCGCCAAAGCTGAGGCGAGCTGGCAAACTGGGGCGCTCGAAGCATGGGGGAGAATCCGGCCGCTCTCGTCGTCGAGGATCTGCACAAGCGCTTCGGCGAGCTCGAGGTGCTGAAGGGCATCTCGCTGTCGGCCAATGACGGCGACGTCATCGCCATGATCGGCAGCAGCGGCTCGGGCAAGAGCACCTTCCTGCGCTGCGTCAACCTGCTGGAGACTCCGGATTCGGGGCGCGTCTTCGTCGCCGGCGAGCTCATCCGCATGCGCCCGACCCGGGACGGCCACGCCGTGCCGGAAAGCAACAAGCAGGTGGACCGCATCCGCTCCGAACTCGGCATGGTGTTCCAGAGCTTCAACCTCTGGTCCCACATGACCGTTCTGGAGAACGTCATCGAGGCGCCGATCCACGTCCTCAAGGTTCCCCGCGCCGAGGCGGTGGCCAGGGCCGAGGCGCTGCTCGCCAAGGTCGGCATCGCCGAGAAGCGCAACTACTACCCGAGCCATCTGTCCGGCGGCCAGCAGCAGCGCGCCGCGATCGCCCGGGCGCTCGCCATGCAGCCCAAGGTCATGCTGTTCGACGAGCCCACCTCGGCCTTGGATCCGGAGCTGGTGGGCGAGGTCCTCAGGGTCATGCGCCAGTTGGCCGAGGAGGGCACGACCATGGTCGTGGTCACCCACGAGATGGCCTTCGCCCGGGACGTCGCCTCTCATGTCGTCTTCCTGCATCAGGGGCGCATCGAGGAAGAAGGCCCGCCCGACCAGGTCTTCGGCAGCCCGAAGTCGGACCGGTGCCGCCAGTTCCTGACCGGCAAGCCGTGAGGCGGCCAGTGGGCGGCGGGGCCGCCGAGACCTAGTTCCATGCGCAAGGTGATTGCCGCCTTCGTCGTCCTGGCGCTGGCCGCCGGCGGCTGTCTTTGGTATGTCCGCAACATCGAGGCGCCGCCCACCCTCAGGGTCGCCGTGGAAGGCGCCTATCCGCCTTTCAACTACCTCGACAAGGACGGCAACCTCGCCGGCTTCGATGTGGATATCGCCGAAGCGATTTGCGCCCGCTTGCGTATGCGCTGCGAGCTGGTCCAGCAGGATTGGGACGGCATGGTGCCGGGCCTGCTGCTGGGAAAATACGACGCCATCGTCTCCTCCATGGCCATCACCGAGGAGCGCAAGCACGCGATGAATTTCGCCGGTCCCTATTACCGGTCGATCCCGGCCCGCTTCGTCGCCCGCAAGGGGGACCAGATCGAGGCCACGCCCCAGGGGCTGGCCGGCAAGCGGATCGGCGTCCAGCGGGCGACGACCCAGTCGATCCTGCTGCGGGTGCATTTCCCCGACGCCGTTCCGGCGCTCTACGACAGCGAGGGGGCGCTCGAGCAGGACCTGGCCTCGGGCAACATCGATCTCGCCTTCGCCGACCAGGTGAGCCTCGAGTCCGGATTTCTCCAGTCCAATGCGGGCAAGGGTTTCGCTCTTATCGGTCCGCCCGTTACCGATCCGGCCATCGATGGCGAGGGCGCGGGCATCGCATTGCGCCAGGAGGACGGCGACCTGCTGGCCGCCCTCAATGGAGCGCTCGCCGCGCTGCGTGCCGATGGCACCTACAAGAAGCTGAACGACAAATATTTCGGCTTCGACATCGGCGGCTGAGCGGCCGCAGAGCCGGTTCGAGCCGAGACTCCTATTCCCAGCCTCGCCGGGCCTGACGGCGGCGCCAGCCGATACCGGTGACAAGAGGGCGCCGCGCGTCGCCGAGATCGTGAGTTAGGAGCCTTTCGATTAGCCGGATTTAGTTATACCTCCGCATGCGGGCCTGTGGTCGCGCGGGCCGCCTCGTTCAGTAGGTGCCGCCTCCGGACGTCGAGGGCTCAGCCGGCCCTGCCGCCCGCTGCACGGCAGGTATCATTCTCGGTTGGACGGCGCCGGCGAACAACGCCTCGCCGATGAATTGGCCAGGCATGACGCCGGGCGGGCAGGCAAAAATGCCGCCGCCGACATGGGTCACGAACTGGTTCATCGAGTCCATGGCTGAGATACGCCCGAATACCGGAATGAAGCCGGTCCTCGGGTCCTTCTGGAAGGCGACGAAGAACAGGCCGGCATCGTACTCGATGCCCTGGCGCCAGGGCGGCCAGCGCTCGACATAGAAATTTGCGCCGTCGTTGTAAGAGTAGCCACGGCGCAGGATTTGCGCCCCGCGGTTGGTTTCGGCCGCGGCGAGGCGCACATGGGCCGCATCGGGGATCACCAGATTGCCGTCGGCGTCCGTCGCTTGCAGATCGAGGGCGTCGAACTCGCCCTCTCCGCCCAACGGAGCGCCGCTCAATTTCCGGCGGCCGACCACTTGCTCCTGAAAGCCGGTTTCCATCCGGTCCCAGTGCTCGAGGGTGATTCGGATGCGCCGGACCACGGCATATGTCCCGCCCTGCATCCAGGCCGGCCCTTCTGAGCCGGCCCAGACGATCTTGTCCATGGCCGCCGAATCACTGGTCGAGGGATTATTGGTGCCGTCCTTGAACCCCATCAGGTTCCTCGGCGTCCCCTTGCTGGCCGAATTGCGGGCGAAACCCGTCTGGGCCCAGCGCAGCTTGACGGCACCGGAACCGATTTGGGCGAGCGCGCGCACCGCGTGGAACGCCACCTGAGGATCGTCGGCGCAAGCCTGGATGGCGAGATCGCCGCCGCTACGTTCCGGCACGAGCTGATCGCCGGTGAATTTCGGCAGGTCGACGAGAGCCTCCGGGCGCCGCGAGGCGAGTCCGAACCGATCGACCCCATCCTTCGCGAACAGACCCGGGCCGAAACCGAAGGTGATCGTGAGGCGCGCCGGACCGAGACCGATGGCCTCGCCGCTGTCGGCCGGCGGCAGGGCAGGATCGGAATTGAGGGCTGCCGCCGTCTCGCCGATGCTCATGCGCCGGGCGGCTTCGGTCCAGGCCTGCATCAATGCGACAAGCTTGGCCAAGCTGTCGGTGACGACATCGAAGGCCGCGAAATAGAGATGATCCTGCGGCGCGGTCAGGATTCCGCCTTGATGGGGACCATGGAACGGTTCCACGTCGCCGGCCCGTTCCACCGGGGCGCCGGCCCCGGCATCCCGGCCCGGCACCACGCCGGCGGCAAGCCCTGTCGCCCCGAGCCCGCCGGCCGCGATCAGGAATCGCCGGCGCCCGATGTCGGACGCTTGGCGATCACCGGTCTCGTCTGTGCTCATGACTTGGACATGCTCCTATGGACCGCGGAAGAAATTGCGTGCCGCGTCTCAGCGGGCAACGGCCAGATTGTTGACGTCGTCCTGGACGTAGTAGAGGCCGTTCCCCTCGGCGGTGAGCGCGATGCCGAAGAGATCGCCGCTGCCCGGCGGCTCCTGCGCCTTGTCGGCGTTGAGCCAGCGGGTCGCGACCTGCTTGCCGGTCGCCGGGTCCACTTCCACCGCCTTGCCGTTCAAGCCGTTTGTCACCACCAGATCGCCGTTGGGCACCCGGACCATGGCGAGCGGCCGCGCGAGTTCCCCGCCCTTGCTGACCGTGTTGCCGGTGCCGGCGCTGTCGGTGCGCGTCGCCGCGTCGGGGATGGCGACGATGCGGTTGTTGAGCGCGTCGGACACATAGAGCGTGCCCTTCGGATCGAGCACCAGTCCGGTGGGCCCGATGATGAACACGCCCGCGTCGGCCTGTTCGGCCAGGCCGTCGGCGATCACCGTCTGGCTGGTGACGCTCGGTTTTCCGCCGGCGGGTATCGACAGGGCGATGCGGAGCACGGTTGCCTTGTCGACGATCACCTGGCCGGGGGCGCCGACGTCGAAGCCCGTGTTGCTCACGAACAGGATGGCGCTGTCGCCGTGATCGATCACCGCCATGTTGCCCCAGGGGCCGTTTATCATCGGACCCGCGATGGTCCCAGCGACTTGGCCGCTGGAATCGAGAACGATCAGGCAGCCGGCGCCCTTGGTCCTGGTGGTTCCGTCCTGGCTCGGCAGGCTGCCGACGATCACCCAGCCGGATTTCAGCATGGTCATTGCCGTGGTCAGGCCGACGCCGCCCGGACATTGGCCTAGGTCGCGGGGTATCTGGGCGAAGAGGGATAGCTGATTGGTCGCGGGGTTGTAGCCGACGATGGTCGTGCCCAGCCCCTGCAGATTGCCCTGATTGTTGAAGTTGTCGACCAGCACGTCGCCCTTGCTGATCTTCCCGGCGCTCGCCGGCGCCACGATCACGGCATAGGGATTCTGGTCGCCATTGTCCGGCACGGTCAGGGTGACTGCCGAGGTCTTGCGCAGGCCGTGCAGGAAGATGGAATCGGCGCCGGCGTTCAGCGGGCCGACGGCGGCAATGGCACAGAGAACACCGAGCAGGGAACGGAGCGAGGCTGTCGCGATCTGTCGAGACGACGGGTGCATGGGGTTTCCTTAAGAACTGACGACAGCGAATGATAATCAGAATCACTCGCAAGTCGCAAGCCAGGTTTTTGCCGCCTCGACCGCGTCGGTGCGGGCGCGAAGCTGTCGACAGCCGCTATCTTCCTGGAAAAGCTTCCGGTTTCAGCTTGGGCTGGATTGCTTCAGGGCCGCCGCGAAGGCCCGCCAGTCGCCCTTGGGCGACAGGCATTCGCTCTCTCCGGCCTTGAGCGAAATCCCAGCGAAGCCCCAGGACTTGCGCCAGAGCTTGAGGTCGGTCATGGCCTTGTCGACGAAGCGCCGGCGCATGCGGGTCCGCACGACCTTGCGCCACCAGACGTAATAGAGCCCGGCCGCCAGCAGGATCGCGGCGCCGAAACCCGCCCAGCCACCGAACCACCACGCCACGCCTACCACGACGAGGGAGGGCAGGATGAACTGACCCTTGTCGGTTTCGCTGTTGCCCGGGAAATCCATATGGCTATCGAGCCCGGAGGAAAAGGCGATGTCCGCCCTTCCTTGGCCAAGGGCGGCGACGATCTGGGAAAGCAATTCGGCGTCGGTCATGGTGCTGCTGGCATGCTGCTTCGCCGGCAGATGTAGCCCGGCCGGATCGGGCTGCCAAGTCGCTCGGCTCCGCTGCGCCTGCCCGTCAGGCGACGCCGTGCTGGGCGAACCAGGCCAGCATCTTCTGCCAGGCGTCCTTGGCATCGACTGGGCGATAGCTCGGCCGATAGTCGGCATTGAAGCCATGGCCTGCGTCCGGATAGACCAGGATCTCCGACGGTTTGCCAGCGGCCTTGAGCGCCGCCTGCATGGCCTGGATCTGGTCCATGGGTATGCCGGCATCCTGGCCGCCATAGAGGCCCAGCACCGGCACGTCGAGCTGTGGCACCAGGTCGATGGGATCGACGGCGCTATTCGGGCTCCTGGGCCATTGCAGCAGGCCGTACCAGGCCACTGCCGCCTTCAGTTTGGGATTATGGGCGGCGTAGAGCCACACCTGGCGCCCGCCCCAGCAGAATCCGGTGACGCCGAGCCGATTGAGATCGGCCTTGCCCGTGCTGCCCGCCCAGGCCGCGGTCGAATCCAGGTCGGTCGCGACCTGGGGCTCCGGCACCTTGCTCACGACCTTCTCGATAATCTCCTGGCCGCTGGTCATCTGCGACACGTCGCCTTCCCGGGCATAGAGCGCCGGCGCGACGGCGAAATAGCCGAGCTTCGCCAGCCGCCGGCAGATGTCCTTGATGTGCTCATGAACGCCGAAGATTTCCTGCACCACCAGGATAGTGGCGAAGGGTCCGCCTTCGGCCGGCATGGCGCGATAGCCGGGAATGCTGCCGTCGGCGACCGGAATTCTGACCTCGCCTGCGGTGAGTCCGGTGCTGTCGGTGGAGATCGTTTGGGCCGAGACCGGGAGCGTGGCGAGGGCGAAGCCGGCGGCGAGCCCACCCGCCATGAAAATGCGGCGCGAAACGTCGCCCACCGGGGGCTCGAGGCTGTCGAGATGGCTTTGAACCAGGTTCATGGCTCGATCCTTCCAAGGGCGCGGGGTCAATGCGCTGCAAGTCTAGCGACAGAGCGGGGCGGGAGCCTGTGTCGATGGTGAAGCTCACGAGAATTTGTCACCAGCGCCCGGCCGTTAACTTGGGAGAGAGCATGGCCGGGCAGAACAATGGTCAGGCAGGCGCTTTGGCGGCGCATCGGGTTCTGTCGAACCACCCGAGGTGCCGGTTATGACTTATTTATGAAGGGCATCGGCAGACGCCTCCGCCGATCGCATCTGCTAGGGCGACGAATTCACCCCGTGCAAGGAGACTGGATATGCCTCATCCCCTGAAGGGCATCCTCGCCGCAGCCGCCCTTTCCCTGGCGATCGCCGTTCCGCTGGCATCGGACGCCGGCGCGGCCGAGGGCGGCGTCAAGGCCGGATGGCTGAAATGCGAAGTCGCCGGGAATGTGAGCTTCATCTTCGGCTCCTCGCGGGACATCACCTGCTTCTATCAGCCCGACGCATCCAAGCGCGCCGACAGATACATCGGCACGATCAAGAAGTTCGGCATCGACATCGGCTATGAGACGGCGGGGGTCATCATCTGGGGCGTGATCGCGCCCACCAACGACGTGGGGCCAGGCGCGCTCGCCGGCGACTATGGCGGTGCCACTGCCGCTGTCGCCGCCGGCTATGGCGTGGGCGCGAATGCGCTCTTCGGGGGATCCAAGAATTCCATCGTGCTGCAGCCGCTGAGCGTCGAGGGCATCCAGGGCCTCAACCTCGCCGGCGGCATCGCCCTCTTGAGCCTGACCGCGGCACCCTAGAGGCGAATTCACCCGGCTCTTCGGGACGGCATGGTGGAGCCGAGGGGGATCGAACCCCTGACCTCCTCATTGCGAACGAGGCGCTCTCCCAGCTGAGCTACGGCCCCATCCGTCCGGAATCGGGCGCGACTATGTTGAGGGCGGTCGGGGCTGTCAAGCGAGAGGCCGGTCGAACGCCCCGGCCAGCGCTTGCACCCGTGGCCGCCTGCCGATAACCTCCGGCGCGTTCCGGGCTATCGGCCCGCAGGATTCTCAGTAGGAACCATGCTTTCTCTGGCGCGCCTCATCGATCTGGTGATTCAGATCTACACCTGGGTGCTGATCGCTTCAGCCGTGCTGTCCTGGCTGCTCGCATTCGGCATCATCAACCGGCACAGCCCGATCGTCAGCCAGGTCGGCCGCTTCCTCTATCAGGTGACCGAGCCGGTGCTGCGGCCGATCCGGCGCTTCGTGCCGTTGATCGGCGGCGTCGATCTGTCGCCCCTGATCCTGATCCTGCTCCTCTGGCTGCTGCGCAACCTCCTGTTTGAGTACGTTTTCTACTGAGCCCTTCGCGCTTGCGGCCGGAGGATTGCGCTTGCGCATCCATGCCCGGCCGGGCGCGAAGCGGGACGCGATCGAGGGCTTCAAGGCCGAGGCCGATGGTGCCACCGCCCTCAAGGTCGCGGTGCGGGCAAAGGCCGAGGCGGGCAAGGCGAACGCGGCCATCGTCAAGCTTCTGGCCGCGACCTGGCGATTGCCGAGAGCGGACTTCACCCTGGTTCTGGGTGCCGGCAACCGGCTGAAATTGTTTCACCTGGCGGGCGAGCCGGCAGCGCTCCTCGCCAAACTCGAGGGATGGCGCAGGCAATGGACGGAGCGGCAATGAACAACAGGATCATCGACGGCAAGGCCTTCGCCGAAGGCCTGCGCCGGCGCGTCGCGGCCGGCGTGGCCGAGCTCATGTCCAGCCATGGCTTCGTGCCGGGCCTGGCCGTGGTCCTGGTGGGCGAGGATGCGGCGAGCCAGGTCTATGTTCGCAACAAGGCCAAGCAGACGGTCGAGACCGGCATGGCCTCCTTCGAGCACAAGCTTTCCCGTGAGACGAGCCAGGCCGATCTGCTGGCCCTGGTGAAACGGCTCAACGCCGACCCTGAGGTCAACGGCATCCTGGTCCAGCTGCCTTTGCCGAAGCAGATCGATCCCCAGGCGGTGCTCGACGCCATCGACCCGGCGAAAGACGTTGATGGATTCCATATCGTGAATGTCGGGCGGCTCGCCACAGGCGGGGCGGCCCTGGTGCCCTGCACGCCGCTCGGCTGCCTCATGCTGCTGAAGGACCGGCTGGGCGATCTCTCGGGCAAGCGCGCCATGGTGCTGGGCCGTTCCAACATCGTCGGCAAGCCCATGGCCCAGTTGCTGCTGGGGGAGAACTGCACGGTGACCATCGCCCATTCGCGTACCCGCGATCTGCCCGGCGAATGCCGGCGGGCAGAGATCCTGGTCGCCGCCGTCGGCAAGCCGGAAATGGTGCGGGGCGACTGGATCCAGCCGGGCGCCACCGTGATCGACGTGGGCATCAACCGGGTCGAGCGCGACGGCAAGGCGAGGCTGGTGGGCGACGTGGCCTATGACGAGGCGGTCAAGGTGGCGGGCGCCATCACGCCGGTGCCGGGCGGCGTCGGCCCCATGACCATCGCCTGCCTGCTCCAGAACACGCTCACGGCCGCCTGCCGCCAGCGAGGGGCGAAGCTGGCAAGCTGAGCCCTGCAAGGGGATACCAACGCCGCGGATTGTCGCTGCGGGCCGCGAGGCCAACGGCTGCTTGTTCGGTAATTCGTCAGAGAGGCGTGGCGCTGGGACTGGCCAGCGCACTCATGCCGGGCTCGAACAGCCGATAACCGTTGCGCCCGGACTTCTTGGCCTGGTACATGGCGACATCGGCGCAAGTCAGGAGATCTTTGACGCTCGCGCCGTCGGTAGGGTAGATGCTGATGCCGACGCTGCAGGTGACGTTGAGCTGACGCTGTCCGACGACGAAGGGGCGCGCCAGTTCCTGCAGCAGCTTCTCCCCGACCACGGTTGCATCCTTCACCTGGGTGAGTTCGCTGAGAACGACGATGAACTCGTCCCCGCCGACGCGCGCGACGGTGTCCCCCTGCCTTAGACAGTTGGTGAGCCGACCGCCAACCGCCTTCAGCAGCTCATCGCCGACAGGATGGCCGAACGCATCGTTCACGGGTTTGAAGTTGTCGAGGTCGACAAACATCAGCGCGCAGGGCTTGCCGGCGCGCCGCGCATGGGCGATCGCCTGCTCGATCCTGTCCTCGAGCAGAATGCGATTCGGCAGGCCGGTCAGATTGTCGTAGAGCGCGATATTGCGCAGGTGAACGTTCGCGGCTTCCAAGGACGCCGCATGCTTCGCGTTGCGGGCGGCCAAATGCGCGTCGAACGCTGATAGGATCAGCGTAATCCCAAGGATGCTGACGGTGGCGACCGCGATGAGGCTGGCGAGCGCGGAATTGCTCAGCCCGAAGTTCGACCCGGAGGCGAGACAGACGCTGTCCGGCGCAAATTCCGCCGCCGCCATGCCGGTGTAGTGCATGCCGGTAATCGCAATCCCCATGATGGCGGCGCTGCCAAGCTTGGCGATCACCGCCGTGGCGGAGTTCCGCTTGCGCAGCTGAAAGGCGATCCACAAGGCGGCAAGGGCCGCCGCGATCGCGATCACCACCGAGGCCACGAACAACGAAGGGCGATAGGCGATCGGGGGCGACATTTGCATCGCAGCCATGCCCGTGTAGTGCATGGCGCTGATGCCCAGCCCCATCAGCGCGGCGCCGATGCCGAGGCTTGCGACCGTCAGGCTCGGCCGCCGGACCACGAACAGCGCAATGCCGGAAACGA
>Ga0265313_10000836_pt1 | contig 31021 bp, 37 predicted proteins | sample 4123metaG_FD_203122 | JGI IMG/M metagenome (GOLD analysis project Ga0265313, IMG submission 203122) | Rhizosphere microbial communities from Carex aquatilis grown in University of Washington, Seatle, WA, United States - 4-1-23 metaG | ecosystem: Host-associated > Plants > Roots > Rhizosphere >... | reverse complement strand
ACCGTTTTTGGCGGTCGTTGATTCTTCGCCTATACAATGAGCTGTTTTGCTCTTCCTTGGTAGCGCCAATAGGCTGAACTGACAGCTCAACGCGACTCAAGTGAAAAACGCCATGTCCAAAGCTTTAGACGAGGGGCGAAGCAACCAGTTGCTCGGTGCCTTGGAGACCGAGAGCCGTAAACGGATCGAATCCCATCTTGAACCGATTGAGCTCAAGCTCGGTGCCGTCGTTTGCGAAGCTGGCGGCCTTCTGAAGCACGCTTATTTTCCGCAGGGCTCGGTCCTCTCGCTATTAACCGTCTTGGAAAATGGCTCGGCTATCGAGACCGCAAACATAGGGCGCGAAGGAGCTTTCGGTCTCTTCGCCGCCATGTATAGCCGAGTCTCTTTTAATCGATGCATTGTGCAGCTGGAGGGGCACATGGCTCGCTGTCCCATCGAACTGTTGCAATCCGAATTCAAGACCAGTGAACACGTGCGCAATCTCTTCGTCAGCTATTCGGAGACATTGTTGTCGCAGGTCCAGCAGACAGTCGCATGCAATGCCATGCATACGACGGAAGAGAGAATGTGCCGTTGGCTCCTAATGATGCATGATCGGGCCGATGGCGAAGCCCTGACATATACTCATGAGTTTCTTGCGAACATCCTGGGTGCTAATCGCAAGTCGGTGACGCTTGCGGCGCAATCGATGCAGACGGCTGGCCTTATCAGCTATCGCCGGGGGACGATTCAGGTTCTTGATCGTCAGGGCCTCGAGAAGGCTTCGTGCGAGTGCTACGCAATCGTCAGGGAACGTTTCGACGCCTTCTTGAAGCCGCCCGCGACTGCTGTTCAGGGAAACACAAAAGGGCGAAGCAGGACCAAGCACGCGTAGCGTTCCGGTTCAGAATTGTTCAATCGCGCTTGGGCCACCTGAACTGACCTGGAGATTGCCGCTATGCTTTAATCTCCGGCTTCTCATGCAGAACCAGGTTCAGCAGGGAACGATGGACTTCGATATGGCCGTTGTAGTCAATAAGGCCCAGCTGTCGAAATTTGTTCATGAAGAAACTGACTCGAGATCGCGTTGTGCCAATCATTTCGGCAAGCGTTTCTTGGCTGATTTTCGCTAAGATCGGCTCCGGATTACCTTCTTTGCCGAAATTCGCGAGAAGCAGAAGAACCCGCGCCAATCGTTTCTCACTCGAATTGAACAATTGATCGACCAGATCCTCCTCGACACGGCTGTTGCGGTTCAAAAGATGGGAAATGAACAACTCGGCAAATGACGGCTCCTCATGGATCACGCGAATGATGTTTGCCTTTTCCATTCGCACGATTACACACTCCGTCAGAGCGACTGCCGTTGACAAACGTCGAGCCTGTCCGGCCAAACATCCCTCGCCGAAGAAATCACCGGTCCCAAGAACTGCGACCACTGCTTCCTTGCCCTGCTCGGAGAGGACGTTAACCTTCACCTTGCCTGTCTGGATATAGAACACAGAATCTGCAGGACTACCCTGCGCGAATATAATTTGATTTATCGGATATTCGGATATGGTCCGTCCCCCGTTTACTTTCGTGAGAAACACTTTGGGGTCGAACGTCGGCCTTGGTTCGCTTTTCATCGAGGCCTCTAGGTTAGGACAGTGCGACCGCCCATAGAATCTGACGACGTGATTCTTAAGTGCGACAGTGATGGTGGCAGCGGCGTGAATAAGCGTGTACGTCCCCCTCGTCAGCCGATGTTTCGGTGCGAGGACGGGGCGCTCAAAGGGGCCCCGACAAGTTGTGCAGAACTTGAATGCCTTGAAATGGCGTATCAATCGACACAATCATGCTCCTGCAAACGGCACAATGTCTAGCGGACGTTGGGCGCCTCAGTTGGCGGCCTCTTTCGTTCCCTCGCCGAATGTCCACTCAGCGCCATTCGAGGCGCAGCCATTCTTTTCCGTCGCTCGCCTGGTTTCGGTCCCTGCAGGAGCTTACGCCGACGAGATCGAAGTGGAGAACCCGTGGAAACGAGCAATCGCTCGTTCTAAGTGATTGATTACTCTAACCGTGTCTTTACCTTGCCAAATGTGGGGCCGCCGCCTGCACCAAGCGGCAAGGCCGGCCGACCTTTCGCGTGAACGTGTTTGAGGCGCCCGGACGTCCGCGGCGATGGCCGTAGGATCCGGTTGTTTCTAACTCAATTGATTGCTCGCCCTGCGCGCCAATATCGGAGCCATCAAGGAATCCAAACGCCGCCCGATGGCCGTTATTCCTCAATAGCAGACATGATTTCGGCCGCTTAGGGTAGCCGCGCTCGAAGCGTGGATTTTACGCGGTATTTAGCCACTATGTTCTATCTTGCGTAACATCTCCGAAAACGCGGCGATATTGCTGCCACTGTCGCCGCTGACCCAGTCGGCCAGCCCGGCCGCTACTTTGGTCGGCCACACACCTTTCGCGAGAAGCTCGAGCTTAGCCCGCATGCTAGCCACCGTCGGATTCTGCTCGCTGCGGTGATCGACCTCGAACTCGCGCACGGTGCCATCCTTCAGATGGATCACGAGGCGACCGAGCTTGCGCTCGGCTTCAGCGATCAGTTCAATGCGCTGCGTGAGATCGTTCACCTCGGGGTCTGCGAAATTCTTGAAGTAGGTCGTGAGGTCCTTCATGTTGCGCCCTAGCAGCGCGGCGGCGACGCAGAACTGCGCGCTGTCTTGCGCTTGCGTCACGTTATCGAACGGCCCCGGACGGTTCGCGCCGGGCGGCACAACGGCAACCTCAGGCAGATAGGCCTGTACGCGCGCGATCGACTTCGCGCTGATGCCGGCTTTGACCGCGGCGATAGCGGTGTCGATGCCGGTCGTCTTGGCGCCGCTGGTCGGGTACGGCTTGCAGGCGATCATCGACATGATCTGCCACTCGGCGCCCGGCCCAGGAAGTTTTGCATTGCCCACGCCGGCATAGGCCTGGAAGAATCCGTTTTTTCCGTTGAAGGTCGTCGGCGCACCTCGCGCGCCGGCGCCGGCAAGACGAGCGGCGACCATACCGGCCGCCGCGGCTGATCCGGCGTGCAGGAACGGCTCGTCGGTGCCGTGCGCCCAGGCTTGCATCAGGCCGGCCGACGCGTTGGCCGCCAAAGCCAACGCGGTGGCGAAGCGATCTTTGTCGAGACCCGCGAGTGACGCGACAGCGGCTGCGGAACCGATGGTGCCAAGGACAGCCATGCTGCGGAATCCGCGGCGGATCATGTCGGGGGCGAGATAGCCGAGGAGAAGCTGGGCTTCGTAACCCGCGATGATCGCGGTCAGCAACGCCTCACGAGAACTGCCGAGCGATTCCGCAGCCGCCAGCGCGGCCGAACATACCGTTGCGCCCGGATGGTCTGAGCTGTGCAGTGTGAAGTCTTCGTACAAGATACTGTGGATCGCAACGCCGTTGACGAAGGCGGCCGGCTCCGCTGCCATACCGTGCGCATACCCAATCGTGCTGGCTGGACCGGGAGAGGGCGACGGCTCGGCAAACGCCTTGAACGCCGCCTTCCATGCGCCGGTTCCCACGGTTACCGAACCGGCCGATGTGCTGAGCGCATCGAGCAATCGATCACGCGCGCGGTCCTGAACGTCCTTGGGCAGATGTTGCCATCGTAACGACGAGCCGAAGTCAGCGAGCTGCTGTCCGTAGTCCACAGAATCCTCCATAAAGTAGTGTCCGGCCCTTAGCCGCCGCGTCGCAAAAACTTTTGCACCATTTGCCGCTGCGGCTCCTCGCTGCGAGCCACGCGCAGGTCGGCAACGTAAATACTGCCCCGCGAGTCAATCGCCATCCCGTGGGGGGACTTGAAACGGAACGGCGTGCCGTCATGCTCATCGACAGACCGGCGCAGCACACGCCCGTCGGCAGCCAGCAGCGAGATTCGGGCGGCCAGCGGGACGGTGATGCGACCGCGGTAGAAAGATCCGGTCTCCAGCTGCCAGGTCAATTCGCCGACCAGCACCGTTCCATCGGGCTGCGGGATAGCGGCCGACGGATGCTGCAAACCACTCCACACGTCGAGCAATTCGCCGCCGGACGTGAATACTTGGATCCGCTCATTGCCGTGGTCCACAACGAGCACCCGGCCGTCCGCCGCCACCGAAACATGATGAGCGATCCAGAACTGGCCTGGCAGCGGACCGGGACTACCCCAGGAGTGAAGCAGCCGGCCATCGGGCGAGAACCGATGTATCCGGCTATTGCCATATCCATCGCTGACGTAGATGTCCCCGTCGGGCGCCACGGCAACATTGGTGGGCCTGTTGAACGGCGGCGCGGACCGCCGGATGCTCGCGGCGCGCGTGAAAACATCTTTGATCGAGTCGTCAACGCCGGTATCGGACGGCTGGCCGAATGTGCCGAGCGTTCCGGTCAGCTTGCCGTCCGTCGTGAAGCTGCGCACAACATGGTTGAATTGATCGGCGACATGCACCCTCTCTTCCGCCACGAACAATCCGTGCGGATCATCGCCCAGTTGCTCGCGGCCAAAGTTGCGTACAAATGTTCCGTCCGGCTCGTAAACGAGGACCTGGCCGGGCTTGCGGACCAGCGCGTAAAGCCGGTCATCAGCCCCGACTGCCACGTCCGTCACGAACTCGTAATCAAGGCTCGGACCGGCCTTCCGCCAGGTGCCGGCCGACGTGTAGTCGGCATTCAACGGCCGACTCGAGACCGGAACGTCTTCCGCGGGTGCCGGATATGTCACGGCGTCGTCGTGCCAACGATGGCCGCGGCCGCCGCAGCGGCAATCTCGTCGTCCTGCTCGGACGACCCGCCGCTCACGCCGACGCCGCCAATGCAGAATCCCTCATGCATCACCGGCTTGCCGCCGCCCACGGGGATCAGGCGGCCGGGAAACGCATTGAATAGGGCATAAGCTCCGCCGCCCGGCGCCATGCCGGTGGCATAATCTCCGCTCGATCGCTGAAACATCGCGGACGTCCAAGCCTTGCACATAGCGACATGCGTGCTGGGCAGCTTGCAGCCGTCCATCCAGAGTTGGCCGAGCAGGTGGCCGCCACGATCGACCACAGCCACCGTGATGGTTATGCCGCGGGAGCGGGCTCCCTCGACCGCCGTTTGAATGGCGATCGAAACGTCATGTGTCGTGATACTCCATGTTTGGGCAGGCACGTGCTGATCCTTTGTAATGGAATTCGGGTTGGCTCGATTCAGAAGGTCTCGTAAGGAGCCGTGCCGGGCAGCGGGACTGGAAAGCGCGCGGTAGCGCCGCCATCCACCATCAGGTTCTGCCCGGAGATGTAGGACGAGGCCGGCGAAGCGAAGAAGCGAACGGCAGAGGCGATGTCCTGCGACACGCCGATCCGCCCCAGCGGAATGCGCTCGGAGAATGTTTTGAGTTGCGCGTCGGTGATGGTGTCGGAGGTTGCCGGCGTGTGAATACGGCCCGGCGACACCGTGTTCATGCGGATGCTGTGCTGGCCGTACTCGATCGCAATCGACTTCGCCATGTGGATTACTCCTGCCTTGGCGATGCCGTAAGCAAAGTGGCGCGGCGAACCAGTGACGCCGCTCAACGAACCGATGCCGACAATGGATCCGCCGCGGCCGCGCTCGACCATTTTCGGCAGAACCGCACGGACGGCGTAAAAGACATAGTTCAAATTCATGTCCATCACATCGGCCCACTGCTTGTCGGTGTTCTTGTCGGCGACCTGCCACGGCGCGAGGCCGCGGTTGCCGCCGACGATCATCGCCAACACATCAATGCCGGAGAGCAGCGTCCAGGCCTTGTCGACCAGCGCCGCGGCCTCATCCGCCTTTAGCGCGTTGGCGTTTAGCGCTATCGCGGCAAGCCCCTCGCCTTCGATCTCCTTCTGAACAGCCTGTGCGCGCGACAGATCGAGATCCACGACCGCGACCTTGGCGCCGCCGCGCGCCAACTCCATCGACACCGCACGCCCGATTCCGCCGCCGCCCCCGCCGATCACCAATGCGGTCATGCCGTCGAGTCTTGCCAAATCCTTTGCCATCGAAGTTTTCCTTTTCAGAAGCGATGTGAATGGTCATGCGAAACGCAGCAACTGCTGCGCTTATTGGTACCAGCGCCGTCGCAGATAGTTTTCAAGCAGCGACACGGCGCCGCTCATCATGACGGCGAAGCTTGCTGCCATGAGAATGACCGCAAATGCCTGTCCCATCTGGATGTTCGTGGTTGCGAGAATCAGTTGCTGCCCGAGGCCGGCATAGGAAGCCACCATCTCGGTAACGATGACGCCGAGCACCGAATAGACTGCCGCGAGCCGCAGGCCAGCGACGATGAATGGCAGCGCCGACGGCAGCTCGATCAGCGTGAAGCGTTTCCAGGGCGTGATCGCCAGCGAGTCGGCGAGATTGCCGATATCTTCATCGACGGCCTTAATTCCGGCGACCGTGCTGAGAAGAAGAATGAAAAGCACGATGCTCATCGCAACGGTGATCTTTGAACCGGCGCCGAGCCCGAACCAGACGAGGAAGATCGGCGCCAACGCCGGCCGCGGCATGGCATTGAGAATCGTCAGATAAGGACCCACCGCCTGATAAAGGATCGGAAGCTTGGCAAACACGATGCCCAACGCAATGCCCACGAGGGTTCCCAGCGTCAGGCCAACCACGACTGCGAAAAAGGTCGCCCAGATGTCGGTGTAGATCGGCGCGTGGGTCAGATACTCGACCAGCGCGGCCCAGACTTTGGTAGGCCTGCTTATCAGCAAGGACTGCACAAGCTCCAGTCGCGATGCGACCTCCCAGCATACCAGCCACAGCACCAGACTGAATATTCGAACGGTCCAGACCTTGATCTGGCGGTTGCGTTTTTCGCGACGGAGTAGTTCGAGAGTCGACTGTTCCTTGGCGATGCGAGCGCGATCGTTGGCGGATAAAGCTGCCGCAAGTGGGGCAGATGATCCGCGCGCCGCGCCGGCGCCCTCCCCGCTACTCATGTCAATGGAGGCCACTGGCAAGGACTTCTCTCGACAGACGCGTGGACAATTGCGAGTGATATTCGACGAACTTCGGATCTTTGAAGGCTTCGGCCAAATGCCGCGGGCGTTCGATTTCGATCGACATGTCCGCCACGATGCGGCCCGGCCGGCTCCCGATAAGAACGACGCGGTCGCTGAGCCGGATCGCTTCGGTCAGATCGTGAGTGACGAAGATCACCGTGCAGTTGAGTTCTTCCCACAACCTGATGAAGTGCGCCTGTTGCAGGGCTCTGGTCTGCGCGTCCAATGCTGCAAACGGTTCATCCATCAAGATGAGGCGCGGCGTGAGCGCTAATGTCCGGGCAATCGCAACGCGCTGCCGCATGCCCTGCGACAGCTTGTTGATCGGCGAATTCTCGTATTGCGCCAGACCGACGCGCTCGAGCCATTTCACTGCGGTTTCCCGCCTCTCTTGAGTCGGCACGCCCTTGACCTGCATACCGAACTCGACATTCTTGCGAACCGATCGCCACGGCATCAAGGCGTCGCGCGCAAACATGTATGCGACGTCTCGCCGGGGCCCAGCGACCGACTGTCCGTCGATGAGCGCCCGGCCCTGGCTCGGCTGAAGCAACCCAGCAAGCATGCCGAGGACTGTTGTCTTTCCGCAGCCAGACGGACCCACAAGACTTACGAACTGGCCGTCGGGAATCGTCAAGCTGACGTCCCATAGAGCCGTGACCGGGCTCTGGCCATGAACGAACACCTGCCCGACGCTCTCGAGATCAACCCGGGCGCCGCGCTTTTGTTGCGGGGCAGACACGTTGCGCTTCTCGCTTTTCTTACGACCGACGTTTGTCTTGCGACGGCCGCTATCTGGACGAAGGCAGTGTCAGATCTTCGAAAGTAAGATGGCCGTTGTCGGGGCCGACCTTATACTGAACGAACATCTTATAGGCCGCGTCGAACGGTTCCCGGGTGCACTTCAGCGTCGGGTTCCGGGCGATGTTGTGCTCGGCGTAGTATTTGACCGACTTGGTCGCGATATCCATTTCTTCGCCATTATACATAATCAGCGACATGAGCTTGGCGGCTTCATCCTGGTTGGCTTTGATCCAAGCATAGGACTCTTCAAGTGCCTTACGGTAGTTCTTCACCGCGTCCGGATTGGCTGCCGCCCAATCTGCAGGAACCATCCAGCCGCCTGACGAGAAAAGCCTCGCCTCGATCGGTGTCGACGGGTCGCTAAAATCAACATAGACGATCGCGTCCTTGACGCCCTTCGTGACTTGGTAGGCACCAGAGATCGAGCCAGTTATGTAAGCATCGACGCGGCCGGCATTCATCTGACTGATTGCCGCGGCTGGCGCACCGACGCCGACCCGGGTGATATCTTTGTCGGCAACGCCGGATGCAGCCATGGCGATTTGTATTGTGCGGTCAGTGCCAGAGCCGATGGCGATGACGCCGACGGTCTTACCTTTCAGCGCCTGGAATTTGGTGGCGAAGTCACCGTTGGCCGGCAGGCCGATGTCGCCGCGCGCGACCAGGAAATAGATCGTGCCGGGCATGTTGCAGGCCGCGAAGGTCAATTTCGCGCCGTTGCTGTTTGCGATCATCACGCTCGGGATATCCTGGAAGTATGATTGCAGCTTACCGCCGGTCATCAGCGCAACCGCAGTCGCACCAGCCATTGCCGGACCGACCATGGTGACGTCGAGGCCGTTCTTGCGAAAGATTCCGCGGTTGTTGGCGATCTGGTCCGGCAGGTTGGTCGCGATCGGGAAGGTCCCGATCTGCATCGGCGTTAGTGCGGCCGGTGTCTGGGCTTTAGTGGCGCCAGCAGTGAGCAGGAGCGTCGCCGTAGCGAGCGCAGCGCAGGTTTTCACGGCACGGAACGTGTCGCGGAAGCTATTGAGATACATTTTTATTCCTCCCTAGGTTAAACGTTTTAACTAAATCATGTTGCTGGGAACGATGTCTGTCAAGAACCTCCTGATTTCGCAGTGCGGTAGTGTCACTGCCGTATTGTCGCAGGCTTATCCGGCGGTGCGCGCGCCGTCGACCGCGATCGCCTGCCCCGACAAATGCCCCGGCGCATCGAGCAGCAGCCAGACCCCGGTACTCGCCATCTCGCTGGCAAATGCCATTCGTCCGGCTGGAATCTTGGCGACCGTCTCAGCCAGGCCCTTCGCCGGATCGCCATTGCCACGGATCTTGAACATCGCGCGAACCATAGGCGTATCCATCGCACCAGGGCATACGCAGTTCGCCCGAATGCCCTGCGTCGCGTATTCGAGTGCCGCTGATTGCGTCAGGCCGTAGACCGCGTGTTTTGAGGCGGCATAAGCCGCAAGCGTCGGATTTCCACGCAGCGAGGCGACTGAACCAATAGTGACGATCGAGCCGCCACCGCCCTTTATCATCACCGGAATCGTGAGCCGCAAGCAAAGCCAGGTGCTTTTGACATTAGCACGCATGATCGCGTCGTAATTGTCATCGGTCTGCGTATGGATCATCCCCGGCGTACCAATAATCGAGGCAGCGAGAAGCATTCCATCGATGCCGCCCCATTTTGCGGTAGCTGTATCGACCATGCGCTGCGCATCTTCTGTCGAGCCCAGATCTGCGGCCACAGCGACCGCCTCGCCAGCATGGTGGCTCTCCGCCTTGACCAGGTGTTCGATTAAGGCTGCGTCGCGGTCGACACAGACAACATTGCAGCCACGTTGTCGCAACTGCTGCACGACAACGACGCCAAGCCCCCCAGTCGCGCCGGTCACAATTATTCTGGGACGTTTCTCGGCCATTCGACGCCTCCCTAATAGCTTTTTTTAGACCAAGCCACCTTGGCCGCGGCGCTGACGGACCGATTCCGTTCGGCAACACCCTTAGTTAAACGTTTTACATAAACTCATCGTTTGGCGTCAATAGCGCGAAGTCAACGGCTCTGGCCGGTCTACGCGGCCGGCGCGAACGCTTGCCGCATGACGCGTTGCCGGTCGCGCGCATTTCGAATAGCTTCATTTGCTTCGACAGCACAGTTGAAAGCAGTGATTGGGAATCCGTGCGAAAAACTCGACGAAAAGCAGGGCCGCGGCCTCCCACAATCAAAGACATGGCGCGTCGCGCGGGCGTTTCCGTCGCGACAGTTTCTCGGGGATTGCGCGACGACCCAGGCATCAGCCTGCTCACCCGCAAGCGCATCAAGGCGCTCGCGGAGAAGATGTCCTATACGCCGAGCCGCTGGGGCGCCGCCCTGTCGTCGGGGCGCACACGCTGCATCCTCTTCGTGGTGCCGTACAATCCATCAGAAATCCCGACGTCCAATCTCATCTACATCCAGGCACTCGAAGGCGCATCAGAAGAGCTGTCGGCCTACGGTTATTCGATTGAGATCATCCTCGAGAAGTCGCTTCGCGCGCGAAAACAGAATGTGCTCGAAGCAATTACTAATGCTCGCGTCGACGGCGCAATCATTGTTTGCGTAAGCGTTGACGACGGACTTGACCGGTTTAAGAAATTCCCAGTCCCCGTGGTGGTCGTCAATCAGATCTTCAAGTCCAAAACAGTTGACTTCGTCGTGGCCGACCACCGGCACGGCGGTTTTCTAGCAACCGAACATCTGATCAAGGCCGGTCATACCGACATTGTTCACATCGGTGCGCCACTTCGGTACCATATGAGTCGCGAGCGGCGTGCCGGCTATCGAGAAGCGCTCTCGGCCTATGGATTACCATTCGACCCGCTCAAAGCCATTGAAACGCTTCACACGATGCAGCACGGCCAAGCGGCCGTCGAATCCCTGCTGCGCTCAGGTATTAAGTTCACTGCCATATTCTCTAGCAGCGATGTACTTTCGATCGGCATCATTGCCGCACTGCGCCGGAATGGTCTGCGCGTGCCCGAAGACATTTCAATTGCCAGTTATGACGATGAGGTCGTGGCCACCGCCATGAGCCCGCCCCTAACGTCCGTGCGGGCGCCCCGTCACGAGATGGGAAAGATCGCGGCCAGGATGCTGCTCGAACGCATCCAGTCGAACCCTAAGGCCAACGGCCGAATTATTGAACTAAAGACGACATTGATCACTCGCGACACGGTCGCGGCGCCGTCTGTGAACAAGCGTCGGAACAAACTGAAGGCTATCGGGCAGACGTCAGTGTCGCGCATGTAGGAAATAGAGCGCCACGGGCACGCCGCCGACATCTTGTGGGCGATCGAACTATCGCAGAAACGTGCGCCCACCGGCATCGCCACAAATCCGGTGAATTCGTTGACAGAGGTTATGGGCGAAACTAGCGTCTTTAAACCGGCAACCGTCCTGCTCATCGATGTGAGCCCAATAATTCAAAAAAAGCCCGCACGGGATGAAAGCGCGACTAGGGAATGCAGATCCAATGGATCTAGGGACGGGTATCGCCGGGTGCGCGGCCACGCAACTCTATCACAACTCTCCGTAATTCCAGTGACGTTGTAGAAGGCAAAGCCCGGTGGGGTCTGGCGTGCGGTTAGCTTCGCTCGGCGACTACGCGGTTCAGGCGCTTTTTCGCAGATAGATCAATTGCCCCAAGAGGCACTACAAACCCCGCAAGGATTATCGGAACATGCCCTAACTTTGTTACTTGTGGCGCCGAACTAACGGAATGACTGCAATAACGGTCGGCGAGTCGAAGCCCGAAAGTCTGCCAACCTTACAGAGCGCGCAACGCAGGGAGAAAACTAATGCTACGATTTATTGCATTTGCTGCCTTTAGCTTAGCAGTCGCAACTTCAGCACGGGCAATGACAGTTGCGTCGGTTCAGCCGGACGGCATGATCACGCAAGTCGCCTACGCGTGTGGAGCCGGCAGGACACGGATCAACGGTGTCTGCGTAGCCAGAACCACCGTACGCCGTGTCCGGAGATGTGCGCGATGGAATGGAGGCGTTTGCGTAGTATGGCGCACCTACTGAAATGAGACCGGTCGAGCCGGAGACGAACACGGCCTTCAACAGGCAATTAACCTCGCGAAGGTTAGCAGCAAATATTCCTCCACTGTTATGCGTTGCCACAGTGAACAAGGGAATGACGAGAACTTCCGTCCGCAAATTCTTTCTCTTTGCAATTGGGCTTGCCTTGACCCTATCCGCGACAAGCGCCGCGCGATCCGAGCCGAAATATTCCGCCAATGTCCCCTCCTACATCACGACGCCGGACACAGTGGGGACGCTGATCGACAACCTCAAATTGCCATGAAAGCGATCACGCGAAGAACTATTGCTTCCGGGATTGCTCTGGTGCCGACACTGCGTTCTCAGCAGCCCACGCGCAAACCAGCGTTACCCGGTCGAGGCCCACGCATGAAAATCTACGCTCCGCTCGAGCCGAGGTTCAATAAAATATGGATGCGGGGCGATTTCGATCTGGCGCGCATTGAGTAAGCCGCCACACTTAAGTATGTCGTGTTGGATGAGTCAGCGGGTGGGGGTCGGTATGCGATTGGTATTCTTCGTGGTACTTGTGTTGGCGGCGCTATCAAATTCGACTCCGGCAAAGGCGCAAGAAGAAGACTTAGCAAAGAAGCTCGCCAATCCCATATCAAGTCTCATCAGCGTTCCGTTCCAGTACAATTATGATTGCTGCTATGGGCCGTCACAGGGAAATCGCAGCACCTCAATATCCAGCCTGTCATTCCAATCAAGCTAAGCGAAGACTGGAACCTGATCGTCCGCACCATCTTGCCGGTGGCCGCTTGGCAATCGCCGGCACCCGGTATTGGCGATCATTCCGGGCTCAGCGACACGACGCAAAGCTTCTTCTTTTCGCCGAGCGTGTCGAACGGAGGGGTAACGTGGGGTATCGGTCCAGCCTTGCTCTACCCGACAGCGACTGACGACAGCCTGGGCAACAAACGTTTCGGTGCCGGTCCGACCTTCGTCATATTGAAACAGGATTCAGGCTGGACCTATGGCGTCCTTGCGAATCATATCTGGTCATTCGCATCGGTCGGCTCAGGTGGCAGCAACGTCAATTCGACGTTTCTCCAGCCATTTGTGAATTACACATTTCCAAATTCGTTCGGAATCACGCTCAATGCGCAAGCCACTTATAATTGGATAACCGACCAGTGGTCCGCACCCGTCTCTTTGCTGTTCAGCCGAATCTTCAAGTTCGGCGCTCAACCAGTAAGTTTTCAGATTGGTCCAAAATATTACGTCTCGACGGTAACTAATGGACCTCGCTGGGGTGGGGTTTTCAACGTCACGTTCTTGTTTCCGGCCAAGTAGTCGCTCTAAGTCATTACGGCGATTTGGAATGCTGCGGCGGGGCAGTTATGGCCTTATCTGTCCTTCGGAGTTCCAATCGCTACCAAGAGCGGCTAGCGTTCCGCGAAGAGGATATTGAAGGGGGCACTTATGGTCATTCGTCTATACACGATTTCTAGGTTTGCGATTGTCAGCACGCTCGCGGCTGGCGTTCTGGTGACCGCAGCCATCGCGGAAGACGCAACTACTGACATCGGCACCTTGGATAAGGAGTCAGCCGAGAAAGCATTTCCGGCCAAGCCGCCCTACTCGCCTTACGCGGGACGCAATTTTCCGACACGGCCATATTTCGGCGACACCCACTTGCACACGTCATATTCGATGGATGCGGGCGCATTTGGCGCGCGGCTCGGTCCGAAGGACGCATACCGTTTTGCCAGAGGTGAGGAGGTCATTGCCTCTAGCGGGCAGCGCGCCAAGCTTTCACGGCCCCTCGATTTCCTCGTGGTGGCAGACCACTCGGACGGCATGGGCTTTTTCCCTCAACTGCTCGGGGGAGATGCTGCGCTACTGGCGACACCGCAGGGTCGCAAATGGTACGACGAGATAAACTCGGGCAAAGGCGCCCAAGCTGCACTCGATATCGTCGTCAGCTTTGGCAAGGGCCAGATGCCGAAAGGGTTTCCTACGCCAGGAACGCCCGCCTACCGCAGCGCGTGGCGCGAGACGATCATGGCCGCAGAGGAGGCGAACGATCCGGGCCGCTTCACGGCTTTCATCGGCTATGAGTGGACGTCAAACGATGGCGGAAATAATCTCCACCGTAACGTCATCTGGCGCGACAACGGTGCCAAGGCGAGTTTGGTCGAACCGTATACCACGCTGCCACCACTGGGCAGTCCAAATCCCCGCGACCTCTGGAAGTGGATGGCCATGACCGAGGAAAAAACAGGTGCCGAAATTCTTGCGCTTGCGCACAACGGCAATCTGAGCAACGGCCGTATGTTTCCGATCATCGAGTCGTTCAATGGCAAACGGATTGATCGTGAATATGCCGAGAACCGCGTCCGGTGGGAGCCGCTTTACGAGGCGACGCAGATCAAGGGCGACGGCGAAACTCACCCCTTCCTGTCGCCAAATGATGAGTTTGCGAATTACGAGCGTTGGGACAAGGGCAACCTCGACCTGACCGAAGTCAAGAAACCGGAGATGCTGGAATTTGAATATGTACGTTCGGCTCTCAAAAACGGGCTCAAGATGGAAGCCGAACTCGGAGTGAATCCCTACAAGTTCGGTCTTGTCGGCAGCACCGATTCGCACACCGGTCTTACGGCCGTCGAAGAAGACAATTTTTTCGGTAAGACGTCATCGTCCGAGCCAAGCGCCGACCGCGCAATGCACCCGTTCATCAAGTCGGACAAGGCCGTTATTATGGGCTGGGAAACGACGGCGTCGGGATATGCGGCGGTATGGGCGACCGAAAATACCCGCGAGGCAATCTTCGACGCCATGAAGCGCCGGGAAACATACGCCACGACCGGTCCGCGCATGGTCGTGCGGTTTTTCGGCGGGTGGGATTTCGAGTCAAGCGACGCGAACAACCGCATGCCCGCCAAGATCGGTTACACCAAGGGTGTTCCGATGGGCGGCGATTTAAGTAGCGCGCCGACCGGCAAGGCGCCGAGCTTCCTCGTCGCCGCATTGAAAGATCCGATTGGTGCAAACCTCGATCGTGTCCAGATCATCAAAGGCTGGCTCGGCAAGGATGGGCAGACGCAGGAGCGTGTCTACGATGTAGCCGTCTCTGGCGGCCGCCAAATTGCCTCCGACGGACGGAGCAAAACGTCCGTGGGCAATACAGTGGACGTCGCGAACGCGACCTGGACCAACACCATCGGTGCAGGCGAGATGATCACGGTCTGGAAAGACCCAGACTTTGATCCTGCATTGCGTGCCTTTTACTACGTGCGCGTGATCGAAATTCCGACACCGCGTTGGACGGCATACGATGCGAAATACTACGGGATCAAGTTGCCTAACGAGGTCCGGATGACGACGACGGAACGCGCCTACACGTCGCCGATCTGGTACACGCCTTGAAGCTTCCCTTTCTGAGGGAGCCACTGCTGCACTTCCTCGTCCTGGGGGCCGCTCTGTTCGGCCTCTTTAGCATGCTCGAGAAGAAGGACGCCGAGGCACCCACGAAGATCGTCATCTCGGCGTCCCACATTGCCACCGTTTCAGACCGCTTCGCTCGCACTTGGCGCCGCGCCCCCACCGACCAGGAATTGCAAGGTCTCATCGAGGATGACATCCGCGACGAGATTTTCTATCGCGAAGGGCGTGCTGCGGGCCTCGACCGTGACGATATCGTCATTCGACGCCGTGTCCGGCAGAAGATGGAGTTTCTCGCCGAGGACATCGACGGCACAGAGCCGAGCGATGAACAGCTGGCGACCTATCTCGTGTCAAATCCCGAACTATTTCGCATAGAGGACCGTCTGACCTTTCATCAGGTCTTTTTGAGCGCAAACCGACGCGGCAGCGCGCTGGAAGGCGACACCCAACAGGTCGCGCGGGTTCTTGCACAAACGACCTCCTCGACTAGCCCGCCGACGATTGGCGATCCTTTTCTTTTAGGTGACGAATTTCGTGCGATGTCCCAAAGCGATATCGCGCATACTTTCGGCGAAGCATTCGTCAGGCAGATATCGTCCGTCGAACCGGGCCGGTGGCAAGGGCCGATTCCCTCAAGTTTCGGAGCGCATTTTGTTTTCGTCGACGAGCATTTGAGCAGCAAACAACCGTCACTCGACACCGTCCGCGAGGCTGTGAAGCGGGAGTGGATGAATGCGCGGCGAGTTGAGGCTGAGCGCAAGCTTTATGACCAATTGAGGCAACGCTATCAGGTCGTCGTCGAGACGCAGCCCAAGGCCACAGCATCCGAGGCTGGACGGTGAGATATCTCGCGATAGTGCTCGGAGTATTAGGTACGCTGCTCGGGCATTCGACTCAGGCCGATGAACTTCGACCAGGATATATCGAACTGCGCCAAACAGCTCTCGATACCTACAATTTTCTTTTTAAGATTCCTGCGCGGGGCGACGATCTCCGGTTGGCAATTTACGTCCGCCTGCCGGAAGGTACGAGCGATGTGGTGGTCCCGCGAGCTGACTTTAACGGTGGCACCTACGCGGAGCGCCGCACAATCAGACGCGACGGCGGCCTCACCGGGCAGACCATTGCAGTCGAGGGCTTGTCTACCACGTCTACGGACATTCTGGTGCGGATCGAGAGCATTGGCGGCGCAACACAAACTGAACGACTCTCCCCAACGAGAACAACGTTCATTGTCCAAACTGCGCCGGGCGCCTGGGAGGTTGCTTCGACCTATTTACAGCTGGGGATCGAGCATATTCTGTTCGGGTTTGATCATCTCCTGTTCGTTCTGGCGCTGGTGATATTGGTTCGGGATTGGCGGCGCGTTGCCGTGACGGTGACCGCGTTTACCCTTGCGCACAGCATCACACTCGCTGCTGCGACCCTGGGCTTGGTCAATGTCCCTGGCCCCCCCGTCGAGGCGTCCATCGCGCTGAGCATCGTGCTCGTCGCGGTCGAGATCGTGAATGCACGCCGCGGGATGCAATCGCTGACGATGCGCTGGCCGTGGTTGGTCGCTTTCTGTTTTGGTCTTTTACACGGCTTCGGCTTTGCCGGAGCCTTGGCCGAAGTAGGATTGCCGCATCATGCCATCCCGGTGGCGCTTTTATTTTTCAATCTGGGCGTAGAGATTGGTCAACTGGCGTTTGTGATGGTCGTCATGTGTACCGCGAATCTATTTCGCCTCGCAATCGCCCCACGCTTCGGGTCGCTCATGGTCCAGCGGACAGCAAGCGGGCTCGATGTAATCTCTGCGTACATGATCGGAGGCGTAGCGGCCTATTGGCTGATCGAGAGGACCGCGGCTTTTTTCATTTGAGGGTAGTTGCGCCTGGTGTTTGCGGGTCGCCTGATCAGGGACAGGAATCATCGTAACATCCTCTTTGAGAAGGCTCGGACTAGATCTCGCGACGCAAGTGCGCGGCGGCCTTGCACCCAAGGAGGTTCAAATTCACTCGCACAAGGCGTGATTAAGAAAGCTGGTCACTTCGATTTGTCCCGCGGTGAGCCACCAGCGGGCAAAAGAGCGATCTATATCCGTTTGCTCACTAAGCGAACATTCCGTAGTCTTTCATTACGCGAATCCGCGACGCTGGGCGTGGCGATCATCACAGCGGCGCCCTATTCGGCTTCTGTGCGAACAGTCAGAACACCGTTGTCGATATTGAAGTGGGCGCGCAGACCTTACTCTACACCCCGCATCACGACACTGTGTCAGCCCTACTCGGGCTCGTTGCCAAAGCGAACTGTTTTTCTCCAAATCCGCTCGGCTTGTTGATGGGCATCAACCTGATCGGCGATAGTCCGCCAAAGCATTTCCTCGCGTAGGTACCTGAAGCGCTCTTGCGAGCGGTTAGCCGCTGTTGCTTCTCGGCGCATTTTGCGGCTTGCATCCGATATAGGGTGCTTGGCATCGTCTAGAGGTTTTGCTCTTGCAGCAGTAATATGATGTGGCTCAGTTCCGTCCTCTTTGTGCCGGTCGAATGTCCGAGTGGCCCCGAAGAGGTCCTCACGCGTTCGCCATCAGCGCGCTAAGCGGCACGTTGAGTGAATAGATGAAACCCGTCGGCTCGTAGGCGAGTTGCACTTCACCTTTCAATTGCTGCCCGAGCGACCGCATCATGCGGGTACCGAAGCTTCGCCGAGTTGGCGCTTCGACCGAAGGGCCGTCTGTTTCCGTCCAGGTCAGGCTCAGTCGCTGCTTTTCGTTGTCGATCGTCCACGCTATATTCACCCGGCCCGTGGGGACTGAAAGCGCCCCAAATTTCGTGGTGTTGGTACAGAGTTCGTTGAAGGTCATCGCCAACGCAATTACTGCGCCCGAGGTGACCGCAATTTCCGGACCATCTATGGAAAAATGTCCGGCACCTTGGCTATCGTATGGCTCGGTGGCACCGCGAACGGTCTGCGTCAGACTAGCATTGGCCCAACTGACCTGTATCAACAGATCATGGGCCCGCCCGAGTGCGACCAACCGGCCCTCAATAGCTTGCTGCCCGTGTTGGAGACTAGTCGCTGCGCGCAAGCTCTGGGACGCAATGGCGCTTACCGTGGCGAGCGTGTTCTTGATGCGGTGATGCATTTCATCGAGAATGAGTTTCTGCAATTTGTCCGCCGCCTCGCGTTCCTTGGCGTCGATGCCGGCCTGCGCGAGCAACACCTTGGCGTCGATGCCCGCCTGTTCCAGCAGCAGCCGAAGGCTATCGTTCTCCGCTGTTAAGACCTCCTGAGAGGCAGAGGAACCCGAATGGCCGTTCGTCTTCGGCTTCACAATGCTTTCGATTGGAGGCTGCGGCGGCGGATCCGAAGTGATCTCTAACGCGCCCGCGCCAACCATGTCCTGCAGTTCTGCAACCATCTGCTTGATTTCAAGCGGCTTGCCGAAGAACCGGCTGGCAGCCGGCTTATCTGCGTCGGATAACGTCACTTGTCCGGAAACCAGGATGATCTTGATGGCGGGCCAACGCTTATGCACCGTGTGGGCAAGCATCAACCCATCCATGCGACCGGGCATTTGAATGTCAGTAAAGAGTAGCGATATGTCCGAGCGCGATTCGAGGATCGCAAGTGCGTCGTCAGCGTTAATGGCTTCCACCGCTGTGAACCCCGCATCCTCGACGATATCGACCGCGCGCAGCCGCAACACCATTTCGTCTTCAACCACCAAGACGTTGAATGGTGACCTCCTGAGTGCTGACAACATGCAAGCCTGACACTTTCGTTGACGGACCTGCCGCTATGGAGTGGAGCAATGCCCAACGGCTTCAAACCGTGAGTAAGGTTGCTTAAATCGCGAACCACCGACGCATGAGCCTGAGCACGGCCAATTTGCGATGTCTGAGCAATATTGCTCACAACCCGGTCCTTAATCCCGCCTCGGTGGTGCTTCTTCAGCCGAACACAGCAACGGCACGTAAAGCGACGGTCGCACTCAACACCACAATTATTTGCAAAAGCAGTTGCGTCGTAAAAATCGAATGTAATCGCGTCCAGGTCATTGGAGCCTTTGTGGGTATATTCGATTCCAAAAGACTGGGAGCCATATCGGATCGCACCGCCTCTGGGCGGCATTGTGTCCAGGGCTGTCAGTCCCATATTCATTCCATGACATATATTCTTGAAGCTGCTCCTAGAAGTGCGGAAGACCCGCAACTGACCGTGCGTTCGGCACCGCACGTCTCTATCTGGTCGGTATGGGCCGTGCTTGAAGGTACTCCCTCGGAGGAAATCTTCGAGGGAGGTTCAGAGGAAGACGCGACAAACTGGATTAAAACAGGCGGCCAAGCGTGGCTTGAAGAACGTCGGCAACGACGCAAGGGTTAAAAAAGCGACAGCAAAGGCCAGAACCAAGAGGAGCAATGTCGCCGCCTAGCGGCCGTTCCTACTTGACCTTTATGTTTTCGGCGGACTCCTTGCCCTTATTGGCGACGAGTTCGTACTCGATCACGGCGCCTTCGTTGAGCGAACTCAAGCCTGCACGCTCCACCGCGGAGATGTGCACGAAGACATCTTTGCCGCCGCCTTGGGGCTGAACAAATCCATATCCCTTCGTCGGGTTAAACCACTTCACGGTACCTGTCGGCACAATCACTCTCCACTGTTCGAACTGATGCCTGACGATCTTATCGGAGAGCATGGCGCGCGGATATCGCCCTAATTGGGAAATATCGCGGAATTTTCAGGGCGAACTGAACCAACCTGCCAATTCTTCTGCCATCTATCCGGCTTGGATCCACCTCGTGCAGCTCACCCCAGCGAAGGGCATCATTGGCATCGACTCAGCGCGGTAAAAGGCGCAGCGTGACAGCGACCGAAACGCCAGCGCAAAGCGACCGGGCCTACACTCCACCTTTCGAATCGGCATCCAACCGGGTGTCTGTTGTCCCGTACCGGCCTCTGGCTGGACGAAAGGAAACCCCATGAATCTACCTGTGCTACCGCAAAGAGAATCCCACACGCGCTTATTACAGGGCGCTTGCGCAGGAGCCGCTTTAGCGATGGTGATTGGCTTCGGCTGGGGCGGCTGGCAGCTCGGCAGTAATGCACAGCTCATGGCCGACCAGCGGACCAACAGCGCAGTGGTCGCCGCTCTCGCTCCAATCTGCGTCGATAGGTTCCAACATGCGGCCGAGGCCAAGACCACATTAGCGGCGCTTAAGGCCACCGATTCATGGAAGCAGGACTCATTCGTGGCAGATGGCGGCTGGGCGACATTTGCCGGTAATGACTCCACTCGGAACGTCGCCGAAGCCTGCGCGAAGATGCTCAATCAGTTGAAATAAGCAGGGTGACCGGGCAAGGCAAACACCCTTCTTTTAGACGCGCCGCAGACCGATTGTGAGGAGTTTTCATGGCATTCAAAGTGAATTATGGAATGCACCGCGCTGAGCGCAATCGAACGGCGCAAGGACGTAGTGAAGAAAGGCAGCGCAAGAGAGAGGAGAAATCTACGCAACGTAAAGCCGAGCGCGCGGTGGAAGTGCCAGCTCTAGATGCTCTCCACAGCGCAAAGGTGGAGGCCCCATGACACCCGCTGAATCTAAAACGCTCCAAAATGGAAATCGGGTTTTTTGGCAAGGCGATTCCTCTGATCCAGGCAGGATCACGGGAAGGACGTGGGACGCGGTCACTATCGCCTGGGACGATGGTCATGTGGCTACCGTACATCACGGGGACATGCGCGAAATTCGGCGCACGCCCCTAAGTAAGGCCACGGTGGCGCTCGGACCAGGTCACGATCTAAACGAAAAACCCGGCGTTTAGCTGGGCTGTGACATAGTACCCCATGGCAGTATCTCGCAGGGTTCTTTCCAATCTCCGCAAGAAGGCCGCGGAGGCGTCACGCCGCGCGCTAGCAGCGCCTACCCCGGCTCAACGCGCTAATTACGAGGCGAAGGAAAAGCTCTGGCGCGCAGCCATCGACACGGCAAAAAAAGATTTGCTGCCAGACAATATCAAACCGGCCTCAGTGAGCGGCTTCCTGCTTGTGACGCTGCCAATATCCACTAAAATCGACTGACGGCTTTTGTGTGAGCGCCAGCGATGCAACGCAGGCGGATTGCCTGCCATTGGGGCCGCGGCGGTTGTCTTCCCTCCACGAAGCCTCCTGAGCGTGGCGAAGCAAACAAGCGCCGCTGATATGGTGATAATGGCCGATTTCAGCGCGGCGCATACGGCTGAAAAATTACTCCGCCCAATTCGTGCAAGTGAGCCATGCCCCTTTTAACCTTACTAGGTGAGGTTACCTTCCCAGATTAGACTCTAGCCACGCCGACATCGTCTATCGATATGACACGAGGGGCGTGGGATGCAGGCTGTGAAACAGGCCAGACAACTCATCATCGTTGTCGTTGTCTTCGCCTTCGCCGCTTTCGTAGTCTCGTCGGGGCGTACAGTCGGTGCGGCAGAGGCTCCGACACCATTACTGTCTCGCCACCTGACAGACCAACGTCAATCGACTGACGACCAATATTTCGTAGAGTTCCGAAGCCGCGCGGGCTATCTATTTGGCCATACCTATATTGTCTTTGGTCGTTTTGATCTGCAGGGGCGGCCACTCGAAATCCGCTATGCTGGTCTTTATCCATTGGATGACCAGCGGGGACTCGTCGTCGGATCAATATTTCCCGTGCCTGCGTCGGTGCGGAGAGTTGAAGACGACTTCAAGGAAAAACCCACCGAAACTTACCGACGAACACTTACGGGCGTCCAATACGCCCATCTGAAGGCGGCGGTTCGGTACGCGACGGCCACCGAAACTTATTGGCAGATGGTATTTGCTAACTGCAACAATTTCGCAATCGTGATTGCCAAATCGCTTGATTTGCGGGCGCCTCCACCTTGGCTGCTGCCGGTGGTCTTTGTCGCCGAACTTCGCGCTCTGAATTCCTAGAACATGGCGGACCCGATTCATGGAGTATATGCTGGCACATGCAGGCTCTGAAGGTTTATGAATGCGGTGTAATACTTGTCAGTCTTCTGGCTTGGTCAAAAGATCGCAATCCGAATCGGCGAGTACCATTAGCCTGCTCATGTTCCCGGCCATAGGCGGGAATTCCATAAACATTCATTATACGAATCCCGACGGCTAGTTATGGACAGGACCGAGCGATGAAACTCGCGAGCTTCAGTGTTTTTGGAAATCCTACCTATGGCGCCATTATCGACGATCGAATAATCGACATTGGATCGCGGTTGAAACGCCAGTATCCCACTTTGCGCGCGGCGCTCGCCGGCAACGGTCTTCAAAATATCGCAGATGAAGCAAAAACTGCGAAGCCCGAACTGGGATTCGAGCAAGTTACTTGGCTTCCGCCGATACCCGATCCCGACAAAATTATCTGTATCGGGCTAAACTACAAAGCGCACGCCGCCGAGGCGGGAATGAAGGCGCCGGAGAAGCCAAGCCTGTTCATTCGGTTAGGCAATACTCTAGTTCCGCATGGCGGTTCGATAGTCCGCCCCAAAATATCTTCTCAACTGGACTACGAGGGCGAACTCGCACTGATCATAAGTAAGCCCGGGCGACATATCGCTGAAAGCGATGCGCTGAAGCACATCGCAGGCTATTCCTGCTTCAATGATGGCTCTCTGCGCGACATCCAGTTCGGCCACTCCGTGGCTGCAGGAAAAAACTTCATAGCAACCGGCGGCTTTGGGCCGTGGATCGTCACCAGCGATGAGATACCAGATCCCTCGAGATTAACGCTGACGACGCGACTAAACGGCAAAGAAGTGCAACGTGGGACAACGAACGACCTAATTTTTACCGTTCCTGCGATCATATCTTACGTTTCCAGCTTTACAGAATTAGCGCCGGGGGACGTGATTGCGACTGGTACCCCTCACGGAGTTGGCTTCGCCCGCAACCCGCCGTTGTGGATGAAGCCCGGTGATACCGTCGAGGTGGATATCTCGATGATCGGGGTATTGCGCAATCATGTGCTCGCCGAAGAACAATCGAATTGATGAATAAGGTTTTTGGGCTTCTGTTTCATAACTCGGGCCACTTAATCAAGACGCCGCCGCAATTTGGCGTGCCATCCCGCCATTCAAATCAAGACAGCGTTCGAACCAGAAACCTACTGGATCGCCCTCCTCGAGAAATTTGAATTGTGATGTGACCCGCAGCAACTGAAAGTAACCAGCAATAATATAGTCTGCAAAGAGCGGGCCCTCACCGCCGATGAAAGGCTGGTAATCTAAAGTATTCCTAATCGGCTCAAGAGCCGTGCGGAAGGCCAAGAGATTTGCTTCGCGGTTGGCCGCGACCTCCTCAAACGTCATACCGTATCTCAGTTCGCGGCTCTGCCGATAATAGGCCGCGTTATCACGGTCTTGAATATTGTAGATGTCCATTTGGGCTAATTTGCCGACGTAAGGCTGCAGGACCAGATATGACCAGCGGTCGAGGAAGCGAGCTATCGTCTTGCCACCGTCGCCCTTGAAGAGCGACGGCCTGTCTGGGTAAGCATCCTCCAAATAAAGCGCGATATTGAACGAGTCGGCTACAATTCGATCGCCGTCACATATGACTGGAACTGTCGTTGAAACGCCGGACTCGACGGCCGGCACATCTGTAAAACGGGTCGGCACACGCTCGAATGCCAAACCTTTGTGGGCAAGCGCGAAGGCGGACTTCCAGCAATGCGGGCTGTAAGGGCGCGTTGGGTCGCGTCCAACAAGGTCGTAGAGTTTGATTGGCATTGCGGGCACTTCCAACATTTCTAAACAGACCCCGCCGACCACTCCTAATTCACGAACACTCATTGCTTACTGCTTAGCGGCTTCCGAAATTCATTTGCCCATAACGAGATTCGGAAGAAAAAGCACCATTTTGTCCCACAACGCGCACACACAAAGGGCCGCCGAGATCGCGAGGAAAGGACGAATGATCGCAACTGTGAACTGATTGACCGTTATCCCTGCAAGTCGGCACGTAATGAACATAGTAATGCCGACTGGCGGGGTAATGAGGCCCATCATGGTGGCCAGGATAAAGACGAGGCCAAATTGTATTGGATCGACTCCCGCGGCCAACGCGATCGGAGCCAGGATCGGAGTGAGAAGAACGAGCATCGTCGTTTCGTCCATTGCCGTTCCTATAATCAAAATGAACAAAGCCATGAGCAACAGAAGTAAATGCGGGGAGTCTTTGATACCGAGAAACGCAAAGGTGTTGCTCAAGACCAAACCGGCATGCTCCACACTCAAAACCCAAGAAACCGCGCTTGACGCGGCAACGACAAATAAAACTGCACCAGTGAGACGCGCAGACTCGCGCAATGCTTCAACGAGCAGGCCAAGCGTCAGCGAGCGGTATACAAAGACGCCGATGGCTAACGTATATACGACTGCTGCAGCGGCTCCCTCGGTCGGCGTATAAACGCCGCCGAACATGCCGCCGAGAATAATCGTTGGCATCAACAGACAGAATGCTGCGTCTCGGCCTGTACTGATGAGCTTTCGTAGATTGAAGCGCGAGGTGTCGACCAATCTGCTCCACGGCGAAAAATAGACATTTGCCATTAGAAAGAACGCGATTACGAATCCTGGAAACACACCAGCCAGCATGAGGCGGCCTAGCGAGACGCCTGATAAATTCGCATAGATTACCATCGCGATACTGGGCGGAATGATAGGTGCGAGTGTCGCTGACGCCGCCGTCAATGCTGCCGCATCAGCGGGTCTATATCCGGCTTTCTTCAACGCGGGTATCATGATCGCGCCAAGGCCCGCCGCGTCCGAAGTCGCTGAGCCAGACATTCCAGCCATTAGGACGTTAGCTACAACCACCGCATGGCCAAGCCCGCCCCTGATGTGGCCGATGAAGGCAAGGGCAAACGCCACAAGCCGTTCGGTCATGCCGCTTTTATTGAGCAGCGACCCCGCAAGCAGAAATAGCGGCACAGCCAGCAGCGTAAAGGATTCCGACACCGCGGTTATGGTCTGTTGCGCAATAACGGTCGGTGGAATGAGCGTGTTGAGGACAAAGAAATATAGTGCCGCCGTTAAAACCATTGTGTACGCGACGGGGATCCCAACAAGGAGCAGAGCCAGAAATGCTAGGGTGAGGAGTACAAGGGGGCTAAACATTTCTAGCACCTTCGTTGTGTCGAGTTGGCCTAGAAGGAACTGCTAGGGTTTGAGTTTTCAATATCCTCACGATTAGGATTGCGGATTTCGTCGACTAAGGCATCGATGAGAAAAACCGCCGATAGAAACGAGCTAACGGGCAAAGCTAGATATATCCAACCCATAGCTATGCCTGAGGCCGGCGACGCCGTTCGGGCGGCAGGGCCGAATAAAGGAGCGCATGTATAGACGAGCACGGCTATCCCGGCCAACCCACCAACGATCGCCAAGAGGCGTGCGGGCCGTTGAAATTTCTGCGGAGCAAGCTCCGTGAGCGTGTCGACCACGAGTTGCTGACCGTAGCCGACAGAAGCGGCGGCGCCTAAGAACACAAGCCACACCAATAAATATCGGGCAACCTCCTCTGGCCATGATAGCGACAATGAGAGCGCATATCGGCAAACGACCTGGGCAAAAAGTACGCCTACGATTGCTGCAAGTAAGGCCGCCGCCGTTAGTTCAACTGTCGCTCTAAGAGTTCTGATCACAGAACACTCTCCATACGGGAAAAGCGTCCGGCGGGATGGATATTCGTAGTCACATCCCGCTGGACAAAAGCGACTGTTAGAGCTTCTGGATTTCCGCAAGGATCTTCTTGTCGAGTTCTTCGACCACGACTTTGGGGTAAACTTGGTCGACGGCAATCTTATGCATTTCGCCAGAGTTAAATTCCGAGAATTTTACGCCAGCGGCCGCAAGTTTCCCGATGACCGCAGTGTCGTTCTCGGAGAATTTTTTCGCCTGTGCTTCGTTGGCTTCTTTCTGCGCGGTCACAACGGCTCGTTGGATATTCTCTGGCAGCGAGGCCCAGCGCGACTCGGAGATAAGGAATGCGGCGGTGCTTATGGCGTGCCGGCTGTTCGATGCGAACTTCGCCACTTCATATTGTTTGGCATTGTACATTGCCTCAAAGGCGCTTTCGGCAATATCAACAGTGCCTTGCTGGAGCGCGAGATAAGTTTCTCCCCAAGCAATCGGTGTCGGTATTGCCTTCACCGCTTTGAAGAGATCGACATACGAGGCAATGGGCTGTGTTCGTATCTTGACGCCTGCCAAATCTTTCGATTCTTTAATTGCTTTGCTGCCGTAAATATTGCGCCATCCCGATATCCAGTATCCCATCACTTTGACACCGGTACCCTTGGCGGCGTCGGCTGCCATTTGTCCTGGCGCGCCTTCGACTGCTGCTTTCCAATGATCAAAGTCACGGAACAAGAAAGGCAGGTCGAAAACTCGGCCAGCCTTCACGACATTCGTCCACTCGCTGATGATTCCAAAATCGATCGAGCCCGTTTGCATACCGGCAAGGGTCTTCGCCTCAGAACCCAATTCAGCATCCGGGAATACTTCGACTTTGACCTTGCCATTGGTCAATTCCGACATTCTCCGCGCAAAGAATTCGGCCCCGTATCCACGAGCCGATTCCTTCGGCTGGGGATGCGACAGCCTCAATGTTAATTCCTGGGCGAAGTTCTGAGTAACGGATAAAGCGAGGGAAAACGCCACAATCGCACTTACGGCAAACACTCGCATAAGCTTTGGCTGGGCCTGAATTGTCATGAATAGGCGCCTCCCGACACCCGTGCGTATCCACACCGCCTGAGGTTCATACGTCTCTGCTTTATCGCAAAAGCCTTGAACCAGACGACATCGATGACAACGCTTGCTCAGAACTATAGCTTTGGCAAGAGCATTGTTGGACAAACGACATCCCCGAGGACTTATCATGACAACGCAAACAAAGCCGATTGAAATCCACTATTGGCCCACACCCAATGGCTGGAAAATTACGATCATGCTCGAGGAGATCGGCGCGCCCTACGAAGTGAAATTCGTGAATATCCGCAAAGGCGAGCAGTTCGAGCCATCATTCCTGGCAATTGCTCCTAACAACCGCATGCCGGCAATCGTCGATCCCGAAGGACCAAACGGCAAGTCAATTTCGATCTTCGAGTCAGGGGCGATACTGCAATATCTCGGGCGCAAGTTTGGCCGATTCTACCCATCGGATGAAGGATCACGAGTGGAGGTTGAGCAGTGGCTGTTCTGGCAGATAGGCGGCTTGGGCCCGATGGCCGGTCAGGCGCATCATTTCCGCCAGTATAAATCGGAATCAATTCAATACGCGATTGATCGTTATACCAACGAGGTCAACAGGCTTTACGGGGTAATGAATAGGCGCCTCGCCGATCGGGACTTTCTTGCGAGCCAGTATTCGATTGCCGACATCGCCTGCATTGGCTGGGTCAAGCTGCACAAGAACCAAGGGCAAGATCTGGACGGTTTCCGACATCTCAAGCGCTGGTACGATACGCTTCTTGCTCGCCCTGCAGTTCAGAGGGGGTGTGCAATTGGCAATGAGTTTCGAAGCATCGTTAGCATTGTCGATGACAAGGAAGCGCAGAAGGTGCTGTTCGGCCAGACGGCGCGGAATTAACTGCGAGCCATATCGCTGTCAGGTATTCCGTTCATCGAGGATCAACTGCGCGCCTTTTTCACCGATCATTAGCGCAGCAAGGTGGGTATTTGCGCTGACCACAATTGGCATTATCGAAGCGTCGATAACTCGCAGTTGTCTCACTCCATACACGCGACAACTCGGATCAACGACAGCCTTTGGGTCATTGTCCCTACCCATTCGGCATGTTCCTGATCCGTGATGTACTGCCCCGCCTGCCCGACGAACGACGTCCTCGCAAGCTTTGCGGTCGCTCGCCAGCCCATCGAGGTCGACGAAGGCACGAGCGAGCAGAGCTCGACGCAGGCTAGAGGACAATTCAAACAGCGCATTGATCACGGTGCTCTTTAGCCAATTGAGCAGAGTGGGCTGGTTGAGGGCGTTATCCTGGCCGTCTAAAGGCAAGAACGATTCATTAGTCACCGCGCGGACTCGCGGGCTACCTAGGATGCGAGCAGCCTTGCTCAGCCCGTCGACCATACGATCGAAATCGCGCCGATCAGATAGCAAACGGAATTTGACAATGGGCTCGTCGTTAGGATCCGAGCTGCGTACCTCAATAGTACCGGTCGAATACGGCTTATACATACATACCCCAAGCGCGCCGATCCGCCGACCGAGCGGGTGCCATGAGGTGCGGTTGACCGGAAAGATCTGCATGTCGCCAGCCTTCCCGTCAGGATGGCCGGACGAGTAGCGCAGCACCGAAAATCCCCAGGACGTAAGTGATTTATCCTGCTTAGAGGCACGCGGTAGGTGCACAGCGATATATGCGATAGCGTGATTGAACAAATTCTGACCGACGCCAGGGCGATCGACGGCAACTTCAATGCCAGCGTGACGTAAATGCTCGACCGGTCCGATTCCCGAGCGCATCAGTAAAGCTGGCGAGTGGATCGCACCGGCGCAAATTAGGATTTCACTGCCAAAATAAAGGACTGGGCCTGATCCTGCGTGCGCCTCAACCGCGGTCGCTTGCCCTTGCTCGATCACCACCCGCCCTACTAGCGTATCCGTCACTATGGTCAGGTTAGGGCGCTGACGCACCTCCTCGTTGAGATAGCCCATAGCGGCCGACACGCGCTGAGTTGGCGTATTGCTCATCGGCATGGCGCTGAGACAATCGCCAAAGAAGCCATTGAAATCTGGATTAAATGGATGCCCTTCCGCTTCCATCTGTTCTGATACTGCTCGTACGAAGGGTGGCCAAGATGTGCGAGGATCGCGACGTATCGGTATCGGACCAGTGTTACCGTGCAGTGGGCCCTCGAAGTCCCAGTCCGTCTCAAGGCGATTGAAATATGGAAGCACACCAGCCCAGTTCCACCCCGCGGCCCCTAATCTCTCCCATTCATCAAAATCGGACGGTAATCCGCGCTGCGCGACCATCCCATTGATGCTCGAGCTGCCGCCCATCAACCGGCCTTGCATGTACAAGCGAGTCGAAACTGGATTACCGTCATCGAAATCGGCACCCACTTCGGCAATAAGATTCTTCCAGCCGAACCGAGGATCGCCGTAGGAAACAGGGAATGGGCTTCGGATGGATTTAGGCTCCCGACCCGGGATCAAGTCCATTCCAGCCTCGACCAATAGTACACTGATTGTGGGATCTGCGGAGAGACGGTTCGCAAGTACACATCCGGCCGTACCCGCGCCAACGATTACGTAGTCATACTTACCATTCGCCATCATCGTCCTCCCCCGATCAAACAGAGCGCTTCTCTCCGGTATCCCGATCAAGCCCGGTCTTTTAATTTCATGAGAGAGCAACCTCTTTTATACTTCGAGGTTTCTTACATTGTTGTACAATAGAACAATACGCAAATATTATTCCGGCTGCCTGCCGAGGCGCAAAGGAAAGAACTGCCGTGCACGGACGGGGATTTAGCGGCAGGAACTGCACAACTTCCCGGCGACGTTAGCGTCGCTTACCGCGCGTTCGTACCGAAGGATCTGCTTTTTCGAGAACGACTTCTGTTGTTATCTGCGTTGCACTAACACTGACTTTGCCATCGATATCAAAGCCGCAATAATCGTAGCCACGGCGAAAATCGACAATATGTTTGTGCATCCAATCAGTAGCGAATTTGGAATCGCTACGTTCCAGACCATCAAGAATGCGCCGGTGCGCCTCCAACAAACGTCTCGGTGCAAGTTTCTTGGTTTTTGGATGTTTGAACAACCTTCGAAGCGTTGGATAGAAGAGAAGCGACATCGGACCGCGCGCTAGAAGTAGCACCTGGTTTCCCGTCGCTTCGGCGATGATAGAATGAAACTCAACGTCGAGCCGGACAATCGAGGCATTTTCTTGGATCGCCTCGTTCATCTCCTCGATATTTTCGCGCAACCGGATTAAATGATTGTCGGATATGCGGTCCGCTGCCAATCGAACCGCGGAAGTCTCCAACTCGAGCGCGACTTCCCAAAGATCGCGGAAACTCACTCTCTGCATAATCAGTGTTCGGGACGCACGCGGCGCAAGTTCTCCGTGACTAGGCAATACAACAAAAAGTCGACGACCAGCTTTGCGTCGGACGAGACCGCCTTGCTCGAGAATTCGGATTCCCTCGCGCACTGTGTGGCGCGTCAAACCGAACTGCCGGGAAAGCTCCGTTTCAGTTGGAAGTTGCGCGCCGGGCGATAGATTCCCATTCAGAATCTCAAGCTCGATCGCGTCGCTAACCACCTTGTACGCCGGTCGTATCTCAACTCGCTCAAACATTGTTAGGTATCGCCTCCGAAATAACCCGTGCGTTTTGAGAAATGATTCCAATACATCTGAAATGGAGCCGAGCTGCTACTGTTGTGAACAATAGCACTTCATTGGTACGCGTTATACGATCCTATTTCAGATTCGAGATATGCTATCATTGATCGGCTAGTCTACCGTCTCTCCTCTTCGCTGCACGCACTGTCTCTCGGGATCAAAAAGTGTTGGATTCAGAAGAACAGCCGCTTCCTGACCTGCCCTGGCTTTTTTGGACCAAGCGTTGTGAGAGAATAGCTTGGAAAGGAGTTGGTCATGCCGAAGAAGAGGTTCAGCGCGGAGCAGATCGTGACGGTGCTTCGCCAGATTGAAGTATCG
>Ga0265313_10000833_pt1 | contig 31186 bp, 24 predicted proteins | sample 4123metaG_FD_203122 | JGI IMG/M metagenome (GOLD analysis project Ga0265313, IMG submission 203122) | Rhizosphere microbial communities from Carex aquatilis grown in University of Washington, Seatle, WA, United States - 4-1-23 metaG | ecosystem: Host-associated > Plants > Roots > Rhizosphere >... | reverse complement strand
CGACGGCGAAGGCGAGGCGGACATACATGCCGCTGGAGTAGCGCTTCACCGGGGTGTCGATGAACTGCTCCACTTCGGCGAACGCCACGATCTCGTCGAATTTTTTGCGCACTTCCGTCCGCGTCATACCGAGGATCGCGCCATTGAGATAAACGTTTTCGCGACCGGTGAGCTCGGGATGAAAGCCCGTTCCGACCTCGAGCAACGAGGCGACGCGGCCGCGCAGGCGGGCAGAACCGCTGGTCGGCTCGGTGATGCGCGAGAGAATTTTCAGCAGCGTGGATTTGCCCGCGCCGTTGCGGCCGATGATGCCGACGACTTCGCCGGGCTGCACCTCGAACGACACGTCGCGCAGCGCCCAGAATTCCTGAAGGTCGGGATGCGGCACGCCGCGCAGCCGGTCCCAGTAGCGATGAAATTCCTCGCGCAGCGACGTCGTCCCGATCGCGCCGAGATGGTAGCGCTTGGAAAGGTTGCGGACTTCGATGATTGGTTTGGACACGCGGGTCGTGGTTATTGGTTAGTAGTTATTGGTTATCGGGGGATCGAGCCGCGAAGGAAGGTGGTCAGGATTTTTCGGCTGCCTGCCGGAGATAGTGCATGTAGCCGTTGAGAAGCTTGACGGCATGGCCGACTAGCTCGCGGCCCCGAGCCAGATGTTCGGCGGAAACGATTCCTTCGTCGTTGCCGGTGACAAGGTGATCGAGAACCTCCCAGCATGAGCCGCGGGAGTTGCTGCAAAACTTGGCGTTATCGACGTAGTGACAACGACCGTAACCTTCGGCAACGTTCGCAGTCATGGAACGCGCGGCACGCAGCAGCTGGTCTCCCAAACGATACCGCTCTTCCTTCGGAAGAGCAGGGACGACGTCGCGGGCTACGAACAGCCGCAATTGCCGGCACGCTTTCCAGCACTCAAGATCCTCGAACGACCGAATCGGTGTATTTTCCATCAACATCGTCTTACCAATGGCCGACAGCTGTTAACCAATAACTAATAACCAACAACCAATCCCTCACACCACGTCCACGAAGTTTTTTTCCACCCGTTGAAACACGAGGATTCCACTGACCAGCGCCAGGAGGGTCGTGGCCAGCGAGACGGCGATCAATTTGGGACTCACCGATCCGGTGCCGAGCAGCATGTAACGAAAGCTCTCGACGGGCACGGCGACCGGGTTGACTGCAACCCAGACGTGCCACTGCGGCGGGACTTTCGCGAGCGGATAGATGATCGGGGTCACATACATCCAGAGTTGGATCAGAAATCCGGAGAGCACGGTGAAGTCGCGGAATTTCGCCGTGAGCGCCGCCAGCCAGAGACCGATGCCGAGGCTGAGGGCCGCGAGTTGCAACAGCGCGAGGGGCAGAAACACGGCCGTCCAGCGGAGCCCGCACGTCGCGTCCGTGTGACTGGCGCGATACAATCCCAGCATGATGAGAAACATCGCGAACTGGATCAGGAATGACACGAGATTGGAGATCACGCCCGAGAGCGGCACGATCAGCCGCGGGAAATAGACTTTGCCGAAAAGGCCTGCGTTGGTGACCAGCGTGCCGGAGGTCGAGCTGAAGGTTTGAGAGAAATAATTCCACGCCAGCAGCCCACAAAGGTAGAACAGCGTTGGCGGCAGGCCGTCGGTCGGCAATTCGGCGACGTGGCTGAAAACCAGCGTGAAGATCATCGTGGTGATGAGCGGCTGCACCAGATGCCAGAGCGGGCCGAGCGCCGTCTGCTTGTAGCGCGTGGCGAAGTCGCGCCAGACGAGCTGCCACAACAGGTCGCGATAGGCGTGCAGTTCGCGCCAGCGCACGAAGCGCAGCCCGTGCGTGCGCTCGATCACGATTTCGATCTCCGGCGGCGGTGTCGGGGTTTCGTTCATGTCTTTTCGAGCACGGCGGCGCTTACGCTGGTCGTGGGGGAAAGCGGCTCGGGCGGTGCATCGCCGAGGAGGGAAGCGAGCCGCGCCTTGAAGGGCGAATACGAAAAATGGCGGGCGCGTTCGAGAATGGCGGATTCGTCCCACTCGCGCTGGAGTGCGGCGACGCACGCGGCGGCGAGCGCGGGCACGTCGCCGAAGGCCACGAGCACGCCGGTGTCGCCGGTGATGACCTCGGGAATGCCGCCGGCGCGCGCGCCGAGGCACGGGCGGCCGTTGGCCATCGCCTCGAGGAAGACGAGGCCGAAGCCTTCCTTTTTGCTTGGGAGGGCGAAGAGCGAGCAGGCGCGCAGTTCGGCAGTCATCCGGCGGTCGTCGACGTAGCCGAGAAATTCGATCGCGGGGCGGAGGCCGAGCTGGTCGCGCATTTTCTGGAGGTGGGGCAGGTCGTCGCCGCGCCCGACGATGCGCAGCACGGCGTTCGGGAGTTGTGCGCGAATCGCGGGCATCGCCGCGACGAGGTGTTCGACGCCCTTGTAGCGGTCGGCGGCGGTCAGGCGCGTGACCACGAGAATCACGGGCGTGCGGCCGTCGCGCGGTTCGCCGGGCGCGATTTGAAAATACGGATCGAGGGCGTTGTGCAGGACGACGGCGCGCCCCTCCGGCAGCGGGCAGTAGCGCAGAAGTTCGCGCCGCGTATAGTCGCTCACGCAGAAAATCCGTTCGGCGCCCCGCAGCGCGAGTCGCTCGGCGAGCTTGAAGGGCCGCCAGACTTCGATGCCGTGCGCGACGAGATAGTAGCGCAGGCTTGGATTCAGGGTCTTGGCGGCGAGCGCCACGGGGAGTTGTGCGACGTGGCCGCAGATGAGCCGGTCGCAGTTGCGGCTCAGGTCGAACACCGCGCGGATGAACCGGGACTTGTTGCGCCCGCAAACCTGCCAGTCCTCGAGCCGGTCGTTGCTGTAACGCCGCAAATCGTGCGAATCGACGACCCCGTCGTTGAGCGCGACGAACCGCACCGCGTCGGTGGGCCCGGCGAGTTCGCAGAGGGCTTTGAGGTAAATCTGGAGGATGCGCGGGATGCCGCCCTCGGAGGCGAACAGCTCCGGGGCGAGCAACAGGGTGCGCCGGCGCGCGGGCCGGCTCGGGTGCGCGGCGGCGCGCGCGGAGACGACGTGTGGCGGCGGGGCCGATTGGGCGGCGATTTCGATGCGCGGAGTAGCGGGCAACGGCGGCGGAGCGAGCCGGCGGTTGGCGAAGCCGATCAACACCGCGAGGCTCCACGCGCGGGACCATTGCCGCTCGTCGTGACCGGCGAGATAGTCACGCCAGAAATCCTGCACCGGCGCGCGGGCAAAAAGACCGCTGCGATCGATGCTCGTGTCGCTGAACGTTTCGTCGAGAAACGGACGCAGGTCCGCTCGCATCCAGACGGCGAAGGGCAGCGTGAAGCCGCGTTTTTGGCGGCCGCGGATCGCGGGCGGAAGAATGTCCGCGGCGGCGGCGGCGAGCGCGGACTTCGGGTGGTTGCGGTCTTCCTTGAAGCGCGAGGGCTGGCGCCAGAGCCATTCGATGAAGGGTCGATCGACAAACGGCACGCGCAGCTCGAGCGAGTGGCGCATGCTCATCGCGTCGCTGTCGCGCAGCAGCACATCGGCCATGTAGGTGCGCAGCTCCCAGGCGCTGATCGTTTCGAAAATACCGGCGCCGGTGAGGTCGCCGGCGAGCGCGGCGAGTTCCGGATGGTGCGGCGGATGACGGTCGAGCATCGCGGTCGCGTCCGGACCGAGGAGCGAGCGGCGCGTCGGCTCGGAAAACACGCGCCGGTGGAGCGCGCCTAGTTCGTGGATGTTGTGCGAGAGCAGGAGCAGGTCGGCGAGCTTGTGGGAGCGCACGTCGCGGGCGCGCAATCGCACGATGACCGCGCGCCGAACGGCGGACGGAAGCGAATGCCACAGCGGCAGCCAGCGGGCGATCTGGGGCAGCGTGCGGAACGCCGGGTAACCGCCGAAGAGCTCGTCGCCGCCGAGCCCGGACAACGCGACTTTCACTCCGCCGGCATGGGCGGTCTGGCTGACGTAGTAGGTGTTGATGCCGTCGCCCGTGGGCTGATCGAGCGAGGCGAGGATTTCGGGAATATCGCGCGCGATCTCCGCGCCGGTGACGATGCGCGTCTGGTGGTCGGTGCCGAAATGCCGCGCGGTCGCCTCGGCCGCGGCGGCCTCGGAATAGCCGGATTCGTTGAAGCCGATGGAAAATGTCTTCAACCGCGCGCCGGTTGCCTGCGTCATGAGTCCGACGACGACCGCGGAATCGAGTCCGCCCGACAGGAACGCGCCGACCGGCACGTCGGCAATAACATGGGCGCGGATGGTGTCTTCGAGCCGCGCGCGGAGTTCATGCGTGAATTCGTCGCGCGTGACGCAGGGGTCGGTGGCGGCCGGAATCGACCGGAAACTCCAATTCGAACGGAGGTCAAATTGGCCCGCGCGAAACATCGCGGATTCGCCAGGCCGCAGGCTGAAGATCCCGCGGTAGATCGTGCGCGGCGCGGGGACCGCGAACCACGCGAGGTAATCGGCGACTGAGAGCGGGTCGATCTCGGCGGAAAAAATTCCGGCGGCGAGCAGCGCGCCGAGTTGGGAGGCGAAAATCAAGCGGGCGCCGTCGTGGCGATAGTAAAGCGGCTTGATGCCGAATGGATCGCGGGCGAGGAAGAGCGACTGTTCATGGGTGTCCCACACTGCGAAGGCGAACATGCCGCGCAGGTGCGAGACGCAGCGGCTGCCCCATTGGGCATAAGCGGCGAGCAGCACTTCGGTGTCGCAGTTCGTGCGAAACGCGAAGCCGGCGGCGGTGAGCTCGTCGCGCAACGCGCGGAAATTGTAGATCGCGCCGTTGAACACGATGTGGAAACGATCGTCGGGCGTCGCCATCGGCTGGTGGCCGTTGGCGGGATCGAAGATCGCCAGCCGGCGCATGCCGATCGTGGCGTCGCCGTGATGCTCGATGCCGAGGTCGTCGGGTCCGCGACGAAGCATGGCGGCGCACATCCGCGCGACGGCCTCGTCGCGCGTGGCGACCGCAGTGGCGGGATCGACAAATCCGGCTATGCCGCACATCGGTTTTTGAAGCGAAAGCTTCGCCCCGTCGCTTCCGGGTCGAAGCGACGATTCGCGCGGGCGAAGGGGCGTGGAGCCATTAACTCAGTCTAGGGTTTAAACCCTAGACGCGAAAGGTCAACCTAAACACTGGTGCTTAAAAATCCCGTTGATGATTCGGGAGTTCACGCACAGATCGAATCGGCCACCTGGCGCGACTTTTCAGGCGAAAAAAGTTGTTCGACGATTTGCAGGCCGAAATCCAGCGCGGTGCCGGCGCCGCGCGAGGTGACGATATTTCCGTCCACGACGACGCGTTGGTCGGAAAGAATGCCAGGTAACTCCTGAACCACGGAAAAATGCGCGGTGTAGCGCCGTCCCGTCAGCAGACCGGCGTCGTGGAGCACCGTGGGCGCGGCGCAGATCGCAGCGAGCCAGCGGCCGGCAGCATGCTGGCGGAGCACGAGCGAGCGCACGCGCGGGTCGGCGCGGAGATGTTTCGTGCCGGGGCCGCCCGGCAAAACCACGCAGTCGAAATCGCGTGCCTCGACCGCGGCGAGCATCGTATCCGCGTGGAGCGTGACACCAGTGCGGCCGGTCACGTGGATGCCCTCGCCAAGCGCAGCGACCGTGACCTCCGCGCCCGCGCGGCGCAACAGGTCGATCGGGGTGACCGCTTCGATTTCCTCAAAACCTTCCGCGAGGATTGCGAGAACCGTGGGCATAGTGTGAGTTGAACACGCATGAGTGCGGTTGCCGACGGAAATTTTTCAGGAAAACGCGTGGCGATTTTGGGATGCGGCTATGTGGGCGGCGAAGTCGCGCGCCAGGCGCTCGCCCGCGGGATGCACGTGACGGCGCTGACGCGCAACGCCGGGAAGGCCGCGAAACTTCACGCGGGCGGGGCCGAGGTGATGGTCGCAGACCTCGCGGGCGAAACCTGGCATAGCGAGATCGCGGGCGGCGCGGATTATGTGCTCGATGCGGTGAGTTCCGGCGGTGGCGGGCTGGCGAGCTACCGGCGCAGCTACGTCGAAGGGATGCGTTCGATTGTGAAATGGGCGCAGGAGCGCGGACAGGTCGGCACGATCGTCTATACGAGCAGCACGTCGGTCTATCCGCAGGGCGGCGGCGCGCGGGTGGACGAAACCGCGCCGACCGAGGTCGTGGGCGAACGCGGCGCCGTGTTGCTCGAAGCGGAGCGATTGCTGCGCGAAAACGCCGGCGCGCGCCGGCGGTGGTTTGTGCTGCGGCTCGCGGGAATCTACGGGCCGGGGCGGCAGTATTTTCTCGAGCAGGTGCGGGCGGGCGAGGTTGCGGGACGCGGCGATCACCGGCTTAACCTGATCCACCGCGACGATGTCTGTGCGGCGGTGTGGGCGGCGTTTGCCGCTCCGGCTGCGGTGGCGAACGAGATTTTCAATCTCGCTGATGATGCCGCGGCGCCGAAAGCGGAGATCGCGGCCTGGATCGCACGGAAACTGGGCGTGCCGGCTCCGCAGTTCAACGGCGAACCGGCCGCCGGGCGGCGCGTGGTCGCGCTGGATCGCGTGATTGCGAACCGGAAGATTAAAACGATGCTCGGCTGGCAGCCGCGTTATCCGAGTTTTCGCGAGGGCTACGAAAATATGTTGGCGCCCGGCGCCGAATAGCCGTTAACCCAAAACCTCAAAACCGAAACTCAACCCCCAACTATCCATGGCCGGCGTAGGAAAACTTCTCAAACAGGCGCAGAAAATGCAGCGCGGCATCGAGGCGCTCCAGACTCAACTCGAGGCGAAGGAGATCGACGTTGCGAGCGGCGGCGGTGCCGTGAAAATCAAGATCAACGGCGCGGGCAAGTTCCTCGCGCTGTCGCTCGACCCGGAATTTCTCAAGGAGGATCCGAAACTCATCTCCGAGGCGGTGCTGGCGGCGGTGCAGGACGCCGCGAAGCAGGCGAAGGATTACAACGATGCCGAGATGCAGAAGGTGACGTCGGCGTTTCAGGTGCCCGGCTTCATGTGACGGGACCAAGACAAGCGTGCCTTCCGCCTTCGAAAAACTTCAGCAGCACCTGAAACAGCTTCCGGGGCTGGGCTACCGTTCGTCGGAACGGATCGCGTTGCACCTGCTGGTGGAAAAGCCGGAGCGGCTGCCGGCGCTGGTCGCCGCGCTCGAGGAGGCGGCGCGCACGGTGCGGCGCTGCACGCGTTGCGGCAATCTGGCGGAGGGGGAGTTGTGCGCGATCTGTGCGGACGAGCGGCGCGACCCAACACTCGTGTGCGTGGTCGAGCAAGTGCCGGACCTCGTCGCCCTCGAGCGCAGCGGCGCCTATCGCGGCGTCTATCACGTGCTGCACGGGAAGCTTTCGCCGCTGCACGGCGTGGGGCCGGAGGATTTGAATTTCGTGTCGCTGTTTGCGCGGATCGAGGTGGGCGGCGCGGGCGAGTTGATCCTCGCGCTGTCGAACGATGTCGAGGGCGAGGCGACGTGCCACTATCTCACGGAGCATCTGGCGTCGTCGGGACGCAGTTCCGTGAAGGTGACGCGGATCGGTTTCGGGCTGCCGAGCGGCGGCGGCGTGCTCTACGCGGACTCGGTGACGCTGAAGAGCGCGCTGGACGCGCGGCGCGCCTATTCGTGAACGCTGGTTGACTGGTGCGGGCGGAGGGAGTCGAACCCTCGTTTCATGCTTGGGAAGCACACGTGATAGCCGTTATACTACGCCCGCAAGAGCGTGGAAAAATTGAGAGAAGGAATCGCGGCGGGCGCAAGTCCTTCTGCGCTCACACGTCCGCCTCGACGTGTTCCTGGCTGAGATTGCGCCAGCGGTCGAGGACGCGGCGGTGGATGTCGGCGGACGCGAGGCCGTGGGCGGCGCGGAGAGTTTCGACGTTGCTGCCGTGTTCGATGAATTTGTCGGGCCAGCCGATGCGCTCGACGGCGGTCGGGCAGTTCGCCTCCTGCAACACTTCGAGCACCGCGCTGCCGAAGCCGCCCGCGATGACGTGATCCTCGAGCGTGACGAGCAGCGGAATGCACGCGGCGTGGCTGAGCAGCAGCGTGCGGTCGAGCGGTTTCACGAAGCGGGCGTTCACAACGCCGACGGAAAGATTTTCCTCGGCCTCCAGCCGGGCGGCGAGTTGGAGGGCTTCCTGCACCATCGGACCGAGCGCCCAGAGCATGATGTTCGAGCCCTGGCGCAACACCTCGGCCTGACCGATCGGGAGCGCGGCAGGTTGGGGTTTCAATTTCACGCCGAGGCCGGCGCCGCGCGGATAGCGAATGAACGCCGGCCCGCCTAGTTGCAGGCTGGTGTGCAGCATATCGACGAGTTCGTCCTCGTCCTTCGGCTGCATCACGGTCGCGTTGGGCACGCAGCGCAGATAGGCGAGGTCGAAGAGGCCGTGGTGGGTCGGGCCGTCGTTGGGCGAAAGGCCGGCGCGGTCGAGGCAGAACGTGACCGGGAGATTTTGCAGCGCGACGTCATGGATGATCTGGTCGTAGGCGCGCTGGAGAAAGGTCGAGTAGATCGCGCACACGGGCTTGATGCCCTTGGTCGCGAGGCCGGCGGCGAAGAGGACGGCGTGTTCCTCGGCGATGCCAACGTCGAAGAACTGGCGCGGCGCGGCGGCGGCGAGGTGCGAGAGGCCGGTGCCGCTCGGCATCGCGCCGGTGATGCCGACGATCGTGGAATCGGCCAGCGCGAAGCGCGCGAGGGCCTGCCCGAACACGTCCTGATAGTTCGGCGGCGCGTCGGCGGCGCGTTTTGCGCTTTCGCCGGTGGAGGGATCGAAGGGGCCGGCGCCGTGAAACTTTTCGGGGTGGTCGATCGCGGCGTCGAGGCCCTTGCCTTTTTTCGTGAGCACGTGGATCAGCACGGGCACGTCGCAGTGTTTCGCGAACTCGAGGTTTTTCACGAGGGCGTCGAGGTTGTGGCCATCGACGGGGCCGAGGTAGCGGAGGCCGAATTTCTCGAAGAGCGAGGACTCGACGAAGAAGTCCTTCGTCTCGCGTTTCCATTTTTGATAAACGCGGTTCATCTCGACGCCGACGGGGAAGCTCTTGAAGAACGCCTCGACGTCATGATGGAGCCGGTTGTAGGTCGGGTTGGTGCTGAGGCGGTTGAGGTAGCGCGAGATCGCGCCGACGTTTTTGGCGATGGACCACTCGTTGTCGTTGAGGATGACGATGAGGCGCTTCGTCGAGGAGACGACGTTGTTGAGCGCCTCGAGCGTGATGCCGCAGGTGAAGGCGGCGTCGCCGCAGATGGCGACGACGTGTTCGCTCGAGCCGCGAAGGTCGCGCGCCGTAGCCATGCCGAGCGCGGCGGAGAGGGCGGTGCCGGCATGGCCGGCGCCGAAGGCGTCGTGCGGGCTTTCGGCGCGGGAAAGAAAGCCGCTCGCGCCACCGGTCTGGCGAAGTTTTCTGAAAAACTCGCCGCCGCGGCCGGTCAGAAGCTTGTGCACGTAGCCCTGGTGCGAGACGTCGAAGACAAACTGGTCGGTCGGCGTGTCGAAGACGCGGTGCAGCGCGAGCGTGAGCTCGACGACGCCGAGGTTGGGGCCGATGTGGCCGCCGTTTTTGGCGGTGACGGCGACGAGTTCCGCGCGAATTTCCTGGGCGAGCTGCGGGAGCTGCGCGGCGGGGAGGGCCTTGACGTCGGCGGGACTTTTGATCGTCGGGAGGAGACGCGGCGGCGAGGCGGCGGAAGAGTCGTTCATCAGCGATGCGAGAAAGAGGCGAGCGCGGGGGTTCGACCGTCAGGCCTCGCTGGTGGTTTCAAATTTTGTGAAAGCGACGCCGTCTTTCTGCTTTTTGAGCAGCTCGATCTTGAGCTCGGCGTCCTTCAGGCGGGTTTCGCAGAGCTTGAGGAGCTTGTTGCCCTCCTCGAATTTCGCGAGCAGCTCGGCGAGCGGCACGTCGCCCGACTCCATCGATTCGACGATGGTTTCAAGCTGGTTCAGGGCGGCCTCGAAGGAGAGGTTGGTGTCGGCGGCTTCCACGCGGCACACGATGCGTCGGCGGAGCGGGTTTTCAACCAAAAGGTGGGTCGGCGGCGTGGGATTTGAATTGGCCCGCCGCGAAAACTCGCGTGCAGTCGTGCAATGCTTTTCGTTTTGGTGATCGCTGCGGCGCTGCTCGGGTTGCGGCTCGCGGGCGAGCTCGTTTTGTCGGCGCTGAATCGCGCGGAGGTGCGGCGTCATGCGTCCTCGCCACCACCAGCCGCGGCGGCGATCATGGATGCGGCGACTTATGCGAAGGCGGTGACCTACACGCTGGAGAAATCGCGGTTCGGCGCGATCATGGAGATTTTCGACACGCTGGTGCTGGCGCTGGTGGTTTTCGGGGGCGTGCTGCCGTGGTTGTTTACGCAGGTGGCCGGCTGGGGCGCGGCCGAGGCGGTGTGGACGCGGGTGATTTTTATCCTCGCGGCGGGCGTGTTGCTGGCGATTCCGTCGCTGCCGTTCGATTGGTGGGAATCGTTCCGGCTGGAGGCGAAATTCGGCTTCAACCAGCGCACGCCGCGGCTGTGGATCACGGACAAGTTCAAGGGCCTGGTGTTGATGGTCGCGATCGGGTTTCCGCTGCTGTGGGCGCTGCTTTCGCTCGTGCGCTGGGTCGGCGAAGCGTGGTGGCTGTGGGGCTTCGCGCTGTTGTTCGGGTTTCAACTGCTGATGCTCGTGCTTTACCCGAAGCTGATCCTGCCGTGGTTCAACAAACTCTCGCCGCTGCCGGAGGGCGAGTTGCGCGCCCGGCTGCTCGCGCTGGGCGACCGGACGGGATTTCGCGCGAAGACGATCGAGGTGATGGACGGCAGCAAACGCTCGGGGCACTCGAACGCGTTTTTCACGGGCTTCGGGCGGTTTCGGCGGATCGTGCTTTTCGACACGCTGATCGCGCAGCTCTCGCCGGAGGAACTCGAGGCGGTGCTCGCGCACGAGATCGGGCACTACCGGCGCGGGCACATCCCAAAGATGCTTGCGCTGTCGGCGGCGCTGATGCTCGCGGGGTTCGCGGCGGTCGCGTGGCTCGCGCGCAGTTGGTGGTTCAACGCGGCGTTCGGGTTTCCGCCGGGCGAGCTGGCGCCGGCGTTTTTGTTGTTCGGGTTGTTGAGCGGCGTGGTGACGTTTTGGTTTTCGCCGCTGGGAAATCTGCTTTCGCGCAAACACGAATACGAGGCGGATGCGTTCGCGCGCGAGGCGGTGGGCGGACCGGCGCCGATGATCGGCGCACTGCGGAAGCTCGCGCAGAAAAACCTGAGCAACCTGACGCCGCATCCGTGGTTCAGCGCGTTTTTCTACTCGCACCCGACGCTGGTCGAGCGGGAGGCCGCGCTGGTGAAGAGTTAGTTTTCACAGGAGGCAACGGAGATGAGAACAGCGGATGAATTGCTCCGTGCTCTTCGTTTCCTCCTGTGCGAGTTGATTCTTATCGCAGGGCTTCGCGCGGAAACGCTCACGCTCGCGACCTACAACGTTGAAAACTACGATGCGGCCGACCGAATGACGGAGGCGGGCTATCGGAAGGATTACCCGAAGCCCGAGGCGGAGAAGCGCGCTTTGCGCGCGGTGATTCGCGGGCTCGATGCGGACGTGCTCGCGTTGCAGGAGATGGGCACGGCGGCTTATCTCGACGAACTGCGCCGCGACCTGAAAACGGAGGGCCTCGACTATCCGCACGCGGTGTTGCTCGAGGCCGACGACGCGGACCGGCATGTGGCGCTGCTGTCGAAACGGCCGTTTGTATCTGTTACGCGGCACACGACGCTGGAGTTTTCGTATTTCGATGCGAAGGAGAAGGTGAAGCGCGGGCTGCTCGAGGTGCGCTTCGCGACCGCGGCGGGCGAACTGACGGTATTTGCGCTGCATTTGAAAAGCCGATTCACGGACCGGCCGGATGATCCGCGGTCGGCATTGCGGCGGGTGGGCGAGGCGGTGGCGGTTCGCGATGCGGTGCTGTTGCGGTTTCCGAATCCGTCGGCGGCGCGCTTCGTGATTCTCGGCGACTTCAACGACGACAAGTCCAGCAAGGCCGTGCAGCGCATTCTGCGCCGGGGCGAAACCATGGTGGGCGAACTGCTGCCGGTCGCCGACTCGCGTGGCGAGACCTGGACCCACGCGTATCGCAAGGAAGACAGCTACTCGCGGGTCGATCACATCCTCGTGTCGCCGGCGTTGCGCGCGTCGGTGCGAGGCGGCGCGGCGCAAATCTACGACGGCGACTGCGTGCTCGAGGCGAGCGACCACCGGCCGGTGAAGGCGACGCTGGAGTTTTCCGCGGGGAAATAGCGTCGCCGGCCAAACCGGCGAAGAGTTTCGCCAGGGGGGACGGTTACTTCGCCGCGACGCTGACCGCGACCGTGACTTCGCCGGCGCCGTAGCCTTTCAGGAAAAGGCTGCCGCTGCCGGGCTTTCCGCCCTCGACCGTGACGGTGAGGGAGGTCTGGCCTTGCGGCACGATGACTTCGGGCATGATCACGCTTTCAGGGATGTCAGTCGTGAGATCGAGGAGCAGGCCGCCGGGAGGCGCGGCGTTCGGGAGCGTGAAGGTGAGCGGCTGGCGGTCGCCCGTGCGCAGCGTGAGCGACGACGGCGTGACGCTGAGGGTGCTCGTGTCGATGCGGAACGTGCCGACGGGCGAGTTGCCGGCGGCGCTGCCGAGCATGACCCTGTAGTTCTGCCCGGCGGGCAGCGCGGGCACGAAGAAGCTGAGGGCGTTGGGCGACTCGAAGACGGTGCGCGTGGGGGTGTTGTCAAAATAGAGCACGTCCTGCGGCGTGAAGCCGCGGCCGAGCACGCTCACGCGCGCACCGACAGGGCCGCGGTTGACCTCGAGCGACAGCACGTAGCGGTGAACGATCCGGGCGTGCGTGACCTCGGTGTAAGCCTCGGCAGGCGACGTGCCGCCATTGGCCTCTACCAGGTATTTGACGAGAAAATAGTAGGCGATCTCGTCACGGCCGGCGGGGAGCTGGTATTCGAACTCGAAGAGATTTTCGCCGATGGGGCTTTTCGCCATCGGATGGTTCTGGCCGTCGATCACGATTTGCGGAGCGATGCTGCCGAGCGGGACGCTATTGCTCTTGGGCGTGATGCGCAGGGTGATCGTGTAAATCTGCGACGGGTTCTCCGGCAGGGAGCCGGGCGTGAGATTGGTCAGGACCACGCTCTGGCAACCGGCGAGGGCGAAGAGGCTCAGCGCGGCGCCGAGTCCCAAGAGGAATTTTCTCGCGGAGAAAAAACGGTTGGTGTGCATTGGGCTTTTTGGGAGTGAAAACCAGTCGGACTAAAGCGTGTTAGTAATGAGCCACTTCGCGACAGAGCAAGCCAAAGCTGTGCAGGCGACGCTGCTGGGCGTGTATCTGCACGTGCCGTTTTGCGCCTCGACCTGCGACTTTTGCGCGTTCTATCAAATCCAGCCGACCGCCTCGGACGTGAAAAGGTTCCTGCTCGGCGTCGCGCGCGAGGCGGAATTGGTGGCGTGGCCGCGGCCGGTGACGACGGTTTTCTGGGGCGGCGGCACGCCGGGGCTGCTCGCGCCGCGCGATCTCGCGCGGCTGGCGGCGATCGTGCGCGAGCGCTGCGGCGGCGCGCCGGAAGAGTGGACGGTGGAAATGGCGCCGGCGTCGGTCACGGCGGAACGACTCGCGGCGCTGCGAGAGGCGGGCGTCACGCGGATCTCGATGGGTGCGCAGAGTTTTCAGCCGGCGCTGCTCGACGCGCTCGGCCGGAAGCACACGCGCGAGCAGGTTTATCGCGCCCACGAACGCGTGCGGGCGGCGGGTTTCGCGAGCGTGAACCTGGATCTGATGTTCGCGCTGCCGGGGCAGACGGAGGCGGAATGGGCGGCGGATGTGCGCGAGGCGGTGGCGCTCGCGCCGGATCATCTCTCGACGTATTGCCTGACGTTCGAGGAGGACACGGCGCTGTGGGTGAAGCTCTCGCAGGGCCGGGTGAAACTCGATACCGAGCACGAGGCCCGGCTTTACGAGGCGACCTGGGCGCAGCTCGCGGCGGCCGGCTACGCGCAATACGAGGTGTCGAATTTCGCGCGGCCGGGTCATGCGTGCCGCCACAACCTGAACACGTGGCGGATGCACGAGTGGATCGGGCTGGGGCCGGCGGCGGCCTCGCAGCACGCGGGCTGGCGCGGCGCAAACGTGGCGGATTTGGAAAAGTGGTTCGCGCACATCGAGTGCGGCGATCGCGTTACGGAGGATCGCGTGGCGCTGACGCCGGCGCTGCTGGCGGAGGATGCACTGATTTTCGGGCTGCGAATGAACGAGGGCGTCGATGTCGCCGCGTGGCGCGAGCGTGCGCCGGAGGCGCGGTGGGAGGTCGTCGATGTGCTGCTCGAGCGGCTGGTCGCGGATGGATTGACGCGGCGTGAAGGCGAGCGCGTGCGGCTGACGGATCGCGGGCGGCTGCTCGCGGATGCAGTCGGCGCGGAGATCATGGAGGCGTTTTCGCCGGAACCCATTCACACATGAAAAAAATCGCGTGGTTGTTTTTTCTCACGGTGGCGCTCGTTCGCGCGGATCACGCGCTCGTGATCCAGACGGATTTTGGGACGAAGGATGGCGCGGTCGCGGCGATGAAGGGCGTGGCGGTCGGCGTCAGCCCGAAGCTCGCGATCTACGACTTGAGTCACGAGAACACGCCGTTCGATGTGTGGGAGGCGGCGTATCGGCTGAAGCAGACGGCGGAGTTCTGGCCGGCAGGAACGGTGTTCGTGTCGGTGATCGATCCGGGTGTAGGAACGGAGCGGAAATCCGTCGTCCTGCTGACGAAGAGCGGGCATTTTTTCGTCAGCCCCGACAACGGCACGCTGACGCTCGTCGCGGAGGAGCTCGGCATTGCCGCGGTGCGCGAGATCGACGAGACCAAGCACCGGCGCGCGGGCTCGGAGAAATCCTACACGTTTCACGGGCGCGACGTGTATGCCTACACCGGCGCACAACTTGCGGCGGGTGTGACGACGTTCGAGGACATCGGGCCGCTGCTCGCGCCGAAGGTGATCGAGCTCGCCTACGAAAAGCCGCGGCTCGAAGGCGGCGCGCTGATCGGGACGATTCCATATCTCGATTTTCAGTTCGGGAACGTCTGGACGAATCTTGACGACGCGCTGTTTGCGCGGCTTGCGCCGAAGCTCGGCGAGCGGTTTCGCGTGACGATCGCGCACACGGGCGAGGTCGTTTACGAGGGAGAAATGCCGTATGCGCGGACGTTCGGCGATGTGGCCGAGGGCGCGCCGCTGCTCTACGTGAACAGTTTGATGAACGTCTCGTTCGCGCTCAACCAGGGCGATTTCGTGAAGCGGCACGGCATCGCGTGCGGCGCGGAGTGGAGCGTGCGGGTCGAGAAACTGAAACCGTGAAACGACTCATCGCGCTTTCAGTCATGCCGCTTTTTGTGGTCGCGTGCGAGACCGCGCCGCATCGTGACTACGCGCCGACGACGGCGCGGTTTTTTCTCGAGTCGGCGAATGGCGAGGGCGGCAGGGTGACGCTGCCGCAAAGCGGCGTTCGGATCGCGGTGGCGCCGAAGCCGGTTTTTACGGAGTTCGATGTCGTCAATGTCGAGATCGCCGAGGTCGAGCTGGGCAAGTGCCTGATGTTTCAGCTCACGCCCGCGGCGGCGCGCGATCTTTACCGGCTGACGGGCGCGAACCAAGGGCGGCGGCTCGTGCTCACGTTGAACGGCGTCGCGCGCGGGGCGCGGCGAATCGATCGCCCGTTCGACGGCGGAACGATTTTGGTTTTTGTTGAAACGCCCGACGAGAAATTGCCGGCGCTGGTCGAAAACCTGCGCAAGACCGCCGCGGATTTGCAGCGGGAGCTGGCGAAAAAATCATGAGGCTCATTCGCACGTTCGCGGGGATTTTATTTTTATCGATCGGATTCTCTCGCGCGTCGGAGCGGGTCGAGATCGTGTGGCCGACGCCGAACACCGCGTGGGCGGAGGGGCGGCCGATCGGGGAATTTTTGCAGCACGCGGGGTCGGGCGACGCGGAGTCGGGCGGGTTCGGCGGCGTGCGCTCGGGCGGCGCGCAGTTTCACGAGGGAATCGATATCAAATGCCTGAAGCGCGACCGGCGCGGCGAGCCGGCGGACCCGGTGTTCGCGGCGATGACGGGCGTGGTGCGGCACATCAGCGCGAGTGCGGGCGACAGCAGTTACGGCCGCTACATCGTGCTCGAGCATCCGGATGTCGCGCCGGCGGTCTATACGCTGTATGCGCATCTCGCGCGGATCGCGCCGGGGCTGCGGGTGGGCGAGCGGGTCGAGCGCGGGCAGACGATCGGGTTGATGGGCCACAGCTCGGGCGGTTATGTGATTCCGCGCGACCGGGCGCACCTGCATTTCGAGATCGGAGTGATGGTGACGCGCGATTTTCAGGCGTGGTATGATTTCAGGAAATTCGGCAGCCGCAACGATCACGGGCTGTGGAACGGGCTCAACCTGATGGGCGTCGATCCACTCGAGTTTCTGAACGAGCGGCGCGCGGGCCGCATCAACACGTTTCAGGAATATTTCGCGCGGATGCAGCCGGCGGCGCGCGTGCGAGTCGCGACGCGGCGCGTGCCGGAGTTCGTGCTGCGCTATCCGGCGCTGGTGAAAAGGCCGCTGCCGCCCGCGATCGGCGGGTGGGAAATCAAGTTCAACTGGACGGGCGTGCCTTTCGAATGGACGCCGCTTTCGCCGCTGGAGGCGATCGGGCTCGTGCCGAATCAGCCGGTGCTCGTCGAGGCGGACGCTGCGATCGAGCGGCGCGAGCGAAGCAAGTCGGTCGCGGTGCTGCGGCGCGGCCGATGGGCGATCGGCCGCGATCTCGAGATCGTGCTGCAGCAGTTGTTCGGTGTGAAGTAGCGCCGGCGCCGCAAACTCAGCTCTGCGGCTTGAGCTGGTCGATCAACGCAGCGAACTCGGGATGCTCCTTCAATCCCTCGAGGTCGGGATCTTCCTGCATCCAGTCGAAATCCCGGTAGCCGAGTTCCACCGCCTGGCGGAGCGAGCGCAGCGCGGCCGAGGTGCGTTTCACGAGGGCGAGGCTGCACGCAAGATTGTAGTGGGCGGTCGCGTTTTGCGGCTGGAGGCGCACGAGACGGCGATCCATCCGCAGACCGTCGGCGACGCGGCCGTGTTTCGTGTAAAGACCGCCGAGCAATTCGATGACGGCGGTATAATCCCGGTCGCGTTTCAGGACCGTTTCGAAAAATTTGATTTCGAATTCGTGGTCGGGCGGCTTGGACATGGTCGGGTCAGGTGCGGCGCGGACAGGTGCCGGTCAGGCGGAGCGTATCGCAGCGGGCGCTGACTTGCAGGCGTTGCGAGACGGGCGACAAGCCGAGTTTCGAGGAGACCGTGTTGCCATACCAGCTCATGAAAGGCGCGCTGATTTCGAAAATTTTGTCGCAGTCGAGGCACACCACCTGGGCAACCTGGGTGGAGCCGCCCTCGGAATTTGGATGGTAGAATTTCTCGCCAGTGCCGATATCGACTTCGCGAAGCAGCGCGCTTTCGACCATAATCGGCAGCGTGCGGTAAACCGTGGCGCGCGAGACGGAGTCGTCGATCGTGCGCGCGTAGTCGAGGAGCTGTTCGGCGGTGAAATGCTCCGTCTGCGCCAGCGCGGCGTCGAAGATGGCGAGCCGCTGGTTGGTGACGCGCAGGCCTTTTTGCGTGAGAAATTTCCTGAACTTGTCGCGCGCGGCGGGGATGTTCACGCGGCGACTGTTTGGGCGGTGCGGCGGGACTGTCAACGCTTCGAAGTGGGGCGACGCGGCGCATCTCCGTCGTTGCGGGCGGGCCGGCCACGCGCCCAAAGTGTGGGATGATCGCCGGGGTTCATCCGCTCGCGGGGTTCGACAAGCTGCTGCACTACCGCGTGCCCGAAGCGCTGCGCGAGGCGGTGGCGGTCGGCTCGCTCGTGCGCGTGCCGTTGAATCACGCGATGCGGCTCGGGATCGTCGGGGAGATCGGCGCGCCGCGGGATTTTCCGGTGGAGAAACTCAAATCGATCGCGCAGGTGCTGCACCCGTTCCCGGCGCTGCCGCCCGACCTGCTCGAACTCGCGCGTTGGATGGCGGTTTATTACGCCTGCGGACTCGACACCGTGATCGAGACGATGCTGCCCGCGGCGGTGCGCAACGGCGCGACCGTGAAACACGAAAAATCGCTAGCGCTCGCGCGACAGCTCAAGGCGGACGAACTCGTTACGCTGGAAAAACGCGCACCGCAGCAGGCGCGGCTCTACCGCTTTCTGGCCCAGCAGTTTCGTTCGCAAAAAAAATCGCTCGTGCTCGCGCGGCTCGGCCAGACGGCGGCGACGGCGGCGGCGCTCGTGAAGCGCGGCGTGCTGCGCGAGGAACTGCGGCGCGTCGAACGCGTGGCCTACAGCGACGATTTCGAGCACGGCGAACTCGTTGCCTCGCAGCCGCACGTGTTGAACGCTGAGCAATCCGCTGCGGTGGTGGCGATCGACGCGAGCCTGGCCGCGGAGAAATTCAGCGTGACGCTGCTGCACGGCGTCACGGGCTCGGGCAAGACGGAGGTTTACCTGCGCGCGATCGATGCAACGCTGAAGGCGGGGGGCGGCGTGATTTTTCTCGTGCCGGAAGTCGCGCTCACGCCGCAGACGGTGGCGCGGCTGCGCTCGCGACTCGAGGCGATCGCGCCGGGGCACCGGTGCGTGGTGTGGCACAGTTTTTTGAGCGACGGCGAGCGGTTCGACGGCTGGCTCGCGCTCGCGACGGGCGAGGCGCGCGTGGTTGTGGGCGCGCGCTCGGCGATTTTCGCGCCGGTGAAAAATCTGCGGCTCATCGTCGTCGATGAGGAGCATGAGCCCGCCTACAAGCAGGACGAGACGCCGCGCTACCACGGGCGCGACGTGGCGGTGATGCGTGCGAAGTTGTGCGGCGCGGTGTGCGTGCTCGGGACGGCGACACCGTCGCTCGAAAGTTTTGCCAATGCGGAGGCGGGAAAATACCGGCTGCTCCAGCTCACCGAGCGCGTCGATGCCCGGCGGATGCCGCAGATCGAGATCGTCGATTTGCGGATCGAGGCGATGAAACAGCGTGCGCTGGCGACGTTGTCGCGGAAACTCGTCGAGGCGATGCAGGCGCGGTTCGACCGGCGCGAGCAGACGATTTTGTTCATCAACCGCCGCGGCTACTCGTCGTCGATGCTGTGCACGAAATGCGGGCACGTCGAGGAATGCGTGCATTGCAGCATCGCGATGACGTATCATCGCGCGGACGAAACGCTGCGCTGCCATCTGTGCGGCGACGAGAAGCCGGCGCCGGCGCGGTGCCCGCAATGCGGCGCGCCGGACATTCGCTGGCGCGGGCTCGGCACGCAGCGGGTGGAAGAGGCGGTGCGGCGCGTGCTGCCGCGGGCGCGGGTCGAGCGGATGGACAGCGACGCGATGGCGAAGAAAAATCGTTTCCGGGAGGTGCTGTCACAGTTTCGCACGGGCAAAATCGACGTGCTGGTCGGCACACAAATGATCGGCAAGGGTCTGGATTTTCCGAACGTAACGCTGGTCGGGCTGATCGACGCGGACATTTCGATGCACGTGCCGGATTTTCGCGCGAACGAACGGACGTTTCAGTTGCTCGTGCAGGTGGCGGGTCGCGCCGGACGCGGCGACCGCGCGGGCGAGGTAATCGTGCAGACATTCACACCGCAGGCGGAGGCGATCCAGTTTTCGCGGCGCGCGGATTTCGCGGGGTTTGCGGCGGCGGAGCTGAAGGTGCGGCGCGAGTATCGTTATCCGCCGTTCCGGCATTTGATTCACCACCTGTTTCGCGGGCCGAATCCGGAGAAGCTGAAATTTTTCGCGGAGCAGTGGGCGAAGCTGGTCGAAAAGGAACTCGGTGCGCGGGTGGAATTGCGCGGCCCGTCGGCGTCGCCGATCGAAAAAATCAAGGACGAGTATCGCTGGCAGCTCTGGTATTTCACCAACGCGGTGACGAAAGTCGTGCCCGAACTCGTGCGGTTGCGCGCCGGCTTCGCGTGGCCCGACGACATCACGCAGGTGCTGGACGTCGATCCGGTGAATCTGATGTGACCGTTAGTCGCGGATTTTGCCGAGGACGCGGCCGAGGTATTTTTTGGCGTAGAGCGGGAGACGTTCGCGAATGAGGCGCTCGGGCGGGTGGCGGCGCACACCGAGTTCGGGGGCCTTCGTCACAACCGTGCCGTCGTCGGGATTCAATATGATCCACGCGAGCACGCGGCGAAGCGTGTCGCGATCGAAGCGCGCTCGCAGTTCGTCGAACACGGCGCGCGCAATCTCGGCCTCGCGCAGATCGGCGGTAATGTCGGCGACTGTTGCGAGGCTCACGAGATGCCGGATATTTTCCGCCGGATCGTCGAGATGCGAGGGCGGCCAGGATTTCAGTTGGGCGAGGAAACCCGCCACCCGCGCAGTGTCGGCCGCGGTTTTGAACGGCGGGGCGAGGCGGGTGACGAGTTCGTTGTCGCCGGGAAGGTCGTCGTAGGTGATCCGGTCGATTTGCGCGTCGGTGATCGCTTCGTAGTTCGCGCCGAAGGGCGGGAGAGGTTCCAGCCGGCCGGTGAACGCAGCCGCAGCGCCGACCGCGAGCCACGCGAGCAAGGCGGTGGCAACCCAGATATATCCGGCGTGGCTGAGACGGCGGCCGGTTTCCCAGCGGAAGAGTTTTGCGCCGATCGCGCCGGCGGCGAATCCGATGACGGCGAGCGCGGCGAGAGCGAAACCGGCGCCGGCGAGTCCGCGCGAATCGGTGATGCAACGCTGGAGCGCCTCGACGGCGTAGCGGCCGGGCATGAAGCCGGCGACGCGCTGTGCCCACGCGGGCAGCGCGGCGAGCGGCACGCCGACGCCACCGATCAGGATCATCGGCAGGAAGAGGCACTGGCCGAGCGCCTGCACGGCGGGCACGTCGTCGGCGAGCGCGGCGACGAGCAGGCCGAGCCCGAGAAACGCGAACGTGACGAAGAAAAATGCAGCGAGGAATTGCACCGGATGCTGCGGCAGCGGTGTGCCGTAGATGAAGCGGGCGAGGACGATTTGCAGGAGAACGGACGAGGCGACGATTACGAGCCGTGAAACCAGCGTGCTCGCGACGAGGCTGCCGGTCGGAACAGGCAGCAACCGGTAGCGGCGCCAGACACCGCGTTCGCGCTCGGCGACGAGTGCAGTGGGCAGGCCGAAGCACGCTCCGCCGAGAATCGTGATCGTGAGGATTTGTCCCATCTCGGGCAGCAACGGCGGCGTGTCGCCACGAAAGATGCTGCCGAAGGCGAGGAGAAACAGGACCGGGACGAGGTAGCCGTAAATGATAGCCGGCGTGCTGCGGAAATTGAGCCTCAGCGTGAGGAGAAAATGCCGGCCGAGGCCGGGCAGCGTGCGCGCGTCGTTCATGGCCGCGGTCCCTCGGCGGACCACGATTCGCCGGTGAGTTCGAGAAACGCGTCCTCGAGCGTGGGCCGGAGAATTTGGAGATCGAGCAGGTCGTTTTTGTCGGCCTGCAATTGTTGCGCGAGTGCGAGGATCGTCTGGTTCGTATCCGTGGTTTGGAGAAGCCAGTCTTCGGCGCGCTGCCGGGCATTGACGACACCGGGCAAGTCGGCCGGCGCGAACGGCCGCGCGGTGCGGACGACGAGGCGGGGTGTTGCGCGAGAACGCGCGATCAGCTCGGCGGGCTTGGCGACGGAGACGAGCCGACCTTCGTGGAGGATGCCGATGCGGTCGCAAAGCTGATGGGCCTCGTCGAGGTCGTGAGTGCTCAACAGGACGGTTCGACCCGAGGCGCGGACGCCGGCGATGAGTTGGTGGAGTTCGCGGCGGGCTTGTGGATCGAGGCCGGCGGTCGGTTCGTCGAGCACGACGATTTGTGGGCGGTTGACGAAGGCGAGCGCGAGAAAGAGACGCTGGCGCTGACCGCCGGAAAGCGAGTCGAAGGGTGCGTCGGCTTTTTCAGCGAGGGCGAACTGTTCGATCAGCTCGCCGATGGCGGCGGGCGCGCGATAGAACGAGGCGAAAAGTTTCAGCGCTTCGCGCGGCGTGATTTTGTCCTGCAACGTCGCCGCCTGAAGCTGGGCGCCGACGAGTTGTTTCGCGCGTTGCGGTTCGGCGAGGGTGTCGATGCCGGCAATCGCGATCGCGCCGGCGTCGGCGCGGCGGAGGCCGAGGAGGCATTCGAGCGTGGTCGTCTTGCCGGCGCCGTTGCGACCGAGGAGGCCGAAGATTTCGCCGGCGGCGACGTCAAAACTGATCCCGCGCACGGCCTCGACCGCGTCGTAGCGTTTCGACAGGTCGCGCACGCGGATGCTGGCGGGGGCGGGCTCGGACATTTCGCCTAGGCAAAACGGCTTCAGCCGCGCGATGTCAACGAACCTCCGTGTTAGCGTTCAGTGCGAAACGGTGGAGGCGCGGCGCGCAAGGACCTGATCGGTGGCGGGCAGCGCGGCGGAATTCCAGCCGCCGCCGAGGGCCTCGATCAGGGCGACGGTGGCGGTGAGGCGGCTTTCCAGAATGCCGAGCGCGGTCTGGCGGTTGTTCAACTCGGTGACCTGCGCGGTGACGACGCTGGTGTAGTCAACGGTGCCGGCCTTGTATTCGTTAAGTGCGATACGCGCGGCGTCGGCGGCCTCGGTTACGGCGGCGTCTTCCACCTCCTGTTCGGCGGCGAGGACGCGGAGGGCGGCGAGGTTGTCCTCGACCTCACGGAACGCGCCGAGCACGGTGGCGCGATAACCGGCGACGCTGGCGTCGAAGGCGGCGCGGGCGGAGGCGACCTGGGCGCGGCGCTCGCCGAAGTCGAAGAGCGTGTCGCCGAGGCTGGCGCCGATCGACCAGAAGCGATTGGGCGCGTTGAAGAGCGAGTTGAGCGCGGAGTCCTGGTAGCCGCCGGCGGCCGAGAGCGTGAGGGCGGGGAAATACGCGGCGGTCTGGATGCCGATGCGGGCATTGACGGCGGCGACGTTGCGTTCGGCGGCGGCGATATCGGGACGGCGTTCGAGGAGATCGGAGGGAAGCTGCGCCGGAATGTCGGGGACAGTGGACGCGAGTGTGGGTTGCGGCTCGATCGTGAGCGCGCTCGGCGGCTGGCCGACGAGGACGGCAACGGCGTGTTCGAGCTGGTCACGCTGGATGTGGGCGTCGATCACTTGTGCGCGGGCGGCGTCGAGAAGGGCCTGCGCGGAGATCACGTCGCTGCGGGCGACGATGCCGACGTTGTATTTGTTTTGGGCGATCTCGAGGGTGCGACGGTAGGCCTCGACGGCGTTTTGCCGGAGGCGTAGGCGTTCGTCGGCGATGCGGAGCTGGATGTAGTCCTGCGCGAGTGTGGACTGTGTCGAGAGCTGGGCGGCGGCGAGATCGGCGGCGCTCGCTTGGGCGGCGGCGATATCGGCCTCAGTGAGGCGGCGGACACGGCCCCAGAAATCGGGCGTCCAACTCGCGCCGAGCGAGGCGGAGAAAAGATTGGACGGCGCGGTGGAGCCGGCGACGGGCGGCGAGCCGGCGGCCCGAGCGCCGCTGGAGGCCTTGGCGCGTTCGGCGGAGCCGGATACGGACAGCGAAGGGAAGAGCGTGGCATGATCGGCGCGCGCGAGCTGGCGGGCCTGCTCGTAGTTGGCGGCGGCCTGGAGGAGCGACTGGTTCGCGACAGTGGCCTGAGCCTCGAGTTCGTTCAGGCGGGGGTCGTTGAAAATTTCCCACCACGGGCCGCGGGCGGTCGCATCGGCGGGTGCGGCGGGTTTCCAACCGGCGGCTTCCTTATAGGCAGCCGGGGTCGGCGTGGTGGGCCGGTGGTAGTTGGGTCCGACGGCGCAGCCGGCGAAGGCCAGCGCGGCGGCGAGCGGGAGCGAGCGGGCGAGCTTCGCCCGGGGTTTCGGGAAATTGGCGGTTAACGCGGCGGCGATCATTTTTTCTGGCGTTGTAAATTATGACCGGGCGGGGACGGGTTGAGTTTCCGGTGCGCGCAGCGTCGCGGCCGGGCGACGGCGGAGGAACCAGAGGCGGACGCGGTCGATGTAGAGATAAATGACGGGTGTCGTGTAGAGCGTGAGGAGCTGGCTGACGGCGAGGCCGCCGACGATCGCGATGCCGAGCGGGCGGCGGAGTTCGGAGCCGTTGCCAAAGCCGAAGGCGAGCGGCATGGCGCCGAGCATCGCGGCCATCGTCGTCATGAGGATCGGGCGGAAGCGGAGGAGGCAGGCCTTGAAGATCGCGTCGCGCGGGCTGAGGTTTTCGTTGCGCTCGGCGGCGATGGCAAAGTCGATCATCATGATCGCGTTTTTCTTTACGATGCCGATGAGGAGGAAGACGCCGATCAGCGCGATGAGGCTGAACTCGGTGTTGAAAAGCATGAGCGCAAGCACGGCGCCGAGGCCGGCGGACGGGAGCGTCGAGAGGATCGTGAGCGGGTGGGTGTAACTTTCGTAGAGGATACCGAGCACGATGTAGATGGCGACGACGGCGGCGAGGATGAGGACGGGTTCGTTGCCGACGGACTGCTGGTAGGTGGCGGCGGTGCCGGCGAAGCTGCCGTGAACCGTGGTGGGCATGTGAATGCGGGCGATCTGGCGATTGATCGCGGCGACGGCGTCGCTGAGCGAGGCGTTCGGCGCGACGTTGAAGGAGATTGTGCCGGCGGCGAACTGGCCCTGATGGTTCACGGCGAGGGGCGTCGTGCCGGTCTCGTAATGCGCAAAGGCGGAGAGCGGAATAACTGTTTCCACGTGGGTGCTGACGGCCTGACCCGATGAAGCGCCGCCGCGGCCGCGGGTGGCGATGGCGTTGAGGCTGGCGTTGCGCGCCGCGTCGCCGGCGGCGGCGGCGGCACTCGAGGAGGACGAAGCGCCGGTGGTGCCGGCGACGGCGTTGGTCGATTGGGTGCCGCTGATGGCACCGCCGGAGGTGCTCACGTAGATGTGCTCGAGCGCGGTGGGATCCTGCCAGAACTGCGGTGCGACGACCATGACGACGTGATACTGATTCAGCGAGCGATAGATGGTGGAGACCTGGCGCTGGCCGAAGGTGTCGTAGAGGGTGTTGTCAACCTGGCTGGCGGTGAGGCCGAGGCGCGAGGCGGTGTCGCGGTCGATGACGAGGTCGGTCTCGAGGCCCTTGTCCTGCTGGTCGGTGTTGAGATCCTGGAGGACCGGCTCGGCTTTCAGCGCTTCGAGGAGTCGCGGAGTCCAGGTGCGCAGGTCGGTGAGGTTGTCGGCCTGAAGCGTGTATTGGTAAAGTGAATTGCTCTGGCGGCCGCCGACGCGGAGTTCCTGGGCGGGGAACAGGTAGATGCTGGCGCCGGGAATGGCGGCGAGTTTCGGGCGGAGCCGGCCGATGACCTGGGCGGAGGAAACCCTGGTTTCGGAGACGGGCTTGAGGCTGACGAAGAGCCGGCCGGTGCTTGCGCCGGTTCCGCCGCCGGTGAAGCCGACGACCGCTTCGACGGCCGGATCGCGGCCGACAATGTCGAGGAACTGGCGGAATTTTTTCGACATGAGTTGAAACGAGATACTCTGGTCGGCTTGAACGAAGCCGACCAGGCGACCAGTGTCCTGCTCGGGGAAGAAGCCTTTCGGAATGATGGTGAAGAGCCAGATGTTCAGCGCGACCGTGCCGATCAGGATGAACAGCATGAGCGGCGCATGGCGCAGAACCCAGGCGAGCGTGCGTTCGTAGGTGCCGATCAAGTCCTGGAAGAAGTTTTCGCTCCAACGGTAGAGCCGGCCGTGCTGGGGGCGGTCGCGGCGGCCGAGGATGCGGGCGCACATCATCGGCGTGGCCGTAAGCGAGACGACCATCGAAATGCCGATCGCGATGGAAAGCGTGACGGCGAACTCGCGGAAGAACCGGCCGACGATGCCGCCCATCAGGAGAATCGGGATGAACACGGCGACGAGCGACAGGCTCATGGAGAGCACGGTGAAGCCGACTTCACGCACGCCGAGGAGAGTCGCCTCGAACCGCGGGATGCCGGCCTCCATGTGGCGGACGATATTTTCCATGACGACGATCGCGTCGTCCACGACGAAGCCGGTCGCGATCGTGAGCGCCATCAGCGAGAGGTTGTCCAGGCTGTAATCGAGCAGATACATCACGCCGAAGGTGCCGATGAGCGAGATCGGCACGGCGACGCTCGGGATCGCCGTGGCGCGCGGATCGCGCAGAAACAGGAAAACGACGAGGATCACGAGGACGACCGCGATGGCGAGGGAAGCCTCGACGTCATGGAGCGAGGCGCGGATCGTGGTGCTGCGGTCGGAGGCCACGGTGAGCGTGGTGCCGCCGGGAATCGACGCGGCGAGCGCCGGGATTTCGGCGCGCACGCGATCGACCGTGTCGATGATATTCGCGCCGGGCTGCCGCGAGATCACGACGATGACGGATGGGCGGCCGTTTGCGAGGCCGAGATTACGGGTGTCCTCGACGGAATCGGAGATGTCGGCGACATCGGAGAGGCGGACGCCGGCGCCGTTGCGGTAGGCGACGACGAGCGAGCGGTATTGCGCCGCGGCGCGCGCCTGGTCGTTGCTGTAAATTTGCCAGCGCAGGCCCTCGCTTTCGATGGCGCCCTTGGGGCTGTTGGCGTTGGCGGCGGAGAGCGCGGCGCGCACGTCCTCGAGGCCAATGCCGTATTTGAAAAGTGCGGTCGGGTTGAGTTCGACGCGAACGGCGGGGAGCGAGCTGCCGCCGACCGTGACATCGCCAACGCCGGAAACCTGGGAGAGTTTTTGCTCGAGGATCGTCGCGGCGGCGTCGTAGAGCTGGCCCTGACTCAGCGTGTCGGAAGTCAGCGCGAGAATGAGGATGGGCTGGTCGGCGACGTTGAACTTGCGGTAGGTCGGGTTGCTGCGGAGCGCGGCGGGAAGGTCGGCGCGCGCGGCGTTGATCGCGGCCTGCACGTCGCGCGCGGCGCCGTCGATGTCGCGGCTGAGGCTGAATTGGAGGACGACGCGGGTGTTGCCGACGGTGCTCGAGGACGTCATCTCGGTGACGTCGGCGATCGCGCCGAGGTGGCGCTCGAGCGGCGTGGCGACGCTGCTTGCCATCGTCTCCGGGCTGGCGCCGGCCATCGAGGCCGAGACGACAATCGTGGGAAAATCGACCTGCGGCAGCGGCGCGACGGGAAGCCGAAAATACGCCGTGAGCCCGGCGAGCGCGACGCCGATCATGAGGAGCGTCGTGGCGACGGGGCGGCGGACGAACGGTTCCGAGAGGTTCATGTGGCGGGCTCCTCTTCGCCGAGCAATTCGGCGCGGCGGGCGCGGACGCGGGCGGCGAGGCGGTCGAAGGTGAGATAGATGACCGGCGTGGTGAAAAGCGTCAGCATCTGGCTGACGATGAGGCCGCCGACGATCGTGATGCCGAGCGGATGGCGCAGCTCGGAGCCCGTGCCGGTGCCGACCATCAGCGGCACGGCGCCGAGGAGCGCGGCCATCGTCGTCATGAGGATCGGGCGGAAGCGCAGGAGGCAGGCTTGATAAATCGCCTCGCGGGGCGGGAGGTGTTCGTGGCGTTCGGCCTCGAGGGCGAAGTCGATCATCATGATCGCGTTTTTCTTCACGATGCCGATGAGGAGAATGATGCCTATGATGCCGACGACGCCGAGGTCGTCGCCCGCGACCATGAGCGCGAGCAGCGCGCCGATGCCGGCCGAGGGGAGCGTCGAGAGAATCGTGATCGGGTGAATGAAACTCTCGTAGAGAACGCCGAGGATGATATACATCGTCACGATCGCAGCGACGATCAGGAAGATCTCGTTGGACAGCGAACTCTCGAAGGCCGAGGCGGCGCCTTGAAAGCTCGTGATGACGCTTGCCGGCATGCCGAGCTCGGTTTCGGTCTGGCGGATCGCGGCGACGGATTTGCCGAGCGAGCCGCCGGGCGGGATGTCGAACGAGATCGTGTTGGCGGGAAACTGGCTGAGGTGGTTGATGAGGAGCGGCTCGTTGCGAATCTCGATGTGCGCGATGGCGGAAAGGGGAACCTGGCCGCCGGACGCGGAGGGCACGTAGATTTGGTTGAGCGAGTCGGGCGAGCGCTGGAGGTCGGGGCTGGCCTCCATGATCACGCGATACTGGTTCGATTGCGTGAAGATCGTGGAAATGATGCGCTGGCCGAAGGCGTCGTAGAGCGCGTTATCGACGGTGGCGGCGGTGATGCCGAAGCGCGCGGCGTTGTCGCGATCGACGACGACGGAGGCGGCGAGGCCGTGCTGCGCGAGATCGGTGGCGACATTGCTCACCTCGGGGAGCTGCGCGAGGCGGTCGGCGAGTCGCTGGACCCAGGTGTCGAGATCGGCGGGGTTCGCGCTTTCGAGGACGAATTGATACTGCGTGCGGCTGATGCGATCCTCGATCGTGAGGTCCTGGACCGGCTGGACATAAACGGAGATGCCGGCGATGCCCGCGGTCTCGCGCTGGATCCGCTGCATGATCGGGACAACGGTGTCGGCGCGGTCGGCGCGCGGTTTCAAGTTCACCAACATCCGGCCCGAGTTGAGGGTGGTGTTCGTGCCATCGATGCCGACGAAGGAGGAGAGGCTGTCCACCGCAGGGTCGCGCATGATCGCCGCCGCGATCGATTCCTGGCGGCGCGACATGGAGGCGTAGGAGACGGACTGCGGCGCCTCCGTGATCACCTGAATCAAACCGGTGTCCTGCACCGGGAAAAATCCTTTTGGAATCAAGGCGTAGAGCAGCACGGTGACGACGAGCGTGCCGACGGCGACGGCGAGCGTGGCGGCCTGGCGATCGAGAACCCAGTTGAGCAAGCGGGCGTAAAGATCGATGAGATTTTGAAACCACGCGCCGGCGCGGCGGCTCCACGCGGGCTCTTGCTCGGGCGGGCGATGACGGACGAGCTTCGCGCACATCATCGGAACGAGCGTGAGCGAGACGACGGCGGAGATGAGAATCGTGACGGCGAGCGTGATGGCGAATTCGCGGAAAAGCCGGCCGACGACATCGCCCATGAACAGGAGCGGGATCAGGACGGCGATGAGCGAGATGGTGAGCGAGATGATCGTGAAGCCGATTTCGCCGGCGCCCTTGAGCGCGGCCTGGAGAGGCGGCTCGCCCTTCTCGACGTAGCGCGCGATGTTTTCGATCATCACGATCGCGTCATCGACGACGAAGCCGGCGGCAATCGTGAGCGACATCAGCGAGAGGTTGTTCAGGCTGAAGCCGAGGAGATACATCACGGCGAACGTGCCGATAAGCGAGAGCGGGACGGAAAGGCTCGGGATGATCGTCGCAGGGATGTTGCGCAGGAAAACGAAGATCACGAGGACGACGAGGATGACGGCGAGGGTGAGTTCGAATTCCACGTCGTGAATCGAGGCGCGGATGGTGGTCGTGCGGTCGGTGAGGATCGACACATCGACGGCGGGTGGGAGCGCGGCCTGCAGGGCGGGCAGGAGTGCGCGGATGCTCTCGACGACCTTGATGACGTTCGCGCCCGGCTGGCGCTGGATGTTGAGGATGACCGCGGGCGTGTTGTTGAACCAGGCCTGGAGCTTCGTGTTTTCGGGGGCGCTCTCGACGGTGGCGACGTCGGAGAGGCGGACGGGCGCGCCGTTGCGGTAGGCGAGGACGAGGTGAAGGTATTCCTCCGGCGACGTGAGCTGGTCGTTGGCGTTGATGCTGTAGGAGCGGGTGGGGCCGTCGAAGTTGCCCTTGGCGGTATTGACGTTGCCGTTGCCAACGGTGCTGCGGAGGTCGTCGATGTTGAGGCCGTAGGCGGCGAGGGTGCGCGGGTTCACGCGGATGCGCATCGACTGGCGCTGGCCGCCGCCGATGCTCACGAGGCCGACGCCGGGGAGCTGGGAAATTTTTTGCGCGAGACGCGTGTCGGCGAGATCCTCGACCTGCGTGAGCGGCAGGGTCTTCGACGTGAGCGCGAGCGAGAGGACAGGCGCGTCGGCGGGATTTACCTTTGCGTAAACCGGCGGCGCAGGCAGGTCGGAGGGGAGCAGGTTGCCGGCGGCGTTGATGGCGGCCTGCACTTGTTGCTCAGCGACGTCGAGTTTGAGGTCGAGGTCGAACTGGAGCGTGATGACCGAGGCGCCGGCGGAACTCGTCGAGGACATTTGCTTCAAGCCGGGCATTTCGCCGAGCTGGCGCTCGAGCGGGGCGGTGACCGACGAGGTCATCACGTCCGGGCTGGCGCCGGGATAAAATGTCTGGACCTGAATCGTCGGGTAGGAGACCTCGGGCAGCGCGGAGAGCGGGAGAAAATTATACGCGACGATGCCGACGATCAGGATCGCCATCATCAGGAGCGTCGTGGCGACGGGACGCAGAATGAAAATGCGGGAAGGACTCATCGGCGCGGAGATCCCGTCACTGCTTGCTGGAGGAATCGTCCGTGGGAGGGCGGTGGCGGTGCGGCCGGCCGGTGCCGGAGGTGCCGCCGGCGCCGTGCGCGGCGCCGGCTTCGTTGGCGGCGTTGTGCGGAATCACTTTCATGCCGTCGCGAAGCCGGTCGGCGCCGTCGGTGACGACTTGCTCGCCGACGGCCAAGCCGTCGGTGACGGCGACGCGTTCGCCTTCGGTCGGGCCGAGCTTGACCGGGCGCGTGGCGACCGTGCTGTCCGGTTTAACGAGGTAAACGAACGTGCCCTGCTGGCTGCGCTCGACCGCGGAGGTGGGGATCACAACGGCGTCGTGCAAGCTGTCCACGAGCAGGCGGACGTTGACGAACTGGTTCGGAAAGAGGCTCTCGTCTTCATTCGCGAATTCCGCGCGGAGCCGGAACGTGCCGGTCGAAGTGTCGATTTGATTGTCGATCGTCGTGAGGGTGCCGGTGGCGAGCTTGGTGGTCTGGGTGCGGTTGAACGCCTCGACGGGGAGCTTCGCGCCGGAGTGCAGCCGCGCGGAGACTTGGGTGACGTTGTCCTCGGGCAGCGTGAAGATGACCGTAATCGGCTTCGTCTGCGTGAGGACGACGAGGCCGTTTGTATCGCCGGGCGTGACGTAGTTTCCCTGATCGATAAGCCGCAAACCGACGCGGCCGTCGACGGGCGCCTTGATGTGGCAATAAGTGAGGTTAAGGTTTGCGCTGTCGATCGCGGCCTGATCGGTCTGCACGAGGCCCTCGTATTGCGCGACCTGTGAGCGCGTGGCATCGACCTGCTGTTTGGCGATCGAGTCCTGTTGCGCGAGCGTATCGTAGCGCGCGAGATCGAGCTGGGCGGTCTGAAGCTGCGATTGCGCCT
>Ga0265313_10000832_pt1 | contig 31227 bp, 26 predicted proteins | sample 4123metaG_FD_203122 | JGI IMG/M metagenome (GOLD analysis project Ga0265313, IMG submission 203122) | Rhizosphere microbial communities from Carex aquatilis grown in University of Washington, Seatle, WA, United States - 4-1-23 metaG | ecosystem: Host-associated > Plants > Roots > Rhizosphere >... | reverse complement strand
GCACCTATGCGCCGTTGGGCGGCGCCGGCGGCCCGCCGCGGCGCGCGGCGCGCCAGCTTCCGGTGGAGAAGGGCGGGGCCACCATCTTCCTGCCGGTGGAGGAGATCGTCGCCATCCACGCCAACGCCCACTACACCTATGTCTTCGACGGCAAGAGTCAGCTCTTTTGTCCGCTGTCCATCGGCGATGTCCAATCGCGCCTCGATGCCAGCCAGTTCCTGCGCGTCCACCGCAGCCATATCGTCAATCTCGACCGCATCGCCGGGCTGAAGCGCGCCGGCGATCAAGGCGTCGTGGAACTGGCGGTCCAGGGCTCCCACACCGTTCCCGTCAGCCGCAACCGGTTCAATTGGCTGAAGTCCCAGCTGGGATTGAGGCTGGGGCAAGCGGCGCAGTAGGCGCGAAACGCCTCCGGGATTTATCTCCTACGCACCTGCAGGCGGCTTTGGCGGCGCCAGGACAAGCCCATAGCGGGTCATGACCTCGGCCATCCTCGCCGGGTTCGGGCCAGCCGGATTGTTGGCGATTTCCGCGACATCGCGAAAATACTGGGCGCCAATGTCGGGGGTCAGGATGATGAGCGCCTTGGCGGTGCTGTCATGGGGATTGCTGAAGGCGTGGACCGAGCCGCGCGGCGTGTACATCCGCTCGCCCGGTCCCAGGTCTCGCATCTCGCCATCGACCGAATAGCGCAGCCTGCCCTCGAGGACATAGACGACCTCCTCATTGTCCCGGTGGCTGTGGGCTGGAGGCACTCGCGCGCCGGCCGGCACGGTCAATTCGAACACGCCGATCCCGGTACCCGCGACGGTCCCGTCGATCAAATAGCGGATCTCGAGCTGCCCGACTTTCACGACCGGCTGTTCCTGCGGCTGCATGCTTGGCCTCCTGACGACTCAACGGCGCTTGGCAGATTCCGATCCGACGACTGACAGGTGGGGCGCCGATACTGTTCCCCAGCGTGACCAACGGCCAGCACGCGTCAGCGCTGCAGTGCGGCAGGAGTCTCAAGCGGATAGGGCAGCGTTGCCCTAATTTCGCCTCATTCGGCCTGGAACTCACCGATCAGGTCAACTAAGCTGACGCATTTCGTGCAATTCATGCGCCAAGCCGGCCTTTGGTGCCGGTTGGCACCGCTCGTGCTTGATCCGTTGCTGCCGCAGCGCAGCAAAGCGCAGCTTCTGTGGCGACCAGCCGGCCGAAGCCGGCGGCTAACTCCTGGGAGGGTCTTCAGCGATGATTCCAGGCTCATTCGCCTATTACCGTCCAAAATCCGTTGCCGAGGCCGTGGCCAAGCTCTCCGAGCTGGGGGACGACGCGCGGGCGATCGCGGGCGGGCACAGCCTGATCCCGATGATGAAGCTGCGCCTGGCGACGCCGGACCATCTGGTCGATCTGCGCGACGTTGCGGGCCTCAAAGGCGTGCGCGCGGATGGCGGCGACATCGTCATCGGCGCGATGACGACCCAGCATGAGCTGATCGGCTCCGACCTCCTGGCGAGCAAGCTTCCCATCCTCAGGGAAACCTCGATGGTCATCGCCGATCCGCAAGTGCGCTATGTCGGAACGCTGGGCGGGAACCTGGCCAATGGCGATCCCGGCAACGACATGCCGGCGGTGATGATGGCGCTGGGCGCCAGCTACCAGCTTGCCGGCAAGAAGGGCGAGCGGCGGGTGGCGGCACGGGAGTTCTACCAGGGCGCCTATTTCACCGCGATGGAAACCGGCGAGATCCTGACCGCGATCCGCATTCCGGCACCGCCCGCGGGCCACGGTTACGCCTATGAGAAACTGAAGCGCAAGATCGGCGACTACGCCACGGCTGCGGCCGCCGTGATCCTGACCATGAGCGCCGGCAAGGTCGCTGCCTGCGCCATCGGCCTCACCAATGTCGCCGAGACGCCGCTCTACGCGGAAGCGGCGGGCAAGCTTCTCGTCGGCTCCAGCCTCGATGCCGCGAGCGTGAAGAAGGCCGTGGCCGCGGCCGAGGCGATCACCGCGCCGGCTTCCGACAATCGCGGACCGGCCGCCTATCGCACCAAGATGGCCGGCGTGATGCTGACCCGAGCGCTCGCCCGCGCCCGGGCCCGCGCCGCTTGAACCCGGGGAGATTGGACATGGCCAAGACCCACGTGACGATGAAAGTGAACGGCGCCAGCGTCGAGGCGCTGGTCGAGCCCCGGACCCTGCTGATCCATTTCCTGCGCGAGCAACTGAACCTGACCGGTCCACACATCGGCTGCGACACCAGCCATTGCGGCGCCTGCACCGTCGATCTCGACGGCAAGTCGGTCAAGTCCTGCACCGTGTTCGCGGTGCAGGCCGATGGCGGCGAGGTCATGACCATCGAGGGCATCGCCGCGGCCGACGGCACGCTCCATGCCTTGCAGGAAGGGTTCCGCGAGATGCATGGCCTGCAATGCGGCTTCTGCACGCCCGGCATGATCACGCGGGCCTATCGCCTGCTGAAGGAGAACCCGAAGCCGAGCGAGGACGAGATCCGCCACGGCATCGCCGGCAATCTCTGCCGCTGCACCGGCTATCAGAACATCGTCAAGGCCATAGAATTCGCCGCGGCCAAACTCAGCGGCGCGACTGCCCGGGAGGCTGCCGAATGAACGAGATCACACCGACCAGGGAAGAACGCATCGAGCGCCTGCAAGGCATGGGCTGCAAGCGCAAGCGCGTGGAAGACGTCCGCTTCGTCCAGGGCAAGGGCAATTACGTGGACGATCTCAAGCTGCCCGGCATGATCTATGGCGATTTCGTGCACTCGCCCTATGGCCATGCCCGGATCAAGAAGATCGACGCCTCCAAGGCCAAGGCCCTGCCGGGCGTCATCGCGGTGCTGACGGCGGCCGATCTGAAGCCGCTCAGCCTGCACTACATGCCGACCCTGGCGGGCGACGTCCAGGCCGTGCTGGCGGAAGAGAAGGTCCTGTTCCAGAACCAGGAAGTCGCCTTCATCATCGCCGAGGATCGCTACACCGCCGCCGATGCGGTCGAGCTGGTGGAGGTCGAGTACGAGGCCCTGCCGGTGATCGTGGACCCGTTCAAGTCCATGACCAAGGATGCGCCGGTCCTGCGCGAGGACATCAAGGACAAGACCGACGGCGCCCACGGCAAGCGCAAGCACTACAACCACATCTTCGCCTGGGAGATCGGCGATAAGGAAGGCACCGACTCCGCCATCAAGAAGGCCGAGGTGACGGTGAAGGAGCTGATCTCCTACCAGCGGGTGCATCCCTCGCCGCTCGAGACCTGCCAGTGCGTCGCCTCCTTCGACAAGATCAGGGGCGAGCTCACGCTCTGGGGCACCTTCCAGGCGCCGCACGTGATCCGCACCGTCGCCTCGCTCATTTCGAAAATCCCGGAGCACAAGATTCATGTGATCGCGCCCGACATCGGCGGCGGCTTCGGCAACAAGGTGGGCGCGTATCCGGGCTACATCTGCTCGGTCGTTGCGTCCATCGTGACCGGCCGGCCGGTCAAATGGGTCGAGGACAGGATCGAGAACCTCTCCACCACCGCCTTCGCCCGCGACTACCACATGACGGCGGAAATCGGCGCGACCAAGGACGGCCGGGTCACGGCCTTGCGCGTCCATGTGCTGGCCGACCACGGGGCCTTCGATGCCTGCGCCGATCCGACCAAATGGCCGGCGGGATTCTTCAACATCGTCAGCGGCTCCTACGACTTCCCGGTGGCGCATGTGGAAGTGGACGGCGTCTATACCAACAAGGCGCCGGGCGGCGTCGCCTACCGCTGTTCCTTCCGGGTGACGGAAGCGGCCTATTGCATCGAGCGGGCGATGGACATCCTGGCCCAGAAGCTCGGCATGGATCCGGCCGAACTCAGGATCAAGAATCTGATCAGGCGCGAGCAGTTCCCCTACCAGTCGGCGCTGGGCTGGGAATACGATTCCGGCGACTACCACGCGGCCATGAAGCAGGCCATGGACGCGGTCGGCTACGCCAAGCTCCGCGAGGAACAGAAATCGCGCCAGGCCGCCTTCAAGCGCGGCGAGACGCGGGAGCTGATGGGCATCGGCGTCGCCTTTTTCACCGAGATCGTCGGCGCCGGGCCTTCGCGCAACTGCGACATCCTCGGCATCGCCATGTTCGATTCGGCCGAGATCCGCATCCATCCGACGGGCGCCGTCATCGCCCGCATGGGCACCAAGTCACAAGGGCAGGGCCATGAGACGACCTATGCCCAGATCATCGCGACCGAGCTCGGCCTGCCCGCCGACGACATTTCCATCGAGGAAGGGAACACCGACACCGCGCCTTACGGCCTCGGCACCTATGGTTCGCGCTCGACGCCGACGGGCGGCGCGGCCACGGCCATGGCGGCACGCAAGATCAGGGCCAAGGCCCAAATGATCGCCGCCCACCTGCTGGAGGTCTCGGAATACGATCTGGAATGGGATGTCGACCGCTTCCGGGTCAAAGGCAATCCGGAACGGGCGAAGACGATGAAGGAGATCGCCTGGGCCGCCTACAACCGCGTGCCGCCCGGGATGGAGCCGGGGCTGGAGGCGGTCAACTACTATGACCCGCCCAACATGACCTATCCCTTCGGCGCCTATATCTGCGTGGTGGACGTGGACGTCGACACCGGCGTGGTCAAGGTGCGGCGCTTCTACGCCCTGGACGATTGCGGCACCCGGATCAACCCGATGATCATCGAAGGCCAGATCCATGGCGGGCTGACGGAAGCCTTCGCCATCGCCATGGGGCAGGAGATACGCTACGACGAATCCGGCAATCTCACCGGGCCGTCCTTCATGGATTATTTCATGCCCACGGCGGTCGAGACGCCAAAGTGGGAAACCGACTGGACCACCACGCCGTCGCCCCATCACCCCATCGGCGCCAAGGGCGTGGGCGAGAGCCCGAATGTCGGCGGCGTGCCCTGTTTCGCCAATGCGGTCAATGATGCCTTCAAGTTCCTGGGCTCGACCCACATCGCCATGCCCCATGACAACTGGCGAACCTGGACGGTGGCCGAAAAGCTCGGGCTGCATGGGTAGCTCACCCGCGACGGGGGAACTTACCCTCGCCCGCGAAGCGGGAGAGGGAAGGGGCCCGTCGCGGCAGCGATGGGAAGGGTGAGGGTTCCGGACGATGCCCCGCAGCAGCCCCCCTCACCCGCTCGCTTCGCTCGCACCCTCTCCCCCCAATGGGGGGCGAGGGAAGAGCGGCGAGGTCTGGTTCCCATGACTCTGACCCGCGCCGAAATCGCTCGGGGGCTGGAAGCGGCCGGCTATGTCGCCGACCGGGATCTGGCCATGGCGGTCTGGCTCATGGATTTCCTGAAACGCCCGCTGCTGCTGGAAGGCGAGGCAGGGGTGGGCAAGACGGCGGTCGCCAAGGCGCTGGCCGATCTCAATAAGGCCGAGCTCATTCGCTTGCAATGCTACGAGGGGCTGGACCAGAACGCCGCGCTGTACGAATGGAACTATCAGCGCCAGCTGCTCGCCATCAAGGCCCGGGAGGGCACCGGCGAGAACGCGGATACGGTCGAGGAGCATGTGTTCTCCGAGAAGTACCTGCTGGAGCGGCCGCTGCTCGCCGCCATCCGCCGGGAAAAGCCGCCGGTGCTTCTGATCGACGAGGTCGACCGGGCCGACGAGGAGTTCGAGGCCTTCCTGCTCGAGCTGCTCTCCGATTTCCAGGTGAGCATTCCCGAACTCGGCACGGTGACGGCAACTTCCATCCCGCGGGTGGTGCTGACCTCCAATGGCACGCGCGAGCTTTCCGATGCGCTTCGCCGGCGCTGCCTCTACCACTACGTCGATTTCCCCGACATGGATCGGGAAGCCCGCATCATCCTGACGCGGCTGCCGGCGATCGACAGCGCTCTCGCCCACCAGATCGCCCGGATGGTGGCGGCGATCCGCAAGGAAGACCTGCGCAAGATCCCGGGTGTCGCCGAGACTCTTGACTGGGCCGCGACCTTGGCCGGGCTCGGCGTCGCCGATCTGCGCCAGGAGCCCGAGGCGCTGCACGAGACCATCGTGTGCTTGCTGAAAACTCATGAGGACCGCTCGCGCGTCACGCCGGAACTGATAGACCGGCTTCTCGGCAAGGTGGCATGACGGCGGGGAACGCCACGGCGGACGTCGGCGCGACGGGCGAGACCCTCGGCCCCGCCATGCGCCGGCGGCTCGCGGGATTCATCCGCACATTGCGCGACAACGGCTTTGCCCTGGGCCTGGCGGAGACGCGCGATGCGCTTCGCATACTGGCCTCGCCGGCGGCGGAGCGTCCTTCAGCCTTGAAGCCGGCGCTGCGCGCACTCTGCGCGGCCACCCATTCTGACTGGCAGCGCTTCGACGAGATCTTCGAAGCCTATTGGCGAGGCCGCGGCCTCAGGCGAACTACCCAGCTCTCGGGCACGCCATCCGAACATGTGAAGCCCCAGCGCCGCCTGGGCCAGGGTGCGGGCGAAAGCGGCGCCGGCATGGCTGATCACGTCGAACGGCGGGACGGTCCCGAGGCGGACAACCCGGCGGACGGGAGCGGCCGCAAGGGCGGCGCTTCGCGGGCGGAAAACCTGGCCGCGACCGATGTGCGCCACATCGCCGATCCCGAGGACATGGCCGCCGCCTATGAGCTTGCCGAGCGTTTGGCGCGGGCCATGCGCGCGCGACTGGTGCGCCGGCAGCGGGCGCGTCGCAGCGGCCGGCGTCTCGACCTCCGGCGCACCATCCATCGCAGCATCTCCCATGGCGGAACGCCCCTGGAGCTGGTCTGGCGAAGACGGAAGCCGAAACCGCTGCGCCTCGTGATCCTGCTGGACGCGTCTGGTTCCATGAGCCTCTACACGGCCTTTTTCCTGCGCTTCGTCCATGGCGTGGTGGATGCCTTCCGAGAGGCGGAGGTGTTCGTCTTCCACACGCGCCTCGCCCATGTCTCGGATTCCTTGCGCGACCGTGATGCGGCACGCGCCATCGACCGGATGTCGCTCATGGCCCAGGGGATCGGCGGCGGGACGCGGATCGGCGAAAGCCTCGCCACGTTCAACCGCTGGCATGCGGCGCGGGTCATCAATTCGCGCACCGCGGTGATGATCGTCTCCGACGGCTACGACACCGGCGAGCCGGAAAAGCTGGCCGAGGAAATGCGGCGGCTCCGGCGGCGCTGCCGGCGCATCGTCTGGCTCAATCCCCTCATCGGCTGGGAAGACTATGCGCCCGAGGCCCGGGGCATGCAGGCGGCGCTGCCTTATGTCGATTTGTTCGCGCCGGCCCACAATCTCGAGAGCCTGGCGGCCCTCGAGCCCTATCTCGCGAGGATCTGACCCATGAAGAGGAACCACGCGGACGAACTCCTGGACCTGATCTCGGCCAAGCGGGCCAAAGGCGAACCCTTCGCGCTCGCCACCGTCGTGCGCACGGTCGCCGCCACGGCCGCCAAGGCGGGCGCCAAGGCCGTCATCGGGCCCGATGGCAGCATGACCGAAGGTTGGATCGGCGGCGGCTGCGCCCGGGCCGCGGTGGCCAAGGCCGCCAAGGAGGCGCTGGCCGACGGCAAGCCCCGCCTGGTCTCGGTCCAGCCGCCCGACGTGCTGCAGGAGCAGGGCCTCAACGCCGGCGAGGAACGCGCGGGCGTGCGCTTCGCGCGCAACATGTGCCCGAGCCGCGGCACCATGGACGTGTTCGTCGAGCCGGTGCTGCCGCGCCCGCGGGTGGTGATCTTCGGCGGCAGCCCGGTCGCCGTCGCCATCGCCGACCTCGGCCGGCGCATGGGATTCTCCGTCACCGTCTGCGCGCCGGCCACCGAGCAGGGCGCCTTCGCCGAGGCGGACGAGCGCATCGAGGGTTATGCCCTGCCGGTGCAAAGCGAGAAGGGCCGCTATGTCGTGGTTTCGACTCAGGGCCGGGGCGACGAGGCGGCGCTCGAAGCCGCGCTGGCGGCAGACGCCGACTATGTCGCCTTCGTGGGCAGCCGGAAGAAGGCGGCGGCGCTGCGCAAGTCGCTCGCCGGGCGGGGCGTCGATCCCGAGCGCCTGGCTGCGTTCAAGGCTCCGGCCGGCCTCGACCTCGGCGCCATCACGCCGGAGGAGATCGCCGTCTCCATCCTGGCCGAGATCGTGGGCTTTCGCCGGCAGGGCCAGCCGCGGGGCAATGCGCCGGCTTGATCTGCTGAAGGCCCGCCGACGTCGTACGCGGCCTTGCCAGTGCCGAACTCGGCGAGCCGGATCACGTTCAAGGATTACAAGGCTAAGACAGTCTCCGGCCGCCGGCTGGCTTCCGCGTAACTCGACGGCATGGTAACTTCGCTCCGCGCGCGATCACGCGAGGAATGTCAGTCAGTTTTTCCGAGAGGGAGGAGATCATGACGTCGACAACCCGGTTAGCATTGGTCGGTGCGTTGATCGCGGTGTTGTCCTTCGGGGCGGGCGCGTTCGCTCAGAGCCACTTCGGCGACATGGATGGCGCCGAAAACTCGCTTCAGAGAGCGGTAGGCCAGCTCGAGCATGCCCGGGACATCTTCGGCGGCCACAGGCAAAACGCCATCGGGCTCGTCAACCAGGCCATCGGCGAGATCGAGGCCGGCAAGCAGTTCGCTTCGCAGAACGGGTATTGAGCCGGCGCCACGCCCAACATCGCTTCCAGCTCCGACGGCCAGACGTTCCATATCTACATGTACGACTGCAAGGACGATGCCTGCGCCTCGCTGCAGTTCTCGGAAGGCTTCGACACCAAAGGCACGTTCACTGCCGACAAGATCAACGACTGGAACAAGAACAATCGTTGGGCCAGGGCCTATATCGACAAGGAGAACGATCCCTGGGTCGAGTATGACGTCGACCTGGCGCCTGGCGGCACCTACGAAGGTCTGAGGGACCAGTTCGGAATCTGGCAGGACGCTCTCAGCCACTTCCGGAAATTCATCGGCTGGTAGCCGCTGCCCGGATCTCCGTCGGCCGCGCCTGCCGGCGCCATGTCGCCGGCGGCGCGCCGAATTCCCGCTTGAAGGCGCGGTTGAAAGCCGCCTCCGCCTCATAGCCCACCTCATGGGCGATTTGCGGGATCGGCTTGCGTCCCTCGCGGAGCATCTCCTTCGCCACCTGCAGGCGCCAGGAAATCAGATAGCGCTTCGGCGGCATGCCGATGAAGGTTGTGAACCGGTCGGAAAAGGCCGAACGCGACAGCGACACCTCGCAGGCGAGGGACTCCGCCGTCCAGGGATGGTCGGGCTTGGCATGCATGAGGGCGAGCGCCTTGCCCACATACCGGTCGCGTATGCCGGCGAGCCAGCCTCTCTCGTCAGCCGGCAGCGTGGCGGCGTAGCGCCTGACCGCCTCGACGAACATCAGTTCGGAAAGCCTCGTCATCACCGTCGATGCGCCGATCAGACCCTCTTTCAACCCTCGCAGGGCGTAGCGCAGGCCGGATTCGATCCACTCGTCCGATCCCGACTGCGCCATATCCACCTTGAGAACCCGCGGCAGGGTAGCGATCAGCGGATTGCTGTGCTGGTCGGTGGCGAGAAAGCCGCACACGATCTCCGTGGCATCGCCGCCGCCGCCATGCACGATGCGAGCGAGGCCGCCGCCCGCGGCTGGTTGCATCAATTCATGGGAGTTGACGGGGCGAAGCCCGAGCGAACTGCCCAGCAGATGGGGATCGTTGCGCGGCAGCATGACCGCCTCGCCCGCATGCACCTCAACCGACGGTTCCCCGGCCACCTCCAGCCAGCAGCGTCCGCACACGACATAGTGATAGGCGATCACTTCGGCGGGATCGCACACAACGGGCCGGCAATCCTCGGCGCTGAATTGGGATGAAACGCACCAGGGCGCGGTGAACTGCGCTTCGAGGATCACGCCGCCCGACAGTCTCACGGTCTGCAGCACGGCAGATAGCGTTTCCATGGTGCCAATTCCTTTCGACCGCCGGTCAGTCGGTCAATTGATCCAGCGTTTCGGTCATTTCCGCTGGAAGGTCCGCGCCCTATGTCACCGCCAGCGCGCAGGTGTTGGAGTCCCGCCAAGGAGGTCGTCAATGATGTGGTAGTTACTACATATAATATGAAAGTTGCAACATCATTACTCTGGCAACCGCCCAGGCCGAGGACCGGCCGTCCGGCGATCAACGCCGGCCGCGGCCAGGACCGGCCTCGCGGCGCGGCATCGAAGGGAAAGAGACAAGACGATGAGCAGTTTGGAGTGCATGGGAACCCGTCGGCGGACTCTTCGCGCCGGGGCCGTCGAGGCCGTGATCGGGTGCGTAAAGACAGTTCTGCGAGGACTACGCCGTTGGTACGCCACGGACGCCGCGTTCCGGCAGCTCCACTCTCTGAGCGATAGGCAGCTCAAGGACATCGGCCTGCATCGCTGCCAGATCCATTACCTGACCCGGGATATGTCGGGATCGCGGTACAGGGGCCGCTACGCCGAGGACTGACCTCCCGCGGTTTTGGCGCGGCCTCCCCAGCCGGGACCGGCCTTCGCCCGTCGTCCTATCCTGGTCCGCCCGCGACCTTACGCGCCGGAAGGCGGGCGATTTCGCGGTCGATCAGTTGGCGGTAGGCGCCGGAACGGCTCATGAGCTGGTCGGGCGGCCCATCCTCGACGATCCGTCCTGACTGCAGCACGAGAATCCGGTCGAAGCCGCCAAGCGTGGACAGGCGGTGGGCAATCGCGATGACCGTGCGGCCGCGCATCAGCCGATCGAGGGCGCTGCGGATCGCTTCCTCGGATTCGATGTCGAGAGCCGAGGTCGCCTCGTCCAGCAGCAGAATCGGCGCGTCCTTGAGGAAGGCGCGCGCGATCGCGATGCGCTGGCGTTGGCCGCCCGAAAGCTTGACCCCGCGCTCGCCGACCACCGTGGCGAAGCCTTGGGGTGCGGCCTCGATAAAGCCAAGGCAGCGCGCCGCGGCCGCCGCGGCGACGACTTCCTCGTCCGCGGCTTCGGGCCGGCCATAGCGGATGTTGTCCATGATCGAACGGTGGAAGAGCGAGATGTCCTGGGGCACCACGCCGATCCGCTCGCGCAGGCTCTCCTGGGTGACCTGGGCTATGTCCTGGCCGTCTATCAGGATTCGCCCGGTCTCGGGATCGTAGAATCGCTGCAGCAGGGCGAACAGGGTGGATTTGCCACCGCCCGAATCGCCCACCAGCCCGACGCGCTGACCGGGCTCCACGTCCAGGTTGAACCCCTCGAAGACCTTTGCGCCGCCGGGGTAGGTGAAGCCGACATTGTCGAACAAGACACGCCCCGCGCCGGGAGAGATTGTCGCCGCCGACGGCTGATCGCGGATTTCATGCGGCAGGAGAAGCGTTCCGATCGCCTCCGCCAGACGCGCCATATGCTGGGTCACGTCGACGAAGGCGTAGGCAAGCTCCCGCGTCGCCTGGAGAATGGAAAAGCCGAGGGTGCAAACGAGGACGACGTCGCCCGTGGTCGCGGCGCCACGCTGCCAAAGCGTGATTGCCCAGGCGAGGAGCCCGACCATCATGGCCACCACCATCAGCGAGTGGAACGTGCGCAGCCTGTCCATGAACAACAGGCTGCGTCCGCGGGCGCCGGCCTCGCGGTCGAGAGCCTCCCTGATGCGCTGGCCTTCCCGGCGGATGCCGCCGAAGGCGCGAACGATGGCCATGTTGCCGATCACGTCGACCACTTCGCCGTCGACCGCCGCCGCCTTGTCGGCGAAGGCCCGGTGGAGGGGCCGCGCCGCGGCGGCCAGGCGGAAAATGACGAGGACCATGACGAGCGACACCAGCAGGAGCCCCGCGGTCACCGGCAGGCTGACCGAGGCGAGGACGACAACGGCGCCGATGTTCCCGACGATGGGCGGCAGGACGTTCCAGGCGAACATGTTCTCCAGGGTGAAGACGGCGTTGCTGGTGGCCGTGATCCGGCTGGTCAAGGTGCCCGGCAGGCGGTCGGCGAAATAGCGCGGGCCGTGGCCGGCGAGATGCCGGAACAGGTCGCTGCGCAGATCGGCGGTGACCTGGGGAAAGGTGAGGCTGGCGATCACGCCGGCGAGCCGCGAGAGCAGGTGATCGGCGGCGATGAGAGAAATCAACAGGCCGAAGGCGAACCACACGGCGCCGTGCGCGGCGGCACCCTGAGACAGCCTGTCGACCAGGAGCTTGATCGCGTACTGGGTCCCGACCGCCGAGATCGCCGCGAGAAAGCCGGCAAGCAGGATGCCGGCATGGCGAAAGGGCCTGAGCCGGACGTAGCGCAGGTAGAAGCCGAAAGGCCGCTTGGCGTAGCGCGAGAGGTCGTCCATTGGTCTTCGTCATCCGCCGTTCAGGCCAGCCTTATACCGCGCGGCGGCATGGCCCGTGTCCTGAAACGGGTCGGGACCCCGCCCTCGCCCCTCCCGCCGGATTTAGCATATAACGATTTGTTTATATTTGAATGCGCACTATCATACGCCATGTCGACCTTCGACCATCTTCTCGACGGTCTCAGGGCCGCCGCCGAATCGACCCGCCTCAGGCTGCTCGCCCTGCTGGCCGAGGGCGAGCTGACCGTTGGCGAGATCGCCGAAGTGATGGGCCAGAGCCAGCCACGCGTCTCGCGCCATCTGCGGCTGCTGACCGAAGCGGGCCTGACCGAGCGCCTGCCCGAGGGCAGCTGGGTGTTCTACAGGCTCGCCCATAACGGCGGCGGCGGCAGGCTCGTCGAAGCGCTGCTGCATCTGCTGCCGAAGGACGAGGCAAGGCTCGATCGTGATCACCAACGCCTCGCGGTCGTCCGCGCGCGGCGGACCAAGGCGGCGGCCGCCTATTTCCGGCAGAACGCCTCGCACTGGGACGAGCTGAGCTCGCTCTACATCGACGAGACGGAGATCGAGCGGGTCCTGGTCAGCCTGCTGGGCCGGAGCAGCATTGATGACCTGCTGGATATCGGCACGGGGACGGGGCGGATCCTGAGCCTCCTCGGACCCCGGGTCGAGCGCGGCGTGGGCATCGACAATTCCCCGGCCATGCTCACCATCGCGCGGGCAAAGCTGACCCTGGCGGGCCTGCGCAATTGCCATGTGCGATACGGCGACATGTATGATCTCCCCTGGCCCGGCGGATCCTTCGACGCGGTGACCATCCACCATGTGCTGCATTTCGCCGAGCGCCCGGCGATCGTGATTGCCGAGTCGGCACGGATGCTCAGGGCCGGGGGCCGGCTCGTGATCGTCGATTTCGCCCCTCATGACCTGGAGGCGCTGCGCAGCGAGCACGCCCATCGGCGCCTCGGCTTCGCCAACGGGGAGATCGCCGGCTGGCTGGTCGAGGCAGGGCTGAAGCCCGCAAGGCTGCGCCACCTGCGGGGCCGGGCGCTCACTGTTTCCATCTGGAGCGCGATCCGTCCAGGCCCTGGCGAAGCCCGCAAGGCGCCGGCGGCCTCGGATTCTCTGGAGACGCGGCATTGACCGTGCTGCAGCAAATCCCGCGCTGCTGCCTCTCGGAAGGCAAGGTCGGCGTGTCCTTCGAGTTCTTCCCGCCTCGCAACCCGGCGGCGAGCGACCTGCTGTGGCGCACCGTGGCCCAGCTCGAGCCGCTGGCGCCGCAATTCGTGTCGGTCACTTCTGGGGCCGGCGGCTCGACCCGCGAGGTCACCATCGATACGGTCTTGCGCCTGCGCAGGGACTCGACCATCGAGCCGGCGGCGCATATGACCTGCGTCGGCGCCACCGAGGGCGAGGTTAGCGCGCTCGCCGAGACCTATTGGTCGGCCGGCATCCGCCGGATCGTGGCGCTGCGCGGCGACGCGCCGGCCGATGGCACGAGCCTGCCGGCGGGGCACTTGCGCCACGCCAGCGATCTGGTCGCTTGCCTGAGGCGCATCGCAGATTTCGACATCAGCGTGGCGGCCTTCCCCGAGACCCACCCCGAGGCCCTCTCGCCCGCCGCCGACCTCGACAACCTGAAGCGCAAGTTCGACGCCGGTGCTGCCCGCGCGATCACCCAGTTCTTCTTCGACGTGCCGGTCTACCTGCGATTCGTCGAGAGTGCGCGCAGGGCCGGCATCCATCAGGAGATCGTGCCCGGCATCCTGCCTATCGGCAATTTCGCCCAGGTCGCCAATTTCTCCCGGCGCTGCGGCGCCTCGGTACCGGACTGGCTCGCCGGCCTGTTCGACGGGCTGGACGACGACCCGGCGATGCGCGAGCTGGTCGCGGCCACGGTGGCGGCCGAACTATGCGCCAGCCTCTGGGCCGAGGGCGTGCGCCAGTTCCATTTCTACACCTTGAATCGCGGCAACCTGACGGCCGCGGTCTGCCGGCTGTTGGGACTCAAACCCCAAACTCAATCCGCACCCCTGACGGCTCTCGCGTGAGCCGGCGACCGCACTTCAGAACGACAGAGCGGCCGCCTGGACCACGTGCCCGATGGCGCGGATCTGCTCCAGGACGCCGTCGGTCACGGGCTGATCGACCTCGATGAGGGCGATGGCATCGGAACCGGCGGTGAGGCGTCCCAGATGGAAGGTCGCGATATTGACTCCCTGGTCGCCGAGCAACGTACCGAGCCGGCCGATGAAGCCGGGTTTGTCGCGATTGGTGATGTAAAGCATGTGGCGGCCGAGTTCGGCCTCGATGGGGATGCCTTTCACCTCCACCAGGCGCGGCCGGTTGCCGCCAAACAGCGTTCCGGCGATGTCCCGGCTCTGGCGGTCGGTGGTCACGGTTAGGCGGATGAGCGTCTGGTAGTCGCTCGGCCGGCTGTGCTTGACCTCGCTTATCTCTATGTTTCGCTCGCGCGCGATCACCGGCGCATTCACCATGTTGATGCTTTCGAGCAGGGGCCCGAGAAGGCCGGCCAGCGCCACGGCCGTCAACGGCCGGGTATTGAGGTCGGCCGCCTGGCCTTCATATTCGATCTTGATCGCGCGCAGGCCGGTGCGGGTGAGCTGGCCGGCGAAGCTGCCGAGCTGGCGCGCCAGTTCCATGTAGGGCCTGAGGCGCGGCGCCTCCTCGGCGCTGACCGAGGGCATGTTGAGGGCATTGGTGACGGCGCCAGTCAAAAGGAAATCCGCCATCTGCTCGGCGACCTGGACGGCGACCTTTTCCTGGGCCTCGGCCGTGGCCGCGCCCAGATGCGGGGTGGCCACCACTTGCTCCAGGGCGAAGAGGGGATTGTCCCGGGCCGGCTCCATGGCGAACACGTCGAGGGCGGCGCCCGCCACATGGCCGGACTCGATCGCCGCCTTCAGGTCGGCCTCCGCCACCAGCTCGCCCCGGGCGCAATTGATGAGGCGAACCCCGGCCCTTGTCTTCGCCAGCGCCGCGGCATCGATCATGTGCCGGGTGGCGTCGGTGAGCGGGGTATGGAGGGTGATGAAATCGGCGCGGGCCAGGAGTTCGGCGAGTTCGACCTTCTCGACCGCCAGGTGCTCGGCTCGGTCCTCGGACAGATAGGGATCATAGGCGATCACCTTCATCTTCAGGCCATGGGCCCGATCAGCGACGATGGCGCCGATATTGCCGCAGCCGATAATGCCCAGCGTCTTGCCGGCGAGCTCGACGCCGACGAAGCGCGACTTCTCCCATTTGCCGGCCCGGGTCGACCGGTCGGCGGCGGGAATCTGGCGGGCGAGCGCGAACATCATGGCAATCGCGTGCTCGGCCGTGGTCACCGAATTGCCGTGGGGCGTGTTCATGACCACGATGCCGCGCTGGGTAGCCGCGGCAAGGTCGATGTTGTCGATGCCGATCCCGGCCCGGCCGATGACCGCGAGCCTGCGGCCCGCCTCGATGATCGCGGCAGTCACCTTGGTCGCCGAGCGCACCGCCAGGCCCTCGTAGTCGCCGACCGCGGCAGCAAGCGCCTCAGGGGAAAGTCCGGTGCTGACATCCACCGCGATGTCGCGGTGGCGAAAGATTTCCACCGCCCGTGGGCTCAATTCATCGGCGATCAGGACGCGATGCATGGCCTTACCTCGACATCATGCCGGCGCGCCGGCTTCGGATCGCAGCGTGGCGTAGGCCCAGTCGAGCCAGGGAAACAGAGCCTCCAGGTCGCCTCGCTCCACGGTCGCGCCGGCCCAGAGACGTAGGCCCGGCGGCGCGTCGCGGTGACCGGCGATGTCGTAGGCCACGCTCAGTTTCTCCAGGGAGTCGGCAAGCGCTGCGATGGCCTTCGCCTGGCGCTCAGGATCGAGGCCAAGGAACCAGCCGTCGACGATCTTGAGGCAGACCGAGGTGGTGGAGCGTGACGCCGGTTCCTCGGCCAGGAACTCCACCCAAGGGGTTCCAGCGACCCAGCCGCCGATGGCGGCGAAGTTGGCCTCGGTGCGGCGGATCAACTCCGCCTGCCCGCCGATCGCCTCGGCCCAGCGCAGGGAATCGAGGGCGTCCTCCACCGCCAGCATGGAGGGCGTGTTGATCGTCTCGCCGCGGAAGATCGCCTCGTTCAGCTTCCCCTTGGAGGCAAGCTGGAAGACCTTGGGCATGGGCCAGGCCGGTTGATGTGTCTCCAGCCGACGGACGGCCCTCGGGCTCAGCGCCAGCATGCCATGGGCCGCCTCTCCGCCGAGCGCCTTCTGCCAGGACCAAGTGACGACATCGAGCCGGTCCCAGGGCAGCGCCATGACGAAGGCGGCCGAGGTTGCATCGCAGATCGCGAGCCCCTCGTGCTCGGCGGGGATCCAGTCGCCGTCGGGCACGCGCACGCCCGACGTGGTGCCGTTCCAGGTGAAGACGACGTCGCGGCCGAAATCGACGGCGCCGAGGTCCGACAGCCGGCCGTAGGGCGCCTCGAGCTTGCGGACGTCGGACAGGCGGAGCTGCTGGGCCACATCCGAGTGCCAGCTCTTGCCGAAGCTTTCCCAGGCCAGCATGTCGACGCCGCAGGACCCCAGCAGCGACCAGAGCGCGATCTCCATCGCGCCGGTGTCCGAACCCGGGACGATGCCGAGCCGCCAGTCGGCCGGCATCTGCAGGAGAGCACGGCTGCGCTCGATCACTTCGGTGAGCTTGGCCTTGCCGGCTTTCGAGCGATGGGAACGGCCGAGGCAGGCGGCTTCGAGTGCCGCCAGCGACCAGCCCGGCCGCTTGGCGCAGGGGCCGGAGGAAAAATACGGACGCTCGGGGCGTTTCGTCGGCTTCGGCGGCAAGGGCATACCGCTACTCCTTGAACTCTTCAGCGCGATAGCCCTGCATATAGAGCAACCCGGTCAAATCGCCATGGTCGAGGCGGATTCTCACGGCGGCGACGACAGCGGGCTTGGCGCGGAAGGCTACACCAAGCCCGGCGGCCTGCAACATGCCGATGTCGTTGGCGCCGTCGCCGACGGCGGCGGCGGCGGCGAGCGGCAGGCCGAGGTCGACGGCGATCCGCTTCTGGGTCGCCAGCTTCCCGGCCCGGTCGAGAATGGGCTCCGCGACCTTACCGGTGAGCTTTCCGCCGGCGACCTCGAGCCGGTTGGCGTGGAACTCGTCGAAGCCGCAATCCGACGCCGCGATGCGGGCGAAGCGATCGAAGCCGCCCGATACCAGCACGGTGCGGGCGCCATTCGCCCGCATGGTGCGCACCAGCGCCCTGGCGCCGGGCATCAATTCGATCAGCCCGTCGACGCGCTGCAAGATGCTCTCCGGCTGGCCCGCGAGCATGGCGACACGCTCGCGCAGGGACTGGGCGATTTCGACCTCGCCTCGCATGCTGCGCAGGGTTATGGCGGCGATGACTTCGCCCAGGCCCGCCAGATTGGCAATCTCGTCGATCAGCTCGCGGGTGATGATGGTCGATTCCATGTCGGCCAGGAGAAGACGCTTGCGCCGGCCGGCGCTTTCCTGGACGGCGAAGTCAATGGGGGCGCCGGCGAAACGGGCGCGAAGGGCGGCCTCGACCGTCGTCGAATCGACGCCGGCGAAGGGAATGTCGCAGGCGATTCCCGGCGCGAGCCAATCGGGTCCGGTCGATTTCGCCCCGATCTCGCCCAGCATCTTCGCCGCGGCGCCGGCGATCTCCGGCAGCCCGCTGGCGCCGATCAGAGTCAGGACATGAGCGTTCGCATTCATGGCGTTTTCGAGACTGGGGACTCCGGGGCAGCCCTGTTACCGCGCGACCGGGAGCGCGGTCGAGTACTTCACCTGCTTGAGGGCGAAGGAGGAGCGGATCGAGGACACGCCCGGGATCTTGGTCAGATGCTCGATGACAAAGCGCTCATAGGCGTCGAGATCGGCGCAGACGACGCGCAGCAGATAATCCGCGTCACCGGTCATCAGATAGCACTCCATCACCTCCGGCCGGTTGCGCACGGAGCTCTCGAAGCGGTTGAGGGCGGATTCTATCTGCCGTTCCAGGGAGACGTTGACGAAGACGCTGACCGGCAGCCCCACGGCGCGGGGATCGACCAGGCTGACATGCCTCCGGATGACGCCCGCCTGTTCCAGCGCGCGGACCCGGCGCAGGCAGGGGGCGGGGCTGAGGCCGACGGCCTCGGCCAGCTCGGTGTTGGCGATTCGGGCATCGTCCTGAAGAGCAGCCAGGATCTTGAGGTCGATTGCGTCGAGATCGTGTTTCGGCAATTTCGGACGTTTCATGGTGGCTTGCTCGCAATTCCAGGCCGTGGCGATCGGCTCGGGACGCCATCTTCGCAATTCGCCGTCGAGCCGCCAAGACTATACTGGCGCACGTATCGAGTGGATCAAACAGCACGGAGCCCGCATCGTCATTCCCGCGAAAGCGGGAATCCAGGGCGGCAAGGGATCCGTCAGCCCCTGGTCCCCCGCTTTCGCGGGGGTGACGAATGAGGTAGGGCGCGATGGCCGAGCCCGCCGTCATCCAACCGACCGACGCAGCCGATTTCGCCGAGCGCATCGCCTGCCTGGAGGCGCTCGAGCGCCGCGCGCTCTGGCTCGCGACTTGGACGATCCATCACGCCAATCACCTGCGGCCGAACCGCGACGGCCTCAAGGTCGGTGGCCACCAAGCGAGTTGCGCTTCCTCGGTGACCTTGCTCGCGGCCCTCTATGGCCATGCCCTCAGGCCCGAGGACCGGGTAGCCGTGAAGCCGCACGCAGCACCTGTGTTCCATGCCCTCATGTACCTGATGGGCCGCCAGAGCCGCGAGGCGCTCGAGCGGTTCCGGGCCATGGGCGGGGCGCAATCCTATCCCTCGCGCACCAAGGACAAGGTGCAAGTGGATTTCTCCACCGGCTCGGTGGGCTTGGGCGTCGGCGTCACGTTATTCGCGAGCCTGGTGCAGGATTACCTCCAGACCCACGGCCTGCTGGCCGCATCGCCGGGCCGCATGATCGCCCTCATCGGCGACGCCGAGCTGGACGAAGGCAATGTGTTCGAGGCCCTGCTGGAGGGCTGGAAGCAGGACGTACGGAATCTCTGGTGGGTCATCGACTACAACCGGCAGAGCCTCGACGGCGTGGTCCATGACCAGCTGTTCCAGAAGATCCACTCCTTCTTCGGCACCGTCGGCTGGAACGTGGTGACGCTGAAATACGGCAAGCTGCTGGAAGAGGTCTTCGCCAGGCCGGGCGGCGAAGCGCTCCGGCGCTGGATCGACGATTGCCCGAACGATCTGTATTCGGCTCTTACATTCGAAGGCGGGGCGGGGTTCCGGCGCGAGCTCGAGCGGGAATTCGCCAGCGACATCCGCGTCCGGCGCATTCTCGCCTCCCATGACGACGGCGCGCTTCACCGGCTGATGACCAATCTCGGCGGCCACGACATGGAGACGATCGTCGAGGCCTTCGACGCGGCGGGCCGGTCCGAGACTCCCACCTGCTTCGTCGCCTACACGATAAAGGGCAGGAACCTGCCTTTCGCCGGCCACAAGGACAATCACGCGGGCCTGATGAACGAGGCCCAGATGGAGCGCTTCCAGGCAGACCAAGGCATCGCGCCGGGCAAGGAGTGGGAGCCGCTCGCCGGCCTCGATTCCGCCATGGCCCGACGGCTGGCGGATTTCATCGACGGCTGCAAGGCGAACGTCGCGGCGAGGAGCCATGCGCCCGCCGCGGTGCTGCCGGTTCCCGCCGTGGCGACCCCGGCCGGCGAGAGCCTTTCCACCCAGGAAGGGTTCGGGCGGATCATGATCGAGCTGGCCAAGGCCGGCGGGCCGTTGGCGCAGCGCCTGGTCACGACATCGCCCGACGTCACGGTCTCGACCAATCTCGGCGGCTGGGTGAACCAGGTCGGGCTCTTCGCCCGGGCGCCCCATTCCGACGTATTCCGGGAGCGCAAGCTGGTCTCGGCCCAGAAATGGCTGCGCTCGCCCGAGGGCCGGCATATCGAGCTCGGCATCGCCGAGAACAACCTGTTCCTGCTGCTGGCCGCCCTCGGGCTCGCCGAGCCCTTGTTCGGCGAGCGGCTCTTGCCCGTGGGCACGGTCTATGACCCCTTCATTTCCCGCGGGCTCGATGCCCTCAACTATGCCTGCTACCAGGACGCCCGCTTCCTGCTGGTCGCCACGCCATCGGGCCTGACGCTCGCACCCGAAGGCGGTGCCCATCAGTCGGTGATCGCGCCTCTGATCGGGCTCGGCCAGCCGGGCTTGACCATGTTCGAGCCCGGTTTCGTCGACGAGCTCGCCATCGTCATGGCCTGGGCCCTCGACCATATGCAGCGGCCTGACGGCGGTTCGGTCTACTTGCGTCTCTCCACCCGGCCGCTCGAGCAGCCGAAGCGCCGGCTCGACGGCGCGACGGTGACGGCCGGCGGGTATTGGATCCGGGAACCCTCGCCGGGGGCGGAGATCGCGGTGGTCGCCACAGGTGCCGTGATGCCCGAAGCGATCGAGGCGGTGGCAAAGCTGGGCGAGCGCCATGCCAGGATCGGCCTGCTCAGCGTGACCTCGGCCGATCGGCTGCATGCCGGCTGGATCGCCGAGCCCGGCCAATCCCATATCGACCGGCTGCTGGCGCCGCTGGCGCGGGACGCAGTGCTGGTGACGGTCATCGACGGCCATCCGGCGACGCTCTCCTGGCTCGGCGCCGTGCGTGGCCATCGCATCCAGCCGTTGGGCGTGGCGAGCTTCGGCCAGTCGGGCGATATACCTGACCTCTATGCCGCTTACGGGCTGGACGCGGCCGCCATAGAGGCGGCGGCCGAGCGGACGCTGGCGCGCCGCCGCTAGTTCCGCTCTCTGCTGCAAAGCGGAGAGCGGGTCCCACGGCTATCGCCGAGCCGGTTTCTTCTTTCTGGTCTTCGTCTTCGGCCGTTCCGGCTCATCGCTTTCCACCACCATGCCGGACATGGGCTCGACCCAGACTGTGTGATCCTTCACCGCCTTGACGCCGGGCAAGTTCTCGGCTGCGACCTTGAGGGCTTCGCGCTCGCGGTCGTCGAACAGCACGCCCCAGAGATGCACCACGCCGTTGCGCACGACGACATTGGTCGAGGCGCGCGGCGCCCAGGGTTGACTGGCGATCTCGGCCATCAGGCGTTTGCGGATCGTCGCGTCGTCTGCCGCGGTCGCCGGCATCTGCATCCCCGCCAGGGCGTGGAGCAGGTTGGCCCGGCTGATGATGCCCACGAGCTTGCGGCCGCGCAGGACGGGCAGGCGCTTGATGCGCCGGCGCTCCATCAGGTCGACGACCTTTTCGATGCTGGCATTCTCGCCGACCGTCGCCACGTCCTTGGTCATCACTTCGGCGACCTTGCGACCGTGGCTATGAACATACTCCTTGGCCAGCCTTCCGGGACCGAGGATGAACTCCAGCCAATGGGGCCGCTGGCGCTCGGTGCCGGATTCGCTCCGGCGCAGGAGATCGCCCTCGGTCACGATGCCCAACAGCCCGCCCCTGCCGTCGACCACGGGCAGGCCGCTGATCCTATGGTCCAGCATCAGCCGCGCCGCATCAGCCACCGTGGCGGCAGGTCGCACCGTCACCACGCGGTGGGTCATGACGTCCGAAACTTTCATGTCGTATTTCCTTTGGATTGCGAGGCGCCGTCTGTACCGAGTATCGCCCCCGGCGGGCCGAGAACCTTGACCCAGGTCAATAGCCGACCGAAGCAAGCTTGCTCAAGTCGCCCGGGCGATGACACAGAGATAATGGCAGATCGAACCCTGGTCTGAGGCCGCACCGGCCGCCTGGCCTGCGCAGCCGCAAGCCCTAGCGCACCAGCAGTACATCGCAATCGGCCTTGGCGGCGAGCGCCTGCAGGTCGCTCTGCCCGCCGATCGCCGCCGTCCCGTCCAGCACCAGGAGCGCATGGCTCAAATGGCTCACATGGATGTTCTGCAAGGTTGCGGGTCCGGCGATGGCATGCACGCGCAGTCCGGCCTCGGGCAGATGGCCGCTGGCGGCCATGATGTTCCCGATCTCGGCGGCGCCGGGAGCCCCGGGCCCAACCAGCACCAGAAGCGGGCCCTTGGCCGCCGACGCCATGTCGCCCGCGGCGGCGAGCGCCCTGCGCAGGCCGGGGGAGTCCGGACCGAAAACGGCGGCCACGATCCGGCGCGGGTGATGGCGTGGCCGAATCATCAGCACCGGCAGGGCCGCTCCCAGAACCAGGGAAGAAAAGCAGGAGCCAAGACGCATCTGTCCGGCGAAGGGCCGCGCCGACCCCTCGACCACCAGCAGGTCGTTCTCCGTCATCCCGAAGGAAGCCGTCGACGGCGCCTCGCTGACCACGGCGAAGGACCAATCGAGCCCGTGGCGCGCAGCCTGCTGGGCCACCAGGCCCCGCGCGCGCTCCGCCAAGGCGAGGAACATGTATTCCATGTCGGTCGCGGCGACTGTGGCCGGTCCTGTAGAAACCAGACTCACGTGGCGCACCTGGGGGTGGCCGGCAAGCAGGCGCAGGTTCGGATCCTCGAGGAAGACCACATGCAGCCGCGCGCGCCAATGGGCGGCGAGCCGGCCGCCGGCTTCGATCGCCGGCGCGATCTCTCCCGCCGCGTCGCAGGCGACCACGACCCTTGCGACAGCGAAGCTACTCACGAGGCCCATCCTTGCCCCGGCGCTGGCGATCCCGGGACCCCAGCTGGCGGGCCTTTTTGGATAAAGCGGCGAATCGCGCGGCGATTCTCTGATTGATGGTCCCGGCCGGATATTGGCCGGAAATATCGACGGCGCCCGCGGGAATTCCAGTCAGGAGCTCGATCCCCTGATCGATGGATTCCACGGGGATGATGCGAAAGCGCCTGGCCCTGGCCGTGTCCACCACGTCATGGCGCAGCATCAGGTGCCGGACATTGGAGGCGGGAATCAGCACGCCTTGCTGGCCGGAAAGACCCTTGGTCCGGCAGACGTCGAAGAAGCCCTCGATCTTCTCGTTGACGCCGCCGATGGCCTGGACGCGGCCAAGCTGATCAACCGATCCGGTGACGGCGAAGGATTGCCGGATCGGCACATCGGCCAGCGCCGACATGAGCGCATAGAGCTCGGCCGAGGAGGCGCTGTCGCCGTCCACCCCGCCGTAGGACTGCTCGAAGACGAGGCTGGCGGTCAGGGACAGCGGCGCGTCGCGCCCGAACCGGCCACCGAGGAAGCCGGCCAGGATCAGCACGCCCTTGGAATGGAGCGGGCCGCCCAAGGCCACTTCTCGCTCGATGTCGATGACCTCGCCATGGCCAAGCCGGATGCGCGCCGTGATCCGGCTCGGCTGGCCGAAGCTGAAGCCGCCGATGCCGACGACCGACAGGCCGTTGACCTGGCCGATCTGCTGGCCCTCGGTCTCGACCCGGATGGTGTTGCGGCCGATCTCTTCCTGGATGCGCTGGTAATATCGATCGGCCCGGTAGATCTGGGCATCGATGGCCGCCTGGATGTCCGCCGCGCCGATCCGCTCACGCCCGGCGCGCCCGGCGATATGGTCGGCCTCATGGAGCAGGTCCATCAGGTCGGCGACCCGGGCCGAGAGCTTGTCCCGGTCTTCCGTCAGGCGCGAGGCGTACTCGACGCAGCGCGACGCGGCAGCGCGGTCCAGCGGCCTCAGCTTCTCACGGCGGACCATGGAGCCCAGCAGCTGGGCGTAAAGGCCCATGTTCTCCGGGCTGCGCGGCACGCGGTCGTCGAAGTCTGCGGCGACCTTGAACAGCTCGTGGAATTCGGGGTCGAGGCTGGCGAGCAGGTAGTAGATCCTGGGCGCCCCCACCAGCACGACCTTGAGATTGAGCGGGATCGGCTGCGGCTCCAGCGACACGGTGCTGGCAACGCTAAGCATCTGTTCCAGAGAAGCGGTGCGGATTTCGCCCGCGCGCAGCGCGCGCTTCAGGGATTCCCAGCCGAAGCCACTCGCCAGCAGCGGCTCCACATCGAGCACGAGGTAGCCGCCATTGGCCCGATGGAGCGCTCCCGGCAGGATCAGGTTGAAATCCGTGAGCAGCGCCCCGAACCGCGCCATCTGCTCGATCCGGCCGACCATGTTGAAATGGGTCGGATGATCCTCATAGACGACCGGCGCGCCCTGGCCGGCGCCGTTGTCCACCATGACGTTGACCTGGTATTTGCGCGACCAGGGCGGGCCATCGGCGATGCTGTCGACCGCCCCCTGCTCCTGGCCTTCGCGGGCGGACTTGAGGACTTCCTCGGCGGTCTCCATCAGGTCGCGCTCGACCGATTGGAGATAGTCCACGACCTCGGGCAGATCCTGATACTTGGCGCGGATCTCCTGGAGCAGATGGCCGACCACGGCGGCGGTGGTCGCCCGGTTCAGTTCGCGCAACGCCTGGCGATGCTCGCGCTCCCAATCGGGGATGCGCCGCACGATCCCCTCGAGGTCGCCTTGCAAGGCCTGGATATCCGTCTTGATGCGCTCCTGGTCGGCTTCCGGCAGCTGGTTGAAGGCCTCAGGCCCGATCACTTCGCCCTTGGCGGCCGGCGCCAGCGCCAGGCCCACGGGGGTCCGGATGAGCGCGATCCCCTTCTCCTGGGCCCGGTGCTGGAGATCGCCGAAGGCCGTTTCATGGCGCTGTTTCAGCTGCTGGTCGAGGATGTCGCGGCGCGCCCGATAGTCGTCGCGCTCGAAGCCGGCGGGCAGGGCAACGCGCAACTCGTCCACCAGCCGCCGCATGCTGTCCCGCAGCGCGATCGCCCGGCCGGCCGGGAGCCCAAGGCAGCGCGGATGACGAGGATCGGCGAAATTGTTGACGTAGCACCAGTCCTGAGGCGTGGGCTCCTTGGCCGCCTGGCGCTCGATCATGTCCTTGACCAGGGTCCGCCGTCCGCTGCCGGCCGGGCCGAGGACGAAAAGATTGAACCCATCGCGGCGAATGCCGATGGCAAACTGGACCGCGCTGAGCGCGCGCTCCTGGCCCACGGGCGCCACGAGTTCCGGCAGCTGATCCACCGTCTCGAAGGCGAGGTCGCCGAAATCGCAAGGGCAGTAGAGCAGCTCCGGCGGCAACGCCGCACCCGCGTGCCAGCTTGATTCCGCGTCCGCTTTTGGAGATTCCTGTGGCGCCACCTTGCAAACTCCCGATGCGATTGCGTCCTGCCGGCGATTCAGAGTAACACAAGAAAATCGTGGGGATCATGGCTGCATGTCGGAGCGCCGCCGGTCGATGAAGGCGGGTTCGGGGTTCGATCGCGAGAGTCGGAGAGCCCGAGCATGATCGGCTATTGGAAGCGCAAGATGCTGCTGTCCTGGGACCGCTGGAGCCGCCGTCGGCAGCGGGTGGCCCGGGTGCTGGCGGCGCGCTGGCGGCGAAGGCTCATTTTTCTCCTGGGCGGCGTCGGGGTCGGCGCCGTTGCGGTGGGCTTCACCAAGCTCGCCGATCTGGCACAGCTCGAATTCAATCGCCTTCTTGGCCATTGGCCCTATGCCTGCCTCGTGGTGACGCCCGCGGGCTTCGCGCTCTGCACCTATCTCGCCACGCGGTACTTTCCCAACAGCCAGGGCAGCGGCATTCCCCAGGCCATCGCCGCGCGCCAGATGGCGGATCACGAGAGTCGCCGCCGGCTGGTTTCGATCAGACTAGCCGTAGGCAAGGTGCTGCTCACGGTGATCGGCCTGTTGTGCGGCGCGTCCATCGGCCGCGAGGGACCGACCGTGCAGGTAGGCGCCTCGCTGATGTTTGCCGCGGGGCACATGTCCCCGCGGCGGCAGCCCGGATTGATCCTGGCCGGTGCTTCCGCCGGCGTCGCCGCCGCGTTCAACACGCCGCTGGCCGGCATCGTGTTCGGCATCGAGGAGATGGGCCGCTCCTTCGAAGCGCGCACGAGCGGCCTGGCGATCGCCGCCGTGCTTGCCGCCGGCATCACGTCCATAGCCTTCCTGGGCGACTATCTCTATTTCGGCACCACGGGCGTCTTCATCGGTAGCTTCGCCGGCTGGCTCGCCGCTCCCGTCTGCGGAATCATTGGCGGGTCGCTGGGCGGCCTGTTCAGCCGATGCCTCGTGCTGTTCGCCCACGGCCTGCCGGGACGGTTGGGCGGCTGGCTCAAGGCGAACCCCGTGCTCTTCGCCCTGATCTGCGGCCTCGGCGTCGCGCTCTGCGGGCTGGCCTCAGGCGGCAGCATTTTCGGCACCGGTTACGCCCAGGCGAAGGGACTGCTGGAAGGAACCGGCGCCGTGCCAGGATCCTTCGGGCTATGGAAGCTGGCGGCCACGGTGTTGTCGGCGGTCAGCGGCATTCCCGGCGGGATCTTCTCGCCATCGCTGGCCGCTGGAGCCGGCATCGGCGCCAGCATGGCCTCGTTATTCCCCGGCGTGCCAGTCGGCGCCATCGTCCTTCTGGGCATGGTTTCCTATTTCACCGGCGTGGTGCAGGCGCCCATCACCGCCTTCGTCATCGTGACCGAAATGACCAATGACCATGCCATGCTGGTCCCGCTGATGGCCGCCGCCTTCATCGCCCATGGGGTTTCGCGGCTGATCTGCAAGGAAGGCGTCTATCACGCGCTGGCTGCCAACTACCGGCGCTGATCCGAGCCGGCAACCTGCGCCAATAGACTCCCTTCCGGGCCGCGCATAGAATCGGGCCACGGAACCGTTTGAAAGCCCACGCCCGACATGGCCGCAGAGCCAGCTCAACGCCGTCTGACCACCATCCTTGCCGCCGATGTGGTCGGCTATAGCCGGCTCATGGGCGAGGATGAGGCAGGCACTTTGGCCGCGCTCAAGCGGCGCCGGCGGGAAGTGCTGGCGCCGCTGGTGGACCAGCATGGCGGGCGCATCTTCAAGCTGATGGGCGACGGCGTGCTGGTGGAATTCGCCAGCGTCGTCAACGCCGTGCAATGCGCCGTCGAGATCCAGAAAGGGATGACGGCGGCGAATGCGACGCTGCCGGCGGATAAGCAGGTGCAGCTGCGCATCGGTATCAATCTGGGCGACGTGATCGTGGAGGGAAGCGATCTCTACGGCGACGGGGTCAATCTCGCCGCCCGGCTCGAGGGCCTGGCCGAGCCTGGAGGCATCTGCCTCTCCGAAGCCGCGCATCACCACGTCGCTTCGAAACTGTCGCTCGGCTATCGCGATCTGGGCGAACAGTCGGTCAAGAATTTCGCCAAACCCGTACGGGTCTACAGCATCGGCCCCGAAACGCCGCAGGCAAGACGGGAAGAGCCGGCGCAGCCGCGCGAAATGCCGGCAATCGTCGTGCTGCCCTTCGCCAACATGAGCGGCGACCCGGAACAGGAGTTCTTCGCCGACGGCCTGACCGAGGACATCCTGACCGAGCTGTCGCGGTTTCGCGAACTGCTCGTCATCTCGCGCAACACGTCGAGCCGATACAAGGGCAAGGCCGTCGACGTGAAGAAGATCGCCAAGGAGCTGGCGGTGCATTATCTGCTCGAGGGCAGCGTGCGCAAGGCCGGCAACCGGGTGCGCGTTACCGTGCAGTTGATCGATGCCGAAACCGACCGCCACATCTGGGCGGACCGCTACGACCGGGAGCTCGCCGACATCTTCGCGATCCAGGATGAGGTGACGGCGTCCGTTGTCTCCACATTGCCGCGGCGCGTCGAAGCGGCCCGGCGGGAGCGCTCGGCCAACAAGCCGACGGAGAACATGGCCGCCTATGAGTGCGTGCTGACGGGAAAGGTGCTGCACCACCGATCGAACAAGGCGGACAACGAAGCCGCGCTCGCCATGCTGGAGCGGGCCATCAAGCTGGACCCGCAATATGCCCATGCCCACGCCTGGCTCGCCTGCACGCTCGGCCAGTCCTGGTCCAACGGCTACTGCCAAGATCGCGACGCGACCTGGAGCAGGATCCAGGACGAACTGCGTACGGCCCATGCCCTCGATGACAACGACAGCGACGTGCATCGCATCCTGGCCGCCGTGCATCTGGCCCACAACGATCACGACAAGGCGACCTATCACCAGGAACGGGCGATCGCGCTCAACCCCAATGACGACCTGATCGTCGTGCAGGAGGGAGAAGTCCTCACCTGGCTCGGGCGGCCGGAGGAGGGCGTGCCGTGGATCAAGAAAGCGATGCGCCTCAACCCCTATCACCCCGAGCGCTTCTGGAATCATCTCGGCCGGGCGCATTTCGTCGCCCGCCAGTACGCCGAGGCCGTGGAGGCCTTCAAGCGCATCACCGCGCCGGACCAGACGCACCATGCGTTTCTCGCGGCGGCCCACGCCCAGCTCGGCAACGAGGCGGAGGCGCATCAACAAGCCGGACAGGTGCTGGCGCGCAAGCCCGACTTCAGCGTCAATGACTATCTATCGACCATGCACTACAAGCGCCAGGAAGACCTGGATCATCACCGCGCGAGCCTGCTGAAGGCCGGCCTGCCGGCTTGATCGGCGAATGCCGGGCCTGGAATGCGCCACTGCCGCGTGGGCCAGTCAGTTTCCCACTGGATCATCTTCCAGCAGCCGCGGCCCGGAACCCTGCTCCGACATGGTATCCAGTGGATTGCGTAGTTGGCATGTCTTGAGCGACAGGCAGCCGCAACCGATGCAGCTGTCTAGCTGACCGCGTAGTTTCTGGAGCAATCCGATCCGTCGGTCCAATTCCCTTCGCCACTCTGCGGATAGTCGCTTCCAGTCCTTGGCGGTGGGCGTGCGACCGGCAGGCAGGGAATCAATGGCCTGTTTGATCATGGACAGCGTCAACCCCAGGCGCTGCGCAACCTTGATGATGGCGACGCGGCGGAGAACGTCCCGGCTGTAACGGCGCTGATTGCCCGTGCTGCGCCAGCTCTTGATCAGGCCTTTCGCTTCGTAGAAGTGGACCGTTGACACAGCCACGCCGCTTCGGGCCGCGAGCTGGCCGGCCGACAGCGGCCGATCGACTTCCGCCGGAGAAATTCTCGGCATGGGACAATCTCCCCTTGACCTCAAGTTCACTTGAGGTTGTACGGTGGCGATCATCGGGATGCAAGGCGCTGCGGCGTGCGCGCGCCAGGCCGGAATGCTGCTGCGGAGGTCAGGATGGCGAGTACTGCGACGCGAATGTCTTCACCGGCCGATCCATGGTCGGTATCATGCTGAGCGCCATAGCCCTGTTTTCCAGCTCCCGCCGCCATGGCAATACCGGCCAGCTGATCGATCGCATCGCGCTGGAGCTGGCCATCGAAGTCGTCGACCTCGCGCGCCTCGATATGTCGGCATTCGACTACGACCACCGAAACAGGAATGACGACTTCGAGCCCCTGATGAAGCGCGTGCTGGCGCATGATCAGATCATCTTCGCCACGCCGATCTACTGGTATGCGGCAAGCCCGGCGATGAAGACTTTCATCGATCGGCTTTCCGATTTCCTTGATCTGCCGGATCTTCTTCCCGAAGGCCGCAGGTTGCGGGGGAAGCGTGCCTATGTGGCTTGCACGTCGATCTGCGATGAGCCTTCGGTGGAATTCATGGGCGCGTTCGTCGAGACTTTCCAGTATCTCGGCATGCATTTCGGCGGCGTGGTCCACGTCAACTGTGCGAATGGTTATTCGCCAGACCTGCACGATCCCGAGGCCGTGGCATTCGCGACCCGCGTGAGAGAAGCGGTTCCGGTGACGGCCGTATCGGTGGCCTGACCGGCCACCTCAGCGCGGCGCTTCGTGTTTTCCGGCGAATTCGCGGACGATCCGCGCGACCTCGCCCGGCTTCTCGATCTGGGGCATATGGCCGGTCGCGGGCAATACCACATGGGTTGCGACGCGGCTCGCATGGGCAGCGGGGATGATCCTGTCCTCCGCGCCCCAGATCGCCTGAACCGGCACATCGGTCCTGGCCAGCAGGGCGGCCAAATCGGTCCGCGCTTGCCGGCCGTCGGGGAAAGCTGTCCGGGCGATGCCTGAAAGCGCCTGCTCGGCGCCGTCGATCCGCTTCATGCGCAGGATCTGCTCGACCATCGACTTGCTCGCCAGGCGCGGATCCGCGAACAGCTTGGCGACGACCGGCGCCAGATCTTTGCGCCGCGTTGCCGCGATGAAATCCTGGACATAGGCGCCGTCGATTTCGCAACCCAGCCCAGTGCTGGCCAGCAGGGTGAGCGACAAAACCCGCCCGGGCGCTGCCGCCGCTGCAAGGATGGCGATCGCGCCGCCGAGCGAGTGGGCGACCAGATGAACCGAAGAATGCGCCAACGCGTCCATCAATTCGACGAGCGCGCCGCTCATGGCTTCCAGCGACCAATCGGCCAGCGCGACGCTGCTGTCACCGTGGCCCGGCAGATCGAAGGCAATCACGCGGCGTTCCTGCGCCAGCTCGCCCTGCAGCAGGGACCAGCTCTCGAGGGTTCCCCCGAAGCCGTGGATCAGCAGGAAGGCGGGCGCGCCTTCGCCTGCATCCAGAACGTTGAAGCGGCCCGATGGGGTGGCGACGGATCGCGAGGCCGGCGAGGCGTCGACGGCGCCCGGCTCGGAATCCACCGCGTGCGCGGCGATGAATTCGGCGATTTCCGAGTCCGACACATCGGGATCGCTGATGACCCCGATGAGACCTCCCACGGGCAAGGCGGTGCCGATCCGCGCGACCTGCCGGCGGAGGACGCCGGCCCGGCCGGACTCTACCGGCCCCGCCGTCTTGGTGGTCTCGACTTCGGCGACCTCGGTGCCCGGCTGGACCGATGCGCCTTCGGCGACGAGCCAGGAAACCACCGCGCCGCCGCCCATGGTCATGCCCCATTTGGGCATAGTGACCGCATGAATTCGCGACCGGTTCATCGGGCCTCACATCACCGCGCGGACAGCCGCCGCCACCTTGGCGGCATCGGGTAGCCACAAGTCCTCGAGGTTCGGCGCGAAAGGGATGGGGGTGTGGGGCGGGGTCACCTTGCGGATCGGCGCCTTCAGGGCGTGGAACGCCTTCTCGGCCACGATCGAGGAGAGGTCGGCGGCGAAACCGCAGCGGGGATAGGCCTCGTCGACGATGACGAGACGGCCTGTCCGTTCC
>Ga0265313_10000831_pt1 | contig 31241 bp, 18 predicted proteins | sample 4123metaG_FD_203122 | JGI IMG/M metagenome (GOLD analysis project Ga0265313, IMG submission 203122) | Rhizosphere microbial communities from Carex aquatilis grown in University of Washington, Seatle, WA, United States - 4-1-23 metaG | ecosystem: Host-associated > Plants > Roots > Rhizosphere >... | reverse complement strand
ACCTCGTTCGCGCGGTCCAGCCGCGCCTCTCGGCCCTCGAGGGGGTGCAGCGGGCCGACATCATGGGGGCCCGGACCTTCGCGATGCGGATCTGGCTCAAGGCCGACCGAATGGCCGCCTTCAACATCAGCCCCGCGCAGGTGAACGCCGCCCTGGCCGCCAACAACCACCTCACGGCCCTGGGGAGGACGAAGGGATCCATGATCCAGGTCAACCTGACCGCGAACACCGACATGCGTTCGGTCGACGAGTTCAAGCGGCTGGTCATCCGCCAGCAGAACGGGGCGATCGTGCGGCTCGAGGACATCGCCGACGTGGTTCTCGGGGCCGAGGACTACGACACGGAGGTGCGCTTTTCGGGACAGACGGCCGTCTTCATGGCCATCTATCCGCTGCCCAACGCCAACTCTCTGGACGTCATCAAGCTCGTCCGATCGGAAATGGCGGGGATCCAGGCGGACCTTCCATCGGGCATGCAGGCGGTCATCGCCTACGACGCGACGAAGTACATCGACACCGCGATCCACGAGGTCGTCCACACGCTTCTGGACACCCTCCTGATCGTCGTCGTCGTCATATTCCTTTTTCTCGGCTCCTTCCGCTCGGTCCTTGTGCCCGTGGTCGCAATACCGATTTCCCTGATCGGAGGAGTATTCCTGATGCAGGTCTTCGGGTTCACGATCAACCTCCTGACCCTGCTCGCGATCGTGCTGTCGGTCGGCCTCGTCGTGGACGACGCGATCGTCGTCGTGGAAAACGTCGAGCGCCACCTGAGGGAGGGACTGACCCCGTTCAACGCGGCCCTCACCGGAGCCCGCGAATTGGTGGGTCCGATCATCGCGATGACGATCACGCTCGCCGCGGTGTACGCGCCGATCGGACTTCAGGGCGGCATCACCGGCTCCCTTTTCAGGGAGTTCGCGTTCACCCTCGCCGGGGCCGTCATGATCTCGGGCGTCGTGGCCCTGACGCTGTCCCCGATGATGTCGGCGCACCTTCTCAGGCCCGGCGACGAGGAGCACGGCCTGGCGGGAAGGATAGCGCGGGGTTTTGACAGGCTGAAGGCCCTCTACGGCCGCCTGCTGGGGCGCTCGCTGCAGAACCGGGGCTATGTCTACACGGTCTGGATTGCCGTGAGCCTCCTCGGGATCGTGATGATTGCGGGCCCGTTCACGCCCAAGGAACTGGCTCCGACCGAGGACCAGGGCGTCGTCTTCGGCGCGGCCTTCACCTCCGCGAACTCGACCCTCGACCAAGTCGCCCCCTTTGCGACCGAGGTGAACAAGGCGTTCTTCAGCGTACCGGAGGTCGAGTTCACCTTCCAGATGGTCCAGCCCACCGGCGGATTCGGAGGAATGGTGCTGAAGCCCTGGGACGAGCGGAAGCGGAATGTCTTCCAGATCAACAGCGAGCTGCAGGGGAAGCTGCAGGCGATTCCCGGCATCCAGATGCGCGCCGGGCTTCCCTCAGCCCTGCCGGGGGGCGACCTGTTCCCCTTCGAGGTGGTGATCTCCTCGACCCACGATTTCGACGAGCTGCTGCCGCTGGCGCAAAGAATCGCCGATGACGCCGGCAAGAGCGGCATGTTCTACTTTCCGCCCCTGCTCGACGTGAAGATCGACCAGCCGCAGTCGGAGGTCATCATAGACCGCGACAAGGTGGCGGCCCTCGGGCTCAACCTCCAGCAGATCGGAACCGATCTCGCCGCGGCGATGGGCGGCAATTACGTCAATTTCTTCGATATCGGCGGGCGCAGCTACAAGGTGATCCCGCAGGTCAAGCGGGTCGACCGGCTCAACCCGGACCAGCTCGGGAAGATTTTCGTGGCCGCGCCCGGCAACAGGCTGATTCCGCTCAGCACCGTGGCGACGATCCGGAACACGACCGTCGCCCGCTCCCTCAACCGGTTCCAGCAGCAGAACGCGGTCACGCTGAGCGGCATGGCGGGCCGGCCGCTCGACCAGGCGCTGAAGTTCATCGAGGACGACGCGGCGAAAATCCTTCCGAACGGCTACGTGGTCGACTACATGGGCGAGTCGCGCCAGCTCCGCCGCGGGGGAGGGGACAAGGAGTTCTACACGATGATGGGGCTGGCGATCATCCTCATCTTCCTCGTCCTAGCCGCCCAGTTCAACAGCTTCCGGGATCCGTTCGTCATCATCTTCGGCTCGGTGCCGCTGGCGATCTTCGGTGCGGCGATCTTCATGTTCCTCAAGATGCCCAATGCGGACATGCCATTCTGGACCAACGGCTGGACGACGACCCTCAACATCTATTCCAAGGTCGGGCTGGTGACCCTTATCGGCCTGATCGCCAAGAACGGCATCCTGATCGTCGAGTTCGCCAACAAGCTTCAGCTGATGGGCAAGTCCAAGATCGAGGCGGTGCATGAGGCGGCGATGACCCGGCTCAGGCCGGTGCTCATGACGACCGTGGCCACGGTCGCCGGGCACTTCCCCCTGACCCTGGTGACGGGCGCGGGCGCCGCGGCCCGAAACTCCATAGGCCTGACGCTGGTCGGCGGCATGTCGATCGGCACGGTCTTCACCCTCTTCGTCGTCCCTTCCGTCTACGTCCTGATCGCCAAGGACCACGCCCGGGCGCGCAGCAGGGCGCAGGCCGCCGCCGAGGCCGGCCGCGCCGGGCCCGATCTCAGCGCCGCCGAGGCCTGATCTGATTGCAACAGCTTCCGAATCGGTTTTCAATCGACCCTCACTCTCCCAATCCACTTCACAATGAAAACGGCAGCACGCACGCTTATCCTGATCGCCGCGGTGATCCTCGTCGTCGGCGGCATCTGGGCGTACAAGATTTTCACCTTGCACGCCCTCCAGGCGCGCATGGCGACAATGATGATCCCGCCGGCAACGGTATCGACGGCGATCGCGCCCTCGACCGTCTGGCAGCGGCAATTCCACGCGGTCGGCAGCCTGGCCGCGGTCCAGGGAGTGACCGTCAGCAACCAGATCGAGGGGGCCGTCGCCAAGATCGCCTTCGAATCGGGCCGGCACGTCAAGGCCGGCGATGTCCTTGTCGAGGAGGATGTCTCCACGGACGAGGCCCAGCTTGCCGGCCTTGTCGCCCAGGCGGACCTGGCGAAGATCACGCTCGCCCGGGCGCGGGAGCTGAGGGCGAATGACACCAATTCCCAGGCGGAGCTGGACAGCGCCGAGGGCCAGTTCCGGGCGGCCGGTTCGGCCGTCGACAATGAGCGCGCCGTGATCGGCAAGAAGACGATCAAGGCCCCGTTTTCCGGCCTGCTGGGAATCCGCCAGGTGAACCTCGGCCAGTTCCTTCCCGCGGGGGGGCCGATCGTGACGCTTCAGGCCCTCGATCCGATCTACGTCAACTTCACGCTTCCGCAGCAGGATGTCGCGGACCTGCACGTGGGCCAGGCGGTGCGCGTGAGCATCGACGCCTATCCCGGCACCGTCTTCGAGGGCAAGGTCAACGCGCTCAATTCAAAGGTCGACGACGCGACGCGCAACCTCCAGGTGCAGGCGACCCTCTCCAACGCCGACGAGCGCCTGCTGCCCGGTATGTTCGCCGGCGTCGATCTCATCCTTCCGCGCGAGGACCACTTCGTCACGCTGCCGGAAACCGCGATAGTCTACAACCCGTACGGCAACGCGGTCTACGTCATCGAGCGGACGAAGACCGGGTCTGGGAGCGAGCTCCTTGTCGCGCGGCAGCATTTCGTGACCCTGGGTGAGACGCGGGGAGACGAGGTCGCCGTTGTGAAGGGAATCAATGCCGGCGACGAGGTCGTGACTTCAGGCCAGCTCAAGCTGCACAACGGGTCGCCGGTTGTCGTGAACAACGCCGTGCAGCCGCCCGTCAATCCCGCGCCGAATCCGCCGAACACCTGATGAATTTCACCGACATCTTCATCAAGCGGCCGGTCCTCGCGACAGTCGTCAGCCTGCTCATCCTTTTTGTCGGGCTGCGGTCGGTCTCGCTCCTGAACGTCCGCCAGTACCCGGTCAGCAACAGCGCGATCGTCACGGTGGTCACGGTCTACACGGGGGCCAGCGCGGACCTGATCCAGGGGTTCATCACGACACCCCTGGAAAAGCAGATCGCGAGCGCCGACGGCATCGATTACATCGAGTCGAGCAGCGCCCCGGGCGCGAGCGTCATAACCGTCCACCTGATCCTCAACTACGACCCGAACGCCGCGGTCGCGCAGATCATCTCCAAGATCGACAAGGTCCGCAGCCAGCTTCCCTCGGGAGCCCTGCCGCCGACGATCGACGTGCAGGTGGGCGAGTCGACGGCGGCGCTGTACCTGAGCTTCTCGAGCGACCAGCTCGACAACAACCAGATCACCGACTACCTGACGCGCGTCATCCAGCCCAGGCTGGCCTCGATCGCCGGGGTTCAAAGCGCGCAGATCCTGGGGGCGCGCGTCTTCGCGATGCGAATCTGGCTGAAGCCCGACAAGCTGGCCGCCTACGGGCTGAGTCCGGCGCAGGTCAGCGCGGCCCTTGTGGCCAACAACGCCCTGGCCGCGGTCGGCGCCACCAAGGGATCGTTCATCTCGATCAACATGAACGCCGCGACCGACCTGCACACAGCGGAGGAGTTCAGGCAGCTGGTCATCAGCCAGCAGAACGGCGCCATCATCCGGCTTCGCGACGTCGCCGACGTCGTCCTCGGGGCGGAAAACTACGACACGACGGTGCGCTTCAGCGGCGAGAGCGCGACCTTCATCGGGATCTTCGTCCTGCCGACCGCGAACGCCCTGGACGTGATCGACCGGGTGAAGCTGGCCGTGCCCGAGATCGAGGCGGCGCTGCCCGCCGGACTGCAGGTGACGGTTCCCTACGATTCGACGGCCTACATCCACGATGCGATCAACGAGGTCACCAAGACCCTCATCGAGGCGCTGGCGATCGTGATCGTCGTCATCTTCCTTTTCCTCGGCTCCGTGCGCTCGGTCATCATCCCGATCATCGCGATGCCCCTGTCGCTCGTCGGCGCCTGCTTCCTCATGCTCGCGATGGGCTTCACGATCAACCTTCTGACGCTCCTGGCGATGGTGCTGGCGATAGGGCTCGTCGTGGACGACGCGATCGTCGTCGTTGAGAACATCCACCGCCACATGGAGGAGGGCCTGCGGCCGCTCGATGCGGCGCTGAAGGGCGCGCGGGAGCTCGGCGGGCCCGTCATCGCGATGACGATCACGCTGGCGGCCGTCTATGCGCCGATCGGTTTCCAGGGGGGGCTCACCGGGACGCTCTTCCGCGAGTTCGCCTTCACGCTCGTCGGCGCGGTCATCATTTCCGGGGTGGTCGCCCTGACGCTCTCCCCGATGATGTGCTCGCGCCTGCTCCGGCACGACACGGCGAAGAAGGGCTTTGCGCACTTTCTCGACACCACGTTCGACAGGCTGCGGGGCCGCTACGAGGCGCTGCTTTCCTGGGTGATGCAGACCTGGCCCATCATGCTGATCCTGCCGGTCGTCGCCATGGCGCTCATCTGGCCTTTCTATTCGATGACGAAGCAGGAACTGGCGCCCGACGAGGACCAGGGGCTCATCATCTGCTTTTCGACGGGGGCCTCCAATGCGAACATCGACCAGACGGCCGTCTACGGAGGCCAGGTGGAAAAGGTCCTCCGCACCTTTCCCGAGACGCGGAACATCTTCCAGGTATTCGGGGCGATCTCCAGCAGCGCGGTGAGCGGCATAGCCAATTCCTCGATTGCGGGCATGGTGCTGAAGCCCTGGAGCGAGAGGACGCGGGGGACGCTTGAGCTGCTGCCCCAGGTGAACGCCAAACTCGCGTCGGTGGCCGGCTTCAAGACGGCGGCGATCCTCCGGCCCCCGCTGCCCGGCGGCGGATCCGGCCTGCCTGTCCAGTTTGTTGTCCTTTCGACCGACACGCCCGAGCACATGGCCACCGTGGCGGACGCCCTCGTCGCGAATGCGATGCAAAGCGGCCTGTTTGCCTACGCCGACAGCAGCCTCAAGCTCGACCAGCCCCAGGGCAACGTGGTGATCGACCGGGAAAAGGCGGCCCTGCTCGGGGTCAACATGCAGGGGGTGGCCGGCGACATCGGCTCGATGCTCGGGGGCGGGTACATCAATTATTTCAACATCCAGGGCAACAGCTACAAGGTGATCCCGCAGGTCGAGCGGACCGGCCGGCTCAATCCCCAGCAGCTGGGAGACTACTACGTGAGGACGGGCAACGGCCCCCTGGTGTCCCTCTCGACCTTTGCCTCGCTCGCCACCAAGGTGCAGCCGCAGACGCTGAACCACTTCCAGCAGCTCAATTCGGCGACGATTTCCCTGGCGCTCCGGGGCGGCGTTTCGCAGGGCCAGGCCCTCGACTATCTCCGCAACCAGGCATCCATCCTCTTTCCCCAGGGCTACTCGATCGACTACGGCGGCCAGTCCCGGCAATACGTCCAGGAGGGGAACACGCTCATCCTGGCGTTCGTCTTCGGGGCGATCATCATTTTCCTCGTGCTGGCGGCGCAATTCGAGAGTTTCCGCGATCCGCTGGTCATCCTCCTCGGCAGCGTTCCGATGACGCTCGTCGCGGCGCTCGCGTTCCTCTTCCTCGGATTCTCGTCGATCAACATCTACACCCAGGTCGGCCTCATCACCCTGGTCGGGCTGATCAGCAAGCACGGAATCCTGATCGTCCAGTTCGCAAACCAGCTGCAGGAGGAGGGCATGGGGAAGCTCGCGGCGATCGAGCACGCCGCCGGCGTCCGCCTCCGGCCGATCCTCATGACGACGGCCGCCATGGTGCTCGGCACCGTGCCCCTCGTCATCGCGACCGGAGCCGGCGCCGCCAGCCGGTACGCGATGGGCATTGTGATCGTGACCGGCATGACGGTCGGCACGTTCTTCACCTTGTTCGTCGTTCCCTCGGCCTACATGCTCATCGCCCGCGACCACGGCAAGAAACCTTCCGAAACCAATCTCAAGCCCGCCCATTCATGAAGTTCCACTCCGTCCTCCGACTCCAAGCGACCCTGGCGTTCGCCTGCGCCGCGGTCTGCGCCCTTCGCGCCCAGGCGCCGAATCCGGGACCCGGCGAGGCGAGCCCGCAGGGGCCGATGGCATCCGTCCCAAGCCCGCTCGACCTGAACGGGGCGATCCGCTATGCCGTCGACCACAATTACGCGATTCTCCAGGCGCGGGAGCAGATCCGACAGCAGGAGGGGGTGATCATCCAGGTGGAATCCGCCTCGATCCCGAACGTCTCGGCAAACGGCGGCTACCAGCGCAACAAGGGCTCGATCTCAAGCTCCTATCCCCCGGAAACCTCCCAGTGGGAGGTTCAGTTGAAGGCGACACAGGCCCTGTTCGCCGGAGGCGGCATAAGGTCGTCGATTCTCGGCGCGAAACTCGGCCGCGACGCCGCGCTCTCCGACCTTCAGGGCACCATCAACGCGGCGCTGCTCGATGTGCGGACGCATTTCTACACTGTGCTGCTGGCCCGCGAAAAGGTGCAGGTCCAGGAGGAGAACGTGAAGCTCTTCGAGCGCGAGCTGCAGGACGCCCAGAACCAGTTCAAGGCGGGCTCGGTCTCGAACTTCGAGGTGCTGAGGGCCGAGGTGTCCCTGGCCAATGCGCAACCCGACCTGATCACCGCCCGAAACGAGTACCGAATCGCGATCGAGCAGCTCAGGCAGTCGCTTGGCGTCCCCGCGGGTCCGCGCGGCGCGGCGACGGTCTTTCCGGAGGTGATCGGCTCACTCGACGTGACCCAGGAGAGTTACGCCCTGGATTCGGCGCTTGCCTCGGCCCATGAGCAGCGCCCGGAGCTGACGAGCCTTTCCAGGCGGCGGGAGGCCGGAGAACAGTCGGTCGCCACCGCAAGATCGACCTATTACCCAAGCGTGGCGGCGTTCGGTGAATATGAGTGGCTTGGCGTCGGATTGTCGCAGGGGAGCAATCTCAGCGCGAACGGATGGCTCGTCGGATTGCAGTCATCCTGGTCGATTTTCGACGGCCGGGCCACGGAGGGCCGGGTCCGCCAGGCCCGCTCCCTGGTCGAACAGGCGCGGATTTCCTACTCCTCCGAGGAGCTCGCGATCGACGTCGAGGTGCGCCAGGCGCTCTCGTCCCTGGAGGAGGCGGCCGAACTCGTGGCAGCCTCGAAGAAGACCGTGGGCCAGGCGGACGAAGCCCTGCGCCTTGCCAATGCCCGCTATCACGCGGGCACCGCCACCCAGCTCGACGTCCTGACAAGCCAGGTGTCGCTTACCCAGGCGCGAACCAACGAGTTGCAGGCCAATTACACGTACCTGGTCGCAAGCGCCGCCATGAGGAAGGCGGTCGGCCGCAGCGACGCGATTGTGGGCAACTGAAACGCACCGGACGGCCGCGTCCGCAACAGTCCTAATTTCGGGAGGATCCGCCGATTGCAGAGGTTTCCAATAGTCGGCCGAAGCATTGATAAGCGGGCCAAGCCATGAAAGTTGTCCGGGTTGTCTCAATCGTGCTGGTCATAGGGGCGGCCTGCGCCGTCTTCCTGGCGTCCATTGCCAGGTATTCCGGCTTCCAGACGTGGGCCGTTCGCCGGGCCCTTTCGAATTCCCCGTACCTGAGGGGATCGGTTGAGTCCGTAGCCGCGGATACCGGCCAAGTCCGGATCCGGGGTCTGCGGCTCGAGCGGAACGGGATGGTCCTGGACATTCCGTCCCTCGAATCGGAGCTGCCCGTCCTGTCGGCCGTGATCCGGCGCCGAGTGGCGGTCCAACGGCTCGTGGCCAAGGGATGGGTCCTCGATCTTACGAAGGCCGCGCCGGCGCGGGCCGATCCGGTGGGCCTTCCCGCTGGGGCGGCGGGAATTTTCAGGGGGATTTTTTCCGGCCTGAGGCTCCCCTTCGACCTCTCGGTGAGCGCAGTCGACCTGGAGGGGGACGTGATCGTGCCCCGGCCCAACGCGGGCGCTTCCGTGCCGCTGACCGTCCATGTCGTTTTCAGCGGAGGCGGCCTGGAGGCGGGCAGGGGCGGACGCTTTGCCTTCAATCTGAGCGCGGCATCGGCCGGCCAGCCCGTGAAGGCCATAGCCGTGACCGGAACGCTGGATGCAACCTTGGGAACGCCCCGCTCTTTCACCCGCGCGTCGGCGCACATGCGCGCCGACGCCAAGGGGCCCAAGTTCCCCGACGGTGTCCGCATCTCGGCCGACCTTGCTGCGTCCGAGGGGCCGGCTGGCGAAAACTACACGCTCGCCCTCGCGGGCGAAACCAAGGAATTGGCCACGGTCGCCGCCGGATTCTCGCGCGGCACGGGACGGGTGTCCGGCACGTGGAAACTCGACATCCGCGACGACGACCTCGGCCCGTTCGCGTTCGGGCGCCCGCTGCCGCTGTTCGACCTCGAGGGATCGGGGCGCTTCGATTCCGACGCCTCGCTGGCCCAGGCGCAGGTGAGCGGAAGCCTGAATGCGACGGCGGACCGGCTCGCCGCGGTGGATCCCGGGTTTTCCGCGATCGGCGCCGTTAAGCTGACGGCCGATTTCGACCTCACCCGGAGGGGGGCCCTCTACCGGGTCGACCACCTTCGCGCGGCCCTGTCCGGCGAGCATCCCGTCCTGACGGTTCAATGCCTGCAGGCCTTTGCCTTCAACGCGGGCACCGGCGAATTGCAGGTGGCCGACGCTGCGCGCGACCTGGTCGGGGTGACCCTTCAGGGCGTTCCCCTGGAATGGGCCCAGCCGTTTTTGCCTGGAGTGGAATTGACCGGCAGCCCCGTGCGCGGAGACCTCGTTGCCCTGGCGGGCGGCGGCGGACTTGCGCTGCGGACAAGGACACCGCTTGAATTCGCGGGGCTTTCGATTGCGAGCAACGGGCGGCCCGTGGCGCGGGATGTCGGGCTGCAGCTCGAGTTTTCGACCGATTACACGCCCCAGGGCTGGCAAGTCGAAGTGTCGCGCTGCTCGGCGACAGGGCCGGCTCCGGGAAGCGGTCCCCACACTGAAGGCCAGCCGGACCTGAGATCAGCCCTGTTCACCCTTTCCGCCAAATGCGGGCAGCTGGCCGGCGCGAACCAGCCGATAAAGGCTGCCGGCCATCTCGATGCGGGACTGCCGGTTCTCCTGGCGCAACCGGGCCCCGCCTCGATCCTCCGGCCCGGGGCCGGCCGGGCGCTGGCCAGCGGAAAGCTCGCGTGCGATTTCTCAGCCAACCTGGCCGGGCGGCGCCTGCTGGAAATGAAGCTCGCGTTCACGAATCTCGTCCTCGCCGGGCCGCTGGAGATCCAGCCCGCCGGGGCGGCCGAGGGGTGGGAGGGGCCCGTTCCCCTGGCGGACATAACTTCGAACGCACGGTTCGAGTTCGGCGCCGACGGCCGGGTGGCCGTGACGCTGCCGGTCGTTTTGCAGAAGGACGGCGCCAAGTCGGATGCCACGCTGACCGGAAACGTTTTTCGGGAGGGCCGGACGCTTGTGATCGAGGGCGGGCTGGCGTCGACCCGTCTCGTGGTCGACGACTTTGCGCCGCTGGCGGACGTGTTTGGCTGGGGAGAGAACACCCCGGCCGGCGTTCAGGCGGCGGCCGCGACGGCAAATGAGCCTGTGCCCGCCAGGGTTTCCCCATGGGCCGGCCTTGGGGGCCAGCTGAAGGTGGCCCTGGCGCGCGTGGAGTGCGCAGGCACCGCATTTTCGGATGTGAGCGGAACCGTTCGCGCCGAGGCTTTGTCCCTGCAAATCGACGGATTCCATTTCCGCTTCGAGGATGGCGGCGATGCGCGGGTGAACGGCGCCCTGTCATTCGCGCCCGGCGCCCTGCGGCCCTATTCGCTTCGCGCCGATCTCGCCATCGATGACTTCAACGCTGCGCCGGTATTCAACGCGGTGAATCCGGACGAGCCCCCGACCGTTGAGGGAAAGTTCGACGTGACGGCCCACGTTTCCGGAGATGGAGCGGATCTTGCCGGCCTGGAGGGCCGCATTCGCGGCGACTGCCAGGCCACAAGCAAGGGGGGGACCTTTCGCGCGCTGTCGACAAGCGTCGCGCCAAAGGCGGGGAGTGCGGGGACAATCGGCGCAGCCGTCGCATACCTGGGCAGCGTGACGAGCGCGATCACGGGCCGGAAGGACGCCGGCGACATGTCGAGCCCCGCGCAGGCGGTCGCCGGATTTGCCAGGTTTTTGAGCCCCATTCAGTACGATCAGATGAGCCTTGTGCTCCTGCGCGATGAGTCGCTGGACACCGTCCTGAAGGATTTCGCGCTTATCACCCCCGAGACCCGGCTGGGCGGGACCGGCCGGTTGTCGAACAAGGAGGGCGTCTCACTCCTGGCGCAGCCGCTCTCGATGGACTTCAAGCTCCGAGCCCGCGGGCACGAGGCCGAACTGCTCAAGTATCTGGGAGCCCTCGATCCGAAAAGGCCGGACGACCTGGGCTACCTGCCCTGCACGGTTCCGATCCACGTCGGGGGAACGCTCGCGAAGCCGGACCAGAGCCAGCTTGATGAGGCCCTGGTGAAGCTCGCCGCCGAGCGGGGCGGCGCCGGGCAGTTCCTGAACAAGCTTCTCGGGAAGTAGGAATCCCCGCATTGCGCATTTTTTGGCGTCGATGGCTATTGCATGTCGGGCGGGCGGCCCTAACGTCTTCCCCTTGCCGTGCCCCACCCCTTGAGATCGATTGGCGCCCTGTTCACGACAGGAGCGTTGAGACGCCGTTCGCTCCTTCCCAGACCGGTCGAGTGGCTGGCTGGAGCCATGGTTCTTCTGCTTTACCGCGTCCGCAGCCGGGGCGCGGAGAGGGTGCCGGCCCGCGGGGGCGCTGTGGTCGTCGCAAACCACCTTTCGTACATCGACGCCGTCATCCTGCAGCGCGCGTGCCGCAGGCCGCTCCGATTCGTGGGGTACCGCGGATTCAACACGCACTGGTTTTTCGACTTCGTCTACCGGCTCGCCGGGGTGATCCTGATCTCGCCGGAGCGCCCGACGGCCGGCCTCAGGCGGGCCATCCATGCGCTCAGGTCCGGGGAAGTCGTCTGCGTCTTTCCGGAGGGGGCGATTTCAAGGACGGGCCAGCTCATGAGGCTCCACAAGGGGTTCGTGGTGATGGCGCGGTCCGCGGGAGTGCCCGTGATCCCGGTGTCGGTCGACGGCCTGTGGGGATCGGTATTCTCGTTTGCCGGCAACAAGTACATCTGGAAGTCGCCCCGTCTCATGCCGACGGAGGTCTTTGTCGCCTTCGGCCACGCGATACCGCCGGCCGAGGTCGACGTGGCTGACGTTCGCAGCATCCTGCTCGACCTCGGGGCCGAGGCTTTCGCCGAGCGGCGGTTCCTGAGGCGGCACATCGGGCGGGAAATCGCCCGCGCCCTGGCCAGGCGGCCCGGGCGGGTCGTTGCCATCGACCGCACGGCCGAACGCCGCGAGGTCACCTCCTACCAGCTCATTGGCACGGCCGCAATCCTCGCCAAATGGCTGAGGAAGGAGGTTCCGGAACGGCGCGTGGGCATCGTCCTGCCGCCCGGGGCCGGCGCCCTCGTGGCCAACGTGGCGGCGGTTTGGGCCGGAAAGGTCCCGGTCAACTTCAACTTCACGGCCAGCCGCGACTCGATCGAGGCGAGCCTGAAGCTTGCGGGCGTCGTCACCGTGCTTTCGGCCGACGCGATGCGCGAAAAACTCCCCCTTTTCCCGTGGCCGGAGCGCACGCTCGACCTTCGGGGGGTGATAGCAAAGGCCGGGGGGCGGCGCGCAATCCTGCCGTGGGCGCTGGCCGCCTGGGTCCTGCCCAACCAGTGGATCGCCGGACTGCTTCGCCAGCCGCGCACGGGCGACGGCGCCGAGGCGGCCCTGGTTTTCACGAGCGGTAGTTCCGGCGAGCCCAAGGGCGTCGTCCTCAGGCATCGGAACATCCTGGCCAATTGCACGCAGATTTCCTCCCTCTCGATCCTCCCGCAGAATGCCGTCATGCTCGGGTCCCTGCCGCTCTTCCACAGCTTCGGGTGCACCGCGACCATGTGGTATCCCCTCCTGCGCGGTTGCGGGCTGGTCACGGTGCCGAGCCCCCTCGACGCGCGGCGGATCGTCGATGCGATCCAGGACGAGAAGGTCACGGTGATGATCGGGGCGCCGACTTTCCTGCGGCCGCTCCTCCGCAAGGCGCAGTTGCACGAGCTTCGGTCGCTCAGGCTGGTGGTCGCCGGCGCCGAGAAACTGTCGCCCGAGCTCCACCGGGATTTCCTGCGCGTATTTCACATCGACATACAGGAGGGATACGGCCTCACGGAGACCTCTCCGGTCGCCAACGTGACCCAGCCCGACCCCCAGATCACCTCCGCGGGCGCGGATCGCCAGATCGGAAAGAAGACCGGCACGGTCGGGCGGCTCATGCCCGGGATGACGGCGCGAATCATGGATCCAGACACGGGCGCCAGCCTGCCCCTGACCTCGACCGGCATTGTGGCCCTTCGGGGCGCGAATGTTTTCGACGGCTATCTGCTGAACAAGTCGGCCAGCGACGCCGTCCTGCGCGACGGCTGGTTCGTGACCGGGGACATCGGACGGTTCGATGACGACGGATTCCTCACGATCGACGGCCGTCTGACGCGTTTCTCGAAGGTCGGCGGGGAGATGATCCCGCACGGCGTCGTCGAGCAGGAGCTCGTGGACGCCTTCGACATAGACCAGACAGAGAAGACGGTCATAGTCGTGCTGGGCGTGCCCGATTCCGCCCGGGGCGAGGAACTCGTCATTCTCGCCACGCACGACCTCGATCCCGAGGCGGTCCGGGTGCGCCTGAGCGCCGCCGGCCTGCCCAATCTCTGGATCCCGCGCCAGGTCATCCGAATCGAGAAGATTCCCCTGCTGGGATCCGGCAAGCTGGATATCCGGGCCTGCCGCGAGGCGGCCGCGCTCGCGACCGCAAACCGACGTTAGCCGCTCAGGCGACCGCCTTTTCGCCGGCCGGCTTGGTCGCTGCGAGCGGAAGCTCGAGGATGAACGTGGCGCCGTGGTTCGTGCCGTCGCTCTTCGCGGTCAGGGTTCCGCGCATGTCCTTTGCGGCCAGAACGCTCGAATGAAGCCCGAATCCGTGGCCGTTGATCTTGGTCGTGAAGCCATGCTGGAAGATATGTCTCATGTTCTCCGGCGGGATGCCCACGCCATTGTCCTGCACGATGAATCGCAGCGTGCCCTCCGGGCTGGATTCGATGCACAGGGTCATGACCTTTTCGTCCTTCCTGCAGCTGTCGAGGGCGTACTTCGCGTTCCGGATGAGATTGATGAGGATCTGGAGAACCTTTCCGCGCTCGGCCATGACGTCGGGCGCCGGGTCCTCGAAATTGCGGACGACCTTGATCTCATGGCGGATCAGAGCGCCGGAGTTCATCCGCAGCGAGTCCTCCATCAGCTGGACGGGCGAAATGGGCTCGAGGAGCCCGGCCATGGTCGCGTAGGTCTGCTGCATCGTCACGATCTCCTTGATGTGATCGATGTCCTTTTGGAGTGACCCGACCTCCTTGACGAGCCGCGCCTGCTCGTCAGCCAGCTGCGCGGAGAGGGCCGCCAGGAAATCGGGCACCCGCTTCCCCTTGGGGTCGCCGGTGATGAACGCCGCCAGGTCCCCGGAGTGGTCCTTCAGCAGGGCCGCCAGCTTGGTCAGGCTCGCGGACTTGGACTGCTTCAGGCCGCTTTCAATCACGGAAGTCGAAACATTGAGGCTGTTGAGGACGTTTCCGACGTTGTGGAGGACGCCGGTTGCCACTTCGGCCATTCCCGCCAGGCGCGATGCGTCGATCAGGTCCCTGCGCGTCGCTTCCAGGGCCGTTTCCGTCTCCCTGGCGGCGGTGATGTCCTCGGTGATGCCGAAGGTGCCGACGACTTGGCCCGCTTCATCGCGCAGCGCCAGCTTGCACGACCGGATCCAGGTGATGCGGCCGTCCGACCACACCACCTTGCCCACCTTGTCGAGCATCGGGGTGCCGGTCGCCATGACTTCCTCCTCCTCCTGCCGTGCGAGTCTCGCATAGGCCGGGGAGAAAAGGTCGGCATCGGTCTTGCCCAGAAGTTCGGCGGAGCTTGAGCATCCGTGACGGGCGGCCTTCGACTTGCTCACCGCTATGAATCGCGATTCCCGATCCTTGAAGTAGACAAAATCCGGGATGTTCTCGAGGAAGTTGCTGACGAGCGCCCGCTTGAGCCGCAGTTCCTGCCCGTGTTCCTCCGGGCCTGGAAGGGGTGGAATCATCGGCGAGGGAGGGGTTCAGGCCGCCGCGGCCACCGCCGCGGGCAGTTCCAGGGTGAAGGCGGCCCCGGCGCCGGGTCCGTCGCTTTGCGCGGTCAGCGTTCCGCCCATCTCCCTGGCGGCGAGGATGCTCGTGTGGAGGCCGAATCCGTGGCCGTGGGCCTTGGTCGTGAAGCCATGCTGGAAGATCCTGACGAGGTTCTCACGCGAAATTCCGGCGCCATTGTCCTGCACGGTGATGCGGACCCGGCCTTCGGCGCCTTTCTCGATCCTTATCCGGATCACCCTGTCCCCGGCATTTCGCGTGTGCAGGGCGTGCCTTGCATTGAGGATCAGGTTGGCGACGATCTGAAGCACCTTGCGGCGCTCGGCCATGATCTGGGGCACGGCCTGGAATTCGCGCACTATGCTCACCTCATTGCGATCCCGGGCTCCCAGGTTCATGCGGAGGGAATCCTCCATCAGCCCCACCGGGTCGAACGGTTCGACGACCCCCGCCGTCGCCGCGTAGGCCTGCTGCATGGCCACCGTCTCCTTGATCTGGTCGACATCCTTCTGCAGCAGCGTGATTTCGTGCAGCAGGTGGCTGTGCTCCTCCTGGTAGTGGCGGGCAAGCGATTCCAGAAACTCGACGACGCGCCGGCCCCGCGGATCGTTTGTGAGGAATTCGGCGAGGTCGCCCTTGTGCTCATCGAGCAGCGCCGAGAGCTTGGCCAGGCTGTTGGTCTTGAAATGGTGCAGGCGCATCGCGATCACGGATGCGGAAACGTTGAGGCTGCTGAGCACGGTGCCCACGCTGTGCAGGACATCCGTCGCCACCTCCGCCATCCCCGCGACGCGCGACGCGTCCATCAGGTCCCTGCGCGCGCTCTCAAGCGCGGCCTTGTTCGCCACCTCCCGGGTCATGTCCTTGCTGAGGCCGAACGTGCCGATTATCTCGCCTTTGGCGTCCCGAAGCGGAAGCTTGCTCGTGAGGGCCCAGGTCACCCTCCCGTCCGGCCACGTCTCCTTCTCCAGCTTTCCAATGACGGGCTTTCCCGTCTTCATGATCCGCTGCTCGTCCTCGAGGGCGCTCCTGGCGTGGGCTTCGGAAAAATAGTCGAAGTCCGTCCTGCCCTCGATCTCCTTCACATCCTTTGCGCGGAAAAGGACGGCCATCGACTGGCTTAGCGCGATGAACTGGCCCTGGCGGTTCTTGAAATAAACGCAGTAGGGAACGTTTCCCAGGAATCCATTGACCAGGGTGCGTGCGAAGCGCAGCTCCTCCCCGGCTCCGGCCGCACCGGGCGCCGGCAATGAATCCGGCCCCGCCGTCGGAGGATCCAGCTCCGAAGAGGATTGAAGCGGCGTTGGCATCGGCGGTCGGGCCGTCTCAACCCGTGGCAGCGTAGACAACCGGAGAAACGGGGGATTCCTTGAGGTATCGCGACAGAACGGCGCCCATATGGTCGGCGCGAATCGGCTTGGTCAGGAAATCGTCCATGCCGGCCTCGAGGCAATCGCGCCGATCGCTCGGCAAGACGCTGGCCGTCATCGCGATTATCCGCAGAACGGCGGGGAAAGCCGGGTCGCCGGCGGCCTGGGCCCGCCGAATGCGCCGGGTGGCCTCGAGTCCGTCCATTTCCGGCATCTGGGCGTCCATGAGGACGATCAGATAGGGGCGCTTCTGGATCGCTTCGATCGCCTCCCGGCCGTTGGTGGCCAGATCCGCGGAATACCCGAGCTGGCGGAGCTGGAGCAGGGCGACCTTCTGGTTCACCGGATTGTCCTCGACGACCAGGATGGGCAATTCGTGGGAGGAAGCCGGCGCTTTCGGCCCCTCGGCCTCGGGCTCGCGGTCTGCGCCCGGTTTGGCTGCAGGGGTCGTCAGGATCCTCCGCAGATTGGCGCGCAGCCTGTCCGGATGGATCGGCTTTATCTCGCACCCGTCAAAGCCCTTCAGTTTCATCTGCGCGGAATTCAGCCGCTCGCCGCTCGATGTCAGCAGGATGATGGCTGGGCGTCCCTGCGAGGCATCGGCGCGGATGGCGGTCCCCAGTTCGATCCCGTCCATCAGGGGCATGTGGAAATCGATGATGACTAGCTCGTACGGCGCGCCCGCCTTGGTTGCCCGGGTCAGTTCCTCAAGGGCCTCCTGGCCCGATTCGACGACGGCGTGCTTCGTGCCCCAGACTTCCAGAAGATTCTTCATCAGGGTTCGGTTGGCCGGATTGTCGTCGACGGCGAGGATGCGGCGGCCTGAGAGGGGGAGGGGGGCGATCTCCTCCAGGGCGGCAACGGCGGAGGCGGGCGCCAGTTCGACGGTGAACCAGAAGGTCGACCCCTTGCCTGGCGAGCTGGTGACGCCGATTTCGCCGTGCATCAGCTCGACCAGCCGCTTGCAGATCGCCAGGCCGAGGCCCGTGCCGCCGAACCGCCGCGTCGTCGAGGAATCCGCCTGCACAAAGGCCCGGAATAGCCGGGATTGGAGCGGCGCGGGAATGCCTATGCCGGTGTCGACGACCTCGACCCGCAGGCAAACCTTCTCGGGGTCAGACGGCGCGAGCGAAACCTTGAGGACAACCTCGCCCCGGGAGGTGAACTTGACCGCGTTGCCAAGCAGGTTGAGGACGACCTGCCTCAGGCGCATGGGATCGCCCTGGATGAATCGCGGCACGGTCGGATCGATGTCCATCACCAGCTCGATGCCCTTCCGGAAAGCTGTCTCGGCGTGAAGGTCGATCGCCAGCTCGAGCGACTCGGCCAGGTCGAAATCGATGGATTCCAGCACCATGCGTCCGGCCTCTATCTTGGAGAAATCCAGGATGTCGTTTATGATCGTCAGGAGCGAATCGCAGCTGCGGCTGAGGGTCTCCGTGAAGTCGCGCTGCTCGGTGGATAGGTCGCTGCTCAGGAGCAGGTTAGCCATTCCGATGATCCCGTTCATCGGCGTGCGGACCTCATGGCTCATGTTCGCGAGGAATGCGCTCTTTGCCCGGTCGGCCAGTTCGGCAGCCTCTTTCGCCAGCTGCAGATCGACCTCCACCTTGGCCCGCCGGGTGATCTCCACGTGCAAAGCTGCGTTGGACGCCTCGAGATCCGCCGTTCTTTCCTGCACGCGCCGCTCGAGCTCCTCGGCATGGGCGCGCGTTTCGCGCAGAAGGTTCCATTTCTCGGTCAGCGCGTTCGCCAGCTGGAGAACCTCGATCGTGTCGAATGGCTTCTTGAGGATGACGAGCTGGTCCGAGCCGCCGATCCGGGTGAGCATCTCGTCCCAGGAATAGTCCGAATAGGCCGTGCAAATCACGATCTGGAGGTCCGGCGCCGACTTCCAAAGCTGGATTGTGGTCTCGACGCCGTCCCATCCCGGCGGCATGCGAACGTCCACAAACGCCATCGCATAGGGCCGGCCCTCAGCGTTGGCCTTCTTGACCATCTCAAGGCCTTCCTGACCCTGGTAGGCGGAATCAACGGGGAACACCTTGGCGGACACCCGCGGTTTGTCGCCGGCACCCAACAGCTCGTCTTCCAACGCCGCAAACGAAGCCGCCGCCTCGCTGACGGGAGGACAGAGGATCTTGCGAACGTCAGTGTGGATAGCCGGGTTGTCGTCGATGACGAGGACACGGTTGTTCCGCTCAGGCGTCGTTGACATGAGAAATGGGGTGAGACGGCCTAATGGGATGGGTCGTCCAACGTCAAATGATCGACACAACTGGGAAAAAATCAACCCCCGTGGTTACCCCAGGCGGCGGGTGGCGGGTCCGTTTGCTCAGCCGATAGCCTGCGGGTCGAGCAATCCGACCCACTGCGATTCGCAAGAAAATCAAATGTAACAACTTAAGATATCTACCGGACGACCCGGGCGCTGCCACCGCCCATGACCTTTTCCACTTCCTTGGCGCTGGCCATGGACGTGTCCCCCGGGGTGGTCATGGCGAGGGCGCCATGGGCTGCGCCGTAATCGACCGCCTTTTGGGGGTCGCCGGTCTTGAGGAAGCCATAAATGAGCCCGCTTGCAAAACTGTCGCCGCCGCCCACCCGGTCCAGGATCTCCAGGGCGGGGTATTTTCGGCTCTCAAAGAATTTCCCGCCCGTGTAGCAAATGGCGCTCCAGTCGTTCTTTGTGGCAGTGATTACCTTTCTGAGGGTCGTGGCGGCCACCTTGAAGTTGGGGAACTCAGCCACCGCCTTGGTGATCATCTTCTTGAATGCGTCGGTTTCGATGTGGGTCAGCTGCTCGTCGGCGCCTTCCACCTCGAAACCCAGGGAGGCGGTGAAATCCTCCTCATTGCCGATCATGACATCGACATACTTTGCGATCTCCCGGTTGACCTCGCGGGCCTTCTTCTGCCCCCCGATGCTCTTCCAAAGGGAGGGCCGGTAGTTGAGGTCGTAGCTGACGACGGTTCCGTGCTTGTTTGCCGCCTTGACGGCCTCGATCGTCAGGGCCGCGGTCGATTCCGAAAGGGCGGCGAAGATGCCGCCCGTATGGAACCAGCGGACTCCCTTCTTCCCGAATATCGCTTCCCAGTCGAAATCGCCCGGCTTGAGCTGGCTGGCCGCGGTATTGCCGCGGTCCGGGATGCCGACCGCGCCCCGGATTCCAAAGCCGCGCTCGGTAAAGTTGAGCCCGTTGCGGACCGACCGGCCAATTCCGTCATCGGCGCGCCAAAGTACGTAGTCTGTCGCCACTCCGCCCTGGAGAATGAAGTCCTCGATCAGGCGGCCCACGTCGTTTTCGACAAATGCGGTGCATACCCCCGTCCGCAGGCCGAAGCACTTGCGCAGCCCGCGGGCGACATTGTACTCGCCGCCGCCTTCCCAGGCCTTGAATTCCCGCGCCGTCCGGATTCGGCCCTCTCCCGGGTCGAGGCGAAGCATGATTTCGCCGAGCGAAATCTCGTCGAATTTACATTCTGTTGATGATTTGATATTTAGGCTCATAATGGGAAATAGGAGATCGCACTGCCGTTTCTATAGTCCGCCGGCCGCCAGCGCCAGGACCGCGGCGGATGCCGCCAGACAGTAAAAACCAAAGTAGTGCCAGCGGCCCTGGTCGAGCCATCGCGAAAGGAGGCGCAGGGCGAGAAGCCCCGCGACGAAACTGCACGCCATGCCGATCAGGCCGGGGCCGGCAAGGTGCAAAAAGTGGAGTGGATGGGCCTCGGAGGCATTCAGCTTGAGGAGCCTCTTGAGTTCGCGCGCCACGACAGGGGGGGTCAAAAGAACGGCGAGAGCGAAGCTGAACTCCTCGGCCTCCCTTCGACCGTTGCGGGCCAGCAGTCCGACCGAAATCGTGCTTCCCGACCGCGAGAATCCGCGAAAAGGAAGGACCATGCCCTGGATGAGGCCCATTCCAACGGCCGAACCCATGGAAACCTCGGAACCCGTGTCGCTGTTCCGGCGCTTCAATCCGGAGAGGACTATGAGAATGCCGGCAGCCGCCAGGCCTGCTCCGATCAACGGCAGGTTGCCGAAGAGCTCTTCGATTTGGCCTGGGCTTGCGGTGGTCCCCAGGAAGATCCTTTCAATCACGGCCTGGAGGCCCAGGCTGACGGCGCCGGTGCAGGCCGTTGCGATGACGAGTTGGACCAAAACGGTGCGCCAGCGAACGGTGCCGACAAAATACCGGACGGCCCACTTCCTCCAAAAGTAGACCAGGACGGCAAACATCGTCCCGGTGTGCAGCGTGGCGAGAAGGAAGGTGGCCTCCGGCGTGGTGGGGTCGATCCCCATCAGCTTCTCCGCAACGATGACGTGGGCCGAGCTCGACACGGGCAGGAGCTCGGCGGCCCCCTGGACGAGGCCGAGGAGGATGATTTGGAGGAGGCTGATCATCGTCCCCTGAGGGTCAGACCGACACCTTCTTCAAGTCGGCGGCCGACCATTTTCGCTGGCCCGTTTCGACGGCCAGCTCGTTGAAGGCCGCAACCTCGGCCTCCGTGAAGAGGAGTCCGCCGGCCGCGGCCGTCTTCCTGGCAAATTCCGCCTCGGGCTGGCCGGGCAGCATTGCGCGCTCGTTTCCATGGCCCAGAATGTCGGCGAGGACCGCCTTGACGTTTTGCGCCTGGGTCCGCCCCTTTGCGAAGAGGCCCCCGCTCAGGGCCTCGGGGTGTATCACCTGGAAGAAGAAGGCGCAGGAGTGCTTCTCGCCGTCCTCGGCCCAACGGCTGCGCAGGGTCGGCAGGGATCCGCCGATCAGGGCGCCCACGATCTCATTGATGAGCGACAGGCCGTAGCCCTTGTGTCCGCCGAAGGGCAGAAGGGAAACGGCGGCATTCGGATCGGTTGTCGGCTGGCCGTCCTTGTCGACCGCCGCCATCGGGGGCAGGGGCTTTCCCTCGCGCTTGAGCTGCTGGACGCGGCCCATCGCGACAACCGAGGTCGCCCAATCGATCACGATCGGGAAGCCGACCGCATCGGTCGTCGGGAATCCCCAGCTGTGCGGATTGGTGCCCAGGGTCGGGTACTTGCCGCCAAAGGGCACGACCTCGGCAAGCGCGGCCGTGCAATTGGTGTAGGCGATGTAGCCCTTCTTCGCGGCTCCCATCACGTATCCGCCGCCCCACAGGTAGTGGAAGGCGTTGTCGACGGACACCGTGCCGATTCCGTACTGGTCGGCGAGCTTCGTGGCCGCGTCGATCGCCCGGTAGGCGACCGACTGCCCAAGCTTCTTGTTTGCGTTCCAGATCTTCGCCGCGGCGAAACGGGAGGGCTTCTCCTCGATCCGGGCTCCCGGGACGCAGCCGCTCGACCCGCTGCCGAAAAGGTGATCGAGATGGAGCGCCTTCAGGGCATTGTGGGTGCGGATTCCGTGGCGGGAGGCCTCGGCGCAGAATCGGGCCGCCTCTGCCGCCTCGTCGGCGTCGTAGCCTCGGTGGCGGTAGGCCGCATCGACAAGCGCGTTGTGCTGGGACTCGGGAACGACGCAATAGGTCTCGGGCATGGGAGGATGGGGGTCGGGCCGACGGTTTCAGTTCAGGTTCGCCTGGGCGTGCGGCTTCTTCCCGGAAAGGAAAAGCGTCAGGTTCTCGAGGGCGCAGGTGGCCTGGCGCTGCACGCTCTCGTAGGTGCGCGAGCCGATGTGGGGGGTGATGATCACGTTTGGCAGCCCCAGGAGAGGATGGTTCGGCGGCGGGGGCTCGACGTCGAGGACGTCCGTGCAGTACGCGGCGATTTGATTGGCCTTCAGCGCCTCCACCATGGCCGCTGTCTCGACCAATTCGCCGCGGGCGCAGTTGAGTATGATGGCGTCCTTGCGAAGGAGCTTGAGGCTGTTCGCATTGATCATGTGCTTCGTCTCCGCGGTCAGGTTCGTGTGGAGCGAGATCACGTCCGATGCCTTGAGCAATTCGTTGAGGTCGGTGTACCGCCTGACCCCGAGTTCCGTCGTCAGCGTGTCCGGCCAGTAAATGTCGTAGCCGATGACGTTGAGGCCGAAGGCGCGCGCCCGGATGGCCACTTCCTTGCCGATCCGCCCGAGGCCGACGATGCCGATCGTCTTGCCGAGAATCTCATGGCCGGTCAGCCGCTTCCACTGGCCCTTGGCGACGAAATTGGCCTCCGGAATCAGGTGGCGGACGGCGGCCAGAAGCAGGCAAAACGTGTGTTCGGCGACCGTGGTGTGGTTGACGCCGGGGGTGAAGAGGACGGGGATCTTGAATTCGGTCGCCGACTTCACGTCGATCTTGTCGAGGCCGATGCCGTACTTGCTGATCACCCTGAGCCGGGGCAGGGATTTCTGGATCACCGCGCGGGTGATGGCGTCGTCGCCGCAAAGGAAGGCGTCGAATTGGCCGGCCAATTCGAGCATGCGGGCCTCGGTCAGGGGGCCCCGTTCATTGACGACCTCAAAGCCGGCCTTCTTCAGGAGATCGTGGTGAACGCCCGGAGTGTCTTGAAACGAAGTGGTGGTGAGAAGAACGCGTGTCATGGGGGGACGATTCAACAAGTTTGGCTCCGCCTTGGGAAGTCCAAACCAACATAAGTACACGTGTCCTAATACGGGCCCGTTCCGCCCCGCGCAAAGGGTTTGGCATCGCGGCCAAAAGGTGCTTCGCACTATCCTCGCGTTTCATGAAGCTCAATCCCGCCGCCACCCGCCTGCTCCGCAGACGTCTCGGACCGGGGGTCGTCCGCACGGACGCGCCTTCGCTCGATGCCGCATCGTTTGACGGGATGAAGATCCCGTTTCCGCCGGAGGCGGTCATCTTCCCGCGCACACGGGACGACCTGGGGGCGGTCCTCAAGCTGGCGAACGAGCGGCGGGTGCCCGTGACTGTGCGGGGGCGCGGAACCTCGCTCACAGGGTCGGCGGCTCCGGCCCGGGGCGGGTGGGTGGTCGATCTGCTCGGCTGGAACCGAGTCCAGATCGACGGCGAGGCGGGGATTGCGGAGGCGGAGGCCGGCGCAACGGTCGCCGAGATCCACAGGGCGGCGGAAGCGCGCGGCTGGTTTTACCCGCCGGACCCTTCGTCCAGGGAATACTGCACGATCGGGGGCAACATCGCCTGCAACGCGGGCGGAATGCGCGGGGGCAAGTACGGCGTGACGAGGGACTTCGTCCTTGCGCTCAAGGGCTTCCTGCCGACGGGGGAGTTCGTGAAGTGGGGGACCCCCACACGGAAGTTCTCTGCGGGGTTCAATCTCCGGGACCTGTGGATCGGCAGCGAGGGGATGCTCGGAATCGTGACCGACGCCACGCTGAAGCTCATTCCCAAGCCGGCAGCGCGGTGGACGCTCCTGGCTTCGTTCTCCAATGAGACGGCCGCCTTCCGGGCGGTCCGGGCCCTCTTTGTCGAGAGGATCCAGCCCTCGATCTGCGAGTTCCTCGACCGCTATTCGGTCCTATGCGCGGAGCGGGCGACGGGGACCACCGTTTTCGAGGGACAGCCCGGCCGTCCGGTCGTTCTCCTTGAGATCGCCGGGTCCGCGAGCGAAGTGAGGGAACAGAAGCCGCTGGTGCTGGCCTGGGCGCGGCGGAACGCATTGGCGCACCGCGCGGCCCGAAGTCCCCTGGAAGCCGAGTCGCTTTGGGAGGTCCGCCGCAAGTGCTCCGGAGCGATGTTTGAACTGGGAGACTCAAAATTGAACGAGGACGTCGTTGTGCCCATGAGCCAATATGTCGCGTTCGCCCGGTTTCTCGACCGACTCCGCCGCGATTCCGGGCTGGCGATCCCCACATTCGGCCATCTGGGCGACGGAAACGTGCACGTGAACATCATGTACCACGGAGCCGACCGCAAGGAGTGCCGGGCTGCAGAGAAGGCGGTCGGCAGGCTCATGGAAACAGTCGTCGAATTGGGCGGGGCGATTTCCGGCGAGCACGGCATCGGCCTTGCCAAGACTCCCTTCTTGAAGATCCAGCACAGCGCTGCCCAGATCGGGGCGATGCGGGCTGTGAAGAAAGCCCTGGATCCGCGGGGCATCCTGAACCCGGGAAAGATGTTCGAGCCGTTCCACGTTTGGCGGCACAAGCGCTTGGCGATCAAGCTGCCGTGGGACCATAAATGAGTGAAATTGGCGTGGCGGCGGGCTTGCCCAGGCTGAGCCGCTGGACGGCTTGACAAGGTTTCCCCGCGCCGAGTAGTTTGTCCGACTCACTTAAACTCACTTTGCAGAGAAGTGGGCCCTGCGGCCCGCTTTTTTTTTCCACACACTCATACCATGAGCAGCGAAATTCTATCCGTCCTCGAATACATGGAGAAGGAGAAGGGTATTCCCCGTACGGACATGATCGCCACGATTACGAACGCGCTGAAAACGGCCGCCCAGAAAGGCGTGAGTTCGGGGCAGGAACTGAAGATCGAAATCAATCCGAAGAATGGGCAGCTGCATGCCTGGGCGCTTCTCAAAGTGGTCGATTCTGTCAGCAATCCGCGCACGGAAGTCCATGTCGAGAAGGCGCAGGCCCTCAAGCCGGGCGCCCTGATCGGTGAGTTTGTCGAAAAGGAGATCGATCCCTCCTCGCTTGGCCGGATCGCGGCGCAAACCGCCCGCCAGGCGGTGATGCAGCGGCTCCGGCAGTTCGAAAAGGACCGCATCTACGACGACTTCAAGGACCAGGTGAGCAACATTGTCACGGGCACCGTGCGAAGGCGCGAGAGAAACGACATCTATGTCGATCTGGGCAAGGCCGAGGCGGTCATGCCGGCGAAGGAGCAGATGCCGGGCGAGGAATACCAGCCCGGGGACCGCATCCGCTCGCTTCTTCTCGAGATCGAGAACACGCCCCGCGGACCGGAGATCATCCTGAGCCGGGCCAGCGGCAAGTTTGTGCGGCGGCTTTTCGAACTCGAGGTGACGGAGATCGCGGATGGCACGGTCAAGATCGAGGCCTTTGCGCGCGAGCCGGGCTACCGGACGAAGATCGCGGTCACCAGCTCCGATCCGAAGGTCGATCCGGTCGGCGCCTGCGTCGGCGCCCGGGGCGCCCGGGTCAAGACCATCGTTCGCGAACTGGCCGGCGAGAAGATCGACATCATCAAGTTCTTCGCTGATCCGAGGGAGATGGTGATCGAGGCCCTGAAGCCGGCCGTCCCCCGCGACATCACCCTCGACGACAAGACCCATCGGATACTTCTCAAGGTAGCGACGGACGACCTCGCGGTGGCGATCGGGCGCAAGGGGCAGAATGCGCGCCTGACCTCCCGCCTGATCGGCTGGCGGCTGGACATCGAGGAGTTCAAGGCGGCCGGCGACGATCCCCGCGGCAATGCCGTGGCTTCGCTCGTCAAGGCATTCAATCTCGATCCGACAATCGCCGGGCGCCTGGTCGACATGGGCATCAATTCGCCCGCGGCCTTCGAGGGCGTTGCGGCGGAGGACCTGGTCGGCGGCGGCTTCACGGCCGACGAGGCCAGGGAAATCATCGCCCGGGTGGGCTCCTGAGGCGCAGGCAGACAGCGTTTAAAACACTGAATGAGCATCCGCATCCACGAACTGGCCAAGCGACACAACATGGAGGGCAAGGACATGCTCGCCTTGCTCAAGGCGCGCGGCTACGTGGCGGCGGACACAAAGTCGGTTTCGAGCACGCTCAGCAAGATTTACGAGGAGGAGATTGAGAAGGAGTTTGCCGCCAAGGCTGCCGCCGAGGCCGCGGCGAGCGCCCCTGTTGCGGCGCCCCCGCCCGCCCCCGTCGAGGCGCCGAAGCTGCGGCACCCCGCCGGTATTTTTGTCAAGACGGCCGGCGACATAGCCCGCGAGCACGAGGCCGCGGCAGCCGCGAAGGCGGCGACCCTGGCGCCACCGGTCGCGCCGCGCGCCGCCCCGGCCCCGCTGCGCCCGGCCGTGAAGGCGCCTCCGGCGCCCCCGCCGTGGCCGGCCTCCCCCACGCCTCCCCCGATCGCGACGCCCAAGCCGGCGCCCGCCGTGCCGAAGCCGGCTCCGGTCGCGCCGGCCGCGCCGGCTGCGCCGGCCCCAAAATCGCCGCCGTCCGTGGCCGTCCGGGCGCCCGTGCCCGCCGCACCCAAGCCGGCCGAGGCGCCCATCGCCCCGGCAAGGCCGGCCGAACCGCAGCCCGTCTCGGCGCCCCCGCCGCTTCCCGTTTCGCAGCCCAAGCCGCCGCCGGCAAAAAGTCCGCCGCCCCTGGCGCCGCCGAACGCAGCCTCCGGGGCCACGGTGACGCAGCAGGGCGACGTCAAGATCATCCATTTCAAGCCGCCCGTCGTCGTCCGCGATTTTGCGACGATCCTCGGGCTCCGCCCCTTCCAGCTTATCTCGGAGCTGATGCAGATGGGCATTTTCGCCTCGATCACGCAGTCGCTGGAGGAGGGTGTTGCGACCAAGGTCGCGGAAAAGCACGGCTTCGTCCTCGAGGTCAAGCACCGCGGGGATCCCTCGGTCCAGCAGCAGGCGCAGAAGGAGCGCGAGAAGAAGAAGCCCGACGAGGACGAGACCCGAAACCTCGCCCCGCGCTCGCCGGTTGTGTGCATCCTCGGCCACGTCGACCATGGGAAGACGTCCCTCCTCGACACGATCCGCAAGGCCAGCGTGGCCGCGGGCGAGGCGGGCGGGATCACCCAGCACATCGGCGCCTATCAGGTCGAATTCAACGGCCGGAAGATCACCTTCCTCGACACTCCGGGCCACGCCGCGTTCTCGAAGATGCGCGCGCGCGGGGCCTCGGTGACGGACATCGCCGTCCTCGTCATAGCCGCCGACGACGGCTTCATGCCGCAGACCGACGAGGCGCTCCAGCATGCGCGAAACGCGAAGGTCGCCCTCGTCGTCGCGGTCAACAAGATCGATGTCAAGGGCGCCAACCTCGACCAGGTGAAGGCGCAGATGCAGCAGCGAGGAATCGCGCCCGAGGATTGGGGCGGCGAGACGATCACGGTGCCGGTCTCGGCGACCAAGGGAACCGGAGTCAACGAGCTGCTCGAGATGATCCTGCTTCAGGCCGACGTCCTTGAACTGAAGGCCAATCCCCAGGGCGAGGTGGCCGCCGTCGTGATCGAGTCCCAGGTGGACGTCGGACGCGGGCCGCTCGCCACCCTGATCGTGCAGCGCGGAACGCTGCGGGTGGGCGACGCCCTGGTGTCCGGCCAGCACTGGGCTCGCGTCCGGGCGATGTATAACGAAAAGGGCGAGGCGATCAAGGAAGCCCTGCCTGCGGCCCCTGTCCGCGTGATCGGCTGGTCCGGGACCCCCGAGAGCGGGGCGCCGGTCCGGGCGGTGAAGAATACCCGCGAGGCGGAGCAGCTTGCCGAGGAGGAGCAGCAGCGGCTGAGGAAGGAGGGTGCCGCCTCGGCGCCGAAGGAAGTCTCCGTCGAGCAGCTCTTCGCCAACATCGCCGCGACGCAGCAGCGCGTGCTCAAGCTCATCATCAAGACCGATGTCTTCGGCTCCGCCGAGGCCGTGCGGAACATTCTCGAGGGGATCAAGAGCGTCAAGGTGCAGCTCGAGATCGTCTCGGCCGAGGTGGGGCTCGTGACCAAGAACGACGTCCTCATGGCCGGGGCCTCGGGCGCCGTCATCGTGGGCTTCAACACGAAGCTCGAGAGCGGCGTGACCCCGCTCGCCAAGCATCACGGAGTGCGGATCGAATCATTCGAGATAATCTACGAGCTGGGCGACAAGGTGCGCGAGATGATGGCCGACCTGCTGGAGCCGGACCTGAAGGAGACGAAGCTCGGTGCGGCCGAAGTCCGGGCGACCTTCCCGCTCGCCAAGGGCTTTGTCGCCGGGTGCCTCGTCACGGAGGGCCGGATCGGGCGCAATGCCGCCGCCCGCCTGCGCCGCGGCCGCGAGGTCGTCCACGAGGGCAAGGTCGGCACCCTCAAGCGCTTCAAGGACGACGCCAACGAGGTGCGCGCGGGCCTCGAATGCGGCGTCAAGCTCGACGATTTCAATGGCTACGAGGTCGGCGACGTCATTGAATGCTACGAGATCCAGAAGGTCCGGGCGTCCCTGTGACGGCGGGTTTCAGCCCGCCTCCGCCGTCCTCTCCCCCATGTCCAACCGCACGGTGCGCATCAACGAACTCGTCCGGCGCGAGCTGAGCGACATCCTGCGCCGGCGGTATCAGTCCGAGGCCGTCGCGGTCACGATAACCGAGGTTCGCGTGGCGCCCGACCTGCGGGATGCCCGCGTCTTTGTCGCCATCGTCGGGAGCGGGGAGGAGGAAACCGACCGGATGCGCTGGCTGCGCAGGCAGGCCCCGGCGATCCGGGAGGAGCTCGGCCGGCGAATCGTCCTCAAGTATCTTCCAAAGTTTGAATACGTGCTCGACAAGTCCGCGGACCGCAGCGTGCGCGTCGCGCGGATCCTCGACGAGATCGAGCGGGCGGACTCCAAGGGCCCGGCGCTGCCGGGCCGACCCTGACCGTGGAAAAGTTCTACCCCGATTTTGCCGACGACTTCAGCCGGCTGACCGCAGCCCTCTCCGGGAGGAGCGTGGCGATTGTCGGGCACGCCCGGCCGGACGGCGACTGCATCGGGGCGCAGGTGGCTCTGGCCCGGGTCCTGGGGGCCCTCGGCCGGGACGTCGTCTGCGTCAACGCGGATCCCGTTCCCCGCCGGCTGCAGTTCCTGGCCGAAGGGCAGGTTTTCCTCCGCACCGACGAGGTCCTAGCGCGGAAGACGGACTGGGCCGCCGTGTTTGTGGATTGCGCCGACCACGCGAGGGCGGGCGTGCGGTTGCAGGCGAGGTTTCCAAATCCGGCTGGAAACATCGACCATCACCTGTCCAATCCGGGGTTTGCCGCGATCAATCTCGTCGACGGCGGCTCTGCGGCGGCCTGCGAGGTGCTGGCGGGCGTCCTGTTCGACGCGGGCCTGCCGCTGGATGCGCGCGCGGCGCAGGCTCTCTTCACGGGCATCCTCACAGACACCGGGCAGTTCCGGTTCAATTCGACCTCGCGGCGCTCCTTTGTCCTCGCGGGGGAGCTGGTCGCCCGGGGGGCCGTCCCCGCCGAGGCCGGATTCGAGCTCTACGAGCGCGAATCCATGGGCAAGCTCCAGCTCGTCCAGCACTTTCTTGCCTCGCTGAACCTGGAATGCGGAGGCCGGGTGTGCATCGGCACCCTGGCCGAAGGCGTCTTTGCCGCGACCTCGACTTCGGGCGAGGACACGGAGGGGCTGGTCGACTACGCGCGCAGCATCGACGGGGTCGACGTGGGGGTCCTCATCGAGGAGCGCTCCGGCGGGGCCGTCAAGGCAAGCCTCCGCGCAAAGGATCCGGGCATGAGGATAGACCTGGTCGCGGCGAAATTCGGCGGAGGGGGACATGCCTGCGCGGCCGGGCTCAACCTGCCTGCCCCGGTTGCGGCGAACTTCCGCCAGCGCCTGATCGCCGCCCTATCCGAGCGCCTCGCCGAGGTCGCCCCGAGGCGGTCGCCCGCCTGATAGAGCCTGCCACCGGCCATGCTGGCTCCCCCAAAAGAACTCGATGGCGTCCTGCTCGTGGACAAGCCGGTCGATCACACGTCGCACGACGTCGTCGCCCGCCTTCGCGGCAAGCTGCGCACGAGGCGGATCGGGCACGCCGGCACGCTCGACCCGATGGCGACGGGGCTCCTCGTCATCCTCGTCGGCAAGTCCACCCGGCTGTCGCAGTACCTGATGAGCGTCGACAAGGAGTACGAGGGCACGATCGAGTTGGGCACGATCACCGACTCGCAGGACGCCGAGGGCCGCGTCATGGAGACGCGTCCCGTGCCGCCGCTCACCGAAGCCCGGCTGCGCGAGGCGATCCTGGGCTTCCTCGGCGACCAATACCAGACCCCTCCCATGTATTCGGCCATCAAGATCGGGGGCGTCCCCCTCTACAAGATGGCCCGAAGGGGCGAGGAGGTGGAGCGCGAGCCGAGGTTCATCCGGGTCATGGACTGGGAGGTGACGCGCTTTGGCCTGCCGAGGTTCGATTTCAGGCTGCGCTGCACGAAGGGCACGTATGTGCGAACCCTTGCCCACGACCTCGGACAGAAGCTCGGCTGCGGAGCCCACCTGGCGGCGCTGCGCCGGACCGCGTCGGGAGCCCTGTCGGTGGCGCAGGCCCTGACGCTCGACCAGATCGAGGCGCTGTCGATCACGGATATTGAGAAGCGGCTGATCCCCGCGCACGCCGCGGCCCCCGCCGGCTTTCTCGTGTGAGCAGCACCCGCCAGTTTTCCTCGACCGAATCCGCAGGCGCCGCCATCGCGCGCGACAGGCCCCTTCATCTCGCGATTGGCATGTTCGACGGCGTGCATCTCGGGCACCGCGCCGTCATCGAAACGGCCGTCCAGTCGGCGCGCGGGAGCGGAGGCCTGGCGGCCGTCCTGACGTTTCGCCCGCACCCGAGCCGCATTTTTTGCCCCCAGCGCCCGACGAGGCTCATCCACGATCCCGGCACCCAGGCCGGCCTTCTCGCCGGGCTCGGCGTCGACGCAGTCATCTTCGAGCCGTTCACGCCCGGGTTTGCGCGGATCGAGGCGGGGGATTTCCTGCCATGGCTGCGTCAGCGCCTGCCAAGCCTCGCCGGCGTGCACGTCGGGGGCGGCTGGCGCTTCGGCGCCGGGCGCGCCGGAGACGTGGCCCGCCTCGTCGAATCGGCCCGCGGAACCGGCATTTCGGTCTGCGGCGTTCCGGCGGTCGAATTC
>Ga0265313_10000830_pt1:0-30000 | contig 31256 bp, 24 predicted proteins | sample 4123metaG_FD_203122 | JGI IMG/M metagenome (GOLD analysis project Ga0265313, IMG submission 203122) | Rhizosphere microbial communities from Carex aquatilis grown in University of Washington, Seatle, WA, United States - 4-1-23 metaG | ecosystem: Host-associated > Plants > Roots >... | reverse complement strand
GCGTTACGCACCCGTCCGCCGGTGGGTATTGCTACCCCCCTAGACTTGCATGTTTGAGGCCTGCCGCCAGCGTTCGTTCTGAGCCAGGATCAAACTCTCATGTTTTGATCCTAGAGGCAGACGACGCTGAATGCTCTTGATTTGCGTAGTTCGCAAAAACTTTTGACAAGGGTAGATCGCCATCGAGCCCGTCAAGGTCCGACAACGATCGACTTTAGAGTCTTCAATTTTTGCAGAAGAACGCGAGCATTCAAACGTCGCTGCTCGATTTGTTTAGCGTCCCAAAAACCGAAGTTTTCGAGACGTGGCTGCAGCGCCGCCGCCCACGTTCCCCTTCCTTAAATCACAATGTCAAACAGCGCCGTCTGGACGATTTTCACGTCGAATTGCAAACGGAACACCACCTCGCGACCAGTGCCGCGAAGCAGCGTGGGCGCGGGTTATAGGTTTGGGGTCACCCCCAAGTCAAACGCTAAAAACGGGATTTTTCGGTTTTTTTTCAACGCCTGCGGAAAGGCGCCAAGCCCCCCAAAAGCGGGCTTTTCTGCCCCACATCTAGGGCGTCGGGGCTAACAAAGCCCTAACCGGGGTCCGGCCAGGAACCCAGCCTGTCCTTTTGGAAGGCTTCCGTGCCGGGCAAGAAAGAATCGGCAGACCCTGCGGCCTGCCGGAATCTCTCATAAACCATTGATATATATTGATTTATAGCCGCTCGTCAGACATCGCCCGAAGGTCTGCCCGGTCCAGGTTGGTCATCACCACCCGGCCGCCTTGGTCGAAGCGGATATCGGCCTCGTCGATCCAGACCTGCTTGCCGCTGTCCAGGGTCACATAAAGCGCCTCGACCCGGCCGGCAGGGCTGCGCGCCACCGAATCCACCGTGCCGACATGATCGCCATCGACGATCTCGACCCGGCTGCCGACCAAACCGGCATCGCTCTCAAGCCGCCATGTGCGGAAGCGGTCGGGCCAGAGGCCGCGATGATAGGCGGCACGCTCAGCGGAATAGCGGGAGCGCAGATCGTAATAGGCGTGGGTGCGGTCTTCATAGTTTTGCTGCGCCGCCTGATTGTTCTGCAACTGCTGCTGATATTGCTGCTTCTGCTGATCGTATTGTGCCTGGTTGGCGGCGGCCTGGGCGCTGCTGGCCGCGGTCTGTGCATCCACCACCGCCTGGTTCTGCGCCGCCTGCTGCGTCACCTGATCGTCGGCGGCAGCGTTGCCGGCCTGGATCTGGGCGTTGAGCTGTTCGGTCTGGGCATGCTCAGCCGGCGTGGAACGCGTGGTTGGCAGGCCATTGGCATCAACGCGATCGCCATTGGGTGCGGGATAGCTGCCCTGTGCCAGAACCGGCGCGGCGAACAGCGAAAGAGCAAGGCCTGAAGCGGCCAGACGAAGAGATGTGCGCATGGCGAAATCCTCTGAAAATCCAGCAGAGGAACGCCTGCGCGGGTAGCCTTGTTCCGATGGAACCGGCGGAACACTTCTTGAGTGGTCGCGGTTCCCGGGCGGAAAACGCGGCACTACGCTGTAGCTAGCCGCCACACTTTTCCTGGAACCGATCCGCTACGCCGTGGCGGAAATATAGACCCTGAGGTCGGCGGCTTCACGCTCGGTTTCCGCGATGCGGTTTTTGACGACATCGCCGATGGAAACCAGGCCGCAGAGCTGGCCAAGATCGTCCAACACCGGCAGATGGCGGAAGCGGCCAGCCGTCATCATCTCCATCAGGGTTTCAGTGCTGTCGTCGAGACGGCAGGTGACGACATCGCGGGTGAGATGGCTGTCCACCTTCTGCTCCAGCGCGGCGGCGCCGCCGGCCGCCATGGCGCGCACCACATCGCGCTCCGACAGGATACCGGCCAGGACGCCCGCCTTGTCACACACCACCAAGGCGCCGATGCGCCGTTCGGCCAGAAGCGTGGCGGCTTCGGCCAGCGTGGCGTCGCGGCCGATGCCGACAACGTTGCCGCCCTTGTCTCCCAGAATATGCCTGACCTGCATGATGGCGCTCCTCCACATACGATGGTCTGGAGCGGATGCTGCGCCCGACATCGGGCGCTGGCAAGGCGCAAGGAGCGCGAATTCTCTGCCGCAATGCGGCGAAGCCTGGCGAAAATGCCGGGTTTTCCGCTGTTTACTGGATGAAAAGCCGCCTTGAGCCATAACCCGATCTGGGGCAAAAGAACCCCGTTCCCCTGCCTTGGCACGGGGCCTGCGACCGTAGCGACGCCGCGGGTATCTGGATGGTGCTGTGGCCGAGAGGCTGAAGGCGGCGGTTTGCTAAACCGTTATACGTTATAAAGACGTATCGAGGGTTCGAATCCCTCCGGCACCGCCATCCCGCTTCGAGCGGGACTCTATCAACCAACACAATCGAAGCGGGATGGCGGTGCCGGATAGGTGAACGCACCCTTGTTCGACAAAATCGGCGACAGGCGATTTTGGACGCGCACGAAGTGCGCGATCCGAGCGAAACGAGGACGAGGAACATGCCTTGAGCATGTTCCGAGAGATCCCGACGGCGGCACCGTTGGTCTTTCCAGCCGCTCGGAAAAAACGTTCAAGCCCGCCCTCGCTTGCGCGGGACGGGCTTGAACGCTGATTGCTAGCGGCAGGACTAGTTGCGGTAATAGTCGTGATGGCCCTGAGTGTTCCACTCCCGATGCGTGCGGTACCAAGACTGCGGATGATGATAGGTCTTCCAGTCCGAGGGATAGGTGTAGGCCTGACGGCGGTGATGGCTGTCATAGTAATGGCCATTGCCGACGGTGAAACCCAGGCCGACGCCGCCGACCTGGACGCCCACGCGATCGGCAGCGAATGCCGGCATGGCCACGGTGGAAACCAAGGCCAAGCCGAGGGCGGCAAGGCCGCCTTTGAAAATCCTGTTCATGTCTCTAATCCTTCCCGCGCCGTCGAACACAGACTATGTGTGATGGCTTCTGGGCAGCGCGCCTTTGATGGAAGGGGCAGGAAGCCACTAACCTTTGGCGCTCTTAAGGAAACGCGCGGATCGGCGTTTCGCCCATTCTAAATCCTTGCGACTTGACCATGTCGAGGCCAAAGCCGGCATGTGGGCACCGTCACAGCCGAGCCACGATGCGTCCGGCAGGCGTCGCCATCAGGCCACCCAGCGCATTCTGGATCAGGCCCAGCTCCATGAGCCGCCTGCGTGTTTGCAGACCAACCTGATTTGCGGGCATGAAGCTGCGGAGCACGATCTCGCGCATGGACAGCAGCTCACTCCTGGTCAGTTCAAGGCCGGTCGGGATGCGCTGCATATGGCTCGCCTCAGGCCGCTGCCGGACGCGAAACGAAGGTGGCACGCGTGATCGACACGCTCATGCCGGCTGAACTGCTGATCGTGGTCACCTTGGCCTCCAGTTGCTGGGCCAGCGCCCGCACCAGACTGGTGCCCAGTCCGCCCTTGGCGGGCGTGCCATCTTTTTCCGCCTTGCCGATACCATTGTCCGAAACCGACAGCTTCCAATCGGCGCCGTTGATCTCGTAGCGCACCGTAACGGCGGCGATCTTGCTCTGGTCGGGAAAGGCGTATTTCAACGCGTTGATCACCAGTTCGGTGACGATCAGGCCCAGGCTGACGGCATCGGCCGACAGCATAATGCCCTTGTCGGCCGTCACCGCGATGGTGGCGGGGCGGCCCTCCCCGATAATGGATTCCGCCAGCGAGGCGCAGAGCTTTTCCAGGTAAGGCTCGATCTCGATCATGTCGGCGCGGCCGGAACTGTGCAGATGCTCCTGCACGGCGGCCATCGACATGACGCGGCGATGGGCGTCCTGCAGGTGCTGGCGCGTTTCCTCGGAGGTGACGGCGCGGGCCTTCAGCATCAGGATGCTGGCGATGATCTGCAGGCTGTTAACGATTCGGTGCTGCATTTCCTGCATCAGCATTTCCTTCTGCTTCAGGAGATCGTCGGTCCGCGTTTGCAACTCCGCCTTTTCCATTTCGATGGCGCGCCGCTCGGTGATGTCCTCGAAGCCCAGCAGGATCAGGGCATGGCCCTCGCCGGTGCCCAGCACCTTGCGGGCATGCAGCAGGAAGACGCGGTGACCGATGCGGGGGAAATCCTGTTCGACCAGGAAGCCTTCCACGACGGTCTTGTCCACCAGGGATTTTTCCAGCAGCAGATGCAGGGCCGGAATGTCCCAGCCGCCCTTGTCGAGGGTGAAGAGTTGCTTGCAGGACGTGTTGTCGGGATCGATCTGGAAGGTGTTGTGGAAAGAATTGCTGGCGACCAGGATCGTCAGCCTGTCATCCAGCACAAGCAGCGGCTCGCGGACCGTTTCGACGACGATCTGAGCAAGCGAGCGGACATCTTCGATCTTGTCGAAGATCGTCGTCGGCATGGCAATTTTCCCAAGAAAGATCGACGCTAGGCCTTATCGGCGGCGATAGCAAAGGCGCGATGCGGCGCGGAAAACTCCATGACCGCTGGCGCTTGATTATCGTCAATAGATCAATGAAATCAGACTGCGTGCCCCAATGGCGCGGCTCTGCCCAAAACGAGTTCCCTCACGCGCACGCAAGGGAAGGGGCCGTATGGGGCTTGGCGAGGCAGCCGAATACGCCGGCATCACGGGGCTTCTCTGACAGAGCTATCGCCAGAAACCGGGAGCGCGCGGATGGCGGGATGGCACCGGCGCACGCAAGCGACCAGACTTTGACAGAGCCGCAGTCACGCGAATTGACGCACGCGATCCCGCCACGGTCCAGGCTGACAAGATCATTCAGAATATCGACCGGCAAATTCAGTCACCCGAAACGGAAGCCATATTGCGCAAGCTTCTGGACGGATTGTGGCGAGGGAAGCCTGACACTGATCTGGCCAGCCCATCGTTCGTTTCAGTGCTGCAACGGCTGGCAACCAAATAAAAATCGGCCTCTAATGATCTGAGTATGCTGCAAGCCATGACGTTCGAAGGTGTTACCGGAGATGGCGAAGACATCTACCGCCTGGACTTTGCAAAAGGTCGGATGCACTGGCGCATCGGCCTGGACGGCGATGGAAAAATAACTTCGGCGGGAACAGTGCGCGGATCGGCATGACCGCAATTTCGGTCAGCCGATCGCTCTCTTCAACAACGCCACAATCCTTTTCTCTTCCGCGGCGGTGAGCTTTTTCAGCGCGAAGGCGGTCGGCCACATCTCGCCATCGTCCAGCCGGGCCTTGTCGCTAAAACCGAGAGTGGCATAGCGCGTCTTGAACTTGCTGGCGTTCTGGAAGAAGCAGACGGTGTTGCCGTCCCTGGCATAGGCGGGCATGCCATACCAAGTTTTCGGCGAAAGCTCCGGCGCGGCGGCCTTGATGATGGCATGCAGCTTTTTGCCCAGGGCGCGATCGGGCTCCGGCATTTTCGCGATGGCCGCCAGCACGGCGCTCTCCCCGGCCGCCTTTTCGGCGCCGGCCTTCAGTTCCTTCGCCCGCTCTCGCATCGCGGCGCGCTCCTCCGAGGTGAAGTTCTGAGGCTTCTTTTTGGCCTTGGCCGTCTTCTGCGTCATGGCTTTATCCTGAGGGTCCGGGCTTCAGGTTAGCCAAGGCGATTGCCTGAGCCAATGGAATTGCGCAGTGTGCTGCCGCGCGCCTGATAGGTCCATAACAACAAGGCGGGGGGAACATGCCGAAGATACGCTGGCTGATGATCTGGCTGTGTTTCCTGGCCAACGCCATCGCCTATATCGACCGCACCAACATCGCCGTGGCCACCCCCGCCATCCGCGCCGAACTGGGCATTAACGCTGCCGCCATGGGCCTGGTGCTGAGCGCCTTCTTCTGGACCTACGCCTTCATGCAATTGCCCGCCGGTTGGTTCATCGACCGGATCGGCGTGCGGGTGGCATTGGCCTTCGCGGTGGCCTGGTGGTCTTTTTTCACCGCCGCCACCTCAGTCGCCCGCAGCATCGTGCAGTTTATCGGCCTGCGCCTGATGCTGGGCGCGGGCGAGGCTTTCTCCAACCCCTCCTTCGCCAAGACGGCCTCCAACTGGTTTCCCCGCCGCGAGCGGGGCGTCGCCTGTTCCATCTTCAACAGCGGCTCGACCGCGGGCTCGGCCCTGTCGCTGCCGCTGGTGACCTGGCTGATCGTGCTGGTGGGCTGGCGCGGCGCTTTCATCGCCACCGGCGGGCTGGGTCTGGTCTGGGCGCTGGCCTGGTGGCTGCTCTATCGCGATCCCGAGCGTTGGCGCGATGTGGCGCCGCTTGAGGTGGACCGGCTCTTGGCAGAGCGCGAGACGCCGCCCGCAGCCGCGGAGAACATTTCCTGGTTCAGCCTGTTCCGCTACCGCTCGGTCTGGGGGCTGATGCTGGGATTGTTCTGCCTGAACTTCGCGATCTATTTCTTCATCACCTGGTTTCCCAGCTATCTGTTGCAGGCGCGCGGTTTCTCGCTGACGAGGCTGGGCACGCTGGGCTCGCTGCCGGCCTTGATGGGCGTGATGGGCAACTGGATCGGTGGCTTCACGTCGGACCGGTTGCTGCGCGCGGGCTGGTCGCCGACACGGGCGCGCAAGACCTGCCTGGTGGGCGGAATGCTGATGTCGTCCTCCATCGGCCTGTCGGCCTTTGTAGAAAGCAACTGGGCCTGCCTGGGCCTGTTCACCCTGGCCTATTTCAGCCTTTCCTTCGCCGGGGCCAATTGCTGGACGGTGGTGAGCGAGATCGCGCCGACGCCGCGTCATGTCGCCTCGATCGGCGGCATTCAGAACTGCGCCGGCAATCTGGCGGGGATCCTGATCACCACTTTCACCGGCGTGGTGCTGGTGCTGACCAGCGGCTCGTTCCTGATTCCGCTGGCGGTGGCGGGGGCGATGTGCGTGCTGGGCGCGTTCTCCTATCTCTTCCTGCTGGGGAAGGTGGAGCCGCTGCCGCCGCTGGATTGAAGAGAACGGGGAAGGCCTTGGCCTTCCCCGCTATCAGTGTTTATGCCTTTATCCAGTCGGCCTTGACGCGCATGGCCATGCGGATGGCGATGGCGACAATGGAATAGCCCAGCATCGCTGTGCCGATATTGCCGAAGATCGCCGCCAGCGGCTCGCCCAGACCGGGAATGACCTCCAGCGACTTGGCGCCGAGAATGAGCACAACCGTCACCACATAGACGCGCAAACTGCTTTGCGAGGTATTGTCTATGCCGGAGATGGCGCCGAGCAGCAGCAGAATGGGCGCAACCTGCGGAATGGCGACAAAAGCGGCGGCGATGGCGACGAGAATGGCGAGTAATCTTGCTAAAGCGCAAACCTTCTCCAAATCTTCCTCCCATTGTTGTTGCAGGCATCAATCCCGCATTGATTCCTAAACTATAGACCCGCTTCCGGTCCCCCAGCCGGGTTTGCTCAAGGAATGTGCAGAGCACGCGCACTTATCCACACGCCATGGCGCGTAGTTGTTCCTAACGAAAACGGAATGCCTGCGGGGTCCCGTCAATTCGGCAGCGCATACGCCACATAGGCGGAGTCGCCGCGTCCAGCCGAGGCCAGCGCCACAAACTCCTTGCCGTCCACCATATAGACCGCAGGCGTCAGCCCAGCGGTGGCAGGCAGCTTGGACTCGAACAGCAGTTTGCCGTCCTTCGTGTCGAAGGCCTGCAGACTGCCGCTGGCGCCGATGAACAGCAGCCCGCTTTCCGTCACCGCCGGGCCGCCGTTTGAGGCGAGATTGAAAGGGATGGTCCAGCGATACTGACCGGTGTTGAGGTCCACGGCGTTGAGCGTCGCTGCCGGATCACTGAAGGCCTGCGCGCCGCCCTTCAGGCGCCAGCCGCCATAGCCGGTGAAGGAATAGGCCGTGGTGGGGTAGCCGTTCTGGTCGGCCGGGAAGCGATCCTTGTAGCCCGGCGCCAGGCGCGGATTTGGCTCCAGCCGTGTCAGTGACGCAGTGTTCGACACTGCGGCATAGATGGTGCCGTTGCGGTCGGCCGCCATGCCGCCCCATTCATTGCCGCCGCCAAAGCCGGGGATCACCAGCGTGTCCTGGTTCAGCCCGATCGGCACGAACTCACCGCCGCCGCCATAGAATTTGGCATAGGCCTCGCGCGCCTCGGCATTGGTTTCCGGTGACGCGGTGGTGAGATCGTTGAGCGTGATGGTCCGGCGCGACAGCGGCTTGGGCAGGGTCGGCACTGGCTGGGTCGGCGACGTCACTTCGCCTGGGACGTTGCTCTTGGGGAAGGGCTTCTCCTCGATCGGATAAACCGGCGTGCCGGTGGTGCGATTGAAGACATAGATGAAGCTCTGCTTGTTGGTGGCGACGGTGACGTCCTGCTTGCGACCGTTGCGGGTTATCTGCATCAGGATCGGCGGCGAGGTCGAATCCGAATCCCAGACATCGTGATGGACCTGCTGGAAGTCCCAGATTCGCCTGCCGGTGTTGGCGTCCAGCGCGATGGTGGAATTGGCGAAGCGCAGATTGCCGGGCCGGTTGCCGCCATAGAAATCATCGCCGGCCGAGCCGGTGTTGACGAAGACGATGCCGCGCGTCGTATCCACGCTGGAGCCGGACCAGGCATTGGCGGCGCCCTGGTTCAGATAGGCGTTAGCCGGCCAGGTCTCGACGCCCGGCTCGCCGGGATGCGGAACAGTGTGGAAGGTCCAGACCAGCTTGCCGGTATGGGCGTCGAAGGCGCGGACATCGCCGGGCGAGGCGGGCGAATTCTCGGCCTCGCGGCCATTGACGATCAGCAGGTCCTTGTAAACCGAGACCGGCGAGGTGAGGTAGATGGCGTTGTTTTCCGCCGGCCCGCGCAGATTGGCGCGCGCGTCGATGCGGCCATTGTCGCCGAAGCCCGGCACCGGCTGGCCGGTCTCGCCGTCAATCAGATAAAGGAAGTTCTGGTTGCCGAAAACGATGCGCAGCTTGCCGCCATCGCGCCAGCTGTTGAGGCCGCGGATCGGCTGCAGCCCCGGCAGCTTGGCATCGAAAAGCCATTTCTGCTGTCCGGTGGCGGCGTCCAGCGCCGCCAGCCCCCGCTGGGTGGTGACGACATAGAGGGTGCGCCCGACCATCATGGGCTGGGCCTGCAACCCGCCCGCCGGCATCGGATAGCGCCAGGCTTCCTTCAACCGCCCGACATTGGCCGGAGTGATCTGGCTGAGCGGGGCGTAATGGTCGTTGCTGAAGCCGCCATTATAAAGCCAGTCCACATCCGGCCCGGCTCCCGAAGCCGCCGCGATGGCCAACAGACTGATGCTGGCGGCGCCCAAAAAAACCGCCATGGCCCGTGTTTTCATGTCCCGCTCCCTGAAAAGACTTTTCTTCTTTCCTCTGCCTATAGCGCGTCCGGCCCCGGCTTTCAAAGCAGGGCCCGCCTCCCTCAACCCCTTGAAAAGACTGGGGATGGCATTTCCCCGGCGGCCAAGCTAAGTGTCTGCCCGCGCGGCGAGAAAGCACCACCGCCGTCAGATCACTGGAAGGGCGCGTCATGGCGAACAGCAAGACTCCGAAACTCCGTTCCCGCGCCTGGTTCGACAATCCCGACAATGCCGACATGACCGCGCTCTATCTTGAGCGCTACATGAATTTCGGCCTCTCGCTGGAAGAACTGCAGTCCGGCAAGCCGATCATCGGCATCGCTCAGAGCGGCAGCGATCTGTCCCCCTGCAATCGCCATCATCTGGTGCTGGCGCAGCGGGTGCGCGAAGGCATCCGCGAGGCCGGCGGCATCTGCCTGGAATTTCCGGTCCATCCCATCCAGGAAACCGGCAAGCGCCCCACCGCGGGCCTGGACCGCAACCTCACCTATCTCGGCCTGGTCGAACTGCTTTACGGCTATCCGCTGGACGGCGTGGTGCTGACCATCGGCTGCGACAAGACCACGCCCGCCGCCCTGATGGCGGCCGCCACCGTGAACATTCCCGCCATCGCGCTTTCGGTCGGCCCGATGCTGAACGGCTGGTACAAGGGCGAGCGCACCGGCTCCGGCACCATTGTCTGGAAAGCCCGCGAACTGCTGGCCCAGGGCAAGATCGACTATAAGGGCTTCATCAAGCTGATCGCTTCCTCGGCGCCATCGGTGGGCTTCTGCAACACCATGGGCACCGCCAGCACCATGAACTCGCTGACCGAGGCGCTGGGTATGTCGCTGCCCGCCTCGGCGGCGATTCCGGCGCCGCACCGCGATCGCGCCGAATGCGCTTACCGCACCGGCTTGCAGATCGTGGAAATGGTGGCGGCGGACAGGAAGCCCTCCGACATCCTCACCAAGGACGCCTTCATCAACGCCATCCGCGTCAACTCCGCCATCGGCGGTTCGACCAACGCGCCGATCCATCTCAACGGCCTGGCGCGTCATGTCGGCGTCGAGCTCAAGATTGACGAATGGGAAGAATATGGCCGCGACATTCCTCTGCTGGTGAATCTGATGCCGGCGGGCGAATATCTGGGCGAGGATTACCACCATGCCGGCGGCGTTCCGGCGGTGGTGAACCAGTTGATGGGTCAGGGCCTGATCAAGGAAAAGGCGATCACCGCCAACGGCAAGTCCATCGGCGAGAATTGCAAGGACGCCATCATCGAGGATGAGCGCGTCATCCGCCCCTTCGGCCAGCCGCTGAAGACCAACGCCGGCTTTTCCGTGCTGCACGGCAATCTCTTCAGCAGCGCCATCATGAAGCTGTCGGTAATCAACGACGAATTCCGCCAGCGCTATCTTTCCGATCCCAAGAATCCCAACGCCTTTGAAGGCCCGGTGGTGGTGTTCGACGGGCCGGAGGATTATCACCACCGCATCGACGATCCCAAGACCGGTATCACCGAGCGCACCATGCTGATCATGCGCGGCGCCGGCCCCGTGGGTTATCCCGGCGCGGCGGAAGTGGTGAACATGCGCCCGCCGGTGGCGCTGCTCGACCAGGGCATCCATTCCCTGCCCTGCATCGGCGATGGCCGGCAGTCCGGCACCTCCGGCTCGCCCTCGATCCTCAACGCCTCGCCCGAAGCGGCGGTGGGCGGCGCGCTGGCGCTGCTCAGGACCGGCGACCGCCTGCGCATCGACCTGAATGCGGGCACCTGCAACGCCCTGGTCAGTGACGAAGAACTGGCAAAGCGGCGCAAGGAACTGGAAGCGGCGGGCGGCTACCAATATCCCGAAAGCCAGACCCCCTGGCAGGAGATGCAGCGCGCCGTGGTCGGCCAGATGGAAACCGGCATGGTGCTGGAACCGGCGGTCAAGTATCAGCGCATCGCCCAGACCAAGGGCATTCCGCGCGACAATCACTGAATGAGGGCCAGGCCGGGCAGCCGGATGACGCCCGCCTTACCGCGAAGTAAGCTTTCGCAGGAAACTTGCGTCGCCGGAAGCGCAAGGCTGCTGCGCGCCAATAGGCGATTGTGCTTATAATAAGCCACGATCATAAATCCCGGGAGGGCGCCCATCCGCCCTAGCGAGTTTCTCATGCCATTGCCCGCCGCAGAGCCGCGCCGTTCATGACCTGGATCGTCAAGGTCGCGCTGGAGCGTCCGCTCACCTTCATCGTCATGGCGCTGATGATCCTGATCTTCGGGCCGATGGCGGCGCTGCGGATGCCGGTGGACATCTTCCCGAATATCGGCGTGCCGGTGATCGGCGTCGCCTTCAACTATGCCGGCCTCTCGCCCAGCGAGATGTCCAACCGCATCATGGCGCCGTATGAGCGCCTGCTCACCACCACCGTCAACGACATCGAGCATACCGAGAGCAACTCGTTGTACGGCATGGGCATCATCAAGATTTTCTTCCAGCCTGATGTCGATATCCGCGCCGCCACCGCCCAGGTCACCGCCGTCTCGCAATCCGCCATCCGCCAGATGCCCGCGGGCACGGTGCCGCCGCTGGTCCTGACATACAACGCTTCGACCGTGCCGGTTCTGCAGCTTGCCAGTTCCAGCCGGGTGCTGTCGGAACAGCAGGTGCTGGACCTGACGCAAAACTTCCTGCGCCCCCAGCTTACCACCGTGCGCGGCGCCGCCGTGCCCTATCCATTCGGCGGCCGCCAGCGCCAGATCATGGTAGATCTCGATCCGCAGGCGATGCAGACCTATGGCCTATCGGCCACCGACGTGCAGAACGCGCTGGCGGAGCAGAACCAGATCACCCCGGTCGGCACCACCAAGATCGGCAGCTTCGTCTATACGGTGAAGCTCAACAACGCCGCCCCCACCATCGCCGACCTCAACGACCTACCGGTGAAGACGGCGAACGGCTCGACCCTGTTCATGCGCGATGTCGGCCATGTCCGCGACGGCTTCCCGGCCCAGACCAATGTGGTGCATGTCGATGGCGCCCGCGCCGTGCTTTCCACTATCATGAAGAACGGCTCGGCCTCCACCCTCGACGTGGTGCAGGGCGTCTATGACAAGCTGCCGCTGCTGCGGCAGCAATTGCCAGATTCCTACAAGATCGTTGCCCTTACCGACCAGTCGGTCTTCGTCAAGGCGGCGATCGAGGGCGTGGTGCGCGAAGGCACAATCGCCGCCGCCCTGACCAGCCTGATGATCCTGATCTTCCTGGGCAGCTGGCGCTCCACCGTCATCATCGCCATTTCCATCCCGCTCTCGGTGCTGGCGGCGCTGATCGCGCTGTGGGCGACGGGCGAGACCCTCAACATCATGACCTTGGGCGGGCTGGCGCTGGCGGTGGGCATATTGGTGGACGACGCCACCGTCACCATCGAGAACATCAACGCGCATCTGGAGCACGGCAAGGGCGTGCTGGACGCGATCATGGACGGTGCCCGCCAGATCGTGCAGCCCGCCTTTGTCTCGCTGCTCTGCATCTGCATCGTCTTCGTGCCGATGGTCTCGCTGCCCGGCGTCTCCGGCTATCTTTTTGTCCCCATGGCAGCAGCCGTGGTCTATGCCCTGATCGGCTCCTTCATCCTGTCGCGCACCCTGGTGCCGACCATGGCGATGTATCTGCTCAAGCCGCATGACGCGGAACATCACGAACTCAAGCAGGGCAACAAGCTGAAGCGCCTGCAGCTGCGCTTCGAAGGCGCCTTTGAGAGATTCCGCGAGGGTTACCGCAACCTGCTGGCGCTGGCGATGACCGGCCGCAAATCGTTCATCATCGGCTTTCTGGGCGCCGTGCTGCTGTCCTTTGCCCTGGTGCCGTTCCTGGGATCGGACTTCTTCCCGTCCGTGGACGCTGGCCAGATCACCCTGCATGTTCGCCCGCCGATCGGCACCCGCATCGAGGACACCACCCAGCTTTTCGCCCGCATCGAGCGCGACATTCGCGGCGTCGTTCCGCGCGGCGAACTGGATGCCATTGTCGACAATATGGGCATGCCGCAAAGCGCCATCAACGTGATCTACAGCAATGCCGGCACCATTGGCGGCCAGGATGGCGACATCTATGTCAGCCTCAACAAGGGCCATGGCTCCTCCCCGGCCTATATCCGCACGCTGCGGGCCAAGCTGGCGGCGGATTTCCCCGGCACAACCTTCTCCTTCCCGCCGGCCGACATTGTCAGCCAGATCCTGAATTTCGGTTCGCCGGCGGCGATCGACCTTCAGATCACCGGCTCCAATCGCGACGCCACCGAAAAATACGCGCTCTCGCTGCTGCGCCAGATGCGCCAGGTCAACGGCATCGCCGACGCGCGCATGCAGCAGTCCAACGATAATCCGCAGCTGGATTTCACGGCCGACCGCGCCCGCATCGCCCAGTATGGCCTGACCGAGCGCGACGTCACCAATGCGGTGGGCACGGCGCTGGCCGGCACCTCGCAGTCGGCGCCGAATTTCTGGGTTGATCCCAGAAACGGCGTTTCCTATGGCATCGTCTCGCAGACGCCGGAATACCGGATGAACTCGCTGGAGTCGCTGCTCTCGCTGCCTGTCACCGGCACGACCGGCCAAAGCCAGGTGCTGGGCGCCCTGGGCAGCTTCACGCGCACCCAGCAGCCGGCGGTGGTGACGCACTATAATGTGCTGAACGCGGTCGATCTCTATGCCGCCACTCAGGACCGCGATTTGGGCGCCGTCGCCGCCGATCTCAACACGCTGATTGCCCGCAACGCCAAGAACTTGCCGCGCGGCTCGACGATTGCTCTGCGCGGACAGGTGGCGACCATGAACACCGCCTTTGACGGCCTGTTCCTGGGCATCGGGCTTTCGATCGTGCTGATCTATCTGCTGATCGTGGTCAATTTCCAGTCCTGGCTCGATCCCTTCGTCATCGTCACCGCCTTGCCCGCCGCCCTGGCCGGCATTGTCTGGATGCTGTTCGCCACCCACACCAGCCTGTCGGTGCCGGCGCTGACGGGCGCCATCATGTGCATGGGGGTGGCGACCGCCAACTCGATCCTGGTGGTCAGTTTCGCCCGCGAGCGCCTGGCCGCCCATAACGATCCGGTCCGCGCCGCCGTCGAGGCCGGGGTGGCGCGCTTCCGCCCGGTGCTCATGACGGCGCTGGCCATGATCATCGGCATGGCGCCGATGGCGCTTGGCATGGGCGAAGGCGGCGAACAGAACGCGCCGCTCGGCCGCGCCGTGGTCGGCGGCCTGCTCTTCGCCACCGCCGCCACCCTGCTGTTCGTGCCGGTCGTATTCAGCATTCTGCATGGCCGCGCGCAGGCCAAGACCGCCCGCGCCGCCACGACCGGAGAAGCTTATGCCTGACAAGGACATTCTCGCCCATCACAAGCCGCGGCGATTGCGGCTGACTGCCCTGATCCTGGTCGGCGTTGCCCTGGGCGTGGCGGCTATCGGCGTGGCCGTGCGATTTGTCGACAGCCGCGACACCAAGCAATGGACCGACGAACAGGCGATCACGCCGGTGCAGCTCATCGCCCTGAAAGGCGCCAGCGGCGGCGACTTCACCTTGCCCGGAGACATCCAGGCCTTCACCACCGCCACCATCAACGCCCAGGTCTCCGGCACCATCCAGAAATGGTACGCCGATATCGGCGCCAAGGTCGCCCAGGGCCAGCTTCTGGCGCAGATCGATCCCAGGCCTTACGAGGCGGCGCTGGCTTCGGCCCGCGGCCAGCTGGCGAAGGACGCCGCCACCCTGTCCAATGCCAGGACCGATCTCAACCGCTACCAGACCCTGTCGGCGCAGAACGCCATCTCGGGGCAGCAGCTTTCCACCCAGCAGGCGACGGTCACGTCGCTGGCGGGCACCGTCGAGGCCGACCGCGCCGCGGTGCAGACCGCCGAAATCAATCTGGGCTATACCCGCGTAGTGGCGCCTTTCAGCGGTACGGTCACCAGCCGCAGCATCGATGTCGGCCAGCTCGTCATTGCCAACACCGCGTCCGCGACGCCGATGTTCAGCGTCACCGACCAGAATCGCTTGCGCATCTATGTGCGGATGCCGCAGAATTATTCCTTCCTGGTGCATCCGGGCATGACCGCCCGTTTCACTGTGCCGGAATATCCTGGCCGGATCTTCACCGCTGCCCTGGCCGCCAATTCGGGCGCCATCGCCAGCCAGAGCGGCACCCAATTGCTGCAGCTGCAGGTGGACAATGCGGATCGCGCCCTCAAGCCCGGCTCCTATGCCGAGATGCGCTTTTCCGTCCCCGGCAATGGCTCGGGTGTGCGCGTGCCGGTGACGGCGCTGATCTTCCGCGACGACGGCATGCAGGTGGCGATGCTGGGACCCGGCAACAAGGTGGTGATGAAGCCGATCCGCATTACCACCGACCTGGGGACCTTTGTGGAAATCGGCGCCGGCCTGACCGCGGGCGACAAGGTGATCGACAATCCGCCCGACTCGCTGCAGGCGGGCGATGTGGTGCGGGTCACCGGCAACGGCGACAACTAGAAAAGCCGGAAAAGCGAAGCCCCGCCGGTGTCAGCGGCGGGGCCATTGTCCCGCATCAGGCGGGACGCTTTCTCGCGGAGCTTGCGCTCCGTTCTCACGGGATTTCTCCCGGTCGGATAGCATTTTCGCGGCGAAGGGTGTTTCAGGTCCTTCGTGGCCCCTGCTTCAGGAGCCTGGAAATCTACCCGGTGGAGTTTCTTCCATGCGGAATCCTCCTTCGCTCAGTCTCCCGCCGCGAAAAGCGACACGGGGATCGCGCGACCCAGGCCAGCATGCTCACGATCCGGGTCCACCGGACTTCGAGGCGATCTGAAGATCGCTGTGGGAGCATAGATGGGCGGTAACTGCGTCTCCTTGCCTCGCCTTCGCGACACGATGCTAGCCTGCGCCCGCACCAGGCGCCGGTCAACATGGAACCGTCCCGTGCAATTTTTTGTGACTGGTTCCCGCAGTTTGCCATGGGGAATGCAACCGGATATCCAGCCGCCATGATCCGCGTTGCCCAATTGAAACTGCCGCTCGGCCATCCGCCCGAGGCGCTGAAGGCCGCGCTGGCGAAGAAGCTCAAGCTTTCCGCCTTCGAGATACAGGATTTCAAGGTTTTCAAGCGGGCCCATGACGCCCGCAGCCGTTCGGCAATTCTTTTCATCTACACGCTGGACGTTACGGTGAAGGATGAAGCAGCCCTGCTGGCGCGCTTCGCTCGCGATCCTGACATCAAGCCGGCGCCGGACATGGCGTACAAGTTCGTCGCCCGCGCGCCTGCATCTTTTCAACGCCCGCTCGTGATCGGTGCTGGCCCTTGCGGGTTGTTCGCAGGCCTGGTGCTGGCGCAGATGGGTTTCCGGCCCATCATCCTGGAACGCGGCAAGGAAGTGCGCGAGCGCACCAAGGACACCTGGGGCTTGTGGCGGCGCGGGGTGCTGAACCCCGAGTCCAACGTCCAGTTCGGCGAAGGCGGCGCCGGCACCTTTTCCGACGGCAAGCTCTACAGCCAGATCAAGGATCCCCGCCATCTGGGGCGAAAAGTTCTGGAGGAATTCGTCAGGGCCGGCGCGCCGGAAGAGATACTGACCGAGGCCCATCCCCATATCGGCACTTTCCGCCTGGTGACGATGGTGGAAAGCCTGCGCCAGACCATCGAAGGCCTGGGCGGCGAATACCGTTTCAAGAGCAAGGTCACCGACCTTCTGATCGAAAATCGTGCCGTGCGGGGCGTGAAGCTGGAAAGCGGCGAGGAAATTCTCTCCGACCATGTCGTGCTGGCGGTGGGCCACAGCGCCCGCGATGTGTTCGGGATATTGCTCGATCGCGGCGTGGCGCTGGAAGCCAAGCCTTTCTCCATCGGCTTTCGCATCGAGCATCCGCAAAGCCTGATCGACAAGGCGCGCTTCGGCCGCAGCGTGCCGGAACTGGGCGCTGCCGACTACAAGCTGGTGCATCACGCCAAAAATGGCCGCAGCGTCTATTCCTTCTGCATGTGTCCCGGCGGCACGGTGGTGGCGGCGACCAGCGAGGAAGGCCGCGTCGTCACCAACGGGATGAGCCAGTATTCGCGCAATGAGCGCAACGCCAATGCCGGCATCGTGGTCGGGATCCAGCCGGAAGATTATGCGCCTTACGACAAGGGCGTGCCGGGCGAGACCGGTGTGCTGGCAGGCGTTGCGCTGCAGCGGCATTGGGAGAGCCAGGCGTTTCTGGCGGGCGGCGCCAGCTATGCCGCGCCGGGCCAGCGCGTGGGCGATTTCCTGGCGGACGTGCCGTCGCGCACGCTGGGCAGCGTCATGCCGTCCTACAAGCCGGGCGTGCTGGCCACCGATCTGTCGGCCTGCCTGCCCGATTATTCGATTGAAGCCATCCGCGAGGCCATTCCCGCCTTTGGCCGCCAGATTCGCGGCTATGACATGGAAGATGCCGTGCTGACAGGGGTGGAGACCCGCACCTCCTGCCCCATTCGGGTGCCGCGCGGCGAGGATTTCCAGAGCAGCAACACGCGCGGACTTTATCCGGCGGGCGAAGGCGCCGGTTGTGCCGGCGGAATTTTCTCGGCGAGCGTCGATGGTATCAAGGTGGCCGAAGCTCTCGCTCTCGATATCGTGGATGGTCGCGCGGAACGGGCACAGAGCGCCCAATGATAAAATCGGCGCGCTATGCGCGCCGGGCGCTGACGGTTCGGCGGCGATGCCGCCGAACCTGCTGGGTCGTCGCTCCTAGGCGCTGAGGAATTCCGACACAAATGCGGTACGCGGATCGCGGCGGACATCCTGCGGCGCGCCCACCTGCTCGATACGGCCCTTGTTCATCACCGCCACCAAGTCGGCCATCTCGAAGGCCTCATCCTGGTCATGGGTGACGAAGACCGAGGTGACGCCCGCCTTGTCATGGATATGACGCAGCCACACCCGCAGCTCCTTGCGCACCTTGGTGTCCAGAGCGCCAAACGGCTCGTCCAGCAGCAACATGCGCGGTTCGATCGCCAGGGCGCGGGCCAGGGCGACGCGCTGGCGTTGGCCGCCGGAAAGCTGCGACGGATAGCGCTTGCCCAAATCCTTCAACTGCACCAGCTCCAGCAATTCCTCGACCCGGCGCTGGATCTCGGCCTTGGCCGGGCGCTCGGCCCGCGGCCGCACTTCCAGGCCGAAGGCGATATTGTTGGCCACCGTCATGTGACGGAACAGGGCATATTGCTGGAAGACGAAGCCGGCCTTGCGCTGGCGCGCCGGCATGTCCAGCCAGTTCAGATCAGCGAAACGGACGGCGCCGCTGTCGGCCTGCTCCAGCCCGCCCAGGATGCGCAGCAGCGTGGTCTTGCCCGAACCCGAAGGTCCCAGCAGCGCCACGAAGGCGCCCTGCGGCGCGGTCAGGCTGGCACCATTGAGGGCCGGGAAGCGCTGGAACTTCTTGTACACGGAGTCGATGACCAAAGACATGAAGGCTCCTAACGCCGGTGCGATGCGGCCAGTTCGTCCGCATAGCGCCATTCCAGCAGGGTCTTGAGGGCGAGGGTCAGCAGCGCCAGCATCGCCAGAATGGCGGCGACGGAGAAAGCCCCGACATAATCGTAATTCTCGTACATCAGCTGCACTTGCAGCGGCATGGTGACGGTCTCACCGCGAATCTTGCCGGAAACCACCGAGACGGCGCCGAACTCGCCCAGGGCGCGGGCGTTGCAGAGCAGGACGGCGTAGAGCAGGCCCCATTTGATGTTGGGCAGCGTCACCCGCCGGAAGGTCTGGAAGCCGGAAGCCCCCAGCGTCGCCGCCGCCTCTTCCTCATCGCGGCCTTGGTCCGTCATCAACGGAATCAATTCCCGCGCCACGAAGGGAAAGGTGACGAAGATGGTGGCCAGCACGATGCCCGGCAGGGCGAAGAGGATGTGAACGTCGTGATCCAGCAGGTATGGACCGAACCAGCCCTGCGCCCCGAAGACCAGGACGTAGATCAGGCCCGCCACCACCGGCGACACCGAAAACGGCAGGTCGATCAGCGTCACCAGGAAGGTCTTGCCGGGAAAATCGAACTTGGCGATGGCCCAGGCCGCGGCGATACCGAAAACGGTGTTGAGCGGCACGGCAATGCCCGCCGCGATCAGCGACAGCCGGATCGACGACAGGCTGTCCTGGTCGCTGATGGCGGTGAGCGCGGCGCCGAGGCCCTTGGCCAGGGCTTCCTTGAACACCACGGCCAGCGGCATCACCAGGAAGAGGCCGACAAAGGAAATGGCGATGGCGCCCAGCAGCAGCTTCAGCGCCAGTGGATCATCGGTGGGGTTGCGGAATTTGCGGGCCATCAGCGCCTCTTCGCCGCCCAGGCCTGCAGGCCGTTCAGGGCCAGCAGCATGATGAAGGAAGCCGCCAGCATCACCACGCCAATGGCGGCGGCGCCGCGATAGTCATATTGCTCCAGCTTGATCACGATCATCAGCGGCGCGATCTGGGAGATGCCCGGCATGTTGCCGGCAATGAAGATGATGGAGCCGTATTCGCCCACGGCGCGGGCGAAGGCCATCGCGGCGCCGGTGAGGATGGCGGGCAGAATCATCGGCAGGGCGACACGAAAAATGGTCTGCAACCGCGTCGCGCCCAGGGTGGCGGCGGCTTCCTCCGCGTCCTTGCCCATATCTGCCAGCACCGGCTGGATGGTTCGCACCGAGAATGGCAGGGCGATGAAGGTCATGGCCACCAGCACGCCCCAGGGCGTGTAGGCGATCTTGATGCCGTATTCCGCCAGGATGCTGCCGATCCAGCCGCTGGGCGCATAAAGGGTGGAAAGGGCGATGCCGGCCACCGCCGTGGGCAGGGCGAAAGGCAGATCGATCAGCGCATCCAGCAGGCCCTTGCCAGGAAAGCGGTAGCGCACCAGCACCCAGGCGATGATCAGGCCGAAAACGGAATCGATCGCCGCGGCGGCGATGGCCGAGCCGAAGGACAGGCGCAGGGACGCCAGCACCCGGGGTGCGGTGACGGCGTCCCAGAACCCCTCAAATCCCAGCGACCAGGGCCGGATCAGCAGCGCCAGCAGCGGCACCAGCACCAGGCTGGTGAGATAGAAAAGCGTAAAGCCCAGCGACAGGGAAAACCCCGGCAGGGTACGGCGGCGGAACGCAAGGGGCAGGCCGATGGCGCTCATCAGGTCTATTCAAAGAAAATCCGGAGCCGTTGAACCGGCCCCGGGAGTTTGTTGGGGAAGGAAACGCGTGAGAGGGAGCTTCGGCTACTTGCCGTAAATCTGGTCGAAAACCCCGCCGTCTGCAAAGTGGGTGGCTTGGGCCTTGTCCCAGCCGCCGAAATCGGCATCGACGTTGGTGAGCGGAATGTTAGGAAACTGGCTGCGATACTTGGCCAGGATCGCCGCATCACGCGGGCGGTAGAAATCCTTGGCCTCGATCTCCTGCGCTTCCGGCGTATAGAGGAATTTCAGGAAAGCCTCGGCCACGGCGCGGGTCTTGTGACGATCCACGTTGCGGTCCACCACTGCCACCGGCGGCTCCGCCAGGATGGAGCGGCTGGGATAGACAATTTCGTACTGGCCGGGCGCTTCCTTCAACGCCAGTTGGGCTTCGTTCTCCCAGGACAGCAGCACATCGCCGATGCCGCGCTTGGTGAAGGTGACGGTGGAGGCGCGAGCGCCGGTATCCAGCACCGGCACATGCTTGTAGACGTTGCCGACAAAATCCTTGGCCTTGGCGTCGTTGCCGCCCGGCTGCTTGGCGGCATAGGACCAGGCCGCCAGATAGGCCCAGCGCGCGCCGCCGCTGGTCTTGGGGTTGGGCGTCACCACCTGGATGCCCGGCTTCACCAGGTCGTTCCAGTCCTTGATCTTCCAGGGATTTCCCTTGCGCACCAGAAAGACGATGGTCGAGGTGTAGGGCGTCGAGCCATTGGGCAGCCGCTTCTGCCAGTCCGCTGGCAGCAGCTTGGCGTTCTTGGCGATGGCATCGATATCGGCGGCCAGCGCCAGGGTCACCACATCGGCCTGCTGGCCGTCGATCACGGCGCGGGCCTGGGCGCCGGAGCCGCCATTGCTGGTGCGGACCGTCACCTTGTCGGCCGTCCAGGACTTGGCGAAGGCAGCGCCGAGATGATCGTACAGCTCGCGCGTCGGATCATAGCTGACATTGAGGATGGTGACGTCGGCCGCCTGCGCCGCGGAAACGGCGAACAGGCTGGCGGCGACGGCAAGAGAGAGGATGCGCTTCATGGGGTTCGCTCCGGATCAGAGAGAAAGCTGGGTGCGCAGGCCGATGGCATCGGAACTGATGTCATTCGCCGATGCGTTGACGTGATTGACCTTGATGTTGTCGTACTCAAGCGCGAAGCGGATACCGTTGGTCGGGTACCAGTTCAGGCCCAAGCTGTAGACATCCTGGATGCCGCCGGCGACGCCGCCCGCCGCGGCGCTGGTCAGCGGATTGAAGTCGAGATCGATATGGCTGTAGCGCGCCTTCAGTTCCCAGGCGCCCCAGCCGTCGCCATTGCCCAGGCCGTGCAGGGGGCGCAGGCCGCGGAAGCTGGCAGTGGTGGGATCATAGGCGTGGGTTTCGCCGGTCAGGCTCCAGGTCGCCAGAGCATACCAGCCGCTGAAATCGGGATTGATGATGGCGGGGTTGCGGCGGGTGATGCTGTAATGGAAATAGCCGCCCTGGACATAGAGCGCGTCATATTCACCGGCGGTCTCGAAGCCGTATTCCGTCACCGTCTTGGCGTCGAAGCTCGGGGTGGCGACGGTCTTGGTGGAATCCACCGCCAGTTCCGGGCCGTTGCCGAAGCTGACCGCGTTCAGCACCGTGGTGGGCGAGACGCTGCCCGCGACGGTGTCGGTGGGCTTGAAGACATGGGTGACGTCGGCGTCCAGCAGCAGCTTGTATTCCGGATCGCTCAACGCCAGCCAGGCAGCGCGGCCGACAAAGGCCACCTGCTCGTCGAACGGCGCGGTGTTCAGCTTGGTGTTGCTGCCGATATTGACCTTGTCGCCGGTGATGCTGGCGGCGACGAGATAGTTGGTGTCCTGCGCGAAAAGCGTGGCGGCGGTGCGGCCAGGCGCTCCGGCGATGTTGCGGGCGATGTCGGTGGCGGCCGGACGCTCGAGGAAGAGCAGGTCGGCGGAGCCGGTGGAATCTTCGATGCCGGCCGGCGGGGCATAGGCGCCGATGCGGAAGCCGAAGGGCTTGAGACCGTCATATTCGACATAGGCGGTATAGATGTAGCCGGCCTGTTCCAGACCATTGCCGCCGAAATCCAGGGTGAGGTTGTAGGACCAGTCGTGCCAGGCGGTGCCCTGGATGCCGATCTGGGCGCGGCGGAAATTGGCGCCGCTGCTGAGATCGACAGCCGCCGGGTTCTTGCCCTGCGCAAAATAACCGGTGTCGAACTGGATCAGGCCGCGCAATGCGAGCGTGAAATTGCCATCGGCGCTTGCGATGGTGAGACGGCCATTGTCGAGGGCGACCTTGGGCAGGCCCGCGATCTGGTTGTTGATGTCGGCATACTGGCTGGCGGTGCTGCGCTTGAGATCGGTCAGGGCAACGCTGTTGTCGGAATCGGCCGACAGCTTTTTGAGGTTCGCCACTTCTGCCTGGACGTCACGCAGCTGCTGCTCCAGCAGGTTGATGCGCGCGTCCGGCAGGGACTGCGCCAGGGCCGGGCCGGCCAGAAGGGAAAGGGCGGCGCCCGCCAGAAGAACGATCCGGAAGTTTTTTTGCATCGAAGAAATCCCGCTCTGTTGTAGCCGCTATAATCGGCCCGCTCATTAATCCGATTAAACTCTATCAAGTCAATAGGGATTTGGTAGGGGTGCGACAATCAGGAGAAACGCCTGATAATACTGTATATTAGATGGCGCCGGAGCGTTTTAATTGCGCCGCGGCGCTGGCCAGGGAGCGCGATTCCAGGATTTCCGCGGTGGCGTCGCGGGCCGCCAGCAGGGCCTTGCGGATGGCGCAGATGGATTCTTCGAAACAATCGTCGCATTTGCGGTAGGCCATGACGCTGACACAGGGGCTGAGCGCCAGGGGGCCGTCAGTAACCCGCAGCACATCAGCGAAACTGATGTCCTTGGCCGGCCTGCCCAGGGAATAGCCGCCGGAACGGCCGCGCTGGCTGCGGACAATGCCGGGCTTTTTCAGCTCGGCCAGGATCTGCTCCAGGAATTTGCGCGGCAGGTTCTCGGCTTCGGCGATCTCGGCGATCTGGACGGGCTCTTCCCCGCCCCGGGCAGCCAGGTAGAGCAGGGCGCGCAGGGCGTAGCGGGCTTTCTGGGAGATCATGGCGGCAAAATACCCTATGAGATTGGTAGAATATAGTGGGAGTTGCCGGGTTTGCAGCCTCTTCTGCTATAAGCCCCTGCCCAATATTGAGGATTTTCCATGCGCCCCGCCCTAGCCGCCGCCCTGGTCCTGCTGGCCCTGTTGCCGGCGGCCTGCAACAAGAAGACCGCCGCGGCCGAACAGGCCCCGGCCAAAACCGCGGCCGCCGCCAGCGGCCCGGGCGTGCCCGGCCCCGGCTACAATCCCACTTCCGAGGAATCCACCGCCAAATTCCTGGCCGACTATGCCGCCCTGCCCGGCGTCACCAAGACCGCCGATGGCCTGATGTACCGCGTCATCAAGGCGGGCAGCGGCAAGACCCCGCTGCGGACCGACGACGAGGTCACGGTGCTCTATAAGGGCCAGTTGATTGACGGCAGCGTCTTCGACCAGACCACGCCGCAAAAGCCCGGCGACCAGGACAGTGGCCCCCGCACCTTCGCCGCCGGGATGCTGATCCCCGGCTGGGTCGAAGCGCTGTCCAAGATGAAGGAAGGCGATCAGTGGGAGCTCGTGACGCCCTATCCGCTGGCCTATGGCGAGGAAGGCCATCCGCCGGCGATTCCGCAAAAGGCGACGCTGGTTTTCCAGATGAGCTTGCTCAAGGTTGATCTCAAGCCGTGAAGAAGGTCGCACTCGTCACCGGCGCCGGAAGCGGCATCGGCCGCGCCGCCGCCATCGCCCTGAGCCAGGAAGGCTTCGCCCTGGTGCTGGCGGGGCGGCGGAAAGAACCACTGGACGAAACCATGGCGATGCTGACGGGTGAGAGCCTGGCTGTGCCCACTGATGTCGGCGATCCGGGCAGCGTCGCGGCGCTGTTCGCCGCCGCGAAGGAACGCTTTGGCCGTCTCGACCTGCTCTTAAACAATGCCGGGGCCGGCGCGCCGCCGCTGCCGATGGAAGACCTGTCCTTCGCGCAATGGCAGGCGGTGGTGAACGCCAATCTCACCGGCGCTTTTCTCTGCACCCAGCAGGCGATCCGGTTGATGAAAACGCAGACCCCGCAAGGCGGCCGCATCATTAACAATGGCTCGATCAGCGCCACCACGCCGCGGCCCAATTCCGCGCCTTACACCGCCACCAAGCACGCCATCACCGGCCTGACCAAATCCACCGCTTTGGACGGGCGGGCCTTCAACATCGCCTGCGGCCAGATCGACATCGGCAATGCCGCCACCGCCATGACGGCGCATGCCCATGAAGGCCTGCCTCAGCCCGATGGCCGGATCGCGCCGGAGCCGCGCATGGATCTGAACGAGGCGGCGCGCGCTATCGCCTATATGGCCAGCCTGCCGCTGGAGGCCAATGTGCTGTTCATGACGGTGATGGCGACCACCATGCCTTTTGTGGGCCGCGGCTGAGTGAAGCGCTACGGCCTTCCCGTCATCCTGATCCTGCTCGCCGGTCTTGCCGCCATGCTGGCGCTAAACTGGCCAGGGCAGATGTCCTATGACTCGGTGGCGCAACTGGCCGAGGCACGGGCGGGCTTCTATCACAGCTGGCATCCGCCGGTGATGGCGTGGCTGATGCGGCAGTTCGATGGCCTGCTGCCCGGCACCGGCCTTTTTATCCTGTTCAACGGCGCACTGGCGCTGTTCGCCTTCTGGAGTTTCGCCCAGCCGAAACGGGCCACGGCGCTGACCGTCATCCTGGCGCTGCTGGCGATGGCGACGCCGCAATGGCTGCTCTATCAGGGCATTGTCTGGAAGGATGTGCTGGTCGCCGATGCCGCCCTGGCCGGTTTCGCCGCTCTGGCCCGCGCCGCAGGCGGCAACCGCCTCTGGTATTTTCCCGCCATCCTGCTTTTCGCCCTGGCGATGATGGCGCGGCAGAACGGTCTGGTGATCGTGCCGGTGGCCGCTATGGCGCTGAGCGCCGTGCTCTGGCGCCGGACAAGTCCCGGCCGCGCCTTAGCGGGCGCGCTGCTGTTTCTGGTGCTGACGGCGGGGCTGGCTTTCGCCGGCGAAGCGCTGCTGGCGCTTCATGGTGATCACGGCGCCGACGCCGCGGACGAGATACGCCTGGCGCAGAGCTACGACCTGGCGGGGATGATGAAGCGCGATCCCGCTTTCCACCCGGCGCGGCTGGAGGCGGGGGATCCCGCCCTGGCCGGACTGCTGCGCGCGCGCGGCGTGGCGCTCTACACCCCGGTCTGGATTGATCCGCTGGTGAATGATGAGGCCTTACATGGCGCCATCACCGAGGCTCCGGCGGGTCTGGTTTTTGCCCAATGGCGGGACGCAGTGCTGGGCCATCCCCTGCTCTATCTTGCCACCCGCTGGGCGGCCTTTACCTGGGTGGTGGCGACACCAGACCTCGATGCATGCCATGCGCTCTATACCGGCGTGGATGGCCCACCCGCCCTGCTGGCCGAACTGGGACTGCAGCAGGACTGGCGGCCCCAGGATGAGCTGCACAATCGTTACGGACTGCTGCTGCGCGATACGCCGCTTTTCTCCCACCTGGCGTTCGGGTCGCTGGCGCTGGCGCTGCTAGTTTTTCTGCTCTGGCGGCGGCGCGACAGTGACCTGATCACGGCGGGATTGCTGGCGGCGGCGCTGACCTTCAGCGCCAGCTTCTTCGTTGTCGCGATCGCCTGCGACTATCGCTATCTCTATTTTCTCGACCTGGCGGCGATGGCGGGGGCACTGGCCGCCGCTTCCCGGCCGGATATGCTAAAACCGGACACTGGGAGATAACGCCGTGGTCCTTTTCCTGCTGTCTTACCTGGGTGGCGTGCTGACCATCCTCAGCCCCTGCATCCTGCCGGTGTTGCCTTTTGTCTTCGCCCGCTCGGACGCGCCGTTCCTGCGTTCCGGCCTGCCGCTGCTGGTTGGGATGGCGGTGACCTTCGCCGGTGTCGCCACCATCGCCACTTTGGGGGGGAGTTGGGCCGTCAATGCCAACCAAGCGGGGCGCATCGCCGCCATGATCCTGCTGGCCCTGTTCGGCCTCACCCTGCTGCTGCCCGCCCTGGCCGACCATCTGACCCGGCCCCTGGTGGCGCTGGGCGACCGCCTCTCCAACCGCAACCAGGGCCAAGGCGGGGCCGGCGCCTCGCTGCTGCTGGGGGTGGCCACAGGGCTGCTCTGGGCGCCCTGCGCCGGGCCGATCCTGGGTCTGCTGCTCACCGGCGCCGCCCTTCAGGGCGCCAGCGCCAACACCACCCTGCTGCTGCTGGCCTATGCCCTGGGCGCAGCGACCTCACTGGCGGCGGCGCTGCTGATCGGGGGTCGGCTCTTTGCCGCCATGAAGCGTTCGCTGGGCGCCGGGGAATGGATCAGGCGCGGCTTGGGCGTTCTGGTGCTGGCGGGCGTCGTCGCCATCGCCCTGGGGCTGGACACCGGCCTGCTCACCCGCCTTTCCCAGACCCACACCGCCGGGCTGGAGCAGATGCTGCTGGACCGGCTGGGCCTTGCCCGCAAGAGTCAGAGCCAAGCGGTGGCCGGCAGCAGCCTGCCGGTGGAGGGGATGATGCCGTCGCTGGACGGCGCGGTGCTGTGGCTGAATTCGCCGCCGCTGACAGCCACGCAATTGCGCGGCAAGGTGGTGGTGGTCGATTTCTGGACCTATTCCTGCATCAACTGTCTTCGCTCCCTGCCTTACGTCGAAGCCTGGGCGAAGAAATATGCCGCGCGGGGACTGGTGGTGATCGGGGTGCATGCGCCGGAATTCGCCTTCGAGAAAGAGGAGGCCAATGTCCGCCGCGCCGTGGCTGATCTGGGCGTCACCTATCCGGTGGCGCTGGACAACAATTTGAAAATCTGGCGGGCCTTCGACAACCAGTATTGGCCGGCGCATTACTTCATCGATACGCAAGGCCGCATCCGCCACCACCATTTCGGCGAGGGCGAATACGACCAGTCCGAGAAAGTGATCCAGCAATTGCTGGCTGAAGCGGGACGCGGCGCCGTGCCCGCCGGCTTCGTTGATCCCAAGGCGGGCGGAGCCCAGGCCGCCGCTGATGCGAGCACACTCAAGTCGCCGGAGACCTATGTCGGCTATGGCCGGGGCAACAATTTCGCCTCCGGCGCGGTCGCCTATGACAAATCCGCCGCCTATGCCGTGCCGCGCGCCCTGGCCCTGAACCAATGGGGCCTGGCCGGGCGCTGGACCATCGGGGAGGAGAAATCGAGCCTGAACCAGGCTGGCGGGCGGATCGTTTTCCGCTTCCATGCCCGCGACCTGCACCTGGTGCTGGGACCGGGCCCCGGCGGAAAGCCCGTGCGCTTCCGGGTGAGCCTGGACGGCAAGCCGCCCGGCGACGACCATGGCATGGACATAGACGCCCAAGGTTACGGGCGCGTCACGGGCCAGCGGCTCTATCAGTTGATTCGCCAGAAGGGGCCGGTGGCCGACAGGACTTTCCAGATTGAATTCCTAGACCCTGGCGTGGAGGCCTTCGCCTTTACTTTTGGTTGAGGGACGCCTGAAGGCCATGCCGTCGCATCCACCGTTTTTGCAGCCGGCGGCCCTTGCAGGGGGCAGGACGAATCCCGATATTGCGCGTTAAGGAGTTCCATGGCCTCCTTATGGGTAACCGATTCTTATTTGAATTCCGGTAATTAGGCGCTCAACATGACGCGATATCCTACCCTCCTCGCCGCTCTGGCGGCCGCCCTGATGCTCACGGCTTGTGCCACCAAGGACCCCCAGTCCCTGGCCCAGCATGATCCGTTCGAGCCGACCAACCGCGACATTTTCGATTTCGACGTCAAACTCGACCATGCGGTGGCGACACCGGTGGCGAAATTCTACCGCAGCGCGGTGCCGTCACCGGCGCGCGAAGGCATCCACAACGCGCTGGACAACCTCAACGCCCCGGTGGTGCTGGCCAACGACGTGCTGCAGGGCGAAGGCAGCAAGGCGGGCGACACGTTCGGCCGTTTCGTCATCAATTCCACTGTCGGCCTGGCCGGCCTGATCGATGTCGCCTCCGATCTGGGGATTCCCGGCCATGACAATGATTTCGGCATCACCCTGGGCAAGGGCGGCGCGGCCGAAGGCTCCTATCTGGTGCTGCCCTTTGTCGGCCCGCGCCCGCCGCGCGACCTGGTCGGCAACGGCGTCGATCTCGGCTTCGATCCCCTCACCTACATCACCTGGAACAATTCCACTCTCTACAAGGTGATCCGCGGCGGGTTGGGCGTGCTGGATTCGCGCACCGCCAACATCGACTCGGTGGAATCGATCGAGCGTTCCTCGATCGACTTCTACGCCACCACCCGCAGCCTTTATCGCCAGAACCGCAACGCCCAGATTCGCGGCGAGGCGGCGAACCAGGACCTGCCCAACTTCTGATTTGGCGATCCGGTCGAAATGAAAAAGGCACCCCAACGGGCGCCTTTTCTATTTGAGAGTCTCTCTTCGCTACTCAGCAGGCATTGCTTCAGGCGGGAGGGCCTCGCTGGGATGGAAGCGATTCCACAGCCCCGCGCACCAGCCGCCGAAACGGTCGAGATAGAGATAGATCACCGGCGTGCTGTAGAGGGTCAGCGCCTGGCTCACCACTAGGCCGCCCACGATCGAGATGCCCAGCGGCTGGCGCAGCTCATAGCCTTCGCCGACGCCGATCGCCAGCGGCAGCGCGCCCAGGATGGCGCCCATGGTGGTCATCATGATCGGGCGGAAGCGCAGCAGGCAGGCGCGGTAGATCGCCTCCTTGGGCGTGAGATTCTCGCTGCGCTGCATCTGCACGGCGAAGTCGATCATGATGATGGCGTTCTTCTTGACCACGCCGATCAGCAGCATGACGCCGATAAAGGCGATCAGGCTGAGGTCGATGCGGAAGACCAGCAGCGCCAGCAGCGCACCCACGCCCGCCGACGGCAGGGTGGAGAGAATGGTGAGCGGGTGGATATAGCTCTCATAGAGAATGCCCAGGACGATGTAGATGATGACGATCGCCTCCAGCACCAGCATGGGCAGCTGGGCGGCGGCGTTGTTGAGAAGCTGGGCGGTGCCGGCGAAATCGCCATGCACCGAGATCGGAACATGGATCGCCGCCATGGTGCGGTTGATGGCGTCGGTGGCCTGACCGACGGTGACGCCATCCGCCGCATTGTAGGAGAAGGTGGTGGCGACGAAGACGCCCTGGTGGTTGACCGAGAGCGGCGCCGTGCCAGGCTCCATGCTGACAAAGGCCGAAAGCGGCACCATCTTCTCGACGCTGGTGGAGACCGCGGCGCTGGTCGAGCCGCCGCCGCGCCCGGTGCTGGTGATGGCGTTCTGCTGCTGGTTGCGCACCGCGTCCGCCGCCGCCTGCGCGTCGGTCTGGCCGCCAGCGCCCGCGCCGGCAGCCGGGGCGGCGACGACGACGCTGCCGGCGGCGGCCTGGGTGCCGGAGATGTTGCCGGAGGTCGAGACATAGACGTCGCGCAGCGATTGCGGGCTTTTCCAGAAGTTCGGATTCACCTCCATGATGACCCG
>Ga0265313_10000827_pt1 | contig 31277 bp, 26 predicted proteins | sample 4123metaG_FD_203122 | JGI IMG/M metagenome (GOLD analysis project Ga0265313, IMG submission 203122) | Rhizosphere microbial communities from Carex aquatilis grown in University of Washington, Seatle, WA, United States - 4-1-23 metaG | ecosystem: Host-associated > Plants > Roots > Rhizosphere >... | reverse complement strand
ATGATTGGCATCTCCTGGGGCGGCTTCAACGGGCTCCAGGTGGCGGCCCGCCGTCCGCCCGAACTCGCCGCGGTGATCTCGCTTTGCTCGACCGACGACCGCTATGGCGACGACATCCACTACATGGGCGGCGCGCTGCTCACCAACAATCTGGATTGGGCCTCGGTGATGTTCGCCTACATGGCGCGCTCGCCCGACAAGGCGCTGCTGGGCGAGGCCTGGCGCGAGGCCTGGCTGAACCGGCTGAAGAATGAGCCGCTGCTCATCGCCAACTGGCTGAAGCACCAGCGCCGGGACGCCTTCTGGAAGCATGGCTCCATCTGCGAGGACTGGGGCGCCATCACCTGCCCGGTCTATCTCGAGAGCGGCTGGGCCGACGGCTATTCGAACACGGTCCCGCGCATGCTGGCCAACCTCAAATGCCCGAAGATGGGCATCGTCGGCCCTTGGGCGCACAAATATCCGCATTTCGGCGGGCCCGGCCCCCAGATCGGCTTCCTCCAGGAATGCCTGCGCTTTTGGGACAAATGGCTGAAGGGAATCGAGACCGGGATCATGGACGAGCCCATGTACCGGGTCTGGATGGAGGAGCCGGTGATGCCCGCGCCGCAATATAAGATCCGGCCGGGCCGCTGGGTGGCCGAACCGTCATGGCCCAGCCCCAACATCAAGCCGCGGCTGCTGCATTTCGGCAGCGGCGGAAAGCTTGCGGCGAGTCCTGGTCCCGACAGCAGCGTCCGGGCCATGTCGCCCCAGTCACTCGGGTCCGCTTGCGGCAACTGGTCGGGCGATGGTATCGGCCCTCACGAGCCGCTCGACCAGCGCATGGACGACGGCGCCTCGATCTGCTTCGAGAGCGAGCCGCTGGCCGACCGCTTCGAGATCCTGGGCGCGCCGGTGGTGACCTTGGAATTCTCGGTCGACCGGCCGCTCGCCTTCGTCGTGGTGCGCCTGAACGAGATCACCCCCGACGGAGCCTCGACCAGAATCACCTATGGGATGAGGAACCTGACCCATCGCAACAGCGATGAGCAGCCGGAAGCCCTGAAGCCTGGCGAGCGCTACAAGGTGGCCGTGAAGCTGAACGACATCGCCCATGCGTTTGCGGCCGGAAACCGCATCCGCGTCGCTCTTTCGACGACGTATTGGCCCATGGTCTGGCCCTCGCCGGAACCCGTCACGCTGACCGTGTTCACGGCGGCCAGCCGGCTCGAGCTGCCGACGCGCGTGGCGCGCCCGGAAGACAAGAAGCTTGCAGCCTTCCCGGTCGCCGAGGGGGCGAAGCCGCTGGCCAAGACCTATCGCCGGCCGTCTGGCGAGCGGCGCTGGGTGGAACGGGACTTGGGCGGGGAAACCACGACCTATCACACCCTCGACGATCACGGCGACTTCACCATCGATCACATCGGCCTCGATACGGACGCGGTCCAGCATCTCGCCTATCGCATCCGGGAGGGCGATCCCCTCTCGGCCGAGGTCGAGATCACCGATACCTACAAGCTCGGCCGCGGCGACTGGCGCACCCGCACCGAGACGCGAACCGCGATGCGCTCGGACAAGACCCACTTCATCCTGGAGGCAACCCTCGACGCCTATGAGGGCGAGACACGCGTCCTGTCGCGGAACTGGAGCGAGCGGATCGCGCGCGATTTCAACTAGTTCCCTACCCACCCGCCAGGCGAGGCAGGAGGAACACCTCGCTGCCTGGCGGGATGGGCTGGAACCAGGCATCCCGGTAGATCTTCCCGTCGATGGAGACGGAGACGCCCCGGTCGAGCTGCGGCTTCAGGCCGGGATGTTTCTCGCCCAGGCGTGAAAGCAGCTCGCGGATATTGGCGGCCTCGACCTCCACCTTGGTCGCCCCACCGGTGGCCGACTTCAGCGACCCCCAGAGGACGACCTGCACCATCAGCGCCGCGGCGCCTCTCCCATGGCCTTCAGGATCTTGGGCGGCGACATGGGAATCTCCATCATCCGCACCTTGGCCGCGGCCGAGACAGCGTTGGCCACGGCCGCCAAAGGCGGAACGATGGAAGTCTCGCCCACGCCCCGGAGCCCGTAGGGATGACCCGGGTTCGGCACCTCGACGATCACCGTGTCGATCATGGGCAGGTCGGAAGCGACGGGAATCCGGTAGTCGAGGAAGCCGGGGTTCTGGAGCCTGCCGTCGGCGCCGTAGATGTACTCCTCGTTGAGGGCCCAGCCGATGCCCTGGACCGCGCCGCCCTGGTACTGGCCTTCCACATAGCTCGGATGGATCGCCTTGCCGGCGTCCTGGATGACCGTGTAGCGGACGACGCGGGTAAAGCCGGTCTCGGGATCGATCTCGACATCGCACAGATGGGTCGAGAAGCTGACCCCAGCGCCCTCGGCATTGACTTCGCAATGACCGGCGATCGGTCCGCCGGTGTTGGCCGCGACCTTGGCGATGTCGGCCAGCGACAAGGGCGGGAAATCGCCGGCATTGGCGCCGGCGGGCTTGGCGTGGCCGTTTTCCCACAGCACCGCATCGGGCGAGATGCCCCACATCTGGGCCGCCCGTCCGCAGAGCTTCTTCACCGCATCGCGTGCCGCCTGGATGGTGGCCATGCCGGTGGAGAAGGTGACCCGGCTGCCTTCCGAGATGTCGTTGTAGCCGAGCGAACTGGTGTCGGCGACGATGGTGCGGACCTGCTCGTAGCCGATGCCGAGTTCCTCGGCCGCCATCAGGCACATGGACGCGCGCGAGCCGCCGATGTCCGGGGTGCCCACCGCGAGAGCCACGGTGCCGTCGATGTTGATGTTGAGGGAGACGCAAGTCTGGCCGCCGAAATTGAACCAGAACCCGGTGGCAACGCCGCGGCCCTGATTGGGCCCCAGCGGCGCCTTGTAGTGCGGATGGGCCTTGGCCGCCTCGATGGTCGCTCTGAGGCCGATCACGCCATAGGTCGGCCCATAAGAAGACTCCGTGCCTTCACGGGCGGCGTTCTTCAGGCGGAGCTCGACGGGGTCCATGCCGATCTTCTGGGCAAGCTCGTCGATGACGCATTCCACCCCGAAGGCCGAGATCGGCGCACCGGGCGCGCGGTAGGCGGCCTGCTTCGGCCGGTTCACCACGACATCCCAGCCGACCGCCCTGACGTTCTCCAGGTCGTAGCAGGCGAATGCCGACATGGCGCCCATGTCCACCGGGGATCCGGGGAATGCACCGCCCTGGTATTTCAGCACTGCGTCGCCGGCGGTGATCCGGCCGTCCTTCTTGGCCCCGATCTTGACCCAGACGGTGGCGCTTGAGGTCGGGCCGCTGGCGCGAAACACTTCCTCGCGGCTCATGACGATCTTGACCGGCTTGCCGGCCTTGCGCGAGAGCGCCAGGGCCACGGGCTCGATGAACACCGTGGTCTTGCCCCCGAACCCCCCGCCGATCTCCGAAGCCGTGACCCGAAGCTTGGACACGTCCATGCCCAGGAGCGAGGCGCAGACATTGCGCACCGCATAGTGGCCCTGGGTGCAGACCCAGAGTTCTCCCTGGCCGTCATTGCCGACGCTGGCGAGACAGGCGTGGGGTTCGATATAGCCTTGGTGTGTCGCCTCGCTCTTGAACTTGCGCTCGACGACCACGTCGGCCTCGGCAAAGCCTTTGGCCACGTCGCCATGGCCGAACTCATGGCGCTTGGCAATGTTGGAGGGCTTCTTGGGCGTCGGCTCGACGCCCTGGGTGAACAGGTCCGAGTGAAGCACCGGCGCCCCGGGCTTCATGGCCTCTTCGACGTCGGTCACGTGAGGCAGGATTTCGTAGTCGACCTTGATCAGCTTCAGGGCCTTGCGGGCCGTGGCTGTGTCGATCGCCGCCACGGCGGCCACGGCATGGCCGTCGTAAAGCGCCTTGTCGCGCGCCATGACGTTGCGCGATACGTCGCGCAGGTCGCCTTCGATCTCCTTGAAATCGTCGCGGGTGACGATGGCCTTCACGCCTGGAAGGGCCAGCGCCTTCTTGATATCGATGCTGCGAATACGGGCATGGGCGTGGGGACTGCGCAGGAGCCTCCCCACCAGCATGCCCGGGGCCGACATGTCGGCCCCGAACTTGGCGCGGCCGGTGACCTTGTCGATGCCGTCCGGCCGGTTCGGCCGGCTGCCCACGAGGCGGAAGGATTGGCCCTTCGGATTGTCCAGAGGCATTATCGGCTCTCCCTCATTTCGGCGGCCGCGCTCACGACTGCGCGCACGATCTTGTCATAGCCGGTGCAGCGACAGAGATTGCCCGCGAGCCAGAAGCGGATTTCATGCTCGGTCGGGTTCGGATTCTTTTCCAGCAGCGCCTTGGAGGCGACCAGGAAGCCGGGCGTGCAGACGCCGCACTGAAGTGCTGCATGCTCGATGAACTTGCGCTGGAGAGGGTGGAGCTGATCGCCCTTGGCGATCCCTTCCACGGTGCGGACCTGCCGACCCTCGGCCTCGGCCCCCAGGACCAGGCAGGAGCAGACCAGCCGCCCGTCAAGCGTCACGCTGCAGGCGCCGCAGTCGCCGGTGCCGCAGCCTTCCTTGCTGCCGGTGAGGCCGAGCCGGTCGCGCAGCACGTCCAGCAGGGTCTCTTCCGCCGCGCACAAATACTCGACGGCGTCGCCGTTGATGGTGGTCGAAACGTGAACCTTGCTCATTTGCCTCTCCTGGCACGCTGAAGCGCCACTTTGGCGGCGCGGCGGGCGAGGACACCCGCAACCTTGATGCGGAACTCCTTGGTCCCGCGCTTGTCGTCGATGGGCCGGCAGGCCGCCGAGGCGGCCGCGGCCAGATTGTCCAGCGCCTTGTCGTCGACCTTGGTGCCGACGAGGGCGGCGGCGGCTTCCTCCACCAGCAGGACCCTGGCGGCGACCGCGCCGAGCGCGACCCGGGCCTGGCGGCAGACCCCATCCGGGCCGAGGGTGAGGCTGACCCCGGCGCCGACCACGGCGATATCCATTTCGGTGCGGGGAATGAAGCGCAGGTAAGCGTCGCCGGAGCGCGGCGGACGCTTGGGCAAGTGGATCGATTCCACGATCTCGCCCTTGCGCAGTGACGTCTTGCCGGGGGCGACGGCGACGTCTTCCACCGCAATCTCGCGCCGGCCCTTGGGCCCGACGACGATGGCCTTGGCGCCGGCGGCGACCATGGCCGGAACGCTGTCGGCTGCCGGCGAGGCGTTGCAGAGATTGCCGACCACGGTCGCGCGACCCTGGATCTGGGTCGAGCCGATCAGCTTCGCCGCCTCGACCACTCCCGGCCAAGCCTTGCGGACGCCGGCATGCTCGCCCAGCACGGCGCTCGGCACCGCGCTGCCGATGCGGATTCCGTTGGCGACGGCTGAGATCTTGCCCATGGCCGGGATCCGCTTGATGTCGACCACCAGATCGGGCTCGATGTGGCCGGAGCGCAGCCGGACCAGCAGATCGGTTCCCCCGGCGAGCACATGGGCGAGGCCCTTGGCCTTCGCCAGCAAGGCTACCGCCTCCTTGGTCGTTTTCGGCGCTTCATATCTCATGCGGCCATCCCCGAGTATTGGCGTTGCGACGGAGGGGCAAGCTAGCACAAAACAGCCGCGGCCTGTCACGCCCTCGCGAAGGCGCCCGGCGGCTATGAATCCCGGGCTTTTCGATAGAACCGCCAGGCCGTGTCGACGATGGTGTCCATGTCCGACAGGCGGGTCGAAAACCCCAACAGGCGCCCGGCCGCCGAAGGGTCGGCATAGAGGGCCGGCGCGTCGCCCGGCCGGCGGGGCCGCCTGACGCTCGGCACCTTGCGCCCGATCACCCGTTCGATGCTGGCGATCGCCTCGAGCACCGAGACCCCGCGGCCGGCACCCAGATTGAGGATGGCGCTGGGGCCTCCGCGGATCAGATGGCCGAGGGCTAGGAGGTGGCCGGCGGCAAGGTCGCTGACATGAATATAGTCGCGGATGCAGGTGCCGTCGGGGGTCGGGTAGTCGTCGCCGTAGATTTCAAGACGCTCGGTTTCCCCGGCCGCGGCCTTGAGCGCCATGGGGATGAGATGGGTGGCTGTCTTGCGCTGGTCCCCGGTGTCGCCCTCGGGATCGGCGCCGGCGGCATTGAAATAACGCAAGGCTACAAAGGTCAGGCCATGGGCGGCGGCTTCGTCGGCCAGGATCTCTTCGACCATCAGCTTGCTGCGGCCATAGGGATTGATCGGCGCCTTGGGCGCCTCTTCCGGGATCGGTAGGGGCGGCGAGCCGCCGTAGACGGCGCTCGTGCTCGAGAAGACGATCCTGCGCACGGCGGTCTGGCGCATGGCATCGAGCAGGCCAAGCGTGCCGCAGACATTGTTGCGATAGTAGGCGACCGGGTCGAGGACGGATTCCCCGACGCTGGTAGAGCCGGCGAAATGCATCACCGCCTCGGCCCCCGATTGCCGCAGGCTTTCGGCCACCAGACCCGAATCGGCGATATCGCCCAGGATCAGGCGACCCCATTTGACGGCGCCGGCGGTTCCCTGGGACAGATTGTCGAGGGTGACGGGCTCCATGCCGGCGGCTGCGAGCGCCTTGCAGACATGGCTGCCGATATAGCCAGCGCCCCCCGTGACCAGCACCCGCAATTTGCAATCCCCTCCGTGTTTCATCCGGCTCGGCCGCTCGGGAGGGCCTCAGTCCGCGACATCGGCCAAGCTTCCGGCGCTGGCCTCTATGCCCGGATTGTCGAGGTCGAGGCAACCTGGATTTTGCGCCTTTCTTGTCTCGGCTCCGGCCATCGGCAACAATGGGTTGCCACCCGGCATCGGCCGGCGCGGGCGGGAGGTGGGGTCGCAATGGAGCCCGTGGACGCTCAGGACGTCGAGCTTTCGATCGTGCTCCCGGCCTACAACGAGGCGGCCAATGTGGCGGCCATGGCAGCGAAGCTGACGGAAGTCGCCGGGCCGCTCGGATCCTTCGAAATCGTCTTCGTGGACGACGGGTCGGGCGATGGGACTCTCAGCGAGATCAAGGCCCTGGCGCGCCGGACCGACGCCGTCCGCTATGTCTCCTTCACCCGCAATTTCGGGCATCAGGCGGCGCTCAGAGCCGGGCTTTGCCATGCGCGCGGACGCGCCGTCGTACTGATGGACTGCGATTTCCAGCACCCGCCTGAGCTTCTGCCGGCGCTGGTGGCGCAATGGCGCAAAGGCGCCAAGGTCGTGACCACGACGCGCCGGGACGAGCCGGGCAATCAAGGCTTCTGGAAACGGGTCACCTCGCGCCTCTTCTATCGCACCCTGAACGCCATCGGCGACGTGCGCATCGAGCCGGGCAGCGCCGACTTCCTGCTCCTCGATCGCCAGGTGGTCGATACGGTCAATGCCTTCACAGGCCCCGACTTGTTTTTGCGCGGCCTGGTGCGCTGGCTCGGATTCCCGCTCGTCACCCTGCCCTACGATGTGGGCCTGCGCCAGGCAGGCGACTCCAAGTTCACCCTCGGGCGCATGGTGAGCCTGGCCGCTGCCGGCATCGTCGCCCACAGCCTGCGGCCGCTGCGGCTCGCCATCTATCTGTCCTTCGGCTTTGTCGCCATCGGTTTGCTGTTGCTCGTCTATTCGATCGTCAGCTTCCTGTGGATCGCCCATACCGTGGCGGGCTGGAGTTCCCTCATGGCAACCATTGCAATCATTGCTGCGGCGCAGATGCTGGTGCTTGGCATCATCGGGGAATATGTCGGGCGGAGCCTGCGCGAGGCGCGGCAATGGCCGGCCTATGTGGTGGCGGAGGCCTCCGCGGAAGGACAATCCGAACAACGCTAGGCGCGGTCCTCGCGAGCCCAGAGCCCCGGCAACAGGAAGCTGAGGAACACGATGCAGGCGAGCGGCTTGAACCAGAGCTTGGTCGCCTGGAAGACCAGAGTGCCGTAGCCGTCGCTCCCGAGGGCAAGACAGAGGACCACCAGACAAGCCGCGATCCAGACCGGCCGGCGCCTTACCAGCGCCACGGCTGCCGAGACGGCAACGATGCCGGCGAGCGCGCCGTAGGTATTCTCCTCGTTGGCCGGATTGAACAGCATCAGGTAGCAGACGGAGAGGGCGAGGATGTAGAACGCCGCGAGCCGCGCTGCATGGCGCTTGCGGGCGGCCCAGGCAAGCCCGAGGGTCGCGAGCGCCGCGGCCAGGCGCAGCGCCGTCATCGCGGCCGGCGGGAGGGGCAGGCCGAACTTCACCATCATCATGCCGAACTCGGACCAGGGACCCAGCGCCGCGCCGTACGCGATCCCATATTGCGCCCCCATGGCGCGGTATTGGGCGACGAGATAGCCGGGACTGGCCGCGAGGAAGGGAATCAGAAGCACGGCCGCCACGGCGAGGATCAAGCGCCAAAGCATCGGCCGGTAGAGCGCGCCCGACAATAGTATGAGCACGATGGCGAGCGGCTTGAGGGCCAGCGCAAGTCCGAGCCAAAAGCTGGCGCGGTTCCATCTCTCCTCGGCCATGTCGGCGGCGGCGTGGATCATGAGGGCGGTCATGATGGTCGTCGCCTGGCCGTTGCGGATCATCCCGGCGGCGCCGGGGATGGCGAGAACGAGCATGATCCCCATGACCAGGGGTACCTTGTCGGGCGCCACCAGCCGCGCGAGCCGCCAGAATCCCGCCGTGAGGGCGGCAAAGGAAAGCCAGCGCCAGACGAGGCCGGCTAGCTCGGGACCCATGAGATGGAAAGGCGTGAAGAGGACCACGAAGGCGGGCAGATAGTTGAAACTGTCCACCTGGCCGGAATAGAGGTCTTGACCCGCCCACCAGGCTGCGCTCGCCGCGTGGTAGTACCGCACCACCGATCTGTCGGCGCCCTTCACCAGAACCATGATGCTGACGACGGTGAGCAGCGTCAGCCAGCAGCCCCAGCCTGTCCTGATCAGCGCTTCGCTGGTCGAGCGGGGGAACAACCAGCTGGATGGAGCGCGCGCCTGCGCCCCGGTATTAGGCTTTACGGAATCGTTCGGCATCCCGCCGGCGAGCTTAGCGGCGGCTCGTGACTTGTACAGACGGCTCAGCGATTGTTCCGTCCAGCCGCCACGATGCTATGCTGTCGGAAATCGGATGGGGAGCTGCTTATGAAGCCCACGGACAAGGTTGCCATGATCACCGGCGCCGGCACGGGAATTGGCCGCCACGCCGCGCTGGCGCTGATGCGCGAGGGCTATGCCGTCGTCCTCGCCGGGCGCAGGCGCGAGCCGTTGGCGGCCACGGCGGCGGAGGCCAAGGCGCTCGGAACCCGGGCGCTGGTCGTGCCCACGGACGTGGCCAGGCCCGCTTCGGTCAAGGCGCTGTTCGCGAAGACCAAGAAGGCCTTCGGCCGGCTGGATGTGCTTTTCAACAACGCCGGAATCTCGGGGCCTCCGGTCTTGCTCGAAGATCTCACTGCGGAGCAATGGAAGCAGGTGGTGGACATCAATCTCACCGGCAGCTTCCTCTGCACCCAGGAGGCCTTCCGCCTGATGAAGAGCCAGCGCCCCCGGGGCGGGCGGATCATCAACAACGGCTCGATCTCCGCCCACAGCCCGCGCCCGAACTCGGCGCCCTACACGGCGACCAAGCACGCGATCACGGGGCTGACCAAGTCCACGTCCCTCGACGGCCGCAAATACGACATCGCCTGCGGCCAGATCGATATCGGCAACACGGCGACCGAGATGACGCGAGGGATGAACAAGGGCATGCCCCAGGCCGACGGGTCGAACAAGCCCGAGCCGACCTTCGACGTCGAGCATGTGGGGCGGGCGATCGTTTACATGGCGAGCCTGCCGCTGGACGCCAACGTGCAGTTCCTGACCGTCATGGCGACTAAGATGCCCTTCATCGGCCGGGGCTGAGGCGAGCCCGGGTGGCGCGGCCCGAGCGCAAGAGGGGTCCCAGGACGACTTTTGCGGACTCGACAGGCCGCCAGGGTGGCCGGAACTTGCGCAAGAAATCCCTATAGTAAGCCTCAAGTGAGCGTCGTATGTTATTGTGGCATTTAGGGGACATCTGAAGAGGTTCACGAGCGGGGGTCTACCGGCAATGTCGCGGTCTTTTTCTCTGGCTCTGGTCACCTTGGATCTGCTGATGGCGGGCTGCGCCTCGCAGGCCATCGTCGGCACCAATCCGGCCCCGGCGCCGGCGCCGCAGACGGCCTGGGCCGGCTGGTCGCAAGTGGCAACGGACGCGGGCTTCCTGCCGGCCTCTGCCCCGGTCCGGCCCCAGTTGCCCGCGACGCCCAAGGGGCCGCACTACGTTCTGGGCGATCCTTACCAGTTCGACGGCACCTGGTATCGCCCGCAGGCCGACTACGAGTACGAGGAGTCCGGCCTCGCCTCCATCTATGACCCCGGCAACAACGGGCAAGTGACCGCGGACGGCGAGGTCTACAGCGACAGCGCGCTCAGCGCCGCCCACAAGACCTTGCCTCTGCCGAGCATGGTGCGGGTGACGAACCTCGACAACGGCAAGTCCGTCGAGGTCCGGGTCAATGATCGCGGTCCTTTCGTCGACAATCGCGTCATCCAGCTTTCGCAGCACGCGGGGGACCTGCTGGGCATCAGAGCGGGCGACGCGATCCGCGTGCATGTGGAGATCATGCCAGCCGAAAGCCGGGCCCTCGCAATGAGCCTCGGCGCGAGCGGGCGCGATGAGATTCCGAGCCTGCCGGCGGTGCCTTCGCCGAAACTCACGGTCCAGACGCTGAACGCCGAGCTGCCGACGCTTCGTCCCCAAACGGCGGAGATGAACCCCGGCCGGACGAGTCCCGATGAGGCGCTCGCGAGCCAGGCGAGCGTGGGCGCGGCGAGCGAGAGCCAGCCGATTGCGTACCAGACGATCGAGAGCCAAGCGGGCCTTCGATCCGCTGCTTCGACAGCGCCTGGCAAGATCGTGACCGGGCCTCAGTATGCCTCTCTCGACGAGGCCATGCCGCCGTCGACGCTCGACCAGACGGCGGGCGCCCGCTATGTCGTCGGTGTGCCCTATCAGTTCGACGGCGTGTGGTACCGGCCCACGGTCGACTATGGTTACGATGCGACGGGAAGCGCGGTGGTCTATGATTCGGGCGCCAGCGGCGAAGCGACCGCGAACGGGGAGATCTATCAGGCCGACGCGCTGACCGCGGCCCATAAGACCTTGCCGTTGCCGAGCCTGGTCCAGGTGACCAACTTGGACAACGGCCGCACGGTGACGGTCAGGGTCAATGACCGCGGACCCTTCGTGGATAGTCAGCTGATCGAACTGTCCCGCGGCGCCGGGGCGGCGATTGGCATCAATCCGGGCGACGTGGTCCGGGTCCGCGTGCAGGTCAAGGCCGATGAGAGCCGGGAGCTGGCGGCCTGGTTCGCCGCGGCCGATCGCCTGAAGCAGAATCCACCCGTCCTGCCGGGAACCAATACGGCCGAGTTGCCGAGACTCCATCATCAGGTCGTGATCGGGCCGCAGTTTGCCGCCCTCGACGGCGGTTATGTCACCGACGTCCCGGCTGCGGGCAACATCGGCGCGGACTCCGCCGCAGCCAGTTCATCGCTCACCGCGAATGCCGATGAGCTGGGGGTTCCTTTCGATCTCACCAGGCTCACGGCGTCAGGCCGGCCCGTGCTGCTCCTCTCCCTGCAAGGCAGCACCGCGCATGACCCGGCGAGCGTGAAGCCGGCGGCGGTCTCCACCCCGCCCGGAATCTACGTCCAGGCCGGCGCCTTCCGTCAGCTCGCCAATGCCAAGCGCCTGCGCGACAGTCTGGCCGATCTGGGAGATGTATCCCTGGTCTCCGAGCCCTGGAGCGGCGGCGAGGTCAATTGCGTGCGGCTCGGCCCGCTTGCCACGGCGACCGATGCCCAGCATGTGATGGACGAGTTGACCGACAGGGGTTACCGGGACAGCTGGCTGCTGGTCGAATAGGCGCCTCTCCGGCCCTGGGCCGGTCAAGCCTTCACTGTGCGCCCACCGCAGCGGTCACGGCGACGCGGACCGCAAGGGTTTCGCTCGAATCGCCACGCCACACGCCGCTCGCCGGGGCGGCGGCGTGGTAGTCCAGCCCGACGGCGGTGCGGACATAGGCATCGGTCGGACAAAGCCGGTTCGCCGGATCGAAGCCGACCCAGCCTAGATCTGGAACATAGGCTTCGGCCCAGGCGTGGCTCGCCTGGTATTCCTGCCCGTCCGCGCCTGTCCACAGATACCCACCCACATAGCGGGCGGGCAGGCCGAGATGGCGCGCGCCGGCGATGAAGACATGGGCATGGTCGGCGCACACGCCGGCACCCTGGCGCAGCGCTTCGCTCGCCGGGGTGGTCGTGTCGGTGCGCCCGGTCTGGTATTCGAGCTGCTCGTGCACGGCGGACATCAGGTCGTGCAGGCTGTCCAGCGCCGTCCTGCCTCGTGCCGCGTTGTCGGCCATGGCCGCGATGGCCGCATCCGGCTGGGTCAGCGCCGTTTGACGCAGGAAGAAGCTGGGCGGCAAGGTTTCCGCCTGCCCGCGCAGGACACCAGCGGAATCGGTCGTCTCCACCTCGCCTTCGACCGACAGGCTGACGCTGTCGTGGCGGCGATTGACGCTGTGGCAATGGACCAGATTGCCATACCCGTCGACGTAGGACGGCAGGTCGCGCCGGCCGTCGGCCTCGACCCGCCAGCCGAGGATGGCGAGGCCCGCATGGGCGCGCGGGCTGAGGCGCAGAGTCTGGATCGAATAGGCGACGGGCGCGGCGTAGCGATATTCGGTCTTATGGCGAATCTGCAGCCTCATGAGCCCTTCCTTCAGGTGAGATAGAAGGCACCGATCTCGCGGCCGAGCAGGATGGAGTGGTCGACGAACCAGGTCAGGAACTCGTGCAGCCCCGACTGGAAGATGTCCTGGATCCGCCCGTAGCGCAGCCTGGCATGCGCCTCGCCGGCGAGCCTGTGGCATTCGCCCTCTCTCCCGCCATAGGCCTCCGCCAGCTGGCCGAGATGAGAGGCGATCTGCTCGTAGCAGGCGCGCAGCGAGCGCGGCATCTCGGGCCTCAGGATCAGGAATTCGGCAATCAGCCAGGGTTTCAGCTTTTCCCGATAGACCCAATGGTACCCGCGCAGCGCCGAGGCCGAGCGCAGGATCGCCTGCCACTGGTAGTAGTCGAGGGCGCCGGCGATGTGCTCGTCCTGGGGCAGCAGCACGTGATACTTCACGTCCAGGATCCGCGCCGTGTTGTCGGCCCGCTCCAGGAAGGTGCCGAGCCGGGTGAAGCAATAGGCGTCGTTGCGCAGCATGGTGCCGTTGTAGGCGCCGGAGAAAAGCTGCGAGCGTTCGATGACCCATTCCAGCGTGTCGACGACCCGTTCGGCGGGGACCGGCGCCGAAAGCCGCTCGCGAATCTGGTGCCAGGTCTCATTGAGCGCCTGCCACATGTCGACCGTGAGCGCCGTGCGAACCGAGCGCCCGTTCCGACGCGCCGTGTCGATGCAGGACTGGATGCTGGAGGGGTTGTCCGGGTCGCGAACCAGAAAATCGATCACCGCGTCCGTAGCGGCCTCGCCATGCTTGGCGGCGAAACCCTTCTCGCAGCCGCTGGCCATCAAGGCCGATTGCCACTCGTTGCCCGGCTTGCCCAGCGAGCTCGCCATGCTGGCCATCCAATGGCCGACCAGCACAGTGCGGGCCATGTTTTCCGCCCGCTCCACGTAGCGGGCGAGCCAGAACAGGCTGTCGGCGGTGCGGCTCAGCATCGCCTCAGCTCTCGAGCACCCAGGTGTCCTTGGTGCCTCCGCCCTGGCTGGAGTTCACGACCAGGGAACCGGATCGGAGCGCCACCCGGGTGAGGCCACCGGGCACGATGCGGATTTCCTTGCCCGTGAGCACGAAGGGCCGGAGATCGACATGGCGGGGCGCGATGCCCTCCTCGACGAAGGTCGGGCAGGTGGAAAGCGCCAGGGTCGGCTGGGCGATATAGTCCTCTGGGCGCGCCTTCAGCTTGGCCGCGAAGCGCGTCCGTTCCTCGGCCGTGGCCGTGGGGCCGACCAGCATGCCGTAGCCGCCGGATCCCCGCGCCTCCTTGACCACGAGCTCGCTGAGGTTCGCCAGCACATGGGAAAGTTCCTTGGGCTCGGCACAGCAGAAGGTCGGAACATTGTTGATGATCGGCTCCTCGCCGAGGAAGAAGCGGATCATGGCCGGCACATAGGGATAGATCGCCTTGTCGTCGACCACGCCGGTGCCGAGCGCATTGGCGATCGTCACCTTGCCGGCCCGGTAGGCATTGATAAGGCCTGGCGTGCCGAGGAGCGAATCGGGCCGGAAGGCGAGGGGATCGAGGAAATCGTCGTCGATGCGCCGGTAGATCACATCGACCCGCCGCAGGCCCTGGGTCGTGCGCATATAGACGATGTTGTCGTCGACCAGCAGGTCGACCCCCTCCACCAGCTCGATGCCCATCTCGTCGGCCAGGAAGGAATGCTCGTAGTAGGCGCTGTTGTTGGAACCAGCGGTCAGCAGCACGATCGTCGGCTCGCCCACGCAGCCTGGCGGCGCCACGGACCTCAGCGTCTCCCGCAGCTCCTCGGGATAGTGCCCCACGGGGGCGATCCGGTGTCCGGCGAGGAGATCGGGAAAAAGCCGCATCATGGCCTCCCGGTTCTCCAGCATGTAGGAGACGCCCGAGGGGGTGCGGCAGTTGTCCTCCAGGACATAGAAATCCTCTGGCCCGGTGCGCACGATGTCGATCCCGGCGACATGGACATAGGCGCCGGCCGGCGGGTCCATGTTCTGCATCTCGGGCCGGAAGCCCTCGTTCAGCATCACGAGGCGCTCGGGGATCAGCCCGGCGCGCAAGAATTCGCGGCCGTGATAGACGTCGGCCAGGAAGGCGTTGAGCGCCCGCACGCGCTGGGTGAGGCCGCGGGCGAGGAAGGCCCATTCCGCCCCGCCGATGATTCTGGGGATGATATCGAAGGGGATCAGGCGTTCAGGATTGTTGCCCCCGGCGTAGACCGAGAAGGTGACGCCGATGCGCCGGAACAGAAGTTCAGCTTCCTGCCGGCGCTTGGCGAGCGTCGCCGGCGCCATGTCGCGGAGCCACCGGCGCAGGCCGGCATAGTTGCCTTCGCCATCGTCGATCTCCAACATCTCGTCGAAGGCCGCCGACGCTGCGATGCAATTCTCCGGGGCGTCGTTCATGGCCGGTTGCGGGCAATGGTCCTGATCCTTCGCCATGATAGAGCAAGCGATATGCCAAGTCAGCCCATGGCCGAATTCGCGCCCCTTCGCGGCTAACGGGAGTCAGCACCTGCTCAATAAACAGTCAGGTAATGCTCAAATTGTGAAACGAAGGCCCGAAGGTGGCGTGGCGAAGTTCAGGCCGATGGATCTTTCTTGAACACGGCGCGGCTGCCCTTCGCCTCGTGGACGATCCAATCGCGGAAGGCTTCAGCCGATGGGCCCAAGGCTTGGTCGTTAGGCCATAGCAGATAGAAGCCGCGCTTCGAGCCCAGGCTTGCCGCGATCGGCCGGATGAGAGTGCCTCGGGCAATGAAGTCTTCGGCCAGCCGCCCGCCGCCGAGCGCGATGCCTTGGCCGTCGAGGGCCGCCTGGATCAGCACCAGATAGTTGTCGAAGGTGAGGCCTCTACGGTGCGGGCGGGCCTCCACGGCGAAGGATTTGAGCCAGGCTTCCCATGTAACCCAGTTGCGGTCGTATTCGGTCAGATGCAGCAGAACTTCGCCCAGCAGGTCCTTGGGCGTCTTCGGGGAATGGCCGGCCAGGCGGTAGCTGGGGGCACAGACGGGGAAGACCTCATTGTCCATGAGATGCAAGGATTCGACCCCGGGCCAGCGTCCCGAGCCGTAGCGCACCGCAAGGTCGATGCCGGCCGAAGCCAGATCGCCCACCGGTGCCGCGGCCACGAGCTTCAGTTCGATCTGGGGCTGGAGGGCGCGGAACTTGGCGATGCGGGACATCAACCAATAGGAGGCGAAGGTGACGCTGGTGGAGATCGTGAGATCGGCCTTCGGGCCGACCCGCCGGATCTCCGCCGTGACCCCGGCGATATGCTCGAGGCCCATGGTCACCGCCTTGTGCAGCCGGTTGCCGTTGGCCGTCAGCCTCAACCCGCGGGATGTCCGCTGAAACAGACTGTGACCCAGATGCTCCTCCAGAATCTGGATCTGCCGGCTGACTGCGGCCTGGGTGACGCCGAGCTCGCCCGCGGCCCGGGTGAAGTTCAGATGCCGGGCGGCGGCCTCGAATGCCACCAGGCTGTTGGCCGGCGGCAAGCGGCTGCGGAGTCCTGCCATGAGAAAAACTGGGGCCTCAACATGAGAATTTGTGCCGTGGACGGAGAATATGGCTTTCTGTTCTATGGTCAAGCTCATGGCCCGGCCTCAAGGCTGGTCCTGGCACAGCCCGGCACATGATGGAGAAGACGATGCAGGCGCAGAGAGTGGCTGCCTTTGGCAGCGCTGGCGTGGACATGCAACCACCGCATCACGCCAAGGCCGAGGACCTAGGCGGGGCCGATTTGCGACCCGGCCGTCCGGCTCCGACGAACGAGCCCATTGACCAGGATTTCGCCCTGGCGATGCGCCGCGTCGAGGCCGAATGCTACGACACCCTCTGAGGAGGGACGTTCCGACCCATCCCGCTCCCTTGAAACCGCGAGGACCAGCCATGTCAGGACGCAACGCCCTGTTCATCCCCGGGCCGACGAACATCCCCCAGGCGGTGCGCGCGGCCATGGATATTCCGCTCGAGGACCAGCGGGCGCCGGATTTTCCCCAGTTCACGCTTGGGCTGTTCCGCGACCTGAAGAAGATCTTCAAGACCGACACTGGCCAGGTCTTCATCTTCCCCAGCTCCGGCACCGGCGGCTGGGAGGCGGCGCTGACCAACACGCTTTCCCCCGGCGACCGTGTGTTGGCTTCGCGCTTCGGCCAGTTCTCCCATCTCTGGATCGAGATGTGTCGGCGCCTCGGGCTCGAAGTCGATGCCATCGATGCTGAATGGGGCGAGGGCGTGCCGGTCGAGACCTATGCCGAGCGCCTGAAGGCCGACAAGCAGCATCGCATCAAGGCGGTCCTGGTCTGTCACAATGAGACCGCGACGGGGGTGGCCAGCGACGTGGCCGCGGTCCGCCATGCGCTCGATGCCGCCGGCCATCCGGCGCTGCTCTATGTCGATGGCGTCAGCTCCATCGCCAGCGTCGATTTCCGCATGGACGAATGGGGTGTCGACCTCGCCATCACCGGATCCCAGAAGGGCCTCATGCTGCCCGCCGGCCTCGCCGTCATCGCCGTCAGTCCGAAGGCGCTTCAGGCGGCAAGCGGCGCTAGGCTTCACCATTGCTACTTCGACTTCGCCGACATGGCCCGGGCCAACAAGGACGGCTATTTCCCTTACACGCCGGCGACAACCCTCATGCGGGGCCTGCGTGCCTCGATCGATCTGTTGCTGGGCGAAGGCCTGGACCAGGTCTTCGCCCGTCATCGGCGCCTGGCCGAGGGCGTGCGCCGCGCTACGGCGGCCTGGGGTTTCCAGCTCGTGGCGCGCCATCCGCGCTGGTACTCGGACACGGTGAGCGCGATCTATGTGCCCGAAGGCCACGACGCCAACGCGGTCGTGCGCCGGGCCTATGAGCGCTACGAGCTGTCGCTCGGCGTCGGGCTTTCCAAGCTGGCGGGGCGGGCCTTTCGCATCGGCCATCTGGGCAGCCTGAACGAGGTCATGCTGTTGGGCGCGCTCGCCGGCACCGAGCTTGCTCTCAGCGACATCGGCGTTCCGGTGACGCTGGGCAGCGGTGTCGCCGCAGCCCAGGAGTTCTGGACTGCGGCCAAGCCGGCGGCGATGCCGGCGCCGAAGCGTGCGGCCGTCGGCTGAACCGGCGCCGGCCGCAGAGATAGGACGGGACCGACATGGACATTCACGAGTATCAGGCCAAGGAGCTCCTGGCCGGGTTCGGCGTGCCGATTCCCCGGGGTGGGCTTGCCTACGGCCCTGAGCAAGCCGCCTACCGGTGTCACGAGATCGGAGGTGACCGCTGGGTCGTGAAGGCCCAGATCCACGCCGGCGGGCGCGGCAAGGCCGGCGGCGTGAAACTCTGCCGGAGTGAGGAAGAAGTGACCGCGGCGGCGGAAGCGATGCTGGGGCATCGCCTTGTCACGGCCCAGACCGGCCCGAGGGGCAAGCTGGTGAACCGCCTCTACATCGAGGCGGCGACCGAGGTCGCCAGGGAATTCTATCTCGGCCTGGTCCTCGACCGGCAAAGCGAGCGGGTGATGGTCGTCGCCTCTTCAGCCGGCGGCATGGAGATCGAGGAGATCAGCCACGATCATCCCGGTTCCCTCATCCGGCTCGCCGTCGATCCCGGCGCGGGGATGAAGCCCTTCCAGGCGCGAGAAGTCGCCTTCGGCCTCGGTCTCGATGCCGCCCATGTCGCCCAGATGGTGGAGACGATCATGGGCTGCTATCGCGCCTTCCGCCATCTCGACGCCACCATGGTGGAGATCAACCCGCTGGTGACCACCACCGACGGGTCGCTCCTCGCCCTCGACGCCAAGATGAGCTTCGACGACAACGCCCTCTTCCGCCGGCCGCGGATCTCCGAGCTGCGCGACAAGTCCCAGGAGGATCCGCGCGAGACCAGGGCCACGGACCGGGGCCTCAGCTATGTCGGCCTCGACGGCAACATCGGCTGCATCATCAACGGCGCCGGGCTCGCCATGGCCACCATGGACATGATCAAGCATGCCGGGGGCGAACCCGCCAATTTCCTCGACATTGGCGGCGGGGCGACGCCGGAGCGAGTGGCCAAGGCCTTCGCTCTGGTCCTCTCCGATCCCCATGTGGAGGCGATCCTGGTCAACATCTTCGCCGGCATCAACCGGTGCGACTGGGTCGCCAAGGGCATCGTCCAGGCCTTGCAGAAGATCGAGATGCGCGTACCTCTGGTGGTCCGCCTGGCCGGGACCCATGTCGACGAAGGCCGGCGCATCCTCGGCGATAGCGGGTTTCCGGTGATCTCGGCCGAGCATCTCTCCGATGCCGCCGACAAGGTGGTCGAGGCCTGGCGCCGATATCGCATCGCCGCGACCCAGGGAGCCGCGGCATGAGCATCCTTCTCGACCAGACGACCCGGGTGATCGTCCAGGGCATCACCGGCAAGATCGGCAGCTTCCACGCCCAGGAAATGATCCAGTACGGCACCCGCGTCGTGGGCGGCGTCACCCCGGGCAAGGGCGGCACGACTCATCTTGGGCTGCCGGTCTTCAATTCGGTCCGGGACGCCGTGAAGGCGACGGGTGCGACTGCCAGCATCGTCTTCGTGCCGCCGCCTTTTGCCGCCGATTCCCTCATGGAAGCCGCCGACGCCGGCATCAAGCTCTGCGTCGCCATCACCGACGGCATCCCGGCCCAGGACATGATCCATGTGAAGCGCTACATGCGCCGCTACAAGGAGCATAAGCGCATGCGCCTGGTGGGACCGAACTGCGCCGGGGTGATCAGCCCGGGCAAGGCCATGATGGGCATCATGCCGGGTCACATCTATATCCCCGGTCCCGTCGGCATCGTCGGCCGGTCGGGCACGCTGGGCTATGAAGCCGCGGCGCAGCTGAAGGCGCTCGGGGTCGGCGTCTCGACCAGTATCGGCATCGGCGGCGATCCGATCAACGGCAGCTCGTTCAAGGATGCGCTCGCGCTGTTCGAGACCGATCCGGAGACCAAAGTCGTGCTGATGATCGGGGAGATCGGCGGACCGCAGGAGGCGGAGGCGGCGAGCTTCGTGCGCGAGAACATGACCAAGCCGGTCGCTGCCTATATCGCCGGCCTGACCGCGCCCAAGGGTCGGCGCATGGGCCATGCCGGCGCCATCATCTCGGCCTTCGGGGAGAGCGCGGACGAGAAGGTCGAGATCCTCCAGGAGGCCGGCGTTACCGTGGCGCCCAACCCGGCGGAACTCGGCACGACCGTGGGTCGCCTGCTCGCCGCTTAGGCTGCGGCACCCTTGGCCGTCGGCTCCTTGGCCGGCGGAGCGCCGGCATCCGTGTCGATCAGCACGCGCAGCGCCTCGGCGGGGAAATAGGCCTGGACTGGCGTGCCCTGGACGAAAGGAATCTCGTCGCCGGAATTCTGGATCAGCACCTGGATGACCTGGCCCGTCGCCAGGCGGACGATGAGCTGGACCGAATTGCCGAGATAGACCCAGCGCTCCACCATGGCGGGGATCCGGTTCTCCCCGGTCGAGCCGTGGGCTTCGAGGCGGACCCGCTCCGGCCGGATCGTGACCTTGGTGGCGCCGGAAGCGCTGCTGTTACCGCGCCCGGCGAGAAGATCGAAGCTGTCGAGCTTGACCCGGCAACGGCCGCGCCCGTCATCGCCCCGGGCCTCGGCCGGCATCAGGTTGGAAACGCCGAGGAAGTCGGCGACGAATACGGTCGCCGGTTCTTCGTACATTTGCTGGGGCGGCGCTACCTGCTCGACCTTGCCGTGGGACATGACCGCGATCCGGTCGCTCATGGTGAGCGCTTCTTCCTGGTCATGGGTCACGTAGATGAAGGTGATGCCCACCTGCTCCTGCAGGGTCTTCAGCTCGATCTGAAGCTGCTTGCGCAGCTTGGCGTCCAGCGCGCCAAGGGGTTCGTCGAGGAGAAGCACCGCCGGCTTCAGCACCAGGGCGCGGGCGAGCGCCACGCGTTGCTGCTGGCCGCCCGACATCTGCACCGGCTTGCGCTTCTCGAAGCCGGTGAGCTGGACCAACTCGAGAGCCTCGGCCACCCGGCGCTTGACCTCGCTCTCCTCCACCTTCGCGCGCCTGAGGCCGAAAGCCACGTTGTCGAAGACGTGAAGATGAGGAAACAGGGCGTAGCTCTGAAACACCGTGTTGACATGCCGCTTATGGGGCGGCGTCTCGGTCATGTCGACGCCGTCCAGCAGGATCTTGCCGTGGGTGGGCTTTTCGAAGCCGGCGATCATGCGCAGCGTCGTGGTCTTGCCGCAGCCCGACGAGCCGAGCAGCGAGAAGAACTCGCCGGCCGGGATATGCAGGTTGATGTTATCCACGGCCCTGACCGGACCATAGGCCTTGACCAGCTCTTGCAGCTCGACGTCGCCGTTCGCTCTCGTAACCATCCTCGCCTATCCTGAAAAGCTCATCCCAATTGCAAGACTGGTCCGACCTATCATCGGCACTAGAAAGCGCCCATGTCGCCGACCATCGAGGTGGCGCCGCCATGCCCGGCCGCCGGCCGTTCGCCCCGCGTCAGGTACCGGAACAGAAAATAGGCGGATACCAGCGCGGCGAGAGTGAAATAGACCATGATCGCGGCCAGCGCGTTGACCGACGGCAGCGGCGCACCGCGGGTGGCGCTGTAGATGCGGATCGGGATCGTGTCGCAGGCGCCGCCGCAGGAGAGCCACTGGCTGATGACGAAGTCGTCGATCGAGATCGCGAAGACGATCATCAGGCTGGAAAAGATCGCCGGCATCAGCAACGGCAAGAGCACCAGGCGAAGCGTCTCCCAGGGTGTCGCCCCCAGATCCGCGGCGGCCTCCTCATACTGCCGGCCGATGGAGAAAAGCCGTCCGCGGATGATCACCACCACGTAGGAGAGCGAGAAGGTCACATGGCCCAGGACCTGGGCGGCCGTGCTCGGGTGAATGAAGGTGAAGAGGTAGAGAAACACGAGATAGAGCGAGACGCCCATGACGATCTCAGGCGTCACCAGGGGAAACAGCATCAGGAAGTTCGAGGCGCCGGAGCCGTAGCCGCGCCAGCGGGCGAGCCCGAGGGCCAGCATCACGCCGAGCGGCGTGGCGATCGCCATGTCCAGGCCGGCGAGCTTCAGGCTTTGGAAGAGCGCGCTCTGCAATGTCGGGTCGTGCCAGACCGAATTGGTCGGATCGCCCCAGTACCATCGCGTCAGCGAGAATCCTTGCCAGGCCGAAACCGAACGCCCCGAATTGAACGAGAACTGGATGGCGATGATGACCGGCAGGATCGAGCTGATGGCATAAGCCCAGCTGATGATCACCAGGAACCGGGCCCGGCCCCAGGGATTGGCGATCCAGGCGCGCGCCCGGGCCAGAGCCGAACGCTGGGCGGGACCCGGCCCTACGGCGATGGCGGTCACGACGGAATCTCCTTCTGGGCCTTGGCGATGGTGACCATGTAATAGATCATCAGCACGCCGAGGAAGACCGACAGGAACAGGGTAAGCGCGGCGCCGACCGAGGGCTGCGGCCCGCCGTGGAAGAAGATGTCGATCTGGTTGCCCAGCATGCTGGTCCTGGGCGAGCCAGAGATGATGTTGGGCGTGTAGTAGTCGCCGTACATGGGCAGCGCGATGATGACGCTGGCGCCGAGGATCCCCGTCTTCGAGAGCGGCAGGGTGACGTGGAAGAAGGCCCGGGAGGGGCTGGCCCCGAGGTCGCGCGCCGCTTCGAGCAGGCTCTTGTCGATGCGGTCGAGGGCCGACAGCAGCGGCAGGATCAGATAGGGGATATAGCCGTAGATAAGGCCGAGGATCACCGACACCGGATTGCCGTTCAGCCAATCGGGCGGCTGCGGGGCGATGCCCGACCAGATGAGGAACTTATCGACGTAGCCGTCGGGCGAGAACAAATTGACCCAGGCCAGCATGCGCATCAGGTAGCTGACCCAGAAGGGCAGGATCAGCAGGACCAGCAGGATGCCCTTGGTCCGCTTGGCATGACGGGAGATGTAATAGGCGACCGGATAGCCGATGAGCAGGCAGGAGACGAGGGATATCGCGACGTACTCGGTGGTCCTGAGGAAGACCTGCCAATACTCGCGGCCCGGCAGGAATCCCTGCAGCGTGTTGAGGGCGGAATCGAAATTCCACTGCAGCGGATTCCAGGCCGGGACGGGGCTCTGGAAGATCGGGTCGACCCCGCCGAACGCCACCCCGATGACGGCGTAGAACGGCACCAGGAACAGTAACAGGAGCCATACGACGCCGGGGATGGCGAATACGGGCCAGAGCCACTTCGGATACATGGACGGGTTGCCTCCCCGGTCTCAGGTGCCCGAATTGAAGCGTGCGTAGGCGCTCTGCCACAGCGCCTGGCCCTTGGGAGTCAGGGTCATTTCCTGCATCGAGCCGACCCCGGCATCGTCGGAGGTCAGGATCACGTTCTTCAGGTTGTTCGGGATGACCTTCTTCTCCAGCAGCGAGTCGGCGGTGATGGACACCTGCGGCGGCTGGTAGCCCGTGAAGTTGATGAAGTTCCCGTAGGCCACGTCCTTGTCCAGAATGTAGTTGAGGAACAGATGGGCCAGCACGGGCTTGGTCGTGGTCGAGCAGATGGCGAAGGTATCGTTCTGGATCGGCCCCTTTCCCTTGGGCGCGCCCCAGAACCGCAGATGCGAACCGTCGTCGCCCTTGGGGAGATAGAAGACGTAGGCGCCCAGCAGATCGCCGGACCAGGACTGATGCAGCCAGGAATTGCCCTGGGGCAGGGTCTGATATTCTGTGATGTTGATCTTCGGATTGCAGATCGGGATCAGCGCTTTCAGGTCGTTGAGCGCCGCCTCGATTTGCGCCGGATCCTCGGTGTTGATGTCATACTGACCGCGATAGCACATCGCCATCGTGAGCGATTCGCGTGCGTCGTCCAGCACGCCGACATAGCCTGTATACTTCTGGGAATTCCAGAAGATCGACCAGGGATTCGCAAGATTGGGGATGTCCTCGGAGATCTTGTCGTCGCGCCAGCCGATACCCGTCTTGTAAATGGTATAGGGCACGCCGTACTGGGAGCCCACGTCGTAGAACGGGCTATGCAGCGAGGGCCACACATTGGCCTGCAGATTCGGAATGTAGTCCTTGTTGATCGGCTTGATCAGCTTGCCGGCGACGGCCTGGTCCAGGCGGTCCGGGGTTATGTCGGACACATCGGGCGCCACGCCATGGGTGGCAAGCCGGGTGATGCATTGGTCCATGCTGTCGAAGGTCGTCAGCTCGACCTCCACGTTGTAGAGCTTGCCGAAGTTCGTCAGCAGGTCCTTGTCGATATAGTCCTGATAGTTGAAGACCTTGAAGGTGCCGCCGGTTTCCGGCGCCAAGCCGCTCTTGATCGGGTCCTCATAGAGGGGCAGCGTCACCGGCTTGTCCGGTCGCGCCAGAGGAAGTCCGCCTGGCCCGCTCTGCTTGCCGGCCTCGTCGGCCAAAGCGCCGCGCCCCAGCAGGGGAAGGGCGGCGGCGGCCAAGCCAGCGCTGCCGAATGCCTTCAGCAGCTTGCGTCGGGCGATCTTCTCCTCGCGCAGCTGAGCGAGCAGCCGCTTGCGTTCGAAAGTATTGTCAATCATTTACGCCTCCCATCGGTTCCATTTGTTGGAAGTCTACCGCCCTCGGCGAAGCTGAGGCAACAGCCGCCGCGTGCAAGAAGATTGTCTGCAAAAGCCATTCCCCGCTCATGGCTGACCGTTCCTGGAGCGGCCTGGCCGATCGCGCCCCGACGTCAGTCCTGTTTTTGGATCTTCCCGGCTGCGCCCCCACGCGCGAACCGTGAAGCATAGTCCCAATATAGTACCCAACCCGAGGCGGCGAAGTCCAGCCATGCCGGCGGCGGGCAGTGGGCTAGTGTGCGATCCGACTGCATCAGAGGGTCGGTTACGATCCCCGCCGACCATGCCCCAGATGCGTTCGGCCAGGGGTTATGGCAGGCTGAATGCGACGCCCGGCCGACCCTCCGATGCCGGCCCTTGAGGGAAGGAATCTACAATGAAGCGCGCTTTGGCGGTTGCGTTCACGGCATTGGCCATGGGGCTCGCCCCCGGCCCTGTCTCCAGTGAGGTCACGATCTACACTCTGGGCAGCATCAGCTGCGGCGCATGGACCGTTGATCGGAAGGCCGGCAACCCCCAAAGCATCGCCGATGAATATTGGGTAGGTGGCTTCCTGTCAGGGGTCAATTGGTCCAGCGGCCAAAGGCTCGGAATAACCGTGGACGGCGCCGGACTGTACGGATACATCGACAACTACTGCGCCTCGCATCCCTCGCGAGATTTATCGAACGCGGCGGGCTCATTGGTAAACCTGCTCGCGAAGTACGGCCAATGACCAGCGTTGAATTGGCCGCAAGCCTGGGGCGCAGTGCCGGGCGGGAGGGATGAAGCGAACTTTCGCGATTGCGGCAATGTCGTTTTCGGCGGCGCCGGCTCCGCGGCTGCGTGCGCCGATCGACTACCTGCCATTCCCGATACGGACGCCGCTGCGCCGCGGGCCAAGGAGCGACCGTGGAGAGCTTGGTCGCCGAAGTCTACGCGTCAACGAAAGGCATCTGCTTTCTGGAAGTTGAGAACGCCAATGCCAATGCGGTGTTTTCGGGCCTCGCGTTCTCGCCCTCGGCGAAGCAGTTCGATGATCTCGCCGCCCATCGGGGCAAGTGGGTTCAAATCACGGGCCACTTCGCGGTTGACCGGCATCGATCCCAGGTGACAGCCTCGCGCCGACGTACCGCTGCGCGGCCGAGACAGGACCGAACCCTCCTTCGCCCATGACCGACAACAATTCGACGCAGGCCCCGCCGTTGCGCTACGGCGGCGACTCGGTCACCCGAGGCGTTCTCTATATGTGCATTGCCGCCGCGATCTTTCCCATCTTGAACGCGACGGTGAAATATCTCGGCCAGCGCTACCCCATGCCGGAACTCTTCGTCGCCCGCTATCTCGGCCACGTCGTCTACTGCCTGATCGCATTCCTGCCCTGGCATGGCCGGGCCCTGTTCCGCAGCGCCCGGCCGAAGGTCCAGGTCTTGCGAGCGCTGCTGCTGTTCGGCGCCTCGGCCTGCTATTTCCTGGGACTCCTGACGGTCGATCTGCCGACCTCTACGGCCATTACCTTCGTCGGTCCGATCATCGTCACGGCACTGTCGGTTCCCATGCTGGGCGAGCGGGTCGGCCTGCGACGCTGGACGGCGGTGGCCGTCGGCTTCGCCGGCGCCCTCATCATTATCCGGCCTGGCGCAAATGTGGCCCACTGGGGTGCCGTGCTGGTCCTGCTGGACGCGCTTTGCTATGCCATCTACCAGGTTCTCTCGCGCAAGATCGGCAGCCAGGATCCGGCCCAGACGTCCATCACCCTGGCCGGGATGGGCGGCCTCTTGCTCGCCCTGCTTACTCTTCCCTTCGCCAGCGTGAAACTGCCCGCCAGCCTGTTCGACCTGGCATTGTTCTTCAGCCTTGGGCTCTGGGGCCTGCTCGGCCACTACTTCGTGATCAAGGCCTATCAGTGGAGCCGGGCCTCGATCATTGCGCCCATCGGATATGCCGAACTGGTGGGATCGACCTTGCTGGGCTTCCTGGTGTTCAGCGAATTCCCCGACCGTTGGACCTGGCTCGGCGCGTCCATCATCGTGGCGAGCGGCCTCTACATCACCTACCGCGAACAGCGCCTGCGTCGTCTGGCCAAGCCTGAGCCGACGGCGTGATCGAATGAGACTGGGCGATCAGTCTCTGGCGGAGTCTTCGATCTCGGCTTCGGCCTCGATCTCGACTTCGTAGCCGCCGATCAGGCCGGATGATTCGATCAGCGTGTTGGCCGGCCGCACATGACCGAGATAGCGGCCATGGACCCGGGAAACTGGCTCCCATTGTGAGCCATCTTTGAGATAGATCCGGGTGCGGGTCACGTCCTCGAGGCTTGCCCCGAAAGCCGCCAGGCTGGCAGCGATCTTATCCAGCACATAGACCGTCTGGGCGGCGGCATCGCCCGGGCAGACCATCTCGCCGCTGCCATGGGTCGCGGTGGTGCCGCTGACCAGGATGCGCCTGCCGATCCTGACCGCCCGGCTGTAGCCGGCAATGGGCTCCCAGACGCTGCCGCTGTCGACCCGCTGCCGGCCCGGCCGGCCCGGAACGGGCGCGGCCGTATAGATGCTGGGAAACCTGGCCAGATGGTGGCTCAGATCCCCCGAGGCAGTGAGATAGGGCGGCTTGCGGTACTCGTCGCCGCAATCGCCGGGGATCGCCTGGCTGCGGGCGAAGGCGGACTCGATCTCGGCCTTGTCATCCTCATCGAGGGCGAAGGAGAAGACCCTCAAGTTGTCTTGCCGATGCTCCCTTTCGCCCAACCTGGCGCCGACGATCACCGCGGCGACCGCCGGCTGCTCAAGGACCCAGCGCGTGGCTACATTCGCGATCGAGACGCCATGCTTGCGTGCCACGCGCGACGCCGCGGCGAGGATGGCCTGGAGCGCTTCCCACCCGCCGATGGCCGCGATGAAGCGCTTGTATTTCATCTTGCTCCAGTCGGCGATGTCCGGCGACGACGGTTCGGGCAGGCCGAGCCAGCGTTCGGACAGGAATCCGCCGCCCAGCGTCCCGTAGGCCAGGAGCTTGATCTCCGCTTCGAGACAGAAGGCCGTCATGGCCCCTGCCGCGCGCCGGTCGAGGAGGGAGAACGAAACCTGGTTGGAGGCAATGGGAATCCCGTGCTTCGCCAGCAGGCGCAGATGGTCGGTGTTGAAATTGGTCAGACCGATATAGCGGATCCGGCCCTCGGACTTGAGCCGGGCAAGCCCCGCCATGGCGTCGAGGTAGGCTGGATGCTCGAACATCCACCAATGGAACTGGAGGAGATCGATGCAGCCGGTCTGCATGCGATCGAGGCTTCGCTCAATCCCGGCGCGGACGATCTCGGCCGACATCGGCCCCGGCTCGGGGCACCATTTCGTGAAAGCCGTCGGACTGGCGCCACTCGGGGTCACCACCTCGCCGCGTTTGGCGAGCGCCAGGAACCGGCCGGTGATGAGTTCGGCGCTGCCGTAATGGTCCGCCATGTCGAAGCTGTCGAACCCGGCCCGGGCATAGTCGGCCATGGCCGCCGCCGCGCGGTCGGGATCGAGGGCCTGGCCGCCCCGCTCCATGTCGGCGACCTGCCACAGGCCGGTCACGATGCGGCTGATCTCCAGCCCGGGTGCCAGTTCGCATCTCTCGGGGAATGGCGGATGACCGGTCATTGAAGTCCTCGGGTATCGGATCGCAGAAATTCGCAACTCGGCCATAGTTGCGAATTTCTGCGTGAATCCGATACTAAAACTTAGAACGATGTACCGACTTTCTGCGAAAGTCGGTACGGGCGCCGTTGCCGGCATCGCTCGGCACAACTAAGGTGAATCCGCTTTCGCCGCAACATGCGCGAACCGGACATGGCGGCTTCCTCTCGCAGGATCGGTTTCATCGTCAACCCCATCGCGGGCATGGGCGGCGCCGTCGCCCTCAAGGGCACCGACGGCGCCGGAGTGCTGGCCCGCGCCCGGGCCTTGGGGGCCGAACCCAAAGCCGAGGGCCGCGCCGCGCGGGCGCTGCGTAGGCTGGTCGGGTCGACCCCCTCCGTCGAACTTCTTACCATTGCTGGCGTCATGGGCGAAGCGGTCGCCGAAGCCGCGGGCGTTGCGCACCGTCTCATCGCGTGGAAGCCGGGTCCCATCACCACCGCCGCCGATACCCGCGAAGCGGCGCGAGAGATGAAGTCGCTCGGCGTCGCGCTGATCCTGTTTGCCGGCGGCGATGGAACGGCGCGGGACATCCTCGCGGCGGTGGGCGATGCGGTGCCGATCCTTGGCATCCCCTGCGGCGTCAAGATGCACTCCGCCGTCTTCGCCGTCACCCCAGAAGCGGCCGGTCAGCTCGCCGCCCTCGTCGCCCAAGAAGACGCAAACAAGATCGCCTGGCGCGAGGGCGAGGTGATGGACGTGGACGAGGATGCCGTCCGCGCCGGGGGCCTTTCGGCACGCCTCTACGGCTATGCGCGCATACCCTTCGAGCGCAGCCTGGTTCAGGGCCCCAAGGCGGGGGGCTTGCCGGAAGATGCGGCGCTGGAAGCGCTCGCGGCGGAAATCGCGGCGGAAATGCAGAAGGGCGTTCTTTACATCCTGGGTCCTGGCAGCACGACCAAGCGGATTCTCAAGCATCTGGCTCTCGATGGCACGCTGCTGGGCGTCGACGCGGTCCTCGACCGCGAACTGGCGGGCCGGGATCTTACGGAAGAAAAACTCGCCCCGCTGCTGCGTGGCCGGCGAACTCAGATCATCGTGAGTGTCGTCGGTGGCCAGGGCCATATCTTCGGGCGCGGCAACCAGCAGATCGGCCCGTCGATCATTCGCGAGGTCGGGCGAGACAACATCGTCGTGCTGGCGAGCCAGGCCAAGCTCCTGGCCCTTGCCGGTAATCGTCTGCTGGCGGATACCGGCGATCCCGCGACCGACCGGCTTCTGGCGGGCTTCATGCGCGTCAGGATCGGTCCCAGCCGCAGCACGCTCATGCGCGTCGCCTGTTGATCGAGGCGGATCGAAGGCCGGCGATTGAAAGCACGGCTGCGCGATGCAAGAATACGCCGTGTATGCGTGTGAGGCCCGCCTTGCCAAGAGCGCGGGTCCAGCCAGGGAGGTTGCCAACCCATGCGGCAGAACGAGCCTTCGGCCCATCCGTGGATGGCGAATTCCATCGCCGACATCAAGCAGGCGATGCTGAAGGAGATCGGCGCGCGGAGCGTGGAAGAGCTGTTCGAGCAGATTCCCTCGAGCCATCGCCTCAAGCGCCCCTTGCGTCTGCCCCGGCAGCTGAACTCGGAAGCCGAGCTGAAGCGCCATCTGGTCGACCTTCTGGCCAAGAATGAGAACTGCGAAGAGAACCTGAATTTCCTCGGCGCCGGCTGCTGGCAGCATCACGTGCCGGCGGTGGTGGATGAGATCGTCGGCCGCGCGGAGTTCCTCACCCCCGTCTGGGGTTCTGCTCAGTCGGACCATGGCCGCAACCAGGCCTGGTTCGAATACGCGAGCCAGCTCGGCGAGCTTCTGGCCATGGATGTGGTGCAGCTTCCCGTCTACAGCTGGGGCTGCGCCATCGGCCACGCGATCCGCATGGCCGCGCGCCTCACCGGCCGGCGTGAAGTGCTCCTGCCGCGGCTGATCGATCCCGAACGGCTGTCCGTCATCAGGAACTACTGCGAGCCTCGGGAAATGGCCCGACACATCGAAGTGGTCCAGATCGGCCACGACCGCAAGACCGGCGGCCTCGACCTCACGGAGCTGAAGGCGAAGATCTCGGTGCGCACAGCGGCGGTCTATTTTGAATCCCCCGGCTATCTCGGCGGGATCGAGGCCGAGGGCGCAGAGATTGCGCGCATCGCCCGGGCGGCGGGGGCCGAGACCATCGTCGGCGCCGATCCCATTTCGCTGGGCGTGCTGAAGCCGCCGGCGGAGTACGGCGCCGATATCGCCGTCGGGCCGACCCAGCCGCTCGGCGTGCATATGAACTGCGGCGGTGGCGTCGGCGGCTACATCGCCTCGCGCGACGAGGAGAAATATGTCCGCGAGTACAACGGCTTTCTGGTCAGCATCGCCGAGACCAGCAAGGCGGGCGAGTTCGGCTTCTCGCTCGCGAGCGCCCATCAGACCTCCTATGGCATGCGCGAGGCGGGCAAGGACTGGACCGGCAATTCGGTCTATCTCTGGGCCATCGCCAACGCGGTCTACATGTCGCTTCTGGGCCCGAAGGGCTTCGCGGAAGTGGGCGGCTTGATCCTCCAGCAGGCCCACTACGCGGCCCGCGCGCTCGCCCGGATCAAGGGCGTGCGGATCCAGTTCCCGAAGGGCTTCTTCAAGGAGTTCGTGGTCAATTTCGACGGCACCGGCAAGTCGGTGGCGCGGATCAACAAGGCGCTGCGCCGGCACCGCATCTTCGGCGGCAAGGACATCTCCCGGGAGTTTCCGGAGTTCGGCCAAAGCGCGCTCTATTGCGTCACCGAAACCCACAGCCGCGAGGACATCGATCGCCTGGCCGCGGTCCTCAAGGAGATCGTGAGCAAATGAGCGGGAAAGAAAAACTCGCCCCGTATCATGCGCCGGTCTGGAGCGAGCCGGTGGTCATGGAACTCGGCCATCCCGGCCGGCGCGGCCAGATCTTCGCCGCCGCCGACCCCAAGATCCGCAAGGCCGTGGGCGAACCCAAGGGCCTGATTCCCACCGCCATGCGCCGGCGCAAGGCACCCGCCCTGCCCGAGCTCTCCGAACCGGAAGTGCAGCGACACTATCTCCATCTCTCCCAGGAGACCCTGGGCATGATGGGGATCAGCCTCTTCGGCACCTGCACGATGAAGTACAATCCGCGGGTCAGCGAGATGGTGGCCGCGCGGCCCGATCTTGCAGCACTGCATCCCCTTCAGCCGGAGGAAACCCTCCAGGGGATTCTCGAGATCATCCATTCCTTCGATCGCATCCTGCGCGAGCTTTCGGGCATGGATCAGTTCATCTTCCAGGCCGGCGGCGGCGCCGACGCCGCGTACACCAACTGCTGCGTCACCCGCGCCTATCATCAGGCGCGCGGCGAGCTCGGCCAGCG